>Ga0164241_10006804_pt1 | contig 10365 bp, 11 predicted proteins | sample OricomyardsoilBY_FD_108780 | JGI IMG/M metagenome (GOLD analysis project Ga0164241, IMG submission 108780) | Backyard soil microbial communities from Emeryville, California, USA - Original compost - Back yard soil (BY) | ecosystem: Environmental > Terrestrial > Soil > Unclassified | place: USA... | reverse complement strand
GTTTGCTCTTGCCCGACACCGTTCGGCTACCGCACAGAAACGTCACCCGATGGAAGGATAGTTGCATGACGGAAGGTATGCGTCCGACTTTGGATCTCTCCGCGAGCCTGGAAACCTTCTTTCACGACGTGGTCGATGACGCGATGCGGAAGAAGCAGGTCGCGGCGACCGAAGCCGCCGAATACTACCTGGTGTCGCTGCTCACCGATTTCGCCAAGCCCGACGCACGATCGTGTGAAGCCCTGGAGCGGCCGTTGACGTTGTTGCTCGACGAGGCGTTACACGCCCCGGGCCAAGAGCGCTTCGAACGGCTGCGGGTATTGGGCGACGGCGTGCTCTACGTGAGCGGCTTTTTTGCGCCGCACTTGGAGACGCGCGGCGTCGAGGTGCGCTACGTCACTTCGCTGGGCGCGCGCGCCTACGACAGCGCGGGCAAAATGCTGCGTGGCGCTTCCGGTGATAGCGCGCCGGACTTGTTCTTCGAGCTCGCCGAGAATTTTGCGTGCTTTGCCGAGCTGCTGACGGCGGTGGCCGAGAAGCTTTCATTGGCGGCGACGCCTTCGAGCGTCGGTATCTTGAAGATGTACGAACGTTGGCTGAAGACGGGCTCGCAATCCTTGGGCAGCGAGCTCTTGGAGCACGGCGTGCTGCCGGTGCGCGGCGCGGGAGGCGTGCACTGACCGACCGCTTGACGACGCTGCACCGCCTGCAGCGGCGGTTGGAGCGCTTCTATCATTTGGAGGAGACGCCCGACGTGCGCGGGTTCGTGCGCGAGAGCGTCGAGCTTGGCGAACGCGAGGCGCTTTTGTTGCGAGAGAGCGAAGGAGACTTGGAGGTAGCGCTGATCGTGCCCGGCACGGCCGCGAACGAGAACGACGACTGGCTGCAACTGGCAGAAGGCGTGAGTCACTTCGTTTACGTGACGAACCGGGCGCGGCAAGAGCTCCCGTCGACGCAGCTCGAGTTGGAGCTACAAGCCGAGGTCGACAAATTCGTGCTGTTGGTGCTCGAGCAGCTGCCGTTCGACCGCGGGGACGCGTTCGAAGTGCATTCACGGTTGTACGAGCGCGTGCGCTTTTTGCACGCCGCCGGCACCGAGCTGGGCGATCGCTATCGAACTGCGAATCACCTGGCGGCGCGCTTCGTGCGGCGGCTGATGAGCTGCGGTCCGCTCGTCGCGCACACCACCTTGCGACGGTTCTATCGCGCCGGCCAGGCCGAGAAGATCCGTTTGGTCGCCGCTTGAGCGGGCGCTTCCGTCCCCAAGACGGGCAGGGGTACCGGGGTGCCCCAATTCGAGACAATGGGCGAATTCACGAGTTGTCTCGATACTTTGCGGAATCGCTAAACTGCGGCGCGGGCGGGCCGTTCCAATGCACGTGACCGACTCAACGACGGATCAGCTGGAGCTCGACTTTGGGTCCGAGCAGCCGACCTTGCCGGACCTGGAACGCGCGGCTCTGGCGGCTCGCATCGCCGCGCGCGCTTTCGCAAAGAAGCCCGATGACGACCTGTGGTGCGACAGCGAGGCGCCGACCGGCGTCGAGGTCGAACGGCCTGTTTTTCCGGGCCCGCCGCGCTCACCGAGCGTCTGACCTTGCGCCGGCTTTGCTTGAGGTAAGCTCCGCCTCCCTTTGAAGGAGGAGCTGTCATGCTGGTTCGGTCGTCACTCGTCGTGCTGTGTGCTCTTGCCGCGGGTTGCGCGAAGCCTGCCCCCACTCCCGTCGCCCAGCCTGGCGAAGCGCCTGCGGTTGCGCCGGTGACGGTCGAGACGACTCCCGCGCCGAGCGCCACGCCGTCGGCGTCGGCGCAGCCGACCTTGCAAGAGGCGACCAAGCCGCCGCCCGCGCCGGCTCCCGCGCCGGCCATCACCTTCTAGGGAGCGTTCGCGACCCCCGAGAGCGTATTTTACGACGCCGCGGCCGATCGCTACCTGGTGTCGAACATCAACGGCAAGCCCGACGGCGTCGACGACAACGGTTACATCTCCGAGCTCTTGCCCGACGGCACGATCAAGACGCCCAAGTTGATTGCCGGCGGCGTGAACAAGGTGAAGCTCGACGCGCCCAAGGGCTTGGCCATCGTCGGAAAAGAGCTGTGGGTCACCGACATCACGGTCGTGCGCAAGTTCGACCTGAAGACGCTGGCGCCCAAAGGCGACATTGCGCTGCCCGACACGACGTTCGCCAACGACATCGCGGTCGCGGCCGACGGTAAGGTGTACGTGTCCGATTCGTCGGCCAAGGTCGGCGAAAAAGGCTTCGAATGGACCGGCGGTGACCAGGTGCTCGTCATCGATAAATCCGGCAAAGCCAAGGCGCTCGCCAAGTCGAAAGACTTGGGCGGTCCGAACGGTTTGGCCTTCGGACCCAAAGGCTTGCTCGTCAACACCCTGAATTCGAACGAGGTGTTCGGCCTTGGTCCCAAGGGCGAGAAGACCGACGTCATCAAGATGCCGAACGGCGGGCTCGACGGCATGCTCGTCGTCGGCGACACGCTGCTCGTCTCCAGCTGGGGCGCGAGCGCCGTCTATCGCGGCAAGCTGGGCGACACCAGCTACGAGCCGATCATCCAAAACGTCAAAGGCCCCGCCGACATCGGCTGGGACAGCAAACGCAGCCGCGTGCTCATTCCCCGCTTCGTCGACGATCTCGTCGAGGCCTACGACGTCAAGTAGCAGGAGCTCGACAGTGCAGCACGCTATAGGCTCGAGGTTCTCGGCATTCGGTTTGGCACTTCTGACCGCGGCCGGAGGCGTCGCTTGCGGCGGGTCTAGTCGTCGAACGGCGGCAGACCCGGAGGGCGGGGCCGACAGCGTGGGCGGTTCGGAGCCGGTCAGCGCTGGCCGCGGGGGGGAACGGCGGGAGCGGCGGGAGCGGCGGGAGCGGCGGCGGCGGCGGGAGCGGCGGCGGCGACGTCGGCGGTGGGGGCAGTGAAGCGGGGGCGCCTCCACTCGGGCTCATCAAGGGGGACCCGGCGTGCCCGGCGATGGCCGCGCCCGGCGCGAGCTGCTCGGATGCCGGTACCTCGTGCGTCTACCGAACGATCATGGCCGGAATATCGGAATTTGGTCCCGCCCATTGTGTGTGCAACGGGGGCGCCTGGGCGTGCGTGAGCAGCGACGAGAACGGCGACTCGCCGTGTCCGCTCACGACATACCCGCCCGGCGCCGACGATCCTTGTCCTCCCGCCGGTACATCGTGCAAGTTCCTAGCCCCGGGGCAAAACGCGATCGCTAGCTGCTCCTGCAGTGGCAGCGGCGGTGGCAGCGGCGGTGGCAGCGGCGGGTGGTCGTGTGGACTGTGAGCTCGGCACTCGATAGAGCGGTCCGCACAGTCCTCCGCCCACCCCCCCCCAATCGGACGGTTCCGCCACCTCCCCCCACCTAGCTGACGCAGGACCGAGTCGTCTTGAAGAAATCGGAAAATCGACTCAAGAAACGCCGGGGCGAGGGATGACCAGCAGCCCGGTGCTCATCAGATTCCGCTCAGCGCTAAAGGTGGGAAGCGAAGGCGAGCGCATTCGTTGGCCAAGTTGGGACGGCGCCGCGCCGATCAATTCGCGAAACTCGCGGCTCATGTGGGCGTGATCCGAAAAGGCGCTGGTGGCGGCGGCGGCGCTCAATGGCACTCCGGCATCCGCCAGCAAACCGAGCGCGTGGCGGATGCGCACGACACGAGCCAAATGCTTGGGGGCGAGGCCGGCTTCGGCCAAGATCAAGCTCCGCAGCGAACGGCTCGAGCAGCCGCAAGCGCGCGCTAGCTGCTCGGTGGAAATCTCTCCGTGCGCCGCCCGAATCAGCTGAACCGCGTGGGTGACGGCTTTGCTGGGGCCTTCGATGTGTTGCACGCGCTCCTGCAGGTAGCCCTCCAAGAGCGCCAGCCGCCGGTCGGGCGTTCCCGCCAGCACCATTCGCTCGAGGAGCGCGCGCGCCTCGGGACCCCAAAGATCTTCGAGCGCGATCAGCGGTGCGTCGAGCAGCATGCTGGCACCGTGGGGCAGCAGCAGGCGCAGGCCCGCTGGGCGTAGCGCAGCCCCCACCGCTTGGCGGATGCCGCTGGGGATCGGAATCATTTGCAGGTGCGCGGGCTGCAAGAATAGGCAGGCGCGCTGCCCGTCATCGAGCCAGACGCCGCCGGGCAGTGCGCTGCCGTCTTCGATGCCGAACACGAGCTGCGCTTCGACCTCGGGCAGCCGCATCGCCTCGACTTCGTTCGCGAACTGCGGGGAAATGTGGCTCGCGAACAGGTAGTCGACGAAGTGACAGAGCGGCGCCGTCGTCGGAAAAAATCTGAACGACGGTTGCTGCTCGACCGCAGTCACGAGTCCTCAGATTTTGCAGCGCTTGATGGCATCCTCGGGCGTCAGCGTCGCGCCGGGGGCGAGGCCGCGCGTGAGGTCGTCGGCCGGAGCTTCAGCGGAGCTGAGCAGGCGCTCGAGCGGCTTGATGAAGCGACGCTCGTCTTCGTTCTGGGCGTTGCGGCGACCGCGGCGTGACAGCCCCGAAGACGCGATTTCGTACAGCGATTGCGCCAGTTGCGCGCCGGTCTTCTCGCCCACCGAAGCGGTGAGGCCTTGGCGGATGAGAGCGGGGCGTGCCGCCTCCATCGTGGCGTAGTCGAGTGGCGCAAGCAGCTCGATGGCTTGGTCCATGGCCCGGGTATCGTACAGAAGCCCCGTGAACAGCGCCGGCACGGCCGTCGCCAGGTGCGCGGGCAGCGAATCACAGCCGCGCACCTCGAGCGTGTTCTTCAAGCGTGCTTCGGGGAAGAGGGTCTGCAGGTGCAGCTTCCAGTCGTTCAGCGTCGCCTTGTGGCCTTCGAAGCCGTCCTTGATGAAGGCGCGGAAGGTTTGGCCGGTGTTGGCGACGACTTTGCCGTCGCGCTTGAACAAGAACATGCCGGCGTCGAGGGCCCACTCGACGTAGTCGCGATACGTCTTTTTGCCCGGCGTCCAAAGGCTGGGAATGAGGCCCGAGCGCGAAGGATCCATGTTCAGCCAAACTTCACCGCGCACGCTCTTGGTGCCGGCGAGCTTGCCTTCTTTGAAAGGCGAGTTGGCGAGCATGGCGTGGATGATGGGTGACAGCTTGAGCGACAGCACCAGCTTCTTCATCGCGTCGGCTTCGCTGGAGAAGTCGTAGTTGGCCTGCACGGTGGCGGTGCGACGCATCATGTCGTGCGCGGCGTGGCCCTTCGTGGGCAAGTACTCGCGCATGACGGCGTAGCGCTGCTTGGGTACCCAGCTCAGGGCGTCTTGGGTGGCGAGCGGCTGGAAGCCGACGCCCAGCCAGGTGAGCCCGAGCTTCTTGGAGATGGGGGCGAGCTCACGCAGGTGGTTGTAAAACTCCGCTTCGACCTGGTGCAGATCCGGCAGGGCCGCGCCGGACAGCTCGAGCTGTGAGCCTGGCTCGAGCGTGATGCTGGCGGCGCCGCGACGCAGCGAGATGATGGGGCCGTCCGACGATTCACGCTCGGGCTCCCAACCGTACTCGGAGAGCGCGTCGAAGATGCCGACCACGCCGTCTTCACCCTCGTACTGCAGTGGCGCGCCGTCGGCCTTGATGGCGAACTTCTCGGCTTCGGCACCGATGCGGAATTTGTCGGCGGGCTTTTCAACCGCACGGAAAACCGTGTCGAGCTCGTCCAAGCTGGAGATTGGGCGGTCGTTCGGCAAAGTTTCGGAGTTCGCGGCCATGAGCTCGGGGGTAATAGAGCCGAACGCGCCCGGTTACCAGTTGCCGGGGCCGCGATCGAGCTCGGTGTCCGACCGGCGGGCGGGCACGGAGGGGTGAAGTGACCCAAGAGCCAGGGCTAATGCGCGGGTATGGGCTTCAGTCGTGCCAGCCCCGCCCCCGATGACGCGCGCTCCGCCCAGGCTTAAATCGAGTGCGCGTTCGACCCAGTGTTCGGGGTCGGACAGCGGATCGTCGAAGCCGCGGACGGCGCTCTCGCTAGCCGCCAAGAGCACGCCCGGAAAAACCCCGTGGGCCTCGAGCGCGCTTTTGAAGCGCGTCAGCTCACGCAGACCGACTTCGATGTGGGGCACTTCGAACAGCAGCACGCTGGCGCCCGCTTCCGCCAATGCTTCGACCAGCTCGTGCGGACTGCTCAGGTTGCCGCTGTCACCCGCGGGGCCGCATTCGACGACGGCCCAGGTGGGCAGCTCGGTGCGCGCAGCCGCTACGACCGCCGCCATCAGCCCCAGCCGTGAGCCCTGGCCGCGCGCCAACAGCAGCTCACAGCCCGCGGCGCCGAGGCGCGCCGCGTGTTCCGTCAGCTCTTCGTGCAGTCTATCGGCCGCCATCGGGCTGACCATGTCCGAGCCGAGCACGCCTGCGACGGTGACTGGCCGCCCGCCGTCTTGCGCGGCCTCGAGCGCCAGCTCGACGGCGCGCCCCGTGAGCTGCGCCGCGCGATGCTCCATACCTACTTCGGACAACGCGCGTGGCGTAGTGTCGGCGGTGAGCGCGCAGAGCACGTCGACCCGGCTGTCGATTTCGGCGCTGTAGTGGGCGCTGACCTCGGCCGGGCGTTCGCGCAGCAGCTGACCGAGCGCGCCGGGGGAGTTGAGCAGCACGCCTCGCGCTCGGAACGATGCGCCGGTATCCGAGTCCAACACCAGCGGGCGCCCTTCCACGAGGCGTTTACGAATCAGCTCGAAGCTCATCCAGCCGACAAACTCTAGGGGCGCTGCGCGGTTTGCGCAACGTTCGTGGTCTTCGGTGTGCCTGGAGCCGCGCTTTGCTCGGCGAGCAAGGCACCCAGACCGCGCTTCACGTCGACCTGCGTGAGTGGATCTTGGGCGGCGCGTTCCACCACGGTTTTGCCGGGGGCGCCGCCGATGCGCAAAAGCGCGCCACCGACGGCGACCACGGCTTTGACCAGCGACGGCTCATCGGCGGTCGCGCGGTAAAGCGCGAAGAAAGTGCGCAGGTCTTCGTACTCGGCGGGTGTGGCGAGCTTGCCCAGGGCCACCGCGGCGCGCTCCACGTCGGCCATTTCGTTGGCGGGGTCGTTGAGGTGGCGCGCGAGCAGTGGCGTCGCGCTGACTTCGTTCATGGCGGCGAGCGCGTCGGCGAGCGGGCCCAGGGGCGGCGGCAACAGCACGTCCGAAACGTAGTCGTAGTGTCGCTCCAGCGCGGCCAACATGTACTGCTTGCCGGAGCGGCGCGTGGCGATCAGCTTGCGGGCGGCCGCGCGGAGGTCGGGTGGGATCTTGGCGCTGCTGGTGAGGTCGATCAGAATCTTGGTGACGAGCGGATCGTCTTGCTTCGTCAGCTCGTCGACCAGCAGCTTCTGCGCGACGGCCATGTCGGGCGTCAAGTCGCTCAAGGCTTGACCAATCTGCTCGGCCAGCGCCGGTGGCGCCTGCGTTTCCGGAAGCGAGATCGCGCTGACGTCCAGCGCGCAAGCGGTCAGGCGCGCGCCCAGCTCGGCGCTGCCGGCGTCGCCGCCCTTCTCGGAGACCAGCGAAACCTTGCCGCTGGCGTCGCACACGGCAAAGCCTTGCTGGGCGGCGCTCATGCCCAGCGCGTCGCCACCCAGCGACTTGACGAAGCGCACGCTACCGTCTTGCTCCGAGAGCCCCAGCACCACGCGAAAGTAGCTGGCAAGGTAGGCGTGATTCGTGAAATGCGGGCTGCCGCCGGCCGCCGTTGGCAGCGCGCTGATGCGGATTTTCAGGCGCGCGGAGTTGCCGACCGGCCACAGCTGGTTGCCGCTGCCCAGCCACAGCGGCTTACCGGGCAACGGTCGCGCCGGCAGATCGACGTGCGTGCCCTGGTTGGTGGTGGCCAAACCGATCTTGTCGTCGAAGCGCACCAATCCCTTTTCACCGAACCACAAGTCGCCGTTGAAATTGCGCGCTTGCGTCACGATCTCGCGCACCAACAGGCGCGCGACTTCGTCGCCGGTCTTGACGTCGATGGCGGTGACGTACTGGCTGCTCCACGGAATGAAAGCGATACCGGCTTTGACGGCGGGGAAACCCAGCTCCACCTTCGAGTCGATGGTGCGCAATACTTCGCCCGTGCGCGTCACGGCGACGAAGCGGCTCTTGCCCGGGCTTTCGCCGGCCACGACCGCCACCGTGACGTTGCCGTCGTCACCGGCGCCACGCAGCTTGCGATTTTCGATCGGCACGCTCCACAGCTGACGACCGCTCTTGGCGTCGAGCGCGAACAGCGCGCCGGCGTGGCTCGCCACCACGAGCTCACCGGCCACGATCGGCACCGTGTCGGCCGTGCCTTGGTGGGCCCAGCGCTTGCCGCTCGGCAACGTGACGCCGTACAGGCCGGTCTCGTTGACCCCCACCGCGACGGGTGCGGCCGGCGGAGCTTTCGCGGAGCGCAGCCGCTCTTCGAGCGCGGCGATCGATTTACCCTGATCGCTTTGGCAGGTCTCCGAAAAGGGGGCGCCGACGCCCTTGGCGATGTTGCCGCCGCAGGCGGACGTGAGCAGGGCCATGCTGGCCAACGCGCTCCAGGGTTTGAACGAGCGCATTACTCCGACTCCTCCGTCACCGAAAAGCCTTTGAGCGCGCGCTCGAGGCCGAGCTTCACCTTGGCGCTACCGTCGGCCGGAAACTTCGCCAGCGCCGTCTGAAGCAGCTGATTGGCGGGTTGGGTGGCCATGCGCCGCAACTTTTCGATCAGCCTGAGCTTCACGTCGTCGGGCACGTCGGCTTGCGGTCGCAGCAAGAGCGGCACCATGCCCGACTCCATAGTCTCGAAGCGCAGGTGGCCGAGCATGCCCGTGAACTTTTCGCACTCAGCGCCGACGCACAGCTGACCGAGCGATTGCGCGGCCTCGTTGACGTCCTTCGGCAACACCTTGAGCAGCTCCGGAACCGCCGCCCGTACGTTGAGCTCACCCAAGCCGCGCGCCGCGATGGCGCGTTGCGTCGCGTCGCTGCCGTGCAACGCGCGCCGCAGCACGTCGCCGGCCAACGGAGACTTGGTGGCGATGAGCGCGCGCAGGGCCGCGTGCCGAAGCTCGGGCGTGCGATGTTGGGCGTACGGCGCCAGCGCCGCGCCGGAGGACGGCTGCCCCAACACGCCCAACGTCTCGATGGCGCGACTCAGCACCGTGGCGTCAGCGCCTCGCCCCAACAACGCCTCCACCAGGGGCGCACCGGCGGGGTCGCCGCTCTTGCTGATCGTGTCGAGGGCGCTCACCATTTGCGCCGCGTCGCCCGACTCGAGGGCCTTTTGCAGGCCGGGGAGGTCGAGCTTCGACTTTGGGGCTGCGGGCTTGGCCGCCGTGGCCGGACCCGCTTGGGGCGGCGCGGCCCATACGGAGGCCGAGGCTGTGAGCAGAAGCGCTGCGCTGATGATCAGGGTGCGAGGATTTCTGACGGGCATGCGGGCTCCGTGCGAAAGTACGCCTCCTCTTACTGGGCCAGAGCATGAAACTCAAGGCGCCGGGCGTGCCCCCGCTTCCCAACGTTCGATTGGAGGTCCTCGAAGATCTCTCTGTCAAAGGCGCTAGCGGGTTCTTGCGGCTGCGTCGCCGTCGCTTTCGTGCGCACTACCCCGACGGCTCCGCCAGCGAGCCCTTCGAGTACGACGAAGTCGACCGCCGCGCCATCGACGCCGCCGTCATGCTCGCCCACTACGAAGACGCTCGCGGCGTGCCTTACGTCTACTTGCGCAGCGGCTTGCGGCCGCCGGTGGCGATGCGCGACAAAGCGCGCTCACCCCTGCTCGAGGAGCACGACCACGGCGGACTGTGGGAGCTACCCGCTGGGCTCGTCGAGCCCGGTGAGCAGACGCCCGAAGGCGTCGTCAGCACCGCGCAGCGTGAGCTCCTCGAAGAGCTCGGCTTCGACGTGCTGCGGTCCGAGCTGCAACCGCTCGGCCCCAGCACCTTCCCCGCCCCCGGCATCGTTTCCGAGCGCCTCTTTTACTTTCACGTCGCCGTCGACCGGAACGCTCGCCGAGCCCCCGAGCTGGACGGGTCACCCCTCGAGCGCTTCGGTGAAGTCATCGACGTCCCTCTCTCTGACGCCCTCGGCTGGTGCGCCACCGGCGGCATCGAAGACGCCAAAACCGAAATCGGCCTTCGCCGCTTCGCCGACATCGTGGCCCGCGGCCGCCGCACCGACTGATTCTGATTGCAGCGGCTGGGGGCATTGCGTACCAATGTAGGACGTGACTCGGTGGCTAAAGCAGGGCGGTGGGAACGTGGCGATGACCAAGATCGTTTGGGTATTCTTGGCGACGGGCTTGATGGCCGTGGCCTGTGGCGACGACGGCGAAACCGTGGGCGAGCCCGCGCCGCCAACGGCGGGCGCCGGCGGTAGCGACGCGGCAGAGCCGAGCGCGGGCGCAGGCGCGGGCAGCGACGCCGGCGGTACGCCCGC
>Ga0164241_10006803_pt1 | contig 10367 bp, 8 predicted proteins | sample OricomyardsoilBY_FD_108780 | JGI IMG/M metagenome (GOLD analysis project Ga0164241, IMG submission 108780) | Backyard soil microbial communities from Emeryville, California, USA - Original compost - Back yard soil (BY) | ecosystem: Environmental > Terrestrial > Soil > Unclassified | place: USA... | reverse complement strand
TCAAATTCGAAATCGAAACGAAATAGCGTAATGGCGTACCGCCGTACCGGCGGGCGCTTTTTTGTGTTATAATGTATAAAGCTTGTTGGAAGTGGAAATACTCTCCATTACAAGTTCTCGTTTGCCTCTTATTATCTACTGCGCTGGTAGGTAATGATGCCGGAGGCGAGAACTTCGCCTTCATATTTTCGAAAATATGAGGGAAGGGAGACGATTGCATGCAGGATTTATCCTTCACTGAGGCAGGCACTCAGGCATTAGCAGTCAAACAGGCAGAGCCAGTCAAGTTTGCGCACTTGCACTTGCATACGCCATACTCTTTGCTCGACGGATTCTGTCGAATCGACCAAATGATTGAGCTAGCAAAATCGTTCGGGATGACTTCAATAGGTGTCAGCGAGCATGGAAATTGTCACAGTCATTATGAGTTCTACACCGCATGTAAAAAAGCAGGTATCAAACCGGTATTAGGGTGTGAAGCATACATAACACCGAATCGCTTTTGGAAGAAAGAAGATTTTGATACTGAAAAAATTACAGACGAATTTTGGCGTACAAAAGAAGAGATTGAACGTATAGGGTATGTGATTGACAAGAAAAAGAAATCATTTACAAAAGGAAAACCGGTCGAAGCCGAGCATCATGCTTTCTTAGCAATGCTCCATGACGAAGACCCAGAAGCCTTTGATAAAATGAAAAAAGGAACACGCTTCTACTGGTCAGGTAATTTAGATGACAGACAGAAGCGTTTGTTTGAGTCGCGACCACGAATGGCACATCTGCTGTTGATTGCAAAGACGCAGGAAGGTTATGAAAACCTTTTAAAGCTATCGTCTATCGGTTATCTGGAAGGCTTTTACCGTAAGCCCCGGATTGACTATGAATGCATTAAGAAATACGGTAAAGGCATTATTGCCACATCATCTTGTTTAGGCGGAGAAATTCCTCAGCTTATTCGAGCTGGGAAGGAAAAGGCAGCGAAGCAACTGGTTCGTTTTTATCAGTCTTGCTTTGATGAATTCTATTTTGAAATTCAGCCAAGTACGATGCCTGAACAATTGGATTTGAATCGTACACTCATGTACTGGTCAAAAGAAATGGATATACCACTGGTGGCAACGTCGGATGCCCACATGTTACGTCCAGAAGAAAAGGCAGTACATGCGAACATTACTATGATTGGTCGTAATGAAGACCCAAATGATGTGAGTGTGTACGAACACTGTGTATTCTATTCAGCAGAAGAAATGCTGGAGATGGGTATACCAAGAAAAGCTCTTGAGAATGCTTACGACATCGCACAGCGTTGTAATGTAGAATTAGATATTGGTGAAATGAAGTTCCCGAAATTTAATACTCCCGATAGTCTAAGCTTCGATGACTATCTTGCACAGTTATCTTTCCAAGCATTACTTGAATTTGCATTAGACAAACCATATATAAACTTTGAAACATATCAAAACCGCTTGATTTATGAGCTAGGCATTATCGCGAAGAAAAACTTATCCGCATACTTCTTAATTGTATGGGATTATATTAAGTTCGCAAAAGATAATGGTATACTAGTAGGACCCGGTCGGGGTTCTGCGGCAGGCTCTATTGTTGCTTATCTATTAAAGATAACGAATATAGACCCGATTAAGTATAATCTATTATTTGAGCGAATGTTGAACCCTGAGCGAAAAGCCATGCCAGACGTTGATACGGATGATAAACGCATAAACAATCTCCCCCTGTCCTTGAGGAGAGATAGTATAAAAGGAGAAGACAGTAAACCGCTATCTTATGCAAACGTCCCGTTCATAGGAAACTATGAAATGAAAACTTCGTGAATTCGGGGAACCCCTTAGAGCTCTTATATTGTAAGTTGGATAGCCTCGCCCATTGACGGCCCGGCGAAAGACAAGCAAACAAAGAGATTGGCGGAATCCCGAGCCAAGCTTAGACCGGAAGGTCTTTGAAGGTGTAACGACTAAGGAATACGACCTGAATCGACCAAAAACTAAAATGGATTTACTCAAGTGGCTGAAGAGGACCCCGATGACGGGGTAGACGGGGGCGTAATATACGCACTCGTGCGGGGGTTCGAATCCCTCAATCCTAACTGGTACAAATGGACGTTGGTTATGAATCCTGTAGGGCATTGTAAATTGCCAAGAAGAAGCTGTTCCATGCGCAACTACGCCGTTGTGTTTCCTGTGACAGGGGATAACTCCGGAAGGGGGCGGGCATGAGTCTAGTGAATCTGAAGAGATACGATGTTCGAAGCGCGGAGCGTCTGTGTTCAGAAAAATGAATTGCCAAGAACAAGTTGCTTCATATGCTACTGTTTACCGCCTAGGCCATGAGGTAAGGAAATGGTGACAGAAGGTATGAATTCATTGATTCTGAAGATTCTTTGGAAGAATATGATGATGATATAGTCTAGTCCCTAAGCAAGAGTCTGTTCAACATGCTTGTCATGTTCTTGCTTGTAAATACGGTGAAAACCGGGGTATTTCGTTTGATTACGAGCGTCGTCATGAGGTAATTGATTATGTAACAAAGAAATATGGTGCAGAGAATGTAGCCCAAATTGGAACGTTCTCTACTATGTCTACGAGAGCAGTATTCAAGGACATTGGTCGTGCACTAGGCATTGACCACACTATCATCAATGATATGAATAAACTGATTCCTTCTCATCAAGGGAAGACGTTATCTATTGATGATTCATTAGATGAGGTAAAAGAATTAAAACAGTATGAAGAAAAGTATCCGAAGTTATTTGAGATGGCTCGTGAAGTCGAGTCCATGCCAAGGTCATCTTCGATACATGCATGTGGTATCTTAATTACGCCGGAACCAATTGCTAAGTCCGCTCCTCTTATGAGAGGAAAGGAAGGCGAGCGGGTAACGCAGTATGATGGACCTACACTTGAGTCCCTTGGATTTATTAAATTTGATTTTTTAGGACTGAAGAACTTAACTGTTTTAAGTATTTGCCGTAATCTCATACGAGAAAGACACGGGAAGGACATTGACCCAGATAAACTGGAGCCCGATGACCCAAAACCATTTGAAACCATACGCGCCGGAAATACAGATGGTATGTTCCAGATTGAGTCTGGTGGTATGAAGAAGATGTTTAAGGGAATTAACAAGGTAGATTTCGAGACCTTGATTGCGGGAGTAAGTTTATACCGTCCGGGTCCAATGGATTATATTCCAGAGTACCAAGCCCGTGCAAATGGTACAATTGTTGTTCCGCCTCTACATCCTGAGTTCGATGAAATCACGAAGACGACCTTCGGAATCATGATTTATCAAGAACAGGTAATGCAGGTATCCCAAAGAATGGCGGGGTACTCAGCAGGAGAAGCGGACATTCTGCGTAAAGCAGTGGGTGGATACGCCCCCGCTATCAGTAATGATAGTGCGCAAACACAGTGAACTGCTGGGAACTCCTAAAGCTCTAGCACCTAAAGCGCCTTACTCCGAAAGGAAGACGCGATATAGAACTGCGGACATGTAAGTCTTGCATCTGGTTAAGGCTCGCCTTTTCCACTGCTTAGCCTTGTGGCGGGGAAAATCAGGTTAGAAAAAGATAGAGATAAGTGAAGCGAAAATACGGGTTCGACTCCCGGGCGTGGGTGAGATAACTTCAATCCCGCGCCTCCACGGTGGCACACATGGAAAATCAGCATCCAAGCTTCTAAGCACCATTCATAGACACCATATAGGACCGGTATCCGTTGTATCCGAGACTGGTAGCACATCTTCATAAGAAAAGATAGAGCGCGTTAGTAGTGAAATCATGTTATTGCAATGTGAGGAAACGAAGGGGCCCCTCGTCTTAGTACTATGTACTATGTAGCACCAGCAGTGACCCGTAAGTCCGTGTTGAGGTTGGTCTTACCTGATGACTGTATGAAGAAGGTTCAACGACTATCCGAAAGGAGTAGGGCAGATAAATGCCAAGTAAATACGTCACGAATGTCGTTAGTATGTAAGGGTTGCATCATTCCGGATAACCTTACATTGGGCGGTGCACGAATGAACTATGCCATAAATAGTTCTAGTCGAGGTACAAACTGAAGTTTATCTTGTTCGAAGTGCTGTGCTTCCTGTTAACTAAACAAAATGAGGCATTCCTACCGTAATTAAGTTAACTAGCAGGAAGATGATATAGTCTAGTCCCGAGGGTTCCGTACACAACTTAAATTCAAGTGGAGTATAGTGATTGTAAGAGTGAGTCTATCAATCACGGAATCTGAGAAATATGAGGAAACTCAGGGTATATCGAAAAAGAAAATTGAAATCTTAGAACCAGCATTATCAGAATTACATGAGCGCATGGTAAAACAAGGTGTAAAAGAAGCAGTGGCAAAGAAAATCTGTGATGATATTCGTCCGTTCGCGGGCTATGCATTCAATAGAAGTCATGCCGCGGCATATGCTTACATCGCTTACCAGACGGCTTATTTCAAAACCTACTACCCAATTGAGTTCATGACAGCTTTACTGACTGTATTCTTCGATAAAGAAGATAGAGTAGCAAACTACATCAAGGACGCAAAAGAAATGGGTATTAAGGTACTGCCACCGGATATTAACGTATCCAACAAAGGATTCTCTATTCATGGGGATGACATCAGATTCGGACTAGGAACAATCAAAGGTCTAGGAGACGCGGCACTTGCTGGTATCTTCGAGCATAGACCATTCAAATCCCTTGCGGATATGATTGAGCGTGTTCCAAAACGAAGCCTGAATAAAACCAATGTCACGGCTCTTGCTGAATCAGGAGCATTAGACAACTTAATGGAAGAATTCGATAATCGCATGGAAGGTCTGCAAGAAATTTATCGCTTACGTGGTGATGATGATGACCTGAAATGGGATATCAAAGCCTATACTCCGAAGATTAAACTCGAAAAAGAAAAGGCTCGTTTAGGTATTTTCGTAAGTGGTCATCCACTAGAGCGTCATGCTCAGAATGTTTCATGGGACCATTTACAAGATAATGAGGTCGTGGAAACCGCGGGCATTGTTATCGACTTCAGAGAAATCTTTACCAAGCGTGAAGAATGGATGGCGGTCGTTAACTTTGAAACCCTAGAAGGTCCAAGACGAATGGTTATCTTCCCAGATACGTATAAGAAAATACAAGGACAGCTTGCAACTGACTTGATTGTGAAGCTCAAAGTATATATGAAAACAAACTATATGCGTAATGAGCGCGACATCGTAGTCAAGGACGTAGCTATTCCGAAAAGAGTCAATAAAGAAGTGTTGGCAAAGCAGGCAGTAATTAACAGTGATTCTCCAACAGAATCTCTCGAAGAGGCATTGACATTACCACAAAACATAGTACCATTTTAAGAGAGGCTTAGTCCTCTCTTTATTTTGGAGATATGGAAGGAGAAAAGTATGGCAAAGAAACTAAAGCAAGTCATTTTAAAGCATGTAGCCAATGATTTCAAAGAGGACATTATTGGTGATATTAAGTTATTACAAGGTGTTGTCAGAACAGATGCATTCGTGAACCTCGAAATCCCGAATAATGCAAACGCAAGGGAGTTCGATGAAAACACCAAGAACGTAAAGAACATGATTACGACGTTACGTACGAACCCACAAGGGTTTGTATTAAACAATAATGGTATTCGCATCATCGCCAGTCAGGTACAACGAAATACAGACGGTTCTTATACCCTTTATATTGATGAAAACGAAGGCGTAGTAAATGGTAATCACACTGCGAATGTACTTCGTCGTCATGGTATTGAAAGAGCTTATGTACCAGTATTTATCCAGATTGGTAACTTCACAAAAGAAAAACTAAGTGAAATGTCTACGTCACTGAACTCACATAAGTTATTAGATGAACGTAGTCGTCAAGATAAATTAGAAAAGCATGAATGGATTAAGAAGCTGTTAGATGAAAACTACAGCATCCAGTATCACTCAGGTGGCGCAGGAGAATTGAATGTAGATGATGTACTTCGTCGTGCATATATCTTCTATCCAGATGACAAAGGTCTATTCCATGAGCGAGCTGGAACATATCGTGTTGTTTCAAAAGGTATCTTCCATAATCTAAACAAGAGTGAGAAGTTACAACGTACTCAGTTTGTTTTAAAAGATATCATGGAGCTATACGACTGGATTCAAAAAGATGAGCAACTTATCAAGATGCTGAATAAACCTACATTAAATAAGTTTATTGATAAAGAAGGCATGGTACAACAAGGTCTTATCCTTCATACTATGTCCTTAGCGAAAGCATTTATGTATGCTCCAAACAAATATGCAACATGGCACAAAGGATTAACTTTACCACAGGTGAAGACATTACTTCGTCGCAATTACAGACATGTAGTGGATATCTTGAAAGCTAAGAAATACACGACCCTTACACACTACGATGTACTAGGAGATATCAACATCTTCTCAGACTTCGAAGGTCTACGTAAGAGCATGCAAATTGATTTCTTAACTGCAATGCAACAGAAGAGAGAAGCTTAGGCTTCTCTTTTTTTTGTACATAAAAAGCCTAGGAGGGGGAATACTATGGCTGGTGCTAGTCCATGGCACAGAAAATCCAATGAGCTCACAATCACAAGATACTCTGAGGATGAAATCAACAAAGCAGTAGAAGCCATGAAAGCAAGAGGTTATGAACCCATGATGGAACCAAAACAAATAGGAAGCCTGTATGTCCATCATAATTATAATTACTCTACACTTGAGAAAAGAAACTTCACAAGTAAAGAGTATTCCAATAATGCAAAATGGGTTTGTAAAATGCGAAGAGTTGTATAAGAAAATATTTCTATAAAATTAGTAATTTTTTCTTGTGAAATAGTTGCCAAGTTAGGAAATATGTAGTATTATAGTTTTATAATCTTTGGCAGATAGTACCGGAGACGGTTTCGTCTTCTCTTGTAGTAGTGTAAAGAACACGGCAACACAATCTCCTTTTGTTTATTGTGGTTACTCATTCTTTCTTTAATGTATTTCTCATGAGTGTTGCTAACCCGGGGGCGGTACCCGGATACAGGACCTAATTAACTAATTAGACATAATTACCTCCGTTTACCTCAGCTACGGAAAAGCTGGGGTATCATCGGGAAGTAGTTCAGCGGCTAGAACAACTGGAAAGTAGCTTCGGTGAAACCCGGTACGTCGTAGGTTCGACTCCTACCTTCTCGACCATTAAAAAATTTGCAATATCTTGTTGTCTTTTTAATTCAATCACTTACCTTTCTTGCGGAAACAGGGAAGGTATTACCCGGATTTGGCTCAGTTTGGTAGCGCACTTGGTTTGGGACCAAGGGGTCGTAGGTTCAAATCCTGCAATCCGGATTTTGTTTAGGTTTAGGTTTTTCACCTAACCGAAGGTGAACTGGAAATTGGAGACTGGTCGGTAAAACCAGAGACCGTGGGGTCAATTCCCCACCACCTTTCTTGGGGATATAGTGTAGTGGTTAACACGCTTGGCTGTCTACCAAGTAGCACGAGTTCGAATCTCGTTATCCTCGCTTATCATGGTCGCAAGACCACCAATCTAACAATCTGTAATTCTAACCAATCACATTATTTTTTATGACGACATTGAGGAGTTTCACCACCTCCTCTCTATTGCCTCTTAGCCAAGCGGTAAGGCACGGGACTTTGACTCTCGGATGCGCTAGTTCGAATCTAGCAGAGGCAACCATCCTTTCTAAATTTATTTTTCACACAACCTGTATGTGGCGTACAGGTATTTTTGCCCCTTAGCGTAGCGGTAGCGCAACAGACTGTTAATCTGTGGGTCACTGGTTCAAATCCAGTAGGGGCAGTAGAGAAAACTTTGTTATTTTGCGACTCATTCCATGGAAAATAACTGGTGTTGCTCCCGCCATAAGAGAGAGCCACTTTAGAAATTGTCTTACTGGTGTTCTAGACATAAACGACGAAGACCAGATGCAGAAATGCACAGCGAAGGTGTGACCCCGACCGCAAGAATAGATGGAGCTATTCACCATTCTGGTTACCTGTATTCCATTAAAACAGGATTTTTTATTGGAGTCGTACTCAAGTTGGTGAAGAGGACAGGTTGCTACCTTGTTAGGTCATTAACGTGGCGCGGGGGTTCGAGTCCCTCCGGCTCCTTTCTTATTGTGAGGTATCCAAGTCAGGCTATAAGGAACTATCCCCGGGGTAGTAAGCGAAGGCACAGGGGTTCGAATCCCCTCCTCACATCCATTACATATTAGGAGAGACATCAATGCCGATTTACACATTTGTATGTAAGACATGCAACACTTCAAAAGAACAGTTGGTAAAAATGGGAACAACCGAAATCGAATGTAAAGATTGCGGGAACACAGCTACCAAAGATATGATGGGTAGTATGAAGTTCGCGGCTCATGGATTACCGAATGGTCACATTGGAGTACGTAATAAACGATAAGTAAATCTCGTGTGCTTAGACGGGAGACAACGTTGGTTCGAATCCAACTGTGGTAGGTATAGCAACACAGAGCGGAGCCTGAGAAACTCTGCACTGTACGTTATAACCTAGATTCATAAAGGACTTCTCAACCGATATGAGGTCTATGGAACTGCCGTATGGTCAAGTGGTTAAGACGTCTCCGTTCTAAGCACATGAGAATGTGTTTAATACATAGTAAAGGACTTGATATATTGACGAACTATTACGATTTAGTGTTAGAATTTAACCGCGAGACAGAAGTAATTACGAACATTGTACAAATTCCATGGTATTATGACAGGTATATGGAACAGTATGGTTTTGCTTGGCGACCAGAGACGTATCTGGAAGAACAGCATTACAATGAGTTCCATCACCAGTTCACGCCGTATATCCGTATTCGTAAGGATTATTCAGATGTGCCGGGTGCAAGTTCATATAGCGGGAAATACAAAGGAGACTTAGAGGCAATCAAAGTCGGTGATGTACTTACAGATGAGATGAAAGAAGCTCATATTCGCTTTATGAGTTCTAACGCTCGTAATCAAATTTATCCACGTCAAAAAGATGATTACATGCACTTTGCAGTAGTTGGGTTCAAAATGGACCTAGTAGGCTTTTATGCTTCAGCTTGGCACTATGGAGATATTTCATCAGAGCTATTAATCGAAGCAGTGAATAAAGGCTTAATTACTGTAGAAGAGCAAATGCAGATTGTGAATGTACACCGTTCACGAAATGTATCTTAATATCAAGTAGGGGCTTCGGCTCCTTTCCATGCGGAATAGTATAAGGCAGAACATCTAGTTGAGAGTGTACATACATCACTAGAAGGGGCGGTTCGATACCGTCAATCCGCTACTACATATCCAATCATTATTAGTTTTATCCTTTCATTATAAGTTAATTGTTTTACTTAGCAGGTTTACCTTAGAGGGATGCGGAAACATCCTTCTATTATGGGGTTTGGTGACTAGGTCTTGGTAGAAGAAACACTGTGTGTGAAGCGCGCTAAGCAGTGGTGCAGTATACTAAATAGCCGAAAGTTGGCGTCACTCTCGAAAAACGTTGAAACGAGAAGGGTTCGATTCCCTCTTACTCTGCCATCATACGGGTTCATGTCCAAGGCAGGCGAATTGGTCTCCAAAACCGATTGGAAGAGTTCGATTCTCTTAACCCGTGTTTATTTAAAATTCATAATTTAATTTTAGGAGGAATTATTTATGTCAAAACAAACAATGTCAGTACAAAGAGGTTTAATGGAGTTAAAAACACTTGGAGCACGTATCGACCGTGCAACACGTCAACCATTCGTAGGTCACTACGTTGGAGAAGACGGAAAGCCTAATGGTTATAAGTCTAAAGAGGAATTAGCAGAAGTTGCGAAGTCAAACTATGCATCAGTAAATGGTTTGATTGCTCGTCGCAATAAAATTAAAGCCGCTATTATCGCTTCTAATGCCGTAGTTAAGGTTAAAATCGGTGATAAAGATATGACAGTAGCAGAAGCAATTGACCGCAAGGATTCAATTAACTTCGAGCGCACTGTTCTTCATCAGCTTAAAGGTCAGTATGGCAATACAACAAACCGTATTGAAGGCGAACGCCAGATTATGGAACAACGTATTGCGAAACGTATTGACGATGAGTCTGGGAAGGATAAGAAGATTGACCCAGATTACGAGAAGCAAATCATCGAATCTACGAAAGCTCGTTATGAGCCACATATCGTAGACTCAATCGGTATCCGCGAGGAAATCGAACGTCTTGAGAAAGAAATCGACTTATTCGAGCTAGAAGTTGATGTGGCATTGTCAGAAATCAACGCTCGTACAGAGATTGAAATCACTGAGTAATTCATATATAATGAGGGTAGTCTAATCAACTACCTTCTAGTATAATCTTT
>Ga0164241_10006802_pt1 | contig 10368 bp, 11 predicted proteins | sample OricomyardsoilBY_FD_108780 | JGI IMG/M metagenome (GOLD analysis project Ga0164241, IMG submission 108780) | Backyard soil microbial communities from Emeryville, California, USA - Original compost - Back yard soil (BY) | ecosystem: Environmental > Terrestrial > Soil > Unclassified | place: USA... | reverse complement strand
GACGGTCTGCAGGTCGGCCAGGATCAGCTCGGTCTGGATGGTGGAGATGTCGTCGGCCGGCGAGACCTTGCCGTCGACGTGGGTGACGTCGTCGTCGCGGAACACCCGGGTGACCTGGCAGATCGCGTCCGACTCGCGGATGTGGCTGAGGAACTTGTTGCCCAGCCCCTCACCCTCCGACGCGCCGCGGACGATGCCGGCGATGTCGACGAACTGCACGGTGGCGGGGATCACCTTGGCCGAGTTGTACAGCTCGGCCAGCTTGCCGAGCCGCGCGTCCGGTACGCCGACCACGCCCACGTTCGGCTCGATGGTCGCGAACGGGTAGTTCGCGGCGAGCACGTTGTTCTTGGTCAGCGCGTTGAACAGGGTGGACTTGCCCGCATTGGGGAGCCCGACGATTCCGATGGTGAGTGCCACGGGCGTCAAGGGTACGCGGCCAACGCCGTCCTGCCCCAATCCGGCCGGTTCGGCTGAGGCTGCGGCCCTTCAGATCAGGTAGGCCTCCAGTTCTGCGTCGTACCAGCGGCCGGTGCGGCCGAGCGAGCGCATGCCCAGGCGGCGGCAGACCGCGAGCGACGCGCTGTTGTCCGGGCGGACCACCGCGTAGATCTCACCCAGCCCGGCCTCGAACCCGTGCGCGATCGCGCCGCGCGCGGATTCCGTGGCCAGACCACGACCCCACGCGTCCGGATGGAAATGCCAGCCGACCTCGACCTCACCCTTGCTCGCGGAGCCGTCCGACGGATCAGGCAGCGGCACGAGCAGGACGGTCCCCGCCACCGTGCCGGTCGACCGCTCCTCCACCGCCCAGACGCCGTACAGGGGGTCCGCGTTGCGCTCGTTCCACCGTTTGATGACGCGGGCGGCCGAGTCGCGGTCGGTCATCGCCCGCGGCGTGGCGCCGAGCCAGCGCGACACCTCCCACCGGCGGTAGATGTCGAACACCCGGTCCTCGTCCGAGTCCGTCCAGTCGCGCACGACCAGCCGGTTCGTCTCGTAGACCACCTTCGGATCCATCGCGGCCTCCCTCCGTCGCCGGCCTCCCTTGCCGATTCATCTATCCGTCCCAACCAGGCGAGGGCAAGCAGCGTCTCCAGTCTGTGACCAGTTGGAGAGATCGCAGCGGCCATCAATCACGCTTCGTGTTCGGATGCCTCCAATTCCTGCGGTTCGGGTGGCTCGAGGTCGTGTCGTGCCTGTTCCCGATCTGCCTGTTCGCCGGCCTGGCCGTCTCGAAGTACGTCGACCTCCCGATCCACCGGTACGACGCTCTGCTCGCGTACTGCCTCGGTCTGACGTTGCTGTTCTGGTTGGTCGGCCTGGAGACCTGGCGCGAGGTCGCGGTGATCTTCGGGTTCCACCTGGTCGGGCTCGGCCTCGAACTGTTCAAGGTGCAGGTCGGGTCGTGGCAGTACCCCGGTGACGCGGTCACCAAGATCGCCGGCGTACCGCTGTTCGCCGGATTCATGTACGCCGCGGTCGGCAGCTACATCTGTCAGGCGTGGCGTCGCTTCGACCTCCGCGTCAGCGGCTACCGCCCGGTGCTGACCACCGTGCTGGCCGTGCTGATCTACGCGAACTTCTTCACCCACCACTGGATCGTCGATCTGCGCATCCCGATCGCGCTCGGCCTCCTTGTCGTCATGCGTCGTACCTGGGTCTTCTACACCGTCGGCACACGTCGCTACCGGATGCCGTTGGCGGTGTCGTTCGGCCTGATCGGCTTCTTCCTCTGGATCGCGGAGAACTTCGGCACGTTCCTGGACGCCTGGAACTATCCCGACCAGGTCGATGTCTGGCGTCTCGTCCACCCGGCGAAGTTCGGCGCGTGGGCGTTGCTGGTCAGCATGAGTTACGTCCTGGTCGCGAGCGTCAAGTCGCTGGAGGGCCGGCTCTACCACCGCGGCACCCCGGCCACCGTCGCGACACCGCAGGCCACCACGATCACGCCGGCCGACATCACGGCGGATGAGACCGCACCGCAACATGGGGACGCCAACCAGAGCAGGAGGTAGCGCGTCTTCCCCGGTGTGAGGCTCCTGAGCGGGAGCAGCTGGGGAACAACCGCCTGATCTGTGAGGGAGCACCATGTCCCGAAGGTTCGCCGCGTTCGTCGCGACCGGAACGGCGCTGGCAGTCGTCGTCGGAGCGCTGGTGGTGCTGGCGCTGGGACATTCGCGACCGCCGAAGCCCGCCGCCGCGACCACGCAGACCTCGTCGACGCCGCGCCCGGCACCGAGCCGGACACCTGTCGTCAACGCACCGCCGACCACACCGCACAAGCCGGCCGCGGACCCGACCGCAGCACTTGCTGCAGGCAACAAAAAGGTCCTGTTCCTGAGCTTCGACGACGGGCCCGACCCGGTCTGGACCCCGCGGATCCTGCAGGTCCTGGCCAAGCACGGCGCGCACGCCACCTTCTTCGAACTGGGCAGCATGCAGTCCGCGCATCCCGGCCTGCGTGAGCAGGTCCTTGCCGCGGGCAACACCATCGGCAGCCACTCGATCACCCATCCGCAACTCACCGCCGTCTCCGCCGTCAAACGGCGCCACGAGATCGTCGACGGACCGAAGTCCGCCTGCTTCCGGCCGCCGTACGGCGCGTCGAACCCGAAGGTCCGCGCGGACATCAAGGCAGCCGGCATGGTCCAGGTGCTGTGGGACGTCGACCCGCGGGACTGGGCCCGCCCGGGCACGAACACGATCGTGCACAACATCCTGAACCACGCTCACCGCCGCAACATCATCCTGCTGCACGACGGCGGCGGTGACCGCTCGCAAACGGTCGCCGCCCTCGACAAGGTCCTCCCGATCCTCAAGGCCCAGGGCTACATCTTCCCGGCCATGGACTGCTGACCTTCAGCTTGCCGGGGAATCACCGGCCGCACCCGGCACCGAGTCGGAACTCTTCCGGCACTTTCCCGGCACTCCGCCGCGCGTCACCGGAAACTGTCGGTGGGGTTCGGCACTATCGGTGACATGACCGGTACGACGGTGTTCATGCTGCTGCTGTTCCTCGTGGTGGGCCTGCTGCTCGGGGCCGTGTTCGGCGTGCTCTGGGTGCGCGGGCGCGACGGGGCTCAACTCGCGCGGGTGACGGCCGAGCGCGGCGCGGCCGAGGACCGGGTCGTCGAGCTGACCCAGGAGCGGACCACGGTCGGGCAGCAGATGGGCGGCCAGGCGGTGGTGAAGGAAGCTCTGGATCGCCTGCACGCACAGCTGAACCAGCTCGAGCAAGGCCGCGCGGCCTGGCAGAGCCAGCTGCATCAACAGGTCAACGAGGTCCGGATGAGCGGCGAGGCGCTGCGGCGCGAGACGGCCTCCTTGTCGACCGCGTTGCGCAAGCCGCAGGTGCGCGGCCGCTGGGGCGAGCTGCATCTGCGCCGCACCGTCGAACTGGCCGGCATGGTGGCGCACTGCGACTTCACCGAGCAGACCACGACGGTCAGCGAGGACGGCATGCTCCGGCCGGACCTCGTCGTACGCCTTGCCGAGGGCAAGAATCTGGTCGTCGACTCGAAGGTGCCGCTGGCGGCGTTCCTCGAGGCGGCCGAGTCGGACGAGGCCGAGTTCCGTGAGGACCGGCTGCGGGCCCATGCCAGGCACCTGCGCACCCATGTCGACCAACTGTCGTCGAAGGCGTACTGGACCAGGCTGTCGCCGTCGCCGGAGTTCGTCATTCTCTTCGTCCCGGGCGAATCGTTCCTGTCCGCCGCGCTCGACGTCGAGCCGTCCCTGCTCGAGTACGCCGCCGAGCGCCGAGTCATCCTGGCGACGCCGACCACGCTGATCGCCACCTTGCGGGCCGCGGCGTACGCGTGGAACCAGTCGGCCCTGACCGAGTCGGCCCAGCAGGTCTTCGAGCTCGGCCGGGAACTCTACGAGCGCCTCAGCACGATGGGCGAGCACCTCGGTCGCGTCGGACGCTCCCTGACCTCCGCGGTCGAGGCATACAACGGCACGGTCGGCTCGTTCGAACGCCGCGTCTTCATCACCGCCCGCAAACTCCGCGACCTCCACGTCACCGAGGCCGAGCTCACCGCGATGGAGTCCATCGAGGCGTCCGTCCGGCCGCTGACCGCCCCGGAGTTCCTCGTCCTGGACGACCCGCAGTCGACCCGGAGGTGGCCGCCGGCTCAAGCTGCCGACCCAGCCACCCCGAACAGGTTGAGCCAGCCGCCCCAAGCCGGCTGACTCAACCGCTGACCCAACGCCGCGGTCAGGTGGTTGCGGGAGTCAACTCCGCGGCAGGCTGCGATTGACCGTCGTTCTCCAGCGCAGCAGCGCGGCCGTGCCGGGCGTCGGCGCGCAGGCCGATCCAGATGAGCATCGCGCTCACGAGCGTGAAGGCGACATCCGCGGTCATGGCGACGCGGTGGCCGGTCACGATGGTCGCCTGCGTGGCCGCGATGGCGAACAGGATCGGGGTCCCGATCGTCGTCGCGACCTCACCGGTCATCGAGGTCAGTCCGGTCGCCAGCCCTTGATCCTGGTCGGCCATACCGGAGGTCGCGGTCACCGTGAACGCGACGATCGCAGCCACGTGGCCGAAGAATCCGATGAACAGCGCGGGCACCAAGATGGCGAGGGCGACCCAGGTGTGCGTGCCGAGGAAGACCAGCGGAAGGGTCGCCAGTCCCTGGATGGAGATGCTCACGGCCAGCACGTTGCGATAGCCGAGGCGGCCGATGATGCGACCGGCCACCACGCCGGCCGCCACCGACGCGACGCCCGGGATGCCGAACACCAGACCGGTCTCGAACGGCGACAACCCGAGAACCCGCTGCACGTACAGCGTGGTCAGGACGATCATCGCGGGCTCCATCGCGCCGATCACCAGCCCGGCATAGTTGCCCCACGCAACTGACGGCCGGGTCAGGATCCGCATCGGCACGAGCGGCGCCGGCGACCGCACCTCGATCCGCCAGAACGCCACCAGCAGCACTGCGCCGACTACGGCCGCGAAGAGGTTGCGCTCGATCACGGCGTAGACGATTGCCAGCAGACCGCCGGTGACCGTCACCGCCCCGGGCACATCCAGCTTCACCCGCTCCGGCAACCGGCTCTCGTCGACGACGAACGGCGCCGCGACCAGGATGGCGATCGCGGCCGGCACGTTGATGAAGAACGCGGCCCGCCAGCCGAGCACGCTGACCAGTGCACCGCCGATCAACGCGCCGACAGCGAAGCCGGCGGACAGCAGCGCGCCGCGCAGGCCGAGGACCCGCGCACGGACGGCCGGGTCCGAGAACGTCGTCGTGAGCAGAGCCATCGTCGCCGGCAGCGCCATCGCGGTCGCCACGCCCTGCAGCGCCCGAGCAGCGAGCATGATCTCGGCCTGCGAGGCCAGGCCGCCGACGACGGACGCCGCGGCCAGCAGGGCCATCCCGGACAGGAACAGCCTGCGTCGGCCGAAGAAGTCCGCCAGCCGGCCGAACAGCAACATGCATCCGGCCGCGGGCAGCGCGAACGCCGAGGTGATCCAGGGCAGGCCTTCCGGACCCAGTCCGACGCCCGCGCCGGCTTCGGGCAACGCCACGTTGAGGATCGAGAAGTCGACCGACAGCATGAAGCCGGCCCCGAGCAGGACCAGCAGGATCACGCGTTGCCGGGTGCTGAACCCGTGCGGCGAGGTGGTGTGCATGACAGTGGCTCCATCCAGTAGCAACTTGTTGGTTGCGACGTTATAGCAACCTAACGGTTGCATCAACCTGTCGGAAAGCCGACAGGAATGGACTGTTGACAGCCGGGGGTGCAGGTACGGAACGATGAGAGCGCTCTCACCTGGACCGTTCGGCGATCTACCGTCCCTCGCCGTCCGGACCTGAGCGCCGGTTCGGCGCTGCTGCGACCTGGTAGCGCGGCAGCTCGGCCGGCCGGCGCCTCGCCTTCTCGAACGGGACTGACCTGAGGAGGATCTGTGCGCATCAGACACCGACTGCTGGCGCTTGCCGCGGCCGCGGCGAGTGTGGCCGGCCTACTGACAGCAGGCATCGGCCTGCCCGCCCAAGCCGTGCCGGACACCATTGCGTTGAAGATCACGAACAACTCGGGCCGCGGCGACGCGGTCTACATCTACAACCTGGGCACGAACCTCGCGAACGGCCAGCAGGGCTGGGCCGATGCCGCGGGCACCTTCCACGCCTGGCCGGCCGGCGGCAACCCACCGACGCCGGCACCCGACGCGTCGATCGCCGGGCCGGGCAACGGGCAGTCGCTGACCATCCGGATGCCGAAGTTCTCCGGCCGGGTGTACTTCTCCTACGGCCAGAAGCTGGTCTTCAAACTGACCACCGGCGGTCTGGTGCAGCCCGCCGTACAGAATCCGAGCGATCCGAACCGGAACATCCTGTTCAGCTGGTCGGAGTACACCCTCAACGACGCGGGCCTGTGGATCAACAGCACCCAGGTCGAGATGTTCTCCGCGCCGTACGCGGTCGGCGTGCAGCTCGCCGACGGCAGTACCAAGACCACCGGACACCTGAAACCCGGCGGCTACAACGGTTTCTTCGACGCACTCCGCGGCCAGCCCGGCGGGTGGGCCAACCTGATCCAGACGGCACCTGACGGGTCGGTACTGCGAGCCCTCGCACCGCTGTACGGCGTCGAGACCGGCGCACTTCCGGCGAACGCGATGGACGACTACGTGAACCGGGTCTGGGCGAAGTACAGCAACGAGACGCTGACGGTCACGCCGTTCGGCGACCAGCCGAACCTCAAGTACTTCGGCCGGGTGTCGGGTGACGTCATGAACTTCACCAACAGCTCGGGCGCGGTCGTCACGTCGTTCCAGAAGCCCGACTCGGCCAGCATCTTCGGCTGCTTCAAGTTGCTCGACGCACCCAACGACCAGGTCCGCGGCCCGATCTCCCGCACCCTCTGCGCGGGCTACAACCGCTCGACCCTGCTGGTGAACCCGAACCAGCCCGACCCGAACGACGGCAGCTTCTACCTCGACGCGGTCACCAACCAGTACGCCCGGAAGATCCACGCGCAGATGGCGGACGGTGCGGCGTACGCCTTCGCCTTCGACGACGTCGGCAACCACGAGTCTCTCGTCCACGACGGCGACCCGCAGCAGGCCGACCTGATCCTCGACCCCTTCAACTGACCAGGAGGGCTTGACTCCATCTTCGGTTAGTGGCAACTTACCGTTCGTGGGGACTTACGGATCACTCACCGCCGCCGGACCGGTGCTGGACGCACTGGGCGATCCGACGCGGCGGGTGATCCTGGAGACGTTGCGACGCGGCGGGCCCAGCTCGGTGACTGCATTGGCCGAGCTGGTGCCCGTCAGCCGCCCGGCGATCTCTCAGCACCTGAAGGTGCTCGGGGCCGTCGGACTGGTCCAGCACGAATCGCGCGGCACGCGGAACATCTACCGCGTCCACCGCGCAGGTCTCGACGAACTCCGGGACTGGCTCGACCAGTTCTGGGGTGACGCGCTGGACGCCTACGCCGAGCACATCCGGCGAACAGAAGTGCGGACCGAACAGGAGCGGGGATGAACATCGACCAGGGGCTCGAGCCGGTGGTGAAGAAGGTTGTCGTGCCGGTCGGGGCGGAGCGCGCGTTCGAGGTGTTCACGGCGAAGATGTCCGACTGGTGGCCGGTGAGGTCGCACTCTGTCGGCGAGAACGAGGCACGCGGCGTGCGCCTCGAGGGAGCCGTCGGCGGGCGCATCGTCGAGTACGGCGACGACGGTGAGATCGCATCGTGGGGCACTGTCTCGGACTGGGACCCACCGAAGTCGGTCGGCTTCAGCTGGCACCCGGGCAGCGATCCGCAGCAGGCAGGACAGGTGACAGTCACCTTCACACCGGTGGACGACGGCACTGAGGTAGCGCTCGTGCACTCAGGGTGGGAGCGCCGGCCCGACGGCGCCCGCGCCCGCGCCGGATACGACACGGGCTGGGACTACGTCCTCGGCCAGTACGTCGCCGGCACGAGGTAGCACTCGACTTCCGGGCCACCGACAGCCGATAGTGGGCGAATGGCGAACGCTCCGGTCGATCAGCGCGCCCTGGAGGCCTCACTACGACCACATGGCGAATCGGTCATGTTGCCACGCGAGGCGTACACCGATCCCGCCGTGCTGGCGTGGGAGCGTCGCAACTTCTTCGCCGGCAGCTGGAGCTGCCTCGGCCGGGTCGACGAGCTGTCCGCCGGTACGACGCATCGCGCGGCGACCGTCGGCGACATCTCGGTGGTGCTGACCTTCGGAGAGCGGCCGAGCGCATTCGCCAACACCTGCAGGCATCGCGGTCACGAGCTACTGCAGAACGACGAGGCCAGTGAGCGGCGATCGGTGGTCTGCCCGTACCACGGGTGGTCGTACGAACTCGACGGCGCGGTGAAGGCGGCACCCCGGATGGGCGACGCCTTCGACCCGGCGCCGTACAACCTGGTCGAACTGCCGGCCGAGGTCTGGCACGGCTGGCTGTTCGTGAACGCGACCGCCACCGCCGGCCCGTTCGGCGAGCATCTCGGCGGCATCACCGACCTCGTCGCGCCGTACGCGCCCGAAGCCCTCCAGCTCAAGGCGCGGCACCGCTACGACGTCGCGTCGAACTGGAAGACGGTCGTCGAGAACTACCACGAGTGCTACCACTGCCCGCTGATCCACCCCGAGCTGTGCAAGGTGTCACCGCCGAACTCGGGCGACAACTGGAACCTCCCCGGCGCGTGGATCGGCGGGCTGATGGATCTGCGGCCGGGGGTCGAGACGATGTCGCTCGACGGCCGGTCGGCCGGGATCCCGTTGCCGGGCGTGGACCCGCGGCGGGTGAACTACCTCGGACTGTTCCCCAACCTGCTCATCTCGCTCCATCCGGACTACGTGATGACGCATCGCCTGGAACCGCGCACACCGGGCCTGACCGCGATCGAGTGCTCGTGGTACTTCCCGGCCGAGGTGCGCGATCCGTCGTACGCCGTGGAGTTCTGGGACGTCACCAATCGCGAGGACTGGGCCGCCTGCGAGTCGGTCCAACGTGGCGCCGAGTCGCCGCACTTCCGCCCCGGCCCGCTGGCCCCCGCGGAGGACGCCGTCTACCACTGGGTGACGATGATCGCCCGCGGGTACCTGGGCAAGCCGCTCGGCAACTAGTGGTCAGTAGCCGAGGGTGAAGCGGCGGCGGTTGTGGGCCGGACGCTCGAGTTCGTCCACGAGAGCGACGGCGAAGTCCTCGGCCGAGATGTGGTCACCGACAGGCTCGTCGAGGCCGAGGCGGAAGGTGCCGGTGCGCTCGCCCGGCGCGATGACGAAGGCCGGCGCCAGCATCGTCCAGTTGACGTCGTCACCGGTCGCGCGGAGCGTCTCCAGCGCGTCGGCGACGGTGAGCGACTCTGCCTTGTACTCGGCCGGGAAGTCCGGCCCGTCGACCACCCGATTGCCGTCGATCTCCAGGCCGCCTGCGCCGCCGATCGTCAGCAGGCGGGTCGTCGTACCGCGGACGGCCGCGATCAGGTTGTCGATCGCGTCCAGGTAGTCCTGGTGGTCGCCACCGGTCCGGCTCGGGCCGAGCGCCGCGACCAGCACCTCGGCGTCCTGCGTGAACTCCTTCGCCAGGGCCAAGTCGTTGGCGCTCCCCCGCACTGCCCGGACGCCGGCCGGGAGTTCGCCACCGGAGCGCGTGATGCCGGTGACCTCGTGCCCGCGACTGGTCGCCTCGGCGGCGATCCGGCTGCCGACCATGCCACTCGCACCGTAGACCGCGATCTTCATGCTGCCGCTTCCCTTCGATCTGGATGAAGTCTCAACTTGTTCGCCAATAGTATCTATTGGTAACTGAGCACTTCAACGTGCTATAAGTACCATGTGGTTACTAATGGACAGGTCTGGGAGCGCGGCAACGTCTTCGACCCGAACTGCGCGACCCGGGTGATCCTCGACCGGATCGGCGACAAGTGGACCGCTCTGGCCGTACTGCGGCTGAAGGACGGGCCGCAGCGGTTCACCGAACTGCGCGACGGGATCGGCAGCGTCGCGCCCAAGGTGCTCACCCAGACCCTGCGCCGACTGGAGCGCGACGGCCTGGTCACCCGCGAGATCTTCGCGGAGGTCCCGCCCCGCGTCGTCTACGCCCTGACCCCGATGGGCGAGTCGCTGATCGGCCCGATCACCGCGGTCAGCAACTGGGCCGAGGAGCACATGCCGGCCATCGCCGAGGCCCAGCAGCAGTACGACGCCACCGTGTGATCCGGGAACAGCTCACAACTTTCGCCACCGGCCGGTGACCTCTCAACCTTTTGCTTCCGCCCGGTCATCACATTTCTGACCGAGACGGACATGACAGGGGTTGGGATGGATCCAGGACGTGACCACGAGTTCGCCGAATTCGTGGACGGCAGATTCAGCGCACT
>Ga0164241_10006801_pt1 | contig 10370 bp, 6 predicted proteins | sample OricomyardsoilBY_FD_108780 | JGI IMG/M metagenome (GOLD analysis project Ga0164241, IMG submission 108780) | Backyard soil microbial communities from Emeryville, California, USA - Original compost - Back yard soil (BY) | ecosystem: Environmental > Terrestrial > Soil > Unclassified | place: USA... | reverse complement strand
TGTAGTCGGCGTGCACGAAGACGTCGTTGATCGCCTCCCTCGGCTTGGCCAGCAGGGTGACGTCACGGAAGATCCCCGGCAGCCACCACATGTCCTGGTCCTCGAGGTAGCTCCCCGACGACCATTGATGGACTCGCACCACGAGCAGGTTCGGCCCGGGCTGCAGGAGTTCGCCGACGTCGAACTCACTCGGTAGCCGGCTCCCCTTCGCCGTCCCGACCTCGGTCCCGTTGAGCCAGACCTTGAAGCACGAGTCGACGCCCTCGAACCGCAGTACGGCGCCGTCCGCCGGCCAGTCGTCCGGGAGGTCGAACCATCGCCGGTGGTCACCGGTCGGGTTCGCGTCCGGGGTCCGCGGCGGGTCGATCGGGAACGGGAACGCCGTGTTCGTGTACCGGGGCCGATCGTGGCCCTGCAGCACCCAGTGCCCTGGAACCTCCAACTCGTCCCAGTCGACCGTCGTCTCGGGCAGCATCACATCGGCCGGCGCCTCGGCGGGGCCGCTCCACAGCTTGAACTGCCAGCGTCCGTTGAGGCTCAGCCGCGGCCGCGAAGACCTGAGCCACGCCCGCGCCGGACGACTGCCGCTCCCCGGCGTCAGATCGTCGTAGTACATGCCTGCTCCTCACACAGCACCCGGACGTCCCGAGGCCCCAGCTCGAGCCGCTCAACCTTCTCCTGGCTCAGTACGTCGATCAGTCCCGCCGGTGCCTCGACCCGCACTTCCACCCCAGACCAGTTGTGCACGAACCACACCCGCTCCCCGGCTGCATTGACCGCCGACAAAGCAGTCACCGACTCCGGCAGTCCTCCCCAGACCGCCTTCTCCCCGTGGACAGCTGCGGCCAGCACTGGATCCGGCACGGTCCCGACGTACGTCACGCGGCCCTCGCCGAACGGCTTGGTGGTGACGATCGGGCGGCGCTCACCGCCGGGGTGTTCGAACCACGCGAGCGGCTCGGCGTCGTCCAGGATCAGCCTCTCGGCCCACCGCGTCGCATGTCCGCGCAGGCCTGTCACCGGTAGATCGTCGACGAGGTTTTCGTATTCCTGGTAGTGCACCCCGGCGGCCTCGTGCAAACGCGGCGGGGCCGTCTCGGGTCGGGGGCGGGCTTCGGTGTCCGCAAAGGCGGTCCGCGGTCCAACGATCAAGTGGCCCCCGGCCCGGGCGTACTCGATCAGCAGGTCGAGGTGCTCCTCGGAGGCGATGTACAGAGCGGCGACCACCAGCACCGGGTAGCGCGACACCAAAGCGGCTGGATCATCGCCCAGTCGCTCGACCGGGAGCACCCCCGGACGCAGGCCGGCGTCCAGGACGCCGGTGTAGAACGCAGCGACGATCGCGCGGTACGACGATCGATCCGGCGAACCACCGGGATGCGCCAGCGGCGGCTGGAAGTGCAGGGCCCAGTCGCTCTCGGTCGACCACACGACCGCCACGTCGACGTCGGGTTGCAACCCGGCCACCGCCGACCCGGCCTGCGCCAGCTCGGCTCCGATCGCCGCGACCTCGTCGTACACGCGGCCCGGCTGCAGGTCGTGGCCGAGGATGCCGCCCCAGAACGTCTCGGCGCCGTGGTGGATCGAGTGCCAGTGCCAGTACTCGACCATCCGGGCACCCCGGGAGACGAACGCCCACGCGAGCTGGCGCAGCTGACCGTCGTACGGCGGGCGGTTCTGGTGCGATCCACCGATCGACGTCGCGTTGGTCTCGGTCACCAGGAACGGCTCACCACGCGACCCCTGCACACGATCCGCCGCCAGGTACAGCTCGGGGACGCTCCGCCCGATCCAGCCGAGTTCGAGTCGCGACGGGCGTGACGGCCGTTCCAGCCCGTCCTGCACGTCGACGTAGATGTTGCCTGCCGCAACATCCAACCGCGACGTCAGCGGTACGTCGGCCACCGCCGGCCGGTCGTAGGCCAGACAGGTCGTCACGAACTGCCCGGACCGCCGCAGCGATCGCACCAGGTCCGCCTGCCGGCCGATGAACTCGGTCGTCCGCTCGGCCTGGAACCGTCGCCAGGCCAGGTCGTACGACGGCGTGCTGTTCCCGTCCGGCCGCCACAACTCGGACCAGTCGCCGAGCCGGTGCGACCAGTACGTCAGCCCCCATGCCTCGTTCAACGCGTCGACGTCGCCGTAGGAGTCCCGCAGTCTCGCGACGAACGCCTGGAACGCGCTCTCGTTGTGGGCGAGCAAGACCCCCGGCTCGTTGTCGACCTGGTAGCCGATCACCGCGGGATGGTCGCGATGCCGCTCGACGATCCGCCGGATCACCCGCTCCGCATGGAACCGGAACGCCGGCTGGCCGAAGTCCACCTCCTGGCGGATCCCCCACGGCACTCGCTCGCCGGTACGACGTTCGGCCGCGATCTCCGGATTCGCACGCTGCAGCCACGGCGGCACGGCGTACGTCGGAGTCCCCAGCACGACGTCGATCCCCCGTCCGGCGGCTGCGTCGAGAACCGGACTGATCCACTCGAGGTCGAAGACGCCGTCCCGCGGCTCCCAGGTCGACCAGACCGACTCGCCCATCCGGATGGCGGTGATTCCGGCCGCCACCATCAGGTCGAGGTCGAGGCCGATCCGGTCGCCGGACTCTCGCGGCAGGTATTCGGGGTAGTAGGCCGTCCCCAGCACGACACGTGGCGGCAGCATGGGTAGAAGTTAACCCACAGTGCAATCTCCGTGCAATCGTTTGCACACGCCGATTTCACCGCACGCAGGCATTTTCTCGGCACACGCACACTTCTCAGCACGGGCATTTCTCCGCACGGGCATCTCTGAGCGCACAGGGAGGTCCGGCGCGCGGGACTTCTCAGCTGGCGCGGATCCGGGCCCGGCGTCGCGCCGGACCGGTGCTGGCGCGGACGACCAGTTCCGGGGTGAGGAGATCCGGCCGCGGCCAGTCGTTCCCGGCGAGGCGGGTGGTGAGCTGGGCCCAGGCCAGCTCCCCCAGCCGGGCCCGCTCGTTGCGCAGCGAGGTGAGCGGCGGCCGCGCGTAGGCGGCGATCGGGATGTCGTCGTACGACGCGACCGACAACTCGGCCGGGACGTCGACGTCGTTGTCGTGCATCCAGCTGAGCAGGCCGACGCCGACCAGGTCGTTGAAGGTGATCACCGCGGTCGCGCGACTGCGCAGTACCGTCGGCCCGGCGTCGTACCCGTGGTTCCCGGACCAGCCGCCGTCGATCTCGTCCAGCGTGACGTCGAGGGCGCGCGCCGTACGTCGCAAGGTCCGCCGACGTTCGCCGTCGGACCACGAGGACGCCGGACCTCCGACGTACAGCACCCGTCGGTGGCCTAGACCGGTGAGGTGTTCGAGCAACAAGCGGCTCGCCGCGCGGTAGTCGATCGCGACAGCACCCGCGTTCTTCACCGTTCGGTTGATGCAGACGACCGGCACCGGGAGCGCGAGCGCCTTCTCCAGCCCGCCGCGGGTCAGGCGCGAACTGCACAGGACCAGCGCGCCCGAGTGGTCGACGAGTTCCTCGACGAGACGCAGCTCCTCGGCCGGATCCTCACCACTCTCGCCGATCAGCAATCGGTAGCCGCCGGCCCGCGCGGACGCGGCGAGACCCTTCAGGACCTCGGAGAAGAACGGGTTCGTCAGGTCCGGGACGGTCACTCCGACCGTCAACGGCCGGCCCAGCTTGAACTCCTGGGCCCGCTTGTCGGCGCGGTAGCCCAACTCCCCGGCCACCGCGCGCACGTGGGCGACGACCTCGGGTGAGATCAGGTCGGAACCGTTCAGCGCGCGCGACACCGTCGACACCGAGGTACCCGCCTCGCGCGCCACGTCGATCAGCCGAACCCGCTCCGCCACACTCACCTCTCACCTCGGCGGGCGGGGTGTCACCCCACCCTCGTGCCCGCGATCCAGACGTTCCGGATCGTCACATCGTCGGCGTACTGTACGACAGCCTCCGCCGCGACCTGGTCGAACCGGATGTTCGTCACGGCCACGGACCGAATCCGCCGGGTCTCTGCTCCTACCATGCGATACGCCCGCTCGGCCCGCGCCACCCGGACCCGGTCGAACCGGATGTCGTGGACGTCGGGGAACAGCGCCTGGTCGCCACCACCCTGGTAGCTGAAGGTGATCTCGAGTGGACGATACATCCACGCGCGGGAGTCGACGTCGCAAACGTCCACGTTGCGCACATAGCCACCGCGGGTCGAGGTCGACTTCACGCACAGCACCCACTGCAGGTAGGCCTCGTCCGCGGCCGGGTCGGCGGGCATGTGCAACCGGCGGACCCAGACGTCCTCGATCCCGCCGCTCATCTCGCTGCCGACCGCGACCGCGGCACCGCCGCTGACGAACGTGCAGTCCTCGATCAGGATCCCGCGCGAGGGCAGGCCGAGCCGCCGGCCGTCCGCATCGCGGCCCGACTTGATCGCGATGCAGTCGTCGTGGGTCTCGAACGTGCAGTCGCGGATCAGCACGTCGGTGCACGACTCCGGGTCGCACCCGTCGCCGTTCGGGCCGAGGTTGCGCACGGTGACGCCCTGCACGGTGACGTTGCGGCACTCCAGCGGATGGATGGTCCACATCGGCGAGTCGATCACGGTGACGCCCTCGATCAGGACGTTCGTGCACCGGAAGGGCTGGATGAAGCTCGGCCGCAGGTAGTGGCCGGCACCGAAGACGCGGTCGTCGACCGGCACCTGCTCGTTGTTCATCCGCTCCAGCTCGCCCCAGTCGGCGCGCTGGTTCGGCAGGCCCGTGTGCCAGCCGTACTGCCCACTGCCGATCAGGTACCACCAGTGTTCGTTGTCACCGGCACCGTCGAGGACACCCTTGCCGGTGATGCCGATGTCGGTCTGGCCCTCCGCGCGGATCAGCGAGGAGTAGTTCCACACCTCCACGCTCTGCCACCGGGTCCGGACGACCGGCAGATAGTCGGCCGGGTCGGTGCTGAACCGGAGCGTCGAACCCTCCTGCAGATGCAGGTCGACCCTGCTCAGCAGGTGGATCGCCCCGGTGTTCCAGACGCCGGGAGGTACGACGACGTGCCCGCCGCCGGCGTCGTGACAGGCACGGATCGCCGCGTTGATCCCCACGGTCGCGTCCTGCGGCGTCGCGCCGTACTCCGTGATCGGGAACCAGGCGTCGCGGAACCGCGGCGGCCGGATCCTGGACCGGACGGCGAGCTCGCCCCCGGCGTCCGCGGACGCGACGGCCGCGGACGCGACGGCCGGAATTCCGATGCCTGCGGCAACTACGCCGCCGAGGCCGGCCCCGAGGATCTGACGACGGGTGGGATGCATGGGCGGTCACCTTCGGTTCGAGCTGGACGGGCAAACCTTTGCCCGCAAGTATCCAAGAGATTCCGGGCCGGTCAAGACTTCGCCGCCGCGACCCGTTGACACCACGCCCGGACCGGGGCACGATCGGCTGCAATCGTTTGCACTCCGTGTTGCCGCCAAGGAGGCTTCGCCATGTCCGCCCCCGTTCGCCGCCGTACCCTCCTGCTGGCCGGTGGAGCTCTTGCGATCGCCGGCGGCGGTGCCGCCCCGGCCGCCGCCGGCCGCCCGTCAGCTGATCCCCAGGTCGACGCCATCCTGCGCCGGATCCGGCCACCACGGTTCCGCGACCGCTGGTACGACGTGACCGACTTCGGTGCGGTCGGCGACGACTCGACCGACTGTACGGCGGCGATCCGCGCCGCGATCGAGACGTGTCACCGGCACGGCGGCGGTCATGTCGTCGTCCCCGCGGGCGACTACCGGACCGGCGCCGTTCATCTGCTCAGCAAGGTCGACCTGCACCTCGCTTCCGGCTCCCGGCTGGCGTTCAGCCAGGATCCGGCCGCGTATCTGCCCGTGGTGCCGACCCGCTACGAGGGGACGGAGTGCTACAACTACTCCCCCTTGCTCTACGCGTACGGACAACGCGACATCGCGGTCACCGGCAGCGGGGTCCTCGACGGTCGCGCCGACGACACGCACTGGTGGGACTGGACCGGCGGCCCGCCGCCGAACGAGTCCCCGGACAAGACGCTGCTGATCCAAATGGCCGCCGCCGGTGTGCCGGTCAAGGAGCGCGTGTTCGGCGCCGGGCACTACCTCCGGCCGAACCTGCTCCAGTTCAACCGCTGCGAGAACGTCCTGCTCGACGGCATCACCGTCAAGGACTCACCGATGTGGAACATCCACCCGGTGCTGTGCCGCAACGTCACCATCCGGGACGTGGTCGTCGACAGTCCGAACGGCCCGAACAACGACGGCATCGACCCCGAGTCGTGCACCGACGTCCTGATCGAGGGCTGCACGATCTCCACCGGCGACGACTGCATCGCGTTCAAGGCCGGCAAGGACGCCGACGGCCGGCGGGTGAACGTGCCGACCCGGTACGCCGTCGTCCGCGACTGCGAGATGGCCGACGGGAACGGCGGCGTGACGGCCGGCAGTGAGACGACCGGCGGCATCATGGACATCTTCGTCCGCGACTGCACGATGAGCAGCCCGCGGCTGGAGCGCGCGATCCGGATCAAGAGCAATCCCGATCGCGGCGGCACCATCGCGAACATCGACGTACGGCGGGTGACGGTCGGGCAGGCCGCGGACTCGGTGATCGAGATCGTGCTCAACTACGCCAACGTGACCACCGGCGCCTACCCGCCGGACGTGCACGGCATCAGCATCAGCCAACTCACCGCCGCCGCGGCGCCGCGGGCACTGAACCTGCTCGGGCTGCCCGACGACCCGCTCCGCGACATCCGCCTGTACGACTGCCGCTTCGACGCGATGAGCGAGGACAACGTGATCCAGGACGTCGAGGGGCTGCGCCTCGACCACGTCTGGATCAACGGCGCCCGCGTCGACAACTGAAGGAGCCTCCATGGACAAGCTCAGCCGCAAGAACTTCCTCAGGATGACGGCCGGGTCCGCTCTCCTGCCCGCCCTCGCCGGAACTGCGGCGACGACAGCGAACGCAGCCCCCGACAGCGTCGGGTGGGGACAGGTCGGCGACATCCTGCGCCACACCCGGCCACCGCACTTCCGCCCCCGCGACTTCCCGATCACCGCCTACGGCGCCGTCGCGGACGGGACCACCGAGGCGACCGCGGCCATCGCGAAGGCGATCGACGCGTGTCACCGGTCGGGTGGCGGACGGGTCGTCGTACCGGCCGGGACCTTCCTGACCGGCGCGATCCACCTCAGGTCGAACGTCAACCTGCATGTCTCCGAGGGCGCGACCCTGCTGTTCAGCACCGATCCCGCGAAGTACCTGCCGGTCGTCCTCACCCGCTTCGAGGGCGCCGAGTGCATGAACTACTCGCCGCTCATCTACGCCCGCGACTGCGAGAACATCGCCGTCACCGGCACCGGCACGCTGGACGGCGGCGCGACCTGGGACGACTGGTGGTCCTGGGTCGGTCCGTCGAGCCAGGACGCCCAGGCGCTGCAGGCGATGGCGGAGGACGGCGTGGCGGTGAAGGATCGTGTGTTCGGGGCCGGCCACTTCCTGCGGGCGGCGTTCATCGAGACCCAGTCCTGCCGCAACGTACTGATCGAGGACGTGACCATCGTGCGGTCGCCGTTCTGGGAGATCCACCCGGTGCTGTCGCGCAACATCACCGTCCGCCGGGTCCACATCGACAGCCGCGGACCGAACAACGACGGCATCGACCCCGAATCCTCGCAGTACGTCGTGATCCAGGACTGTGTACTGGACTGCGGCGACGACTGCATCGCGATCAAGTCCGGCCGCGGCGCCGACGGACTGCGGGTGAACGTGCCGTCGGAGAACATCCTGATCGAGGGCTGCACGCTCAACATCCGCTACGGCGCCATCACCATCGGCAGCGAGATGACCGGCGGCGTGCGGAACGTGTTCGTCCGCAACTGCACCGTCGGCAGCCCGAACCTGTACTTCGGTCTGTACATCAAGACCAACTCGGTGCGCGGCGGCTACGCCGAGAACATCTACCTGGACAACCTGCAGATCTCGAACCTCACCAAGGAGGTCGTGTCCTGCAACTTCTACCGCAGCGAGGGCGACGTCGGTCCGCTGACGCCGCGGGTGCGCAACGTCGAACTGCGCAACATCACCGTCGGCCACGCGCGCAACGCGTTCTCGATGCAGGGCTACCCCCGCTCGCCGATCCAGGACTTCCGGCTGATCGACTGCACGTTCACCAGCATCGACGACGTCAGCACCATCAAGGACGTCGACATGTCGTTCCGCAACTTCACCGTCAACGGGCAGCAGATCACCGATCCGGCGCAGCTGCTGTGACGGCCGGCTGGGCGGACGCCGACCGCATCCTGGCCGGCGTCCGGCCGCCGGCCATCCCATCGTCCGACTTCCCGATCCCGGCGTACGGCGCGACCCCCGAGGACGCCACCGCCGGGATCGCCCGCGCGATCCGTGCGTGTCACGAGTCGGGTGGCGGCCGGGTCGTCGTACCTCCGGGTGTCTGGCGGACCGGCGCGATCCACCTGAGATCGCAGGTCGAGCTGCACGTGTCCGAAGGCGCGACTCTGCTGTTCAGCACTGACCCGGCCGATTATCTGCCTGTCGTGGAGACGCGGTACGAGGGTCTGGAGGTGCTGAACTACTCGCCGATGATCTACGCGCACGGATGCACCGATATCGCGATCACCGGACGCGGCACGCTCGACGGGCAGGGCAGCTGGGACACCTGGTGGGGCTGGTTCCACGAGTGCGACGAGGACTTCGCGAGGCTCCGCGCACAGGCCTGCTTCGGCGTACCACTGGAGGATCGCGTGTACGGGCCCGGGTTCCACCTGCGCTCGAGCTTCATCCAGCCGTACGACTGCACGAACGTCCTGATCGAAGAGGTGCGGATCGTCCGGTCGCCGTTCTGGCAGGTTCACCCGGTGCTGTGCCGCAACGTGACCGTGCGGGACCTCGTCATCGACTCACAGGGCCCCAACAACGACGGCATCGACCTGGAGTCCTGCCGGTCCGTCGTGGTCCGCGGCTGCACGATCGACGCCGGCGACGACTGCATCGCGCTCAAGTCCGGCCGGGAGGCGGACGGGCTCCGGGTGAACGTACCGACCGAGGACGTGCTGATCGAGGACTGCGACCTGCGGGTCAAGTACGGCGCGATCACCCTCGGCTCGGACCTGACCGGCGGCATCCGGAACGTGTACGTCCGCGACTGCCGGATCGGTGGGCCGCGGCTGTACTTCGGCCTGTACATCAAGACCAACTCGGTCCGCGGCGGCTTCGTCGAGAACGTCTACCTGAAGGACGTGACGATCTCGAACCTCACCAAAGAGGTTGTCCAGTGCAACTTCCTTCGCGGTGAGGGCGACACCGGGCCACTCACGCCGTACGTCCGCAACGTGGAGCTGCGCGGCGTCACGGTCGACCATGCCCGCAACGCCTTGATGCTGCGCGGCTACCGCCGCTCGCGGATCGAGGACTTCCGGCTGATCGACTGCAGTTTCACGGTCGACGCGCCCAGCACCGTCCAGCACGCGGTACTGGGCTTCGACAACGTGACGGTGAACGGTCGTCCGATCACCGATGTCCACCAGCTCCGCTGATCAGGGCAGCTGGGCGCAGTGCACGTCCAGGTCCCAGAGGATGACGGACAGGGCGTACGGGCTGATCGTGTGGTCGCCGTGGGTGGCGTCCTCGAGGAGTTCCCAGTGGCCGTTCGACTCGTTGCTGACGGCATCGGTGCCGATGACCGCGATCCGCTGCCGGACGGCGGCCTCGTAGGAGCGGTGCCCGACGCCGTTGAAGCAGCACTCGTCGAAGCGGTTGAGGACCTGGATCTGCCGGCGGTTCCGTCCGACCGCGGCGAGCGCGTAGAGGTCCGGGAAGTCGGCCAGGCCGTAGAACCCGGGCTGCATGTCCTGCCGCTGCTCCCAGTCCCCACGCGTCGGGCTGGGCTTGGGTGAGCCCGGCCGGACGAAGAACGGCAGCGATCCGGCCGTCGGGTAGGACCGGGTGATCCGCGGATCGAGGGCCGGGTAGATGGTCGTCGCCCAGCCGCCACCGGATAGGCCGACCATCTGCACGGACGACGGCCGGTAGGTCTTCTGGACGTAGTTCATCGACACCGCGAGCGGCTCCAGGAACAGCGCGAGCGGTGAGTACGACGCGGACTCCCACTGCGGCAGATCGTTGTGCGACGGCTGCAGCTGCACGGACGGGTCGGCCGGGTCCTGGATGGTCTTCGGGTTCCAGTGGTAGAAGGGCATCGCGAACAACAGCACGGTGTACCCGTGGTCGAGCAACCCCTGTGCCACCCGCTGCATCGTGTCCAGCGGCTCACCGTGCCCGTTGTGGTAGAACGCGACCCGGCGGTGGGTGCTGTGTGCCGGCTCCAGCACGAACACCGAGGCGACGTACCCGAACGGCATCGACACCTCGA
>Ga0164241_10006800_pt1 | contig 10370 bp, 10 predicted proteins | sample OricomyardsoilBY_FD_108780 | JGI IMG/M metagenome (GOLD analysis project Ga0164241, IMG submission 108780) | Backyard soil microbial communities from Emeryville, California, USA - Original compost - Back yard soil (BY) | ecosystem: Environmental > Terrestrial > Soil > Unclassified | place: USA... | reverse complement strand
CGAGCCTTGTTGCGATGAATGAACTTTCCTTCGTTCCTCAAAAGGGCATAGCTATTCTCCGAAAGCACCCATCCTGGAATAATCCGGTTTAACCCCCTGGTCTCGGGAAACTCGTTGGCCTCGTCTGTAATGAGAGAAAAGGGAAGCGAGATTTTTTGGGGTAAGGTGACCACTCCCGAGGCCAAAATCGAGTATGGCGCATCGTCCCAATTCGCCGGGAATTTGACAGACGCCGCGAGTCCGAAAAACGTCCCTTCGCCGGGACGGAATTCTTGGTCGGGGGCTCGGCTGGTATGGTTAGACCCTAGATTGGCCCCGTACCCCACGTTTCCGCGTCCTTCGGGCCACCAGGCGGCGATTAACAAACTGTGGTGATGAAGACCCACGAAGGGACCCACAAAGCTGGCATGGACCTCGGCCTCGCCAATCAAGGTATTCGGGCCGACCAAACTGTCTGAAACCAGGGCCTGACGCTGAGCCCCGCTGTACTCAAGCAGCATTGAGCGATGGACCAAGGCAGACGAGTCGATTTCGACGCCCCATTGCAAAATAGATTCTGAGACCTGGACACCGGGGCCCAGGATAACGGGTTCATCCAAGGTGCAAACGGCCGCCGAATCGCAAAACTTAAGAACGCCATTGAGCACCGCCCCCTCGCCCAGAAAGAATCGGTCAAGGCCTGCCGAATTGACAAGGGACGCCCCGGCACCGACGACAGACCGATCAAACTGAAGTTTGCGGACCAGCTTTTCAACTTCCTCCTGGTGCCCACGGTGCCCCACAGCCTCGCGAGCGGTGTCCAAGGTAAAACTGTCCGCCATTTTGAGTTCTCGTCCCGGGGTCTCCAGACCGGCTTTGATCGTCGTCCCCACTCCAAATGAGGTTGGCTTCGTACATTCCAGCGTCGAATTACGAACGATCGCCCGGGGACCAATCAACGTTTTATGAATCCAAGAACAACGGTCAATGAGCGCTCCCGGCGCTACCTCGACATCGGACAACGTGGAGTGATAGATGCGTCCGGCCAAAACGACACGGCCTTCAAAGCGGTTTCCAGCGATACAATCGGGGTTAAAGTCACCGCCGGCCCAAAGTTCGACGGTGTCGTCAAAGATATTGGCTCGTGACGCAAGCGCTCTCCGTTCCCGCACGGAAAGGGGACGCAGAGCCCAGGTTCGGCTACGCAAACTCTCGATGGCGTTCCACAAGGGACTGTTTAACATCCGGAACCTCGTTTGACAAAGGTATGATCGGTCCCTAGAATACCTGAGATTCCGCAATTGTTCAGGAATCGGCCCATGGGAGCGTGGCCAATGTCTGAAATGCGACTTAATACCCCCTTAAAATCCCTCCTCTTACTTGTTCTGGCCCTTTCGATCTGTCTAGGTCTCCTCGGTCTGCGGTATCTTTTTCATCGCCACGCCGATCAGTCCTTTCTCGCCTGGAATCTTTTTTTGGGTCTCATTCCGTTGCTCGTCTCCTTTGTGGCCCTCCTCATTGAAAGGCAAAACTGGAAACTGTTTCGCAAAACAACCCTTGTTTTTTTCAGCGTCCTTTGGCTCGTGTTCTTTCCTAACTCCTCGTACATTTTTACAGACTTTATCCACCTGATTCGTCAGGGTTTGAACAGCGACAACCCCAACGCCCGCGGGTGGGCCAATATGCTGGTGTGGTTCGACGTCATCATGCGTTCTCTATTTGCCTTTGTGGGGCACTTTATGGGCTTGGCTTCTCTTTATGTCATGCACCATTTGTGGAAAAAAGAAGGGAGCCGACGAATGGCCTGGATCTTAGTCGGCTTTTCTTGTTGGGCGGCCGCCTACGGGGTTTTTATGGGGCGCTTTCTGCGTTGGAGCAGTTGGCACTTGTTCACCCACCCCCAGGCGGCACTGACCGACATTGTCGTGAACTTGGCGGCTCCCGACGCCCTGGCGTTCTCCTTTATCTTTGGCACCTTTCTGGCGGTGAGCTACTTTTTCGTCTACGTTTTCAAGAAGCACCTTTTCATTGCCAAGGAGCCTTCATGACCGATCTCAACCGGGCCGTCAGCGTCGCCGTTCAGGCGCGGGCTCATTCGTATTCCCCTTACTCGCATTTTGCAGTGGGAGCGGCTCTCAAGTTGGCCGGCCAGGATGTTTACGTTCCCGGGTGCAATGTGGAAAACGCCAGCTACGGCGGAACCATTTGCGCCGAACGCTCGGCGGTTGTCGCGGCCCTGGCTCATTTTGGGTCCTCAAAATTCGAATCCATCACGGTGGTTACCGAGTCTGACCCGCCGGCGGTTCCCTGCGCTCTGTGCCTCGGTGTGCTTGCCGAGTTCTGCGGCCCCGACTTGGCGATCCATTTGGCTACGCCCGACGGCGTGAAAATAACGTGGCGGCTCGGGGACCTCTTGCCCCACCCCTTTCAACTAAAATAGCTTTGTCTTGACCATGGGCCATTGCGCGTCCAAGATGGATCTCATGAATCGACCTGACTATTCTCTCACCGTTTCCTGCCCGGACCGAAAAGGTCTTATCGCTGCCGTGACTCACCAAATCGCGCAGGGGGGAGGGAACATCCTCAACCTTAGCCAGCATACCGCTGTCGACATCAATACCTTCTTTCTCAAAGCCGATTTTTCTGTGGGGCCGGAGTTTTCGAGAGACGCCTTTCAAACCTCCTTTGAAACGATTGGCCAATCCTTCCAAATGGATTGGCGTTTGTATGATCGGGCCGTTCGTCCCCGCGTTGCCCTTTTGGTGAGCAAAACGAGCCACTGCCTCTACGAGCTTCTTTTGAAGCATCAAGACGGCGAGCTCGATTGTGAGTTCCCCCTTATTCTTTCAAACCACGGGGACCTCGCCCCCGTCGCGGCTCAATTTCACATCCCCTTTTTCCAAGTTGATCCCCAAAAGGGTAAGGCGGCCTACGAAGCCGACATGCAAAAACTTCTTGAGGATCACTCTATCAATACAGTCGTCATGGCGCGGTACATGCAAATCCTTAGTGCCGAATTTACCCGCAAATGGGACGGCAAGGTGATCAATATTCACCACGGATTCCTACCCGCGTTTATGGGGGCCAAGCCGTACCACCAAGCTTGGCATCGCGGTGTCAAAATGATTGGTGCGACAGCCCATTTTGCCAACGAAGATCTCGACCAAGGCCCGATCATTAGTCAGGCCACCATTCAGGTTCCCGATACCTGTTCGATTGCTGAATTCGTCCAAATGGGTAAGGACGTGGAGCGAAAAGTTCTTTTTGAGGGGCTGAGGAGTTTTCTTAACCGGCAAGTTTTTGTCTCGGGCGGGAGAACCTTTCTCCTTCCCTCATGAACGCTCAACTTCACCGCTTTTTCCATGATAAAGTGGTCCTGGTCACCGGTTCCTCCAGAGGGATTGGGCGAGAACTCGCGAGCCAACTCCTCGAACTCGGGGCACGGGTCATCCTCCACGGACGCACCCAAAACGGAGTCCAACAAACCCGAAAGGCCTTGGGCTCACCTGATCGGGCGGCGGCGGTATGGGGTGACCTTTCTCACAAACAAACCGCGCTTGATCTTTCCATAAAAGCCGCTCAATTCTGGGGACGACTCGATGCGCTCATCAATAATGCGGGCCTCTCCATGCGCGGAACCTGGGACGAGGTCCAGCCGGCGGCCGTTGACGCTCTTTGGGCCTCCAACGTTCTTTCTGCTTTATGGGCAACTCAAGGAAGCCTTCCAGCGCTTCAAGAAAGTTCCGGCAGCGTTGTTTTTGTTTCCACGCTGGCGGCTCTCAGGGGTTTTCCCGGAGCCGGCCTGTATTCGACAACCAAAATGGCCCTCACAGGCCTCCAGCAAAGCCTGGACGCCGAGGTTCGGGGCCAGGGGATTTGCTCGTCAATCGTCTATCTTCCTTTCGTTGAAAACGACCCCGAAAAGACTATTCTCGACGCCCAAGGCAAGGCCTTTCACCATGAGCGCCGATTTGTTTGGACACAAGAGCGGGCCGCCCGCGCGATCCTCCTTTCAATAGCCCGACGGCGGCGGCGTGCCGTCTTAACCGGTGTCGGCCGCGCTTTGTCATGGGGACAATCCCTCTTTCCGGGCTGGGTGGCCGCCCTACTGGCGCGGACCGCTGGAAAGGTTCATGCTGTACGAAAGGCCGAGGAACGATCATGATTTTAACTGACCCCCGCTTACTGACTCAATTCACTGACTTTGGAATCCTGATTCCCATCCGCCCGTCTAAGATTGTCAAAGTTCTCGAACACCTTGAAACCCTGCCCTCACTCAAGGGTAAAACTTGGTGCCAAAGACACATCAGCGAAGTTGTTGACCGAAGCCAGTTGGAGCTGGCTCATAGCCCGTCGTATCTCTCCCGACTCTACGGCCCCGAACTCGAAGCCGCCATCCTTGACGCCTATGAACTCGTCGATGCCGACGGGAAAGCCCATCGCTACGCCCCCGAAACGGCTCAAAAGCCGCTGTCGCTCTTTTTTCACGACATTGTCCTGCTTCAGGCCGCCGGGACGCTCCAGACCTGCCGTATGGCACTCGAAACGGGTTGGGCCTTTTTTACCGGCGGAGGAATGCACCACGCTCATCGCGACCGGGGCTCCGGCTTTTGCCTCGTCAACGATATGGTTTGCTCAGCAAGAACCTTACAAGGTGAAGGCCTGATCAAAACGGTTTGGATTATTGATGTTGACGCCCACAAGGGCGATGGAACGGCTTCTGTCTGCCAGGGCGACGACAGCATTCTCACTCTCAGCATTCACATGGGAAGCGGGTGGCCCCTCGACGCTCAGACGACGCAAGAGCGCGGCGACGACAATCCCAGCTTGGTTTTAAGCGACGTGGACGTTTGCCAGTTTCCCAGCGAAGACCGGCTCTACCTCTCTCGGCTTGAGACCGCTCTGAATCAGCTCAGCGTTCTTTCGCAAAAGCGATGGGGAAAGGACGCCGATCTTGCCATCGTTGTTGACGGCTCAGACCCTTACGAAGCCGATGAACTCCCATCCTCAGCGACCTTGCAACTCACTCTTGAGGAAATGCTTTCACGGGATCTAATGGTTGACGAGTTTCTTACGAAACGAAAGATACCCGCGGCATGGCTCAACGCGGGGGGATACGGTGAATCGGTTTGGAAGGTCTACGCCCAGTTCCTCGAACGGGTACTCCCCGAGAAACTGGACCGCTCTTAAAGCTTTTCGAGCAGCATAGAGCACTTACCCGAAGGAATGGGCAGCGTTTTCTTCTTCTTATTCAAAATGTCAATCGTGAAGTAGTAAAGCTTTTCTGACTCAAGCCGAATTTCCCAACCGCGGCCCGACTTTCCGGACAAGATTGTGATGAAATTTCGCTTGAGGGAAAGGTTCTCGATACCCATGAGTTCGAGAATGGGGACCTTCCAGTCAACGGTCTTTCGAGGAAGGCTGATGTAGAGGCCCACAACATTTTCAATCATAAGAGCAATCGTGCTCAAACCCGCTTGATGCAGATAGTTGGCACGATTGACTGCCACTTCGTCGTTCCAAACTGCGGGACCATCCTGCATCGGCTGGTAGGCCTCCCACAGAGCTCCCTTTTCTTTGGAGTCAGGGTGAAGCGTGTCCAAAATATAATACATGTGCTTAATAGCCGCTTCCCGCGCCAGTTCGTACTTACCAAACTTTTCCAGACCCTTGATGACCATAAACGTAAAGGCCGGGAAAACGCCGCCGCAGTAGCCGTTTCCCTTTTTATCAAAGGAAGGATCGGCCGCCGAGAGACTGGGAAAAGGGTTCGGAGTCCCAAACTCTTTCTCATCCTTTAGCTTGCCGATGAGGCGTTCGGCTCGGTCTTCGTGTGGAATTTCAGCCAGAAGAGTCCAATACGCGCCAATATGACGAACCTTAAGCTGTTTTTCGTCTTCGTCCAAATCGTAGTAAAAGCCTGTCGCTTCGTCCCACATCTGACTATTGATTCGAGTCTTGAGCGAGTAGTAGGCGCGCTTGTAACGGAACGCCAAGTCTTTGTCGTTAAGAATATCTCCCAACGCCGAAAGGTAGAGCGCGTTCATAGCCTGCTGAGCATTAAAATCGACCGTGTACTTTGCCTTCTCACGGGGAGAATTGGCCATTAACGTTGCGGCAAGCGGTACCGCGTACAAACCGTTTTCTTGTTTAAAATTGGTTTCTAACCAAAGAAAATGCTTTTCAAGATAGGGGACGACGTCTTTAATACGGCGCTTTACACCCAACTTGTGGTAGATATTAAATTCAACCCAGCTGAAGATGGGCGGATGAACACCCTCGGGATTGTCGGGTCGAAGGACGGGCTTTCCTGTTTCGATATCGTACTCGCCCCGAATGGCCCCGTCTTCTTCTTGCTTTTGATAGAAATTATCGAGCAGAGTCAGCGGAGAGTAGACCGAGTTGCTGTACACCAAAAAGAAGGACGCCATGCAGGAGTCAAACAAATGAATGCTCGAACCAGAGGGGTGATAAAAAAATGGTTTTGAGAATTCACTTTCCGCGCCGCCCTTAATCCAGGAGTCGCGAATCCAGGCCCAGCTTTTGTCGTAGATGTCGACAAAGTCCTGATCGTAATAGTGAACACTTGGAGGTTCTTTTTTAGCAACATTCAAACTCGACACCCTCGAACAACGAATGATAGTAACATATCCATGCTTGAAATGAAAGCAAAATTTTGGATTTGAAGGCGGGATAATGCCCTTAAAAGCAGGAGTTGTCCAGTTTAGTCCCTTGTACGGACGTGTTGTGGAAAACTTAGACAACCTCGAACGATGGGTCCAACAAGGTGCCGAGCAGGGAGCCAAGCTTCTCGTCCTCCCCGAAATGGCTTGGACCGGTTACCTTTGGCCGAACGCGGCAGCCCTTGGTCCCTTTGCCGAAGAAGCCGGTTTTGGCCCTGGGCAAAGCCGCTTACAAGCGTGGGCTCGCCGGTTTGACCTCACCCTCGTCTGCGGCTTTCCTGAGCGCTGCGGTACAGCATTCTTCAACTCGCAAACCATCGTCACGCCGGAAGGAACTCTAGGACCGGTCTACCGGAAACAACACCTGTTCGAAGCCGATACCTGGTGGGCTGAAGCGGGAACAGATCCCTACCATCAATGGGCCTGGAAAGGGTTCACCGTGGGGTCGGGAATTTGCATGGATCTCAATGATCCCGACTTGGTGCAATACCACGCGAGTCAAAAGACCTCGGTGCTGGCCTTTTCAACAAACTGGCTCGACGAAGAATTTAACGTGATCCCGTATTGGGAAGAACGGCTGCACGGGGCAGAGGCTCCCTATGAGGGGTACGCGCTCTTCGCCAATCGCGGCGGACAAGAATGGGGCGTTTCTTTTCGCGGTCAAAGCGCTATTTTTGAGAACGGCCGTTGCCTGGCCTCACTGTCCGGGAAGGACGATGGAGTCCTGGTCGCAGAACTGACCGGCCTTTCTGACTTTAGACCAGAGGCGAAAATTCCAACCCAAGCTTCTTAAGCTTAGGAGGAATGGTGGCCCGGCAGTAACCTTGGTTGGGATTCTTGGCAAAAAAATTCTGATGGTAGTCCTCGGCCGGCCAAAAGGATTTCAAGGGTTCAATCTCAGTGACGACAGGCCGGCCTAGCGCTGTCTGCGCCCGTGTTCGAGCGGCTTCGGCTTCTGACTGCTGCTGGGAGTTTACAAAATAGATTCCCGATCGATATTGCGTCCCTACGTCGTTCCCCTGGCGATTAAGCGTGGTAGGGTCGTGCGCGTGAAAAAAAAGATCAAAGAAGGCCGCCAGCGAAAGCTGTTGAGTGTCGAAGCTCACTTGTACCGCCTCGGTGTGCCCCGTCCTTCCGCCGCAAACCTCTTCATAAGTAGGATTCTTGGTCGTTCCATTGGCGTAACCCGACACGCTCGACGCGACACCTGCGACTCGCACAAGACGGCTGCTGTACACCAAAAACAGCCCCCCGCGACCGTTACCGTTTCCATCATTTCTCCTCTCTGCGGGCGTCCATCCACCACGCGTACGCTGCTTCAAAGGTATGAAAGAGTGTGCCGGTAAACAAGTTCCGCCCGCTGGAAAAGGGATTTTGGAGGGCCGCCCGGATCGACTCTTCCGTTTCTCCTTTTTCAAGAAGGAACCGGCCAAAGGCGAGTTCCGAGATTTCAACGGGCTCGTCACGCACCGTGTAAACGTAACCCCGCGCGTCTAGGAGTTGTTCAAAGGGCCCACGGGACCAGTGGAAGACCCTATTTTCAGGTTTATCGGGGTCAAGAAGTTTTTCACGGACCAGGGCCAGACGAATCTGATCGACGGCAGCCCTAAAGTCACGATAGGTCAGTCGTGTACGAAAGACCATCGCAGCCACGTCTGTCCCCGCGTGATGTTTCATCAACAGCGCCGGAATGTCGTAGTTGACGACGAAGAGATCGGTTCCAATGCGTTTCACGAGCTGCCCTTCAAGATCGAGCAAATCGTAAACGGGAACCCAGACTCGAAAAAGATTGTCCTCGTCCATTTGGAGAAGGGAAAGTGCCTCAAAGGCCCCAACAACCCGGGCTTCATCAAACGGAACACCAAAAAACCGTGAAAAGGTTTCCTTCATATCCGGGGTAAACGCCGCGGCCCCCTGTCGCGCAAAGCGGACGCGGTGGGCATAGTGCCGTTCCACAACGCCCTGCTCCAAAAGGAAGGCACCGGGAACATTGGCAAGATAAACAAGTTCGACTTTTCCCTTCCAAACGGGGTCTTTAAAGACGCGAAAGAGGATGCTCTCGGTTTGAATTCCGTTGGTTTCCGGTCTCAAATACACAACAATATCGTGGAACGGCTCGGACCCGAGCTCTAACGAACCAACGCTGCGGTAAGGCACGATGATTTTAGGAGTTTGGGCCTGCGGCACGGTCTAGACTGCCTGAGCCTCAGAAATAAGCGGCTCGAGGACACCGCTTTTAATGAGGGTTTCGAAGAGGTTGCGAGCAATGAAATCTTGATACTCGCGTTCTAAGTCGGTCACCGAGATTCGAACGTGGAAGCCGAGATCAGTCTCGGCCGCCACTTCCAAAAGTTCTTGTCTGCCCCACTCATTTGCTACCGTGTACTGTGTCATGAAGGACCTCCTTGATCCTATCGGCAGACCAAGCCCCCTTCATAACACCCGTTCAAGCAGAGCCTATTCGTTTGGCAGTTTTCGGACAGCCCCTTCGTCGGCGCTTGAGGCGAAAAGGGCATAGGCTCGCAGGGCCAGACTTACCTTTCGAGGACGAGGTAACTTCGGCGTGTAGGCTTTCGCTCCCCGAGCCTCTTCTTCCGCCCGGCGGCGCTTCAGCTCGTCGTCGCTGACATCGAGACGAACCACGCGATTGGGAATGTCGATCACAATCGTATCATCAGTGCGGACCAGCGAAATTCCGCCGCCCGCGGCGGCCTCGGGACTCGCGTGCCCAATCGAGAGGCCCGAAGTGCCTCCCGAGAATCGGCCGTCGGTCAGAAGCGCGCACACTTTGCCGAGTTTTTTGGACTTAAGATAACTCGTTGGGTAGAGCATTTCTTGCATTCCCGGCCCGCCTTTAGGACCTTCGTAGCGAATGACGACCACATGGCCGGCTTGCACCTCTCCCGACAAGATGCCTTTTACAGCGTCGTCTTGGCTCTCGTAGACCCGTGCCTTACCCGTAAACTTAAAAATCGAGGGGTCGACGCCGGCCGTTTTGACAATCGCGCCCTTCTCGGCCAAGTTGCCAAAGAGTACGGCGAGCCCGCCGTCTTGGTAGTACGCGTTTTCCTTGTTGCGGATACAGCCCTTTGTACGGTCCTTGTCGAGTTCTTTGTACAGTGACTGCTGGCTCCCCATGACCAGATTGATCCGTCCGCCGGGAGCAGAGCGGTACAATAGCTTCGCCTCGTCCGTTGCGCTGGGACCCGCAATGTCATAGCGTTCCAGAGCTTGGGCCAGGGTGAAGCCGTCGGCACGATGGACCCGTGAGTCGATCAGACCGGCACGGTCAAGCTCACCAAGGATTCCAAGGATTCCCCCGGCACGATTCACGTCTTCAATATGATAATCACTGCTGGGGGCCACCTTGCAAAGGCAAGGAACCTTGCGGCTCAGGCGGTCGATATCGGCCATCGTGAAGTTGACCTCGCCCTCGTGCGCAATGGCCAAAATGTGCAGAACGGTGTTGGTCGACCCGCCCATCGCGATGTCGAGGGCCATGGCGTTTTCAAACGCCGCTTTGGTGGCAATTTTTCGCGGCAAAACAGTGTCGTTTCCCAAATCGTAGTATTCGTGGGCCATTTCAACAATACGTCGAGCCGCGCTCTCGAATAAGCCGAGCCGTGCCGAGTGGGTCGCTAAAATGGTCCCGTTTCCGGGAAGAGCCAGACCCAAGGCCTCATTGAGGCAGTTCATGGAATTGGCCGT
>Ga0164241_10006799_pt1 | contig 10371 bp, 21 predicted proteins | sample OricomyardsoilBY_FD_108780 | JGI IMG/M metagenome (GOLD analysis project Ga0164241, IMG submission 108780) | Backyard soil microbial communities from Emeryville, California, USA - Original compost - Back yard soil (BY) | ecosystem: Environmental > Terrestrial > Soil > Unclassified | place: USA... | reverse complement strand
CTCCGGGAGGTCGTGCCACACCACGTTCCGCCACGCACCCCGCCCGTCCCGCTTCTTGTCCAGCTGGTCGGCGTAGTCGCGCATGCCCTTGAGCATCGCCACCACCTGTTCGACGGTCATGGCTACGACGTCTTCAGCGACGCCAGCGGAGATGGCCTCGACCGCCTCCGTCGGGTTCGCCCAGTGCTCTGCCCCCCGCCGGATCGCGAAGTCCGAGATCGCCGACAGGATCGACTTGACCTTCTTCGCCGACTCGTACCCCATGTCGGAGCGGACCTTCTTCACGAAGGTGTCGACCGCGGCCGGCGTGACCTCGCGCAACATCAGCGCCCCGAACCTCGGCACGATGTGCCCCGTCAGGTACGACCGGTACGTCCTCGCGGTGGTGGGGGCTCGGCCGTCGTGGGCGACCTTGTGGTCCAGGTCCTCGAGCCACAGATCGACCACCAGGCGGAAGCGGGTGTCGCGGGTGACCTCACCGCGCGCGGCGTTCGCGGTCCAGTTCGCGAGCTTCTCGAGCAGCGCGTTCTTCGCCGCCGTCTTGGTGGGGCCGCGTGCGGAGGGTCGGTGGATCTCGCCGTTCAGGTCCCGGTACTTGCAGCGGGCCTCCCAGGTTTTCGGTCCGACCTGGTAGGTCTTGATCTCGCCGTGCGCCCCGACCGGCAACGGTGGCCTACCCACGACGTGCACCAACTTGCGTTGCATCCCCGGGCCGACGCTGCAACAGAAGCGCCCGTTCCGTTGCAGCGTCGACTTGGTGGACTAGTGCACGGCGGGCACGCAGAGGTCGAGCATCGGAGTCAACCCGACGGCCAGCAGACACGGAGTGGCAGGTGTCTCGGTCGACGTCGGGGTCTGGGACGTCGTTGTGATCGTCACTGTCGGCGCGGTAGTCGACGAGGTGGTGACGGTTGGTGGTGCTATGGCCTGCGTGGTCTGGGCAGGCATCGTGTGGGTGCCGCTCGCGGGCGGCGTGGTGGTGGACGCGGTTCCGGGCATCGGCAGCGCCGTCGTCAGCGACGGTGTCCGCTGGTCGCCTGTCGGCGCGACAATCGCAGGCGGCGAACCGGGCTCGGCCCGCCGCGTCTGCGACGACGTCCCCGCCACCGCCAGCAGCATCACCGCCGCCACCGACCCCGCCGTAGCGAGCACCGGACCCGGGTGATGCTTCAACCAGCTGACTGCGGTCACCACGCCGGCGAACACCGGCACCAACCAGAACTGTCTGCGTCGCTCTTCCGGCGTCTCTTCGTCCTCGTACTGTCCGAGCAGTACGCGGACCTGTCTGTCTGTTTCCTTGTTGCGGCGCTCTCGCGCGGCGGCATCCCGACGCAGTCGCCTGAGGTTGATCATGTTGATCACCTGCAGAACAGCCGTCGCCCCCACGAGCAGCGCCACGAACCAGGTTAGGAGTTCGGGCATCCCGGCATCGTGCGACGCGCTTATTCGACTGTCGACATTCGCTCACCAGAAACATCCCTCATGTGGGTGGTGCTTCACACAGTTGGAGGAGTGGTATTCCGCTCCGTTAGCGATCAGTTCCGGAGCGTTGCTCCGCTGCAAGTGGGACGCCCTTACGTCGCCGGAGCGCGTCGATCGCCTTTGCGATCTCGACCGCCGACCAGTCCCGCGCGATGAGCACGTCCACCAACGCCTGCTCCTCATCGGTGACAACAGTGCGGCTGGTGCGAGTCGGTTCGGGGCTCTCGTCCAGGAACGGCGCGATCAGCTCGGCGGGCAGGCCTAAGACCCGTGCCACGGCCCGCAGGGTGGTGGCACTGACTCGCTCGCCGCGCTCCAGTTTGCCGACGTTCGTCGTGGCGATATTCGCCAGTTTCGCTAGATCTGGCTGCCTGAGCTTGCGTTCCTTGCGCCTGCTGCGGATCTCGTCTCCCAGGTCCCCGCGGCTGGTTGGTGTGTTCACGTGCGCAGGGTGACGAGTCGGGCCGCGCAAGTCCACCCTGCTCGGGGGCCGGGATCCAGCGTATCTGCTGAATCTGCTCATGTAGCGAACCGTAGCGGCCCGTAGCGCACGCGTCAAGGGTGAAATCAGTAGATTCGGTATTGACAACTGTAGCGAATCTGAGCAATCTGTAGCTATGCCACAAGCCAGCCCCACCCTTCGCCGCCTGCGTATCCGCGCAGGCATCAAGCCCGGGCCATGGGCTGAGCGCGTTGGGATGCACAGGACCGCGTACTCACTCGTCGAGAACGGACACCGCGCCGCGAGTGAGGAGCTGTTCGGCCGCTGCGCCGCCCACCTCACCGAACTTCTTGGCGAGCAGGTCGATGCCGACCAGTTGATCGCAGAGAAGGGAGGCGGCCGTGACCTCCCCAGACCTCGGAACACGACCGCCGGCGGGGAGACCGCCGAAGCCGCCGAAACCCAAGCCGAAGCCGAGACCGCCGAGACCGAAGCGCGGGGTGTGGCATGACCGCGGCACGTGACCGGGCCAAGGGCAACGTGCACGCCCCGGGTGTCGAGCGTCAGGCCTACAGCGTCCGCGAGTTCGCCGCCGCTGTCGGCATCAGCATCGACTCGGTCTACCGCTGCATGAAGCGCGGCGAGCTGAAGTCGTTCAAGATCGCGTCCGAGTACCGCATCCCGGCCAGCGAGATCACCCGGCTGTTGGCTGAGGCCGAGGGTCAGGTGGCGTCGTGAGCACCGACCTGACCCCGGGAACGGATCTTGCTGTGATCGAACCCGCCGACGTTGAAGCCGCCGCCGACCCAGCCCAGTACGTGGTTCAAGCGTGCGAGCGCGCGAAGACGTGGCTGGCGCACGCGCTCGAACACGGGGGCATCGAGGAGATCGTCGAGCTCAAGTCGCAGGCCGAGGCGATCCGGATCTACACGATGCAGAAGCAGTTGGGGAAAGACGCTGAGCTGTCGGCTGCGGAGATCGTGCGCCGAGCGGAAAGGGGCCTCGGCCTGGCTGTCCGCCGGGGCCAACGGCGCGGAGAGATAGCGCGTCATGGCGAAGGCGGCGGGCCGAAGCGTGACTACTCGCGCGTGCGCGACGGGCAGGCGGAAACCGTGAGAGTAGATCCTAATCGCGACGCGACGAAGATGTCCCCCGGTCAATTCTTCGCTCACGCACAGGAGCGCGTGGATGCGTATTTGATGGCCGACAACGCGACCGATGAACAGTTCGACACTGCCATCGAAGACGGGAAAGCCGAAGGCAATCTCTCCCGCGCGAGTGTCGTCAGGCGCGTGCGCAGCAGGCGAGAGGCGCAAGAGGCCAGGGACAACGCCATGAGTGCCGAAGACCTGGACGCCGATGTCGACGAGTGGATCCCGGCCGCCAACGATCGAGGGCCGAAGGCGTTCGCGCGCCGTCGTGAGCTGATCCGCGACCTTGCCGGGAAGGCATGGACCTCTCGCCAGATCGGTGAGCGAATCAACATCACGCCTGATGGCGTGCGCAAGATCGCTCGCGATGAAGGCATCGCTGTCCCAGCAGACGAAGTCATGGGCGGCACCCGCCAGAAGATCGATTCAACCCGCATTGTTCGGGAGACGGTCAACGGACTCGAAGGACTGGAGATCGCTCTCGATCTCGTGTCCTACGACGACCTGGACCGGTCCGAGATAGAGCACTGGACCACCTCCCTCACCACGTCAATCCGGATCCTCAACCGGCTGAACAAGCGACTGAAGGAGATAGTCCAGTGAACAGGAAGCCTACGGCGAAGCGGATCGAGAGGGAAGCGCATCTGCGGTGGGTTCCCATCATCAAGATGCGGGTCAACCCTTTGGCGCAACGCGAGCTGAACAACGCTCGAGTGGACAAGCTCGCGTCCGAGATGGAACTGGAGCAGCTCGGCAACCCCACAGTCAGCCAGCGCGACGAGTGGTTCTACATCATCGACGGCCAGCACCGCGTGGCAGCGCTGAAGAAGTGGCTCGGCGAGGGCAGCTGGGAAGACCAGTCTATCCAGTGCTGGGTGTACGAGGGCGCGAACGCGCTGTCGGAGGAGGAAGAGGCCGAGGTCTTCCTCAAGCAGAACGACACGCTGACCGTCGCCACGTTCGAGAAGTTCCGGATCGGCATCAAGTCGGGCCGCCCGGAGGAGACAGACATCGATCGGATCGTCCGGGCGCAAGCGCTCCGGATTTCCCGTGAGCGCGGCAACGGCGCGATCATGGCGGTCGGCACCCTCCGAAAGGTCTACAAGCTGGGGCCGGCGGTTTTGGCGCGGACGCTCGGAATCATCCGCGACGCCTACGGCGACCGGGGCCTCGAAGCACCCGTGATCGAGGGCTTGGGCCTTCTCTGCTCTCGCTACAACGGCGAGCTTGACGACGCTGCGGCGATCGAGCGGCTGGGCAAGGCTCACGGTGGGGTCAACGGCTTGACCAATGGCGCCGAGGATCTCCGACAGAAGACAGGCTGGGCCCGCGCCCACTGTGTCGCCGCCGCCGCCGTGTCCATCTATAACCGCGGTAAGGGCAAGAAGCTCCAGCCTTGGGCGAAGGCCGAAGCGTCATGACCGGGCAACTGATCCACTGGGCCACCGTCCTCGGACTCGACGCCGGTATGCGGGACCTGGCCGAGAAGCGCCGCAAGGTAGCGGAGCAGAAGCTGCTGGACGACGTGAAGGACTACCTGCACCGGCAGGTCAAGTCCGCCCTCCACGCAGCGTCGGACGCGGTGCGGATTGTCGCGGAGATCGGCGTGTGGGTTCGCACCCAACAGCACCTGATCTCCATGTGCACTACCGAGGACTGCGCCGACTGTGCGACGCGTGAGGCGTTGCTCGCCAGTCTGGGCCGCTTGCTCCCTGATCTTGGAACGTCGGGCAGCACGGCAGGGGAGGTGACAGACATGGGCACTCGCGTGACCGTCCAGCGTGGCGGCGACAACGAGGACGACCGGGAGCTTCCCGGCGGCGGCAGTTCCGGCAACGAGACCGAGACCGGCGGCAGCGACACCGGCAACTGACGTGGACCCGCCCGGTGCGGTGAACACCGGGCGGGCTGCCACCAGACCAACCCACCCATTGCAGAGACAGGAAAGTCTGATGACGAACGAACTCTACCGGAGCGGTAGCCCAGCGGCGACGGCTCGCACCTACCTGTACAACCCCAGCCTCTGGATCCTGGCGCTGATCCTGCTGACGTCGCTGGAGTACACGACTCGCTGTGGGGATGCGCTCCGATGAACACGGACATCACGGTCCTGAACCGCCGCGACCTGATCAAGCTGACCCTCGACGCCGCCACCGACGTCGCCCACTCGCTGCTGTTCCGAGTGGACCTCGCCGACCTGGACGTGTGGATGAACCTTCTCGCCGCGGACCACTGCATGCTGCGGTTGCGGTCGGACAGCGTGGTTGAGGTGGATGCGTGGGGGATGTGGCGCAGGCAGCCGGTGTCGGTGGCCACGAAGGCTGACGTGGTGCGCGGGGTTGAGCTGCCGCCGGCACCTGAGGTTCCGTCTGTGGACAACATCAAGTTCAAGAGTCTGCCGGTCGGAGAGTTGTGGCGGTTGGAGTCCCTGTCCGCGGTGGAGCGTGCGTCGTGAAACCGGACCTGTCGGACCGCGAGATCGAGATCCTCGCCCGGGTGTCCTACGGCCAAACCTCAGGTCAGATCGGCCGGGCACTCAACATCACCGAGACCACCGTGAAGACGCATCTGCGGCGCATGTTCGCGAAGGTGCAGGTCGCTGACCGGTCGGCGTTGGTGCGGGCGGGTTTCGAACGTGGCTATCTGCATCTGTCGGTACCCGAGGACCCGGAGCCATCGATCGTCGTCGATGCGACGCCGGTTGCTTTGGACTGGGTGGCGGTGGAGTTGGCGCGTCAGGCGCAGCAGTTCGCCGGCCCGGAGGATGTGCCGCGACCGTTGGGTGACCGGCACATCGGTGCGTGTTTCGCTGCTCGCGCCTGCCCGTGTCGTGAGGGGTCGACGTGGCGGTTCCCTGAGGAGGCCGCGCGATGAGCATCGACTACGACTGGGACGACGACGAGGACGAGCGCGACGACGGCTGGACCGAAGCGGCTGTCGACGTGACCGACGACAAGCGGCGGATCCGTGTCCTGTCCGAGCGGTGCGCGACTTGCATCCTCGGCGGCGAGAAGTCCATCACCCCGCACCTCGCGCGCGGCCGGTTGAAGGACCTGGTCGAGCGCGCGGCTGACGGCCACATCCCGTGCCACTCCACGCTGTCCAATACGGACCCGCACGCCGCGGTGTGCCGTGGTTGGTACGAGGCGTTCGGCGCGCAGTCGAACTACATGCGGGTGATGGAGCGGCTCGGCGGGGTCGTCGAGGTGCCACTGCCGGGCGGTGGGTCATGAGCGCGGCCGAGAAGGCGCAGGCGTTCTTCGACTCGCTCGCCGCGCTACCCATCTTCTGGCCGCTCGTCGCGGTTGCTGGTGCTTTTGCTGTCGGGGCGTTGCTGTTCGGGGGAAGAAGGAGAAGGCCATGACCGTCCCTCTGACCCCGGTTCCGGCGGCTGGTTCTGCAGCGCCGGTCGTCGGCACCGGCCCAACCCTGCCCATCCCGGGCGGCTATGTGGCTCTCGATGACCGGTCCGTGCTCGAGCGGATGCTGTCGAACATCCGGGACAACGAAGCCCTTCTTGCCGCAGTGAAAGCTCACCACGTCCTCGATGCGGGGGGTCCGTTGATGCAGGCGTTCTCCCGTCTGGTGGGGATGGAAGAGGCCGAGGCCATCGAAGTCCGGCTGATCAAAAACATGCTGGGGGGCGGGCGGTGATCGAGCAGATCGTGAAGTGGACCATCTGCGGCTTCATGGCCCTGGGTGCACTCCTGACGGTGGGCAGCGTCGGCAAGCGGAAGACGCCGACGACGGGTGGCATCGCTGCGTTCGTCGTGATCGTCGACGCGGCCATGATCGCCGCTATCGCGGCGTGGTGGGACTGATGAGGCGGGCGGCTAGGGCTGCGGGTAGCGCGTGGCGGCTGCTGCGTCCACTGCGGATCCGTGTCACCTGGATGGCTGTCGGCTGGGCCGGGGCGGTCGGGATGGCGCTGTGCGGGTCGAAGCTGCACGGCCTGTGGGAGGACTTCGTGACGTGGCAGGCGGCGACACCAGACCAGAGGGCGCAGTGGAAGCGAACCCGCCGGCTAAACGGCAGGCGGTTCGACTGCGCACCAGACCAGATGGGGAGCAAGTAGATGGGCAACTGGAGAACGGTCAACCTGCGCGGCACGCTCTCGGCCGAGGATGTCGAGGCGGCCCGGGACCACCTGCGGGTGAAGGCAGGCTGGTCCAACTTCGGGCCGCTGTCCTTCGGGCTCGGCGGTATCTGCGGACTGGGCGACTGGGTCCGGCAGAGCATCAACTCTGACGGCAACCTCGCGGAACGGGACTACAGCGTCGAGTCCGTCGCGGATCAGCTTCGTGAGGTGGTGGCGGTCGCGCCGAGTCTCGCTCTCAAGGTGCACTGCGGCGGGGACTACGAGGGCGTGTCGTGCATCGCCACCGTCACGGTCGCAGACGGCGAGGTGAGCGTCGGCGATCCCGAGGTTGACGTGGTGAACCCCATCAGCGAGGACGCGATCAAGGGGCGGCTGTTCGGTGCCATCGGCGGTCTGTCGTGAGCCTTCACCGGACCCCTGTTCACACCCGAGCCCTGCGTGACGTCAGCGAGAACAAGATCGGGTGGCGTGACAGCGAGGGCGTGTCGGGTGGGTTCACCCTCGCGCGCGGCTACCGGATCCACGCCCCCGCCGTGCTGGTCGCCTTGTGGGAACTGAAGACCGAGGGGCTGCTGGCGGTGGACGGCGCGGTCGTGGAGATCACCCCGAAGGGGCGTGACCGTCTGACGCAGTGGACCAACGCGGACTCGACGGTGTTCGCCCGAGCGGAGGCCAAGCCATGACAGTACGCAAAGTTCCACCCGGACAAGCGCCGTGCACCGTGTGCGACCAGGACATTGAGCTTCGGGTCCGCGCCCTCCGGGTCGGCGAGGCCCCGCCCGTCAGGCCCCACGGCCCCGACGACGACCGCTGCCCCGGCAGCGGCAAGCCGGGCAGGACGTTCCTGGAGTACACCGGTCTGCCCGGCTGGGACGACATGTCTGACTTGGACAAGGGCTGCGCCCTGCTGTTCGTGTGGAAGGTCGACTGGGAGCGGTCCTGGCTGTACGCCAAGGAGAACTACCCGTGCGTCTACCGCGACGCAGAGGTCTTGCGCGGGTTGGACGTGGACGATTCGTGCCGTCACGCGAAGACCGTCACTGGCGGGCACCGCGCGATCGGCGAGCGGCTCGGGCCGGACGAGTACGAGCGCCTGTACGGGATCGCGCTTGAAGCTGACCGGGCGGCGTTGGCGCGCCGGGTTCGGGGGGTGGGGTCGTGAGCGACAGACAACCCCAACCCAAGGATCGCGTGCGGATCAGCTACGAGGGCGAAGTCACCGATCTGGACGACCACGAGGTGGTCGCGATGGTCCGTGCAGACGGCGAGAACCGCGCGCACTACGTGCCGGGCTCGGCGATGGTGGAGATGATCGAAACAGCCGACGACCACCGCCCCGACCTGTGGGGCACCATCCGCACCGAACCACCAGACGGGTTGCTGTGGGTCAAGTGCCGCAACGGCGACTGGACCTGCCTGAGCTTGCTCGTGGACGACGAACGCGACGGCTACGTGACCGGGTTCCCGATCACGGGGGCAGTACCCAACACGCCGGCAGCGGGAGCGAACCCCGTGCCACCCGAGGTGAAGTTGCGGGAGGACCAGATCCGTGAGGGCCTGGAGCTTTCGCCCCTGATCGACGCCGGGCCGGGCAACCGGCCGGTCGTGGCTCGGGTGTTCCAGTCGGACGGACCCGAACCGCCCGAGTCCGTCATGTGCCTCCGCTACCTGGACGGCGACCCGGACACGACCCGCACCCCGTTCCTGCGTCGCACAGAGGTCGGCTGGATCTGGGCCACCGAGACATCGACGATCGTCACCCGACACGGCAGCGACTGGCCTGACGCGGTTCGTGCCTGCCCCGGCCGGTACGTAGAGGTGGTGCAGCCATGACCAGGATCAGCCTGGAGAACGGGCAACACTTCGAACTGCGGGTCGTCGACGAGTCGCCGGCGGGGAAGCGGATCGACGCACCTGGCTGTACCGGTCTCGCTGACTGCCCCGCCGAGTGGCACGCCCCCACCTGTCTCGGCGCCTGGGTGACCGAAGAGGAAGCGACGGCAGGGGAACTCCCGGCTCGCGATGTCCTGGTGGCTCGTCGAGAGCGGGAAGTGAACCTGCGGGCAGTGGCGTCCGTGGATGCGCGCCGGAACCTCGGGGGGCAGCCATGAGCGAACTCGCCAACCAACTCGCCGCCATCCTCATCGTCATCGTCCTGCTGCTGCTGTTCATCAGCTGGACCGTGAAGAAGGATCACGAGGCCGCCGCAGCGATCGACCGACTGTTGCCGCCAGAGCGCAACTGGGATTTCACCACTATCGGCGACACGACCGGCCCGGTCCTCGGCGACTTCGACGACACGAGGGTCATCTCCGCTGTGGTCGCGGACGACGTGGCGTATGGGGTGCATTCGTGGCGGCGGGTGATCATCCGGCAGGAGCCGTACCGGGGTAAGCACCACAGTCGTATCGGGTGTCTCACGGTGGCTGCCCTTCAGGCCCGACTGGGGGCGATCGCATGACCGAGATGAAGCGGGGATGCGAGCTGGGCTTGTCGTGCATGTGGGAGTCGGGCACTGGCCTGCACGCGGACGGCACTCCGTGCGTCTACGGCCAACGCGTCCTGTCCGATGACGCGGCTGCGGTCGACGAGGACAAGCGGTGGGAGTGGTCTCGGGATGCGTTCTCGTGGTCCGCGCGTGACGCCGAGCCTGACTGTCCTCACGCAGCAGAGAAGGGAGAGCGGCATGGGTGACGCTCGCGAACTCGCGCTCCAGTTGGTCGCCCTGCGCTACGCCGAACAGGTCGTCTCGCCGGCGTTGAAGAACTTGCGGGACCTCGGCAAGGACGAGCTGGTGCCGAAGGAGTCCATCGCCGCGATCTCGCCGATCGACGGCACCGTGCTCGGGAAGATCACCCGCACCAACCCGGAGAAGGTCGCGAAGGTTGTCGACGAGCACGCGCTGCTCGCGCACCTGCAGGCCACCGACCCCGACAGCCTCGAGGACACGGTGGAAGTGGTGGCATCGAACCAGCAGATCGTCGACGTACTCGTCGCACATGCACCGCACCTGCTCGCGCCGACCGTGCGGATCCGCGACCACGCCCGCCGCGACGCTCTCGCCCGCGCACTGAAGGGAACCGACGTGCCCGGCGTGAAGGTCGCCAAGCCGATCGGCACGGTCAACGTCTACCCCGATAAGGCTGAAGCCGCGGCGATCGAAGCGGTGTTCACGGCGGGTCGGATCCAGTTGGACG
>Ga0164241_10006798_pt1 | contig 10371 bp, 8 predicted proteins | sample OricomyardsoilBY_FD_108780 | JGI IMG/M metagenome (GOLD analysis project Ga0164241, IMG submission 108780) | Backyard soil microbial communities from Emeryville, California, USA - Original compost - Back yard soil (BY) | ecosystem: Environmental > Terrestrial > Soil > Unclassified | place: USA... | reverse complement strand
GCCTTTGACGGCCAGGTCCAGGCCCGTGCCCACCTTTCCATCGCGGCCGTTGCCCAGCAGTTCCTTCTGGCAGACGAGTCTCTGCGCGATGAACGCGGAGCGGTGGGCGCCGCGCGCGCGCTCAGCGCTCCGGCCAGCGCATCCGAAATGGCTGAACTCGCCCAGCAGCATGGGCGCAGCGAGGCTTCGCTGACTGCCGTGGCCGCCCTTCTCGAAGCCGAAAGCGGCGCGGCGAGCCTGGTGGACCGCCAGAGATTTGCGAAAGCGCGAGTCCGTTACGAGGCCGCCCAGGCCAGAATGATGGACATGCTGCGCCTGCCAGGCCCGGCCCGCTCGCAGCAAGTCATGGCGGAATGGGCGACCGCCGCCGCCAGCCTGATCACCACGGTCGAAAGCGAAATCGCAACCTTGAGCCTGCAATTGTCCGGTATCGATTCCTTCATCGACGAGATGATGAAGGTAAGCAATATCGCCACCGCCGTGCGTTATGAAGCGGGCCTCGACCGCGCCCTGCTCGCCGAAACGATCCTGCAGGCCAAGCCCCTCGATGAAAGGCACCGCATCCAGTTCACGGAAATGCGGGTGGCCGGCACATCGCCTTGGAACGTCATCCGGCGCAGCGCCCGGATTCCATCATTTCCCGACATTCTGCGAAAGGCAGTGGACCAGACCCAGGAAATATATTTCACCGAGCAGGCGGCACAGCGCGACGCCATCCTCGCGCAGTTGAGCAAGGCAGAGCAGCCCACCCTGTCTTCCGCCGGCTGGATGCGCCATTCGAACCGAGGGCTCGCCGCCATCACCAACGTCTCTCACACCGCGTTCGAACTCGCCAAGAGTCATATCTCCGGACAGGCGGCCTGGGCGCGGCAGCGTTTCCTCATTTCGCTCGCGATGATGGCCGCCGCCATCGTGCTCGCCTCCCTGGCTTTCCTGTTCATCTTCCGGCGCGTAATCGGGCCATTGCGCACTCTCACGCGCGCGATGGAGGCGGTGATCGCGGGCGATATGCAGCACCCCATCCCCATGCAGGACCGAAAGGACGAATTCGGCCAGTTCGCCCGCACCGTCAGCCTGTTCCGCAACGCGACGCTGGAGCGGGAGCGGTTGAAGGCCGCGCTGCTCGAGAATCTCAGCGCCAAGGAAGCAGCGGAAGCGGCAAATCGGATCAAATCGGAATTTCTGGCCAATATGAGCCATGAATTGCGTACGCCGCTGAACGCAATCATCGGCTTTTCCGACACGATGCGTTCTGGCCTGTTTGGCCCACTTCATGCACGATACGACGAGTATGCCGGGCTGATATTCGAATCCGGTCAGCACCTGCTCAGTCTGATCTCTGACATCCTCGATATGGCCAAGATCGAGGCCGGAAAATTCGTCCTCGACCCTCGGAAGGTGGATCTCGCCGAGTCGGCGGCCTACTGTTTGGAATTGACGCGCCGGCGGGCCGAGGAGAGCGGCATCACGTTATCCGCCAGCGTGCCGGCAGACCTGCCGCTGATCGTCGCCGATCCGCGTTCTGTGAAGCAAATCCTGCTGAACCTGCTTTCCAATGCCGTGAAATTTACCCCCGCAGGCGGCGCGGTATCGCTCGGCGCTCACGTGCTGGAAGACAGGCTGCGTGTGGTGGTGAGCGACAATGGCATCGGCATTCCCGGTAAGACGTTGGCGCGTATCGGCGCCGCCTTTGAGCAGGCCGACAACGATCCGATGCGGGCACGCGAGGGCACCGGTCTCGGCCTGGCGCTGGTGAAGTCCCTGGTGGAGATGCATGGCGGCACGTTACGGATCGAAAGCCATGAAAATATCGGCACCACCGTGACCGTGGACCTCCCATTGGTCTGCGTCCAGCGCATTGCCGCTTGATTTGGCCAAGTCCTGGCGCCCATTCGGATTGCGTGCGGCGGCCCTCCGTGGCGCTCAGCAAGCTCGAAGCGGCGGGGCCAGATCATGCTGGTGCGGGACGGCATGGTGCCCACTCGCCGCTACGCGGCGCCTGGTTTTCTAAGCTCGCTGCGGGTTTGTGCGGGACTTCCTGGCGCCTCCCTCGCCGCTACGCGGCTCGAAGAGGCGCTCAGTTTTTCTAAGCTCGCTGCGCTCGCTAAGAAAAACTGGCGCACCCGAAGAGATTCGAACTCCTGACCCCCAGATTCGTAGTCTGGTGCTCTATCCAGCTGAGCTACGGGTGCGTTTTGAGCGCGCGAACCTATTGATGTGGCCAGGCAAAGGCAAGTCAAAGCGCAGCGGTCGGCGCGCGTGCCCCGTCCGAACCTGCTCGATTGGCCAAGCCCCGGACGTTCCGGCGAAAATTGCCCTCAAATCTCTGGGGAAGCGGCGTTCTGGTCCCTTGTCCCGCCCCGCAGCCCTCGTTAAGACTTAGCCGCCAGGACTTTACGCCCGCCGGGGCGTGAGGATGGGGTGGGTTTGGGCGCGAACGTCGCCGATCCGGCGTGACCGGTCCGAAAGGACGGCATGGCCGGCGGGCACGCTCGGGGCAGCGGAGAGCAGAATGAGGGGATTTCCAGCTAAGTTAAGGCTCCGCACGGGGCTTTTCCTGGCTTTTGCGCTCGTGGGAGCCAGCGCCCTGACCGCCTGCGCCGACCTGGATACCGCCCTGTTCGGCGATGAAAGCAGCGCTTCGGCTTCCGACGCCGCCTTCCCGGCAGCCGATGCCGGCGCGCCGCCCACGGCCGGTGCCAGCAATAATGTCAGCGTTCCGATGCCGCCGCCTGCCGGCGCGACACCGGCAGGGGCCGCCCCCGTCGCCACCATCACCCCGGTGACGATCGCCAGCGGCGCCGATACCGGCACCCAGGTCAACAAGACCATCCAGGCCATCCGCGCCCAGGTTTCCGGCCTGCAGCAGAAGATCGCCACCAATGCCGGTCGCCTGGCCGATCTGCGCAACCAGGGCGCCGCCGCCGCCAGCGCCTACCAGAATTCCAAGGCCCGCATCACCACTCGCCTGCAGATCGGCACCACGCGCGGCAATCCGGAGCTGGTGGCGGAGTGGAATTCGGCCCAGACCTCGCTGGATTCGGTGTCCACCAACATCAATGCCCTCAACGCGCTGGGCACCGACATCACCAACGATTCCTCGGGCGCCCATTTCGCGCTCAACCAGATCAGCGCCACCATGAATGTTTCCGGCGCCGTGGACGAGGATCACCGTCAGCTTACCCTTCTGGAAGACGAAACCAGCCAGACCATCGTCGTGCTGGACCGCCTGCTGAAGGAAATCTCCGACACTGTGCAGCGCCAGACGGCCTATGCCGCCAATGAGCGCGCCAACCTCACCGTGCTGGCCAACTCGATCAAGGCCGGCGAGCTGTACGGCGCCCTGACGACCCCGGTGCCCTCGGGGGCGCTCACCAGCCAGCAACTGGCCTCGAACGGGCAGCCCCTGGTGGTGATCAAGTTCGACCGTCCCGATATCGACTATCAGCAGCAGCTTTATGCCGCCCTGAACCAGGCCCTGCAGAGCCGCCCCAGCGCCGGTTTCGAGGTGGTCGCGGTCTCGCCCAGCAAAGGCAACGCCGCCTCGGTGCAGATCGCCCAGACCACGGCCCGCCGCCATGCCCAGGATGTGATGCGCTCCATGACCGACATGGGCGTGCCCGCCAGCCGGCTTGGCGTCGCCTCGACCACCGATGCGGCGGCCAACACCAGCGAAGTACGCGTCTTCGTCCGCTAACGCGAAACAGTCGAAGGACCGGCAACATCGCGATCAGAAAAGCCCCGCTCCGGCGGGGCTTTTTTATTGGCTTTGTTCTTTTATGGCGCACCCCTAACATGGCTCTCGCGGAGGCGGCTTCATGAAATTCACGCGCATTCTTGTTCTGCTCGCGCTGACGGCGCTGCCTGCGGCAGCACAAGCGCCGAAGAATTTCGCGCCCCATGCCATGGTCGCCGCCGCCAACCCGCTGGCCGCGGCGGCGGGCCTGGAGATGCTGAAGGCGCACGGCTCGGCGGTGGACGCCGCCATCGCCACGCAACTGGTGCTCAACCTGGTCGAGCCGGAATCCTCCGGCATCGGCGGCGGCGCCTTCATGCTGGTCTATGACCCGCAGGCAAAGAAGACCACCAGCTTCGACGGCCGCGAAGTGGCGCCGCAGTCGGCGCGGCCCGACATGTTCCTGGATGCCAACGGCCAGCCGCGCGCCCATTTCGATCCCATTCCGGGCGGGCTTTCCGTGGGCATTCCCGGCGTCATCGGCATGCTGGAGCTGGCGCACGACAAATACGGCAAGCTGCCCTGGGCCCGGCTGTTCGAGCCCGCCATCCGCATCGCCGAAAACGGCTTTCCCATCGGGCCGAAGCTGGCGCGCACCATCGCCGGCGCGGCGCGCATGAAAAACATGCCGGACATCGCCCGCATGTTCTACCACCCCGACGGTTCGCCGATGAAGGAAGGCGAGATCCTGAAGAACCCCGAACTGGCGCAGACGTTCCGCGTCCTCGCCAAGGGCGGCGCCAAGGCCTTCTATACCGGCCCCATCGCCCAGGCGATCGTCGATGCCGTGCAACATGCGCCCGGCAAGAACCAGGGCGGCATGACAATGGCGGACCTCGCCGGTTTTCACGCGCGCGAGCTGGAGCCGGTGTGCGGCGACTATCGCATCTGGCACCTCTGCTCGATGGGGCCGCCTTCTTCCGGCGGCGTCGCCATCGTGCAGATTCTGGGCATGCTGCAGCGTTTCCCGTCCAGCGACCTCAAGCCCAACTCGTTGTCGGAGACGCATCTCTTCACCCAGGCCAGCCGCCTGGCCTATGCCGACCGCGCCAAATATCTGGGCGACGCCTCGGTGGTGGCGGTGCCGGTGCAGGGCCTGCTGGACAAAACCTACATCGCCGGCCGCGCCGCGCTGATCGATCCGGCCAGGGACATGGGCACCGCCGAGGCCGGCAATCCGCCGCAGAAGCACGCGCAATACGCGCCGCAGGTCTCGCCGGAAAATCACGGCACCAGCCACATGACCATCGTCGATGAGAACGGCGAAGTCATCGCCATGACGACCTCGGTGGAAACCACCTTCGGCGCCGAAATCATGGCCAAGGGCTTCCTGCTCAACAACACGTTGACCGATTTCTCCTTCCAGCCGGTGCGGAACGGTCAGCCGGTGGCCAATGCGCCCGCGCCGGGCAAGCGGCCGCTGTCCGCCATGTCGCCCACCATCGTTTTCGACCGGAACGGCAATTTCGTGCTGGGGATCGGCTCGCCCGGCGGCCCCTCGATCATCGAATATGTCGCCCAGTCGCTGGTGGCGATCCTGGATGGCGGCTTGCGCCCCCAGGAGGCCATCAGCCTGCCCCGGCATCTCAACACCAATGGCGGCACCACACTGGAGCGCTCGGCCTGGGCCGATCAGATGGCGCCGCAGCTCATCGCCATGGGCCACACCATCCGCAATGCGGGCGGCGAAGGCAGCGGCCTGCAGGTCATCGAGAAAGTACCGGGCGGCTATCTGGGCGGGGCCGATCCCCGGCGCGACGGTGTCGTGGTCGGATACTGATTCACTGGTGGCGGTGAGAAGTCACTTAAGATACTGTTTTTATTTATAAAAATTTGCCTGGCGCGAACCTGTTTTCCCTGCTCCGGGTTTGCCCCGGTGCCCGACGTTGACAAGGCCGCCGCCCAGCCTCTAGAAACCGCGCTCTTTCGCCCGTCCGGTCTTGGTTTTGGGCGGAAAACTGCCTTTTTTCGGAGCCGTTTGTCATGAAGCGCACCTATCAGCCGAGCAAACTCGTGCGCAAGCGCCGTCATGGCTATCGTTCGCGCATGGCCACCGCCGGCGGCCGCAAGGTCGTCGCCCGCCGCCGTGCCCACGGCCGCAAGAAACTCTCCGCCTGAGCTGTCCAGCTCGGGGTCTTGAAAGTCCCCGGACCATTGGAACGCCTGAAAAAACGCGCCGATTTCCTCCGTGCCGCCAGGGGCGTGCGCCGGGTTGAAGGCGCCGTCACTCTGGAAACCTGCAAGACGCCGGATGGCGCCGCGCCCGCCGATGCCCTGCGCGTCGGCTTCACCGCCAGCCGCAAGGTCGGCAATGCCGTCGCCCGCAATCGCGCCAAGCGCCGCCTGCGTGCCGCCGCGTCGCAGCTTCTGCCTCTTTTGGGGCGGGAGGGGCATGACTATGTTCTGGTCGCGCGGGCAAGCACCGGAACACGGGTGTTCGAGGCCCTGCTGGCCGATGTGACGGCAGCCCTGGGAGCCGCGCACCGGGGGCTGGACCGGAAAGCGGGAGAGGCTTCGTGACCGCGATCAAAACGACAGGCGTGGCCGCATTGCTGGCCGCCCCGATCCGTTTCTACCGCTATTTCCTCTCACCGCTGAAACCGCCCACCTGCCGCTTCACGCCCACCTGCTCGGCTTATGCGCTGGAGGCCATCGCCGAGCACGGGGCCCTGAAAGGCCTGGGCCTGGCTCTGCGGCGCCTGGCGCGCTGCCATCCCATCACCTGGCTGGGGGGATCGTCGGGCTTCGATCCCGTTCCCCACGCCACCTGTCCCTCCTGCCTGAAGTCTCCGCACCCATGAATAACGGCAACAACACGAACCTGATCATCGCCATGGTGCTGTCGCTGCTGGTCTTCGCCGGCTGGCAGTATTTCGTCGCCACGCCGCAGATGAAGGCCGAGCAGGCCCGCCAGCAGCAATTGACCAAGCAGGAAAAGGCCGCGCCGCCGAAAGCGCCGGGCCTGGCCAGCCCGGCGGCGCCGAACCGGCATATGACGCGCGAAGCGGCGTTGAAGGCGGGCGGCGCGCGCGTGATCATCGATACGCCGATGGTGGACGGCTCGATCCGCCTGACGGGCGCCAAGCTCGACGATCTGCGCCTGAAGACCTATCACGACACCATCGATCCCAAGAGCCCGGAGATCGTGCTGCTGGCGCCGCGCGGCACCGCCTATCCCTATTATGCGGGTTTCGGCTGGGTCGGCCAGGGCGTGAAGACGCCCGATGACAATACGGTGTGGAAGCAGAGCAGCGGCGGCGTGCTGTCGCCCGGCAAGCCGGTGACGCTGACCTGGAACAATGGCCAGGGCCTGGTCTTCACCCGTGTCGTCGCCATCGACGACAAATACATGTTCACCGTCGCCGACAGCGTCGCCAACAGTTCGGGTAAGCCGGTGACGCTCTATCCTTATGGCTCGGTGGAGCGGCAGGGTATCCAGAAGGACGAAGGCAACATCTATCTCCATGTCGGCTTTGTCGGCGTCGCGGACGGCAAGGAAGTGGATGCCAAGTATGGCGACTTCAAGGACGCGGGCACACCGCCCAAGACCTTCGCGTCCACCGGCGGCTGGGTCGGCATCACCGACAAATACTGGATGGCCGCCGCCGTGCCGCCGCAGAACGAGCATTTCGACGGCCAGTATCTCGGCACCAAGACCGCCAGCGGCGTCGAAGCCTATCAGGCCAGCTATCGCCTGGGCGCACACACGGTCGCCGCGGGCGGTCATGCCACCGTCACGCACCGTCTTTTCGCCGGCGCCAAGGTGGTGGACATCCTGCGCGATTATCAGAACCGCCAGCAGATCGTGCGCTTCGACAACGCGGTCGACTGGGGCATGCTCTCCTTCCTCACCCGGCCTTTCTTCTGGGTGCTGGACTATCTCTACAAGCTGATGGGCAATTTCGGCCTCGCCATCCTGGGCCTGACCGTGATCGTGAAGGTACTGTTCTTCCCGCTGCAGAGCGCCTCATTCCGCTCCATGAGCAAGATGAAGAAGCTGCAGCCGGAAATGGAGCGGCTGAAAAAACAGCACACCGACGACCCGCAGAAATTCCAGACGGCGATGATGGAGCTGTACAAGCGGGAAAAGGCCAACCCGATTTCGGGCTGCGTTCCCATCCTGCTCACCATCCCGGTGTTCATCGCGCTCTACAAGGTGCTGTTCGTCACCATCGAGATGCGCCACGCGCCGTTCTATGGCTGGATCCAAGACCTGTCGGCGCCCGACCCCACCTCATGGATCAACCTGTTCGGCCTGCTGCCGTTCGACCCGCATGCGGTGCTGCCGGGCTTCCTGCTGATTCTCAATATCGGGGTGTGGCCGATTCTTTACGGCATCACCATGTGGGTGCAGCAGAAGCTCAATCCGGCCCCCACCGATCCGATCCAGGCGAAGATGTTCGCCTTCATGCCGCTGATCTTCACCTTCCTGTTCGGCAGCTTCCCCGCCGGCCTGGTGATCTATTATTGCTGGAGCAATACGCTCAACATGCTGCAGCAATACATCATCATGCGGCGCGAGGGCGTGGAGGTTCACCTGTTCGAGAATCTCAAGCTGGTAAAGAAGAAGCCCGCCGCCAATGACAGTTGACGCGGATGCCGGCTGAAGCGGAAGAGGCCGCGCGCAAGCTCTTCGCCGGGCCTTGCGACTTCGTCTGGGGCACGCAGAAGGCGGGCGATGCCCTGCCGCCGGGCAAGCTGCCGGAAGTGGCCTTTGTCGGACGTTCCAACGTCGGCAAGTCCAGCCTGCTCAACGCCCTGACCGGCCGCAAGACGCTGGCGCGAGTGTCGCAGACCCCGGGCGCCACGCGGCAGATCAATTTCTTCGATCTCGGCAAGAAGCTGATGCTTGCCGACCTGCCCGGTTACGGCTTCGCCAAGGTCTCCAAGACCGAGGCCGCCGCCTGGCAGGAGATGATCTTCGCCTATCTGCGCGGGCGCATCCCCCTGCGCCGCGCCCTGGTGCTGATCGATGCCCGCCGCGGCCCCAAGGAGAGCGACAGCCAGGTGCTGGCACTGCTCAACCTGGCCGCGGTCTCCACCCTGCTGGTGGTGACCAAGCTGGACGAAGTGCCCGCGGCGGAACGTGACGCGGCCTTGGGCCTGGCGGCGGCGGAAGCGCGCCGACATACCGTGGCGCTGGAACAGGTGATCGGCACCGCCGCGCAGACCGGTGAAGGCATTCCGGCCTTGCGCGAGCATCTCTACGCCCTGACACAATCCTGACCCCCTCCGGCCTTCGCACACCACGGGCGCAAGCGCCCTGTGTGCTACGGCCACCTCCCTCTTCGGATGCGCTGCGCGCATAAGGGGGAGGCGGGTCACGGCCACACAGGGTTTCGGTTGGAAAGACGCAGCCATTTGTCTTATATGGCCTCGCCTTCCCGATGGATCCTGGCCATGGCCGCAGCCGACGACACCGCCGAAGACCGCAACCTGCGGGCCATGGCGCGTTGGCGCCAGACCGGCCGTGTGCTGATTGAGGCCCTGCCCTTCATCCTGAAATACGACCAGAAGACCGTGGTGGTGAAGTATGGCGGCAACGCCATGACCGGCGATGGCGCTCATGATTTCGCCCAGGACATCGTGCTGATGAAGAAGACAGGCATCGATCCGGTGGTGGTTCATGGCGGCGGGCCGCAGATCGGCGCCATGCTCAAGAAGCTGGACATCAACTCCACCTTCATCGACGGGCTGCGCGTCACCGACGAAAAGGCGGTCGAGGTTGTCGAGATGGTGCTGACCGGCTCGATCAACAAGCAGATCGTCAGCGGGATCAACGCCGCCGGCGGCCGCGCCGTGGGCCTGTCCGGCAAGGACGGCAACCTGGTGATGGCGCGCAAGGTGGCCATGACCAAGACCGACCCGGCCACCGGCGAGCGTGTCTCGGTCGATCTCGGCTTTGTGGGCGAGCCGGAGAGGGTCAATCCCGAAGTGCTCTACACGATGATGAAGTCGGAAATCATTCCGGTGATCGCCCCGATCAGCATGGGCGCCCGCGGCGAGACCTTCAATATCAACGCCGACACCGTGGCCGGCGCCGTGGCCGGCGCGGTCAAGGCCGAACGCCTGGTGCTGCTCACCGATGTCGAGGGCGTGCTGGACAGGGACAAGAAGCTGGTGCCGCGGCTGACGGTGCGCGAGGCGCGCGAATTGATCGCCGACGGCACCATTTCGGGCGGCATGATCCCCAAGATCCAGACCGCGGTCGACGCGGTGGAAGCGGGTGTCACCGCCGCCGTGATCCTGGACGGGCGCATCCCCCATGTGCTGCTGCTCGAACTTTTCACCGAGCACGGCGCGGGAACGCTCATCACCGCCGAATGAGACGTCTCTGGTTCAGCGCCGCTGTGGCGCTGCTCTGCGCGGGGACGCCGGCGCAGGCGGCACTGAAGCTTTGCAACCGCACCAGCTATATTCTGTATGCGGCCACGGCGTCGATCCGCAACACGCAGGCCCGGAACCCGGCCGAGACCCAAGGCTGGACGCGCATCGCGCCGGGCGATTGCCAGGTGGCGCGTGCCGAAGACCTGACGGCGCAGACCTATCTGGTGCATGCCCGTTCCAGCCTTGCCCATGGCGGCCCCGCCAAGGCCTGGGGCGGAAATTTTCCCATGTGTGTCGAAGACACCAAT
>Ga0164241_10006797_pt1 | contig 10373 bp, 9 predicted proteins | sample OricomyardsoilBY_FD_108780 | JGI IMG/M metagenome (GOLD analysis project Ga0164241, IMG submission 108780) | Backyard soil microbial communities from Emeryville, California, USA - Original compost - Back yard soil (BY) | ecosystem: Environmental > Terrestrial > Soil > Unclassified | place: USA... | reverse complement strand
TTCGGCCCTCACCCCGCGCTGCGACCCTCTCCCGCGACGGGAGTGGGGACGGTTCGACTTCATTCTTCGGTCAGCGGCAGCACGGCGAGGTCGGTGCCGAGATTGCCGAGCCGCTGCGCGCGAATCACGTCGGGCGCAATCGAGTACACCGCGTCGTCCATGAACACGCTGCGCTGCACGTGCGTCGTGCTGCTGCTCCACCACTGGTAGCAGGCCGACTGGTAGTACGGGCGCGAGTCGTAGACTTCTTGCGTCTCAGCGGTCTGATTCGCGACGCCGCCGAGCCGCGTGAAGCCGTTCTCAACCGACGCGCGGTACACGAGCAGACCATCGAACGTAAGACGTCCGTAAGACGAACCGCCGCTCGAGTCTTCGCAGATGGCCATCGGCAAACCGAGCAAGTCACCGAAGTAGTTGAACGCGAGGTGGTCACTCGTCGCGGCTGACGCAGAACCGCGCGTACCAATCGTCTCCTTGTGCAGGAGCTGCGGGTTCGTCGGTTCCGTCACATCGAAGAACTGCAACTGCAGCCCCTGGAAGAACGCGAACGAACCGTGGTCTTCCGCGTCGAAGCCGATGGCGAGCAGGTGATTCTTCCCGACCGGGTGCATGTACGTCGAGAACCCGGGGATTTTCAGTTCGCCCTGAATGCGCGGCGCCTTCGGGTTCGAGAGGTCGACGGTGAAGAGCGGGTCGGTCTTCTTGAACGTGACGAGGTAGCCGCGGTCTTCGACGAAGCGCACGCTGCGGATGTCTTCGGTCGGCGCGATGTTGTCGACCTTGCCGCTCTGCGTGAGGCCGGCTCCGGTCGCGTCGAGCACCGTCACCACGCTGTGCACGCCGGGCGAAGGCACGTGGCCCACCGACGTCGCGACGCGCAGATGGCCGTCGAACTCGTCCATCGAGAACTGGTTCAGCACGTGCCCGTCGATGTCGGCGCTGCCGGAGTAGTTCACCTTCACGCCGTCGAGCGCGAAGCGATGCACCGCCGATTGTTCCTTCTCACCTTCAGTCAGGCGCGCCGCGAGGTAGAGCGAGCGCTCGTTCGCGAACACCGCTCCCGGGCGGCTGACGATGGAGGCGTTGCCGACGTCGCCTTCGCCGGTGAGGTCGAACGCGAACACCGAGGTCGTCGAAGCGCCGCTGCCCGCCGCGTAGAAGCCACCGCACTGACCGACGAAGCTCTCGCCGCTGGTGCGGTCGAACGCCACCGGCAACAACGCGCTCACGTCAGCCTTCTCGATGAGCTCGCGGTTCTTCGCTTTCAGCGCGCTCCACCTGGCCATGATGTTCAGCGTCTCGCCGGCTTCGAAGCAGTAGTCGAGATTGTCAGGCCACGTCTGGAGCCCCGGCACCGTCGCGTCGCCGAAACCGACCGACGTGTAGACGACGCGGCCCACGCGACGCGCGGCGAGCAACCCGCCACCGAACTCGAAGCTGCGCGTCACCGCGGGAGCCGTCAGGTCACTCAAGTCGACGAAGTGCACCAGCGTCGGACCCGGCTCACCGGTCAATTCACAGTCGTACCCGTACGTGCACGAGCGATACGAATACGGGCCGGCCTTGCGCGAGAAGACGACGGCGCGCCCGTCGACCACGAACAATTTGTACGGGTCACCATCGAGCGGCAGGCGCGCGATGCGGTGCGCCGATTCAGGAGGGAACGCGTCGAAGATCTGCAGCGCTCCGTCGGCCGCGACGTAGAAATAGCGCGCGTCATTCTTGATGAAGTCGGCTTCGTCGACGCCCAGCACCTGATTGTTGGTGGTCGAGTAACTCGTCGCGCCCGAATTGCTCGACGGAGGCGAGGCCTGCGCGTCATTCCGCACGCCACCGAGCGCGCCCGCGTACGCGACATCGCCCTCGTACATCCACTTGCAGCCGGCGCCGTTCTTCAACTGCGCGTTCATGTTCTCGTTGATCTGCGATTCCATGTTGGCGATGAGCCGGTCTTTCACGGTGCGCGTCACGTCTTCGCAGTTGTTCAACGGTTGAAGCGACGTCGACACCTTCGCCTGTTCAGAACCACAGCCGGCAATCACCACGAGCGCTGCGAGCAGTCGTTTCATGACGCCCGCCGAAAGCATGGGGCGTGCCCGCGTCGGGGCGTGTGGGTTCAACGGGTTGAGGCGCGTCCCCTCCTCAGATTTCCGATGCAGGGGAGGGACTGCGCGTGGTTTCCCCGCGGTTCCACGTAGAGTGCGCGCCCTCATGCGTCTTCTCGCGGTTGTGTCGGTAGCCCTCGTCGCCGGTTGCGCGACGGTGCCTCTCCCCCTTTCAAAAGTCGCCGCGGTCGATGAAGCGAAGCAGCGCCAGGCCGCTGAAGCGTTCTACCGGGCGGAGACTCCGCAGCAGTTGCGTGAAGCCGCCGCGCAGACCGAAGCCGCCGGCCCGGGCACCGCGCTCTCGCATGAAGTCGCCGCGCGGCTGGCGCAGCTCGAAGGCCGCGATGCCGATGTCGTCGCGCATCTCATCGGCGCGTTGAGTGACCTCGATGACGACGCCGCGTTGCTGCACCTGCACCAGCTCGCGTTGATGGAATTCACGTGGGCCGAGCGCGCGAAAGTCGAGTCGCTCTACACCGCGCTCGTCGAGAAGCACCCTGACGCGTTCGTGCGCGCGGCAGCGTCGTCGCACCTGGCGATGATGAAGAGCTCCGCGGGCGATTTTCAGGCGCGTGACGCGTTGATCAACGGCATCCCCGGGCAGTTGACGCTCGCGTGGGCCGGCACGTGAGACAATTATCAAGGCTAGAGTTTCGATCTCGAGCTCGGGCCGGAAACGCGCTCGGGGCTCAACGAAAAATACGACGGTCGCGCGGGCCCGGTGACGTGGCGCTCTGATGTGCCGAAAGACCCGCGTGGCCGCTACGACCTGCTGCAGTTGATGACGCCCACGCGTTGGGCCGCGGCGTTCGCTCAAGGGCAGTTCACGTCAGATGGTTCGCCGCAGTCGCTGCGCATCACCACGTCTGATCCGCTGCGCGTGTGGGTCGACGGCAAGCAGGTGTTCTCAGCGGCGTTGTTGGAGCGTTCGGTGTTCGATCACGTGGTGATCCCCTTCAAGGTGCCCGCGGGTCAGCACACGGTGTTGATCAAATCAGCGCATCGCGAAGGCAGTTGGTTCTTGTCGGCGCGCGTGACCCCGTTCGAAGAAATGCCGTTCGCTCCGACGCTGGAGACGATTCTCATGTGGCGCATCGAGAAGCTCTCGGGCGCGCGCGCGTTGGATCATCTCGTCGCGTGGGCGCATCTCGGCGCGGGCGGAGTGACGACGGTGCGCACGGCTGACGCGGTGCTGGGCCGTCTGCCGAAGTCGCTCACGTTGCGTTCGTGGCTGGTCGACGCGCTGTGGTTCAACCAGGAACGCGGCCGCACTGCCGACCTGCTCGCCGCGTTGGATACCGAAGTCGGTGACGAGTTCCCCTTCATTCGGCTGCGTCAGGCGCGCTTTCATCAGCAGCAGGGTTTGAAGCAGAAAGCGCGCGACCGTTTGCTCGACCTGCAGAAGAAGAAGCCGCAGATCCGCGAGACGTGGGATTTGCTCGCCGACGTCTTCCGCACCGAAGGGTGGACCGATGACGAAGTGAAGACGCTGCGTGCGCGCAAGGAGCGCTTCGGTTCGACGCCTGATGAAGATCTCGAACTGAGCCGCGCGGTTTACCGGCAGGGGCATCGCGAAGAGTCGCTCAAGCTGCTCGAGGAAGTGCTGAGCAAGCTGCCGTACTTCACCGATGCGCTACGTCGCGCGACGGAAGTGGCGACCGATGCACACGAGTACCCGAAGGCTGAACGCTACGCGCGTGAACGCCTCAAGGCGTGGCCGGTTGATCTGGGCGTGTGGCAGCAACTGCCGGAGCTCCAGCGTCGTCAGGGTGATTTCAAAGGCGCCGACGCATCACTGCAAGAAGCGTCGAAGTTGTGCCCTGATTGCTCGACGCCGTGGGCGCGCCGCGGAGAGCTCGCGTACGAGCAGGGCAACACCGCGCAGGCGTTGACGTTCTGGAAGCGCTCGCTGGTGCTCAACCCCGAGAACGATTCGCTCGCCAATCGCGTGGAGTACCTCGCTCCGGAAGCGGTCGGCCCGTGGATGGCGGACATCCCGTCTGAAGCGAAGCTCGAAGAGCTCGTGAAGAATCGCGGCACGGTGAAGCAGCAGAGCGGCGCCGATGTCGCGTATCTGCTCGACCATGAAGTGACGCTGCTCAACAACGACGGCAGCACCATCAACGTCGTCACCATGGTCGCGCACGCGTTCAATTCGCAGGGCCGTGACCGCATCATTCGCCAGTCGGTCGGCGGCGGGCGGCTCAAGGTGATGTTCGCGTACGCCGTCGATGAGAAGGGCGCGCGCAGCGAAGCATCGAGTGAACGCAATCGGCAGATCTTCTTCCGCGGCATGCAGCCGGGTTCGACGCTGGTGTTGCAGTACCGCCTCGACTCCCCGCCGCGCGGCTACCTCTCGCGCTACTACAACGAGAGCTGGAGTCTGCAGGGCGTGGGCGACCAACGTGAAGAATCGACGCTCGTGCTCTGGGCGCCGCTCGCGACGAAGCTGCACGAGTTCAAGGTCGGTGACTTCGCGCAGACCGAAGAGCGCCGCGGTGAATTCTTGCGCTTCGCGTGGAGCAACAAGAACGCGCTGCCGGTGACGTCTGAGCCCGCGATGCCGACGGTCGACGAGATCGCTGACAACCTGAAGCTCTCGTCAGTGCCTGATTGGAAGACGTGGCTCTCGTGGGAACAGGCGCTGCTCGAAGGCGTGTTCCGCGACAGCCCTGAACTCGAAGCGGTCGCGAAGAAGCTCGGTGAAGGCAACCCCGACGCGAACGAGAAGCTCGCGCGCATTCACACCTGGGTGATGGAAGAGATTCGCTACCAGCAGGACTACGAGACCTTCATCGCCGGCGTGAAGCCGCACCCCGCGTCGATGACGCTCGAGCGCAAGTACGGCGACTGCAAAGACAAGGCGGTGTTGTTCATCGAGCTCGCGCGCAAGCTGGGGCTCGATGCGCACTTCGCGCTGGTGCGCACGCGCGATGTCGGCCCGGTGAAGCGCGATGTGCCGATGCAGCAGTTCAATCCCGCGATTGTGTACGTGCCTGATCAGACCGGTGTGAAGGGCCGCTTCTTCGACCCGACGGCGGAGTTGCTCGATGTGTCGGCGGTGCGTTCAGACGACGTCGGCACGCTCTCACTCGTGTTCGACCCGAAGACCAACGTGCACACGTGGCGTGAAATCCCGTTCCAGTCGCCTGAAGAGAATCGTGAATCGACGTTGGTGAAGCTCACGCTCGACGACAAGGGCGGAGCGGCGGGCTCGGTCACCATCGAAGGCACCGGCCGTTCGGGTTCGCTGCTGCGTCGTACGGCGCGCAATGAGCAGATCTTCGGCCAGGTCGCGCAGCGTGTGGCTTCGACGTACCTGCCGAACTCCACGTCGAGTGATGCGAAGGCGATTGAAGTCGAGTCGCTGCGGACGCCGGCGGTCATCGGCATGAACGTCACCACGGGCACGTTCGCGCGCATGGAAGGTGAATCACTGCGCGTGAAGTTGCCGAGCGATGCCAACCCGCGAAATCTGTTCTCGCTCGCGAAGCGTCAGTACCCGTTGTTGCTGGGCACTCCGCAGCAGTTGTCGATGACGGTCGAACTCACGGTGCCTGAAGGCCTCGAGATTTCGCGCGTGCCCGCGAGCGGTGCGGTGAAGCTGCCGTGCCTCACGCTGGAACGCGAGGTGAAGCGCAACGGCAACGTCATCACCAGCAAGCAGATGTACCGCACGTTGTGTGAGCGCATCACGCCGGCCGAATACGTCGCCTACCGCGCGAAGCTCGACGACATGGTGCGGTTGCTCGACGACGAACTGGTGGTCAGCGCGGGCAAGAAGAAGCAGGTGCCGGCTCCGAAGAAGAAGTGAAGTCGAACTTCCCCTCTCCCGATTTCGGGAGAGGGTCGCAGCGCGGGGTGAGGGCCTTCACCAGTGCTCGTTCAGACTTTGGAGAAGCCCATCATCAGGAACGCCGTTCGTGATGCTCGCGATGTCTTCGTCTCGGTACTGAATGCCGAAGTCGATGCCGTGCTCTTTGGAGAACTTCGACATCGCGTCGATGAACGCCAAGAGCTCTTCGACCGGCGTCGCGGGCGTTTCTCCCGGGTCGCTGGTGTGGAGCACCGCGCCGACGGTTCTGACTTCTTCGTCTTCGGGAGCGCTGCGCGAGTCTTCTTCGAACTGATTGATGACCTCGGGTGATTTCAGCGTCCAGCTGCGTTCGACGCGGAGCGCGTCGACTCGGGTGCCCAGTTTTAAAACGTCATCTTCTGAGAAGTCAGACTCGAAGTACGCGAGCAGGTAGCTGGACACGCAGACTCCATCGCACGGTCGAGAGCTGAATCAGTTGAGCAGCGAGGTTTGAATCGCTTTGCCGATCACGCCGCTCTCGATGGTGTCGACGACTTCGTCTTCAGCTTCGACCACGAAATCGATCTCGTGCTTCTTCGAGAACTTCGCCAGCGCATCGATGAGCCGCTTCGCTTCATCAGCGCCAGCGACTTCAGTCGCGACGGTCGGTGACTCTTCGCCGGGTTGCTCCTCGAACTCCGGAGGCCCGTGCGCCCAACCGTGCCCGGCGCTCAGTTCATCAACGAGCACACGCAGCGCAGCAACTTCATCTTCAGAATGATCAGAACAGAAATACGCGAGCAGATGACGAGACACGATTCACCGCGTCTACCAGCTCTCACGCGAAATCGAGGCGCCCGAATTCTGCGAACGCCGAGGTGTTGATCAACAACTGCTGAATGGTGTGTTCGACGAACCCGTTCTCGATGGCGCCGACGCGTTCATCACCAGCCTCGAATTCAAAATCGACCGCGTGCGTTCTCGAAAAGTTCGCCAGCGCGTCGATGAAGCACAACGGGTCTGAGAGTTGGTCGGTCAGCTCGAACGAGATGCCCACCAGCGCGTCATCATGTTCCACGAATTCCGGCGGGTGATTCGCCCACGCGTGTTCCGCGCCGAGCTGCTTCACCACGCCGTACAGCGCTGACACGTCGGTCTCTGAGTAGTCGGAAGAAAAGTAGGCGAGCAGATGAGGTTTCGACATGGCGGGCTTTCGTTACGGGGCTTCAGAAGAGAACAACCAGTTCGCGGAGACTCGCGGAGCCGCGGCGGTCTGCGCCGGGGTCTCGAATTCAACCGGTGAGCAGAAACCCACGAGGTTGAAGAACTCGCCGGCTTCGAAAAACCGCGCATCGGCACGCTGTTCAACGAACTCATCGGGGAGAAGCGACATCGAGGTCTCCAGGGGGTTGGTGTTCATCGGCCGGGGAAACGCGCGGTGGGCAGCGGGCGGGTGGTGCCCTGGCTCCACTTCACCGAGAACAGCGCGCCGCCGTTTTCCATCATCACCAGGTGCGCATCGAGCGTCGCGCCGAGCACCAGCAGGCTGCGCGTCAAAAGACCCACGATGAACTGCGGCGAGTCGTGCATCAGGTCATTCATCCACAACGAGCCTTCGCGCGTGCCCGACGACGTGAAGCGCGCGTCGGAGAAGTTGTTGCCGGTGCGCAGGTTGCGCGTGGTGCGCTCCAGCACCTTCTGCGCGCCCAGTGAACGGAGCAGCGTCTTCAGCGGCCCGCCCAGCACGGTGCGATGAAAGTACGCGTCGGCGCAGTGCGCGCCCTGCAGGTACGCCGCTTCTTCATCGCTCGCGTGCGACAAGGTGACTTCACGCTGAATGCGCAGGCACGCGAGCCACGTGTCGTAGGTGTACGCCGGCAGTGCCGGTCTCGAGAGGTCGAACCCGGCCATCGCATAGCGAGGCGCGAGCTCGGGGTAGGCATCCGGGGGGATGGCGTGGAGAAACATGGCCTCCATCGAGTGGCCGAAGAACACGCGAACATCAGTCATGGGAAAGCGCCCGGGGGGAAGGAGGCTGGTCATCGCGAGACACCCCCATTGCGAGGAACGCGCCAGCGGCTAACTGGCAGTAATTCGAGTGACGCACACATCGAGTTACATCGCGGAGAGGGTTGCATTTCTCCGCGTGCATTTCTGATCAGGTTTGCAGATGTGGAAACGGGCGCGGGTGCTGAACCGGTGTAGACGACGACACCTGTGACACGTCTCCCAGCCATCGGCGTGCGTGTCGGGCTCGCGTTGTTGTTGCTCGTGGCCGTGGCGCAAACCGCGATGCTCCCGGGTCATTTTCTTTCGCGGCGTGATGCGTTTCGAATGCATCTGCCGCTGCGGCAGTTCGTCGCGGAGGAATACGGAGCTGGGCGCATACCGACGTGGAACCCGTTCGATGGGGTTGGTTCATCAGTCGAGGGTTCGGCGCTCGCGATGCCGTTTCATCCCGCGCAGGTGCTGCTCGCGGTGATGTCGCCGGAGAGTGCGTTGCTCTGGCAGACGTTGCTGTGCGTGATGCTCGCCGGGCTGGGCGCCGGGCTGCTCGCGCGACGGCTGGGCGCACATGAACCCGCGGCATGGTTGGCGGCGGCGGCGTACGGTGGCAGCGGGTATGTGCTGTCGATTACCGACAACTTCTCGTACCTCCATGGAGCGATGGTGGTGCCGTGGGCGTTGTGGGCGGCAGACCGGCTCGCGAATGCGCCAACGTCACGGAATGCGTTGCTCCTCGGGCTCGTGCTCGCTTTGGGAATTCACGGAGGTGATGTTCAAGGCGCGTTGTTGTCGGCCATTGCCGCAAGTCTCTGGGCGCTGACGAGTGCGCCTCGCCGCGCGGTACTCTCGTCGTTGATCATCGCTGGAGTGTTCACGCTCATCTGGAGCGCGCCGTTGGTGCCCGCGATCATCGTCACTGCGCGTGAGTCATCGCGAGGTTCCGGTCTGGCGATTGATGAAGTGCTGCTCTGGAGCCTTCATCCCCTTCGGCTCGCGGAGTTGATGTTCGGCCCGCTGTTGTCGCCCGAGGTGCAGAGCGCGGCGGCTGAACTCGTGGTGCCTGCCCTGGGTGGACACACGGGAGCGTTGTGGGTGCGCTCAGAGCTGATTGGCGTGCCGGTGGTGGTGTTGGCGCTCGCTGGCGTGGCGACGCGTGGCGCGAGACGAGCTGCGACGTTGGTCGTCGTCGGCATCGTGCTCGCGCTTGGTCGTTGGCTCGGCATCTACGCGCTGCTCGCGCGCTTCGTGCCGGGTTGGAGCTCGTTTCGTTACCCGGAGAAGTTGATGCCGTTCGCGCTGGTGGGTCTGGCGTTGCTCGCCGCGCGTGGGTTGACGTCTGCGACTCCGCGCAGAGTGTTGGGCGCAGCGCTCGCCGTGTTGGCGCTGATCATTCCGTGGACGTTGTTGGATCCTTCATGGGTCGAGCGCTCGTTCGGTTTCACGGCGCCGTTGGCGGAAACCGTGGTCGATGCGTTGCGCGCGCGGGCGTCGTTGGCGTTGTTGTTGGCCGCGGCGCTCGCGGTGACGGCGTGGCGTTGGCCGCAGCGGCTTGCGCCGGTCGCGTTGACGGCGCTGCTGCTGCAGGTGTCGTGGAACGCGTCTGGAATGATTCAAACGGCGACAGGCGAGCTGCTTCAAGCGCCTCCGATGCTCGAACCGGTGCGCGCGGCCATCGGCACCACGGAGCGCATTCAGGCCTGGCCCGAGGGCTACGCATTCAGCGGCCCGCGGCTGGGTGCAGAAGAAGCGACGACCATCGGCGACATCGCTGCGCTCACGCCTGATCACTCGATGCGTTTCGGAGTCGGGAACATCGGCTCGTATCTCCCCGGGTATTTTCGTTCGCTCGAAGAGACGTGCGGTATTCGCCCGGTGTGCACCAGCGCATGCGCGCGGCGTCTGGGCGCGGGCGTGTGCATCGATTCTCCGTCGCGCGAGGCGAAGCTGATCAGTCGCGGAGCGGAGGTGCTGCATCGCACCGGGCGGCCTGCGCTCCTGCTCTTTCGTGATCCAGAAGCGCGCATGTGGGCTTCATTCCCCGGAGCGCGGCCGATGACCGCGACGAATTGGCGTGAAGCGTTCGCGAGTGACGAGCGCGCGGCGTTCATCGAAGGTTTGTCGACGACCTTCGCTGCTGCGCCGGGCGCCGTGACGAGCGCCTCGCGTCCGCGGCCCGATGAAATGGTGGCTGACGTGCGCCTCGACGCGCCGAACGTGTTGGTGATGACGGAACAGTGCTCCACGGGCTGGTCAGTCGAGGTCGATGGCGTCGCCGCGCCGATGCTGCGTGCCGACGGCGCGTTGTGCGCGGTCGAAGTGCGTGAAGGCGCGCATCACGTCGAATGGCGTTACCGGGTGCCCGGCTGGCCGTGGGCGTGGGTCGTGTTCTTCCTCGGCACCGCAGTCGCGCTGGTGCTCGCGCGACGTCGCGATATGGGGGCGGCGTGAGTCGCGTCAAAAACAAG
>Ga0164241_10006796_pt1 | contig 10375 bp, 9 predicted proteins | sample OricomyardsoilBY_FD_108780 | JGI IMG/M metagenome (GOLD analysis project Ga0164241, IMG submission 108780) | Backyard soil microbial communities from Emeryville, California, USA - Original compost - Back yard soil (BY) | ecosystem: Environmental > Terrestrial > Soil > Unclassified | place: USA... | reverse complement strand
CCGGAATCTGGACTTGATCCATCGGGCTCGAGGCGTTCGTCGATTTGCTGCGGCAGTCGATCAGGACGGGGATGACTTCGCCTGAAGGGGTGACCACCACAGCAAATCGAGGAACGCCCCTACTCCTTACTCCTTCCAGCCGCCGCCCAGCGACTGGTACAGCTGCACCAGGTTCACGGCGCCGGCCAGGCGCGTGACGATGAGCGCGCGCTGCGCGTCGTACATGTCGCGCTGGGCGATCAAGGCGCCGAGGTAACTATCTACCCCGCCGCGGTAACGCATGTCGGCCAGCCGGTAGCTGGACTCGGCGGCGTGCGTCAGCGCTTCCTGCGCGCGCAGCTGGTCTTCGAGCGTGCTGCGCGCGATCAGCGCGTCCGCCACTTCGCGGAATGCGACCTGGATCGACTGCTCGTAGCGCGCGATCTCGATGCGCTTGCGCACGTTGGCGAGATCGAGCTGTGCCAGGTTGGCGCCGCCCGAGAAGATCGGGATGCTCACCTGCGGCACGAAGCTCCAGCTGGTGTGGCCGGACTGGAACAGCGCCGAAAGATCACTGCTGGCATTGCCGTAGAAACCGGTCAGCGAAATGCTCGGGAAAAACGCGGCGCGCGCGGCGCCGATGTTGGCGTTCGCGGCCAGCAGGGCGTGCTCGGCGGCGCGCACGTCCGGGCGGCGCACCAGCAGGTCCGCCGGCAAACCCGCCGGCAACTCCTTCGCGAAAGTCTGCGCCACCACACCTTGCGTGCCGGCGGCGGTCTCCGGCGGCAGCGGCCCACCCACCAGCAGCGCCAGCGCGTTGCGGTCCTGGGTCACGCGGCGGGTCTGCTGCGCGATGTCGACCTCGGCCTCACGCCAGGTTTGTTCGGCACGATGCAGGTCGATCTCGCTCGACACGCCCTGCTTGAAACGCAGCTCGGTCAGGTCGAATGACTGCTTCTGGCTGTTGCGGGTCTCCTCGGCCAGGCGCAGCAGCTCGCGATCGGAAATCAGCGTGAGCCACGAATTGGCGACCTCGGCCACCAGCAGCAGCTGCGCCGCGGTGCGGTTTTCCTCGATGGCGAAATACGCCTCGAGCGCCGACTTGCGCAGGCTGCGCACCCGGCCAAACAGGTCGAGCTCGAAGGACGGCATGCCGACGCCGGCCGAATACGCGCGCGTGAGCTCGCTCTGGCCGGTGGGCGAGAGATCCGCGGGCGTGCGCTGGTTGTTGGCCGTGCCCTCGGCGTTGATCGACGGCACCAGGTCGGCGCGCTGGATGCGGTACTGCGCGCGCGCCGCTTCCACGTTCAGCGTGGCGATGCGCAGGTCGCGGTTGTTGGCGAGCGCGGCGGCAATCAACGACTGCAGGTCGGGATCGGGGAAGAATTCCTTCCAGCCGATCTCCGCGGCCGGCGCGGCCGCCGTGGCTTCGATGTTTTCAAAGGCGGCTGGCACGGGCGCCGCCGGGCGATCGTAGCGCGGCGCCATCGTGCAGGCAGTCAGGACGGCGGCCAACGACAGGGTGGCGAGGTTTCGCATCAGGGCGCGGCTCATTGCACGCTCGCGTACGGCGTGTCGGCCGGCGTTTCATCGACTTTCATCTCCACGCGCTTCACGTGGAAGCGGCGCAGGACCACGACGAAGAACACCGGCACGAAGAACACGGCCAGGAAAGTGGAGAACAACATGCCGCCGATGACGCCGGTTCCCACCGCGTGTTGCGCGCCGGAACCCGCGCCACTGGCCAGCGCCAGCGGCAACACGCCAGACATGAAGGCCAGCGACGTCATGAGGATGGGTCGCAGTCGCTGCTTGGCGGCGTGCACCACGGATTCGACCAGGTCAGCGCCGTGATCGAAGGCCTCCTTGGCGAACTCCACGATCAGGATGGCGTTCTTGGCCGCAAGACCGATGGTGACCAGCAGGCCCACCTGGAAATACGCGTCGTTGGTGAGGCCGCGCGCCAGCGTCAGGATGACCGCGCCGATGACGCCCAGCGGCACGATCAGCAACACGGTGATCGGGATCGACCAGCTTTCGTACAGCGCCGCGAGGCAAAGAAAAACAATAGCCAACGACAAGGCGTACAGCAGCGGCGCCTGCGAACCGGACTTCTTCTCTTCGTAGGAGAGGCCGTTCCACTCGAGGCCGACGCCGGCCGGTAGTTTGGAGACGATCTCTTCCATCGCGGCCATGGCTTCGCCGGAGCTCGTCCCGGGCGCGGGCGCGCCCTGGATCTGGTATGCGGGCACGCCGTTGTAGCGCGTGAGCTTCTGCGCGCCGAAGGTCCATTCACCGTGACCGAAGGCCGAGAACGGCACCATGCCGCCCTGCGCATTGCGCACGTACCAGCGGTTCAGATCCTCGGGCTGCATGCGTGAGACCGGATCGCCCTGCACGTACACGCGTTTCACGCGGCCACGATCGATGAAGTCGTTCACGTAGGTGGAGGCCCAGCCGGTCTGCAGCGTCTGGTTGATGTCGGCGATGGAAACACCGAGCGCACTCGCCTTCTCGCGGTCGATGTCCAGCTTGAACTGCGGCGCGTCCTCGACGCCGTTGGGGCGCACGTTGACCAGGCGCGGATCCTTGGCGGCCTCGGCCAGCATCTGGTTGCGCGCGGCCAGGAAGGTTGCGCGCGGCAGGCCACCGCGATTCTGCAACATCATGTCGAAGCCCGCGGTATTGCCGAGCTCCAGCACCGCCGGCGGCGGCACCGCGATGATGTTCGCCTCCTTGATGCTGGCGAAATACTTGTTGGCGCGGCCCAGCAGTGCGCCCATCTGTTGATTGGCCTTGGTGCGATCGCTCCAGTCGCGGAGCTTGATGAACAACAGGCCGGAGTTCTGGCCGGTGCCGGCGAAGTTGAAGCCGTTCACGGTGAGCACGCCCTCGACCGTGTCCTTCTCCTGTTCGGTGAAGTACTGCTGCGCCTTGTCGAGCGCTTCCCAGGTGCGTTCCTTCGACGCGCCTGGCGGGGTCTGCACCTGGCCGTACATGAAGCCGGTGTCTTCCGCGGGCAGGAACGAGCTCGGGATGCGCGTGAACAGCAGGCCCATGGCCACCACGATGCCCAGGTACACCAGCATCGAACGGCCGGTGCGCGCCAGCATGGAATCGAGCCCGCGCGCGTGTCGCCCTCGACCGCGGTCGAACCACTTGTTGAACCACTTGAAGAAACCCTTGTGCTCGACGTGGCCCGAGGGCGGCAGTGGTTTGAGGATGGTGGCGCACAGCGCCGGCGTCAGCACCAGCGCCACCAGCACCGACAGCGACATCGCCGAGACCAGTGTGATCGAGAACTGGCGATAGATGACGCCGATCGAGCCACCGAAGAAGGCCATGGGCACGAACACCGCGGCCAGCACCAGCGCGATGGCCACCAGCGCGCCGGTGATCTGGTCCATGGATTTGCGCGTGGCTTCGCGCGGTCCGAGACCTTCCTCCGACATGACGCGCTCGACGTTCTCCACCACCACGATGGCGTCATCGACCAGCAAGCCGATGGACAGCGCCATGCCGAACATGGTCAGCGTGTTGATCGAGAATCCAAACGCCGCGAGGATGCCGAACGTTCCCAGCAACACCACCGGCACCGCGATCGTCGGGATGAGGGTGGCGCGCGCATTCTGCAGGAACAGGTACATGACCAGGAACACGAGGATCACGGCCTCGAACAGCGTCTTGACCACCTCTTCGATCGAGGTGCGCACGAACGGCGTGGTATCGAGCGGATAGACCACGTCGAAGCCGCGCGGGAAGAACGGCGAGAGGCGATCCAGTGTCTGGTGGATGCCCTTGACGGTGTCGAGCGCGTTCTGGCCCGCCGCGAGGCGGATGGCGACGCCGGCCGCCGGCTTGCCGTTGTACTTGGTGTCGCGGATGTAGCTTTCGGAGTTCAGCCCCACGCGCGCCACGTCGCCGATGCGCACCTGCGAACCGTCCGGGTTCACGCGCAGCAGGATGTCGCGGAACTGCTCGGGAGTAGACAGGCGGGTGGGGCCGATGATGGCGGCGTTGATGGCCTGGCCCGGCGCGGCCGGCAAACCACCGATCGAGCCCACCGACACCTGCACGTTCTGCGCGCGGATGGCACTCACCACGTCGCTGGTGGTGAGGCCGTAATTGTTGAGCCGCGACGGGTCGACCCAGATGCGCATGGCGTACTGCGCGCCGAAGATGGTGACGTCGCCCACGCCCTTGGTGCGGTTGAGCGGGTCGAGCAGGTTGGTGGCAACGTAGTCGGTCAGGTCCTCGTTGCTCATGCTGCCGTCGCTGGAGATGAACCCGAGCACGATGAGGAAGTTGCGTGCCGGTTTATTGACCCTGACGCCAGCCTGCTGGACCTCCTGCGGCAGGTTCGGCATGGCCAGCGACAGCTTGTTCTGCACCTGCACCTGCGCGACGTCGGGGTCGGTGCCGATGGTGAAGGTGAGCGTGATGTTGGCGGTGCCGTCGGCCTGTGCGTCCGACTGCATGTAGTCGAGGTTGTCGATGCCGTTGAGCTGCTGCTCGATGACCTGCACCACGGTGTCCTGCAGCGTCTGCGCCGAGGATCCGGCGTAGTTGATGTTGATACCGATGGTGGGCGGAGCGATCGCGGGGAACTGGCGGATCGGCAGGCTGAACACCGAGATGGTGCCCGCGATCATGATGATGAGCGCGATCACCCACGCGAAGATCGGCCGGTCGATGAAGAATCTTGACAGCATGTGTATCCCGCTAGCGCTTGGCGACGTCGGCGGTGGTACCGGCGTGCATACCCGTGGTGTTCTCGTTGGCCGCGAGTTCTTCGGCCGCGGGTACGGGCTTCACCGGGGACCCGGGCTTGGCCTTCTGCAGGCCATCGACGATGACGCGATCGCCGGCGGCGAGCCCTGCCGTGATCAGCCACTCACCATTGATGGACCGGTCGGCCGTCACCACGCGCTCGGCCACCTTGTCGTCCTTGTCGACGATCAGCACCGTGGCCTCGCCCTTGGGGTTGTGCGAGACGCCGCGTTGCGGCACCAGCAGCGCCGCGGCGCGCGTGCCCTGCGCGAGCTGCGCGCGCACGAACATGCCGGGAAGCAGTTCGCGGCGCGGATTCGGGAACACCGCGCGCAGCACCACCGAGCCGGTGCTCGGATCCACCGACGCCTCGGAAACCTTGAGGCGGCCGTGCTCGGGATACACGCTGCCGTCTTCGAGTGTCAGCGTGACTTCGGCCTGGTTCTTGTCGTCCTTCACGAGCTCGCCATTGGCGAGCTGGCGCTGGAGCCGCAACATCTCGGTGCTGGACTGCGTGATGTCCACGTAGATGGGATCGAGCTGCTGCACGGTGGCGAGCGGCGCCTGCTGCCCGCTGGTGACCAGTGCGCCTTCGGTGACCAGCGTGCGGCCGATCTGCCCGGAGATGGGCGACAGCACCTGCGTGTACACCAGGTTGATGCGCGCGGCGTCGACCGCGGCGCGCGCGGAGGCCACGTCGGCGTCGGCGCGGGCTCGCGAGGCGATAGCCTCGTCGTTCTCCTGCTTGGACACCGCGTTGGCCGCGATCAGCGGTTCATAACGTTCGGCCAGTAGTTTGGCGGTCACCGCCTGCGCCTCGGCGCGCTTGAGCGCGGCCTCGGCCGACGACAACGCGGCGCGGTAGCTGCCGGAATCGATCTGGAACAGCTGCGCGCCGGCCTTCACCTCGGTACCCTCGGCGAAAGTGCGCTTCTGCACGATGCCGGTGACCTGCGGGCGAACTTCGGCGACGCGGAAGGCGGTGGTGCGGCCCGGCAGCTGGTCGGTGATCGCGACCGGGCGCGGCTTCAGCGTGACGATGCTGACTTCCGCCGGCGGCGGCGGCCCACCCTGGTCCTTGCCGCAGGCGGCCAGCAGCAGCGCGGCGGCTGCTCCGGTAGTCAGGACTCGGACGACATTACTTGCCTTCGGCATCGCTTGCTCCATTGGCCAGCATGCGACCCAGGAAGTCGCTGAACTGGACGAGTTCTTCTTTCTTGAAACCATTGAGGTGGACGTGCATGCCTTCGACCACGATGGGCCAGATCCGGTTCGCCACCTTCTTGCCCTTCGCGGTGAGATGCAGGTTCACCACGCGCCGGTCGGATTCGCTGCGCTCGCGGCGCAGCAGCTCCTTCTCTTCGAGCCGGTCGAGCATGCGCGACATCGAGGCAAAGCCCATCTGGCTGACGCGCGCCAGGCCGGCCACCGTGTCGGCGCGCTTCAGCCACAACATGAGCACGGGCTCCCACTGCATGCCGGTGAGCTCGAGCGGCTGCATGTGCTGGTCGACGCGGCGCATGAGCGAGCTGCCCACCATCTTCACCTGGCGGCAGATGGCGCGGTAAGGGTCGCTTTCCGGCAGCGGTATGGGGTCGGGGTTGTCGCGGGCGCGACGGGCGGTAACGGGCATGGGGGGCGCAGTTTTCCGTTCCCATGCAATAGTTGTCAAGGCAAATATTGCATGGTTACAAATCCGTGACCGCCCGGGCGGCGGGCGCGGCGTGTCACAACAGGGCCGCAGTGTCCTGAATCACCACGGAAAATCTGTCGGCCAGGGCCGCGAGTGTGCCTTCCTGCACCACGGCGGCCGGCGTGATGCCGGTGCCGGAAACGTGCGGCAAGTCGCGGGTGGCCGTGGCCGCCGCCACCACGGTGGTGCGGAACCCGTGATCGAGCGCCGAACGCGCGGTGGCGCTGACGCACATATGCGTGGCGAAACCCGCGACGACGATCTCCCGGCGTCCCGTGGCCCTGAGGAGGTCCGCGAGCGGCGTGCCTGCGAAGGCATTGGGAAGTGACTTGATGATCACGGTCTCACCGTCCCGCGGCGAGAGCTCACTGATGAAGGCCGAGCCGTCCTGCCGCGGGTCGAACAGCGCCGCTCCCGGCCGGCCGTGATGGATGGCATGGAACACCGGCATGCCCTGCGCACGCGCGAAGGCCAGCAGTCGCGCGCCCTCCTCCACGGCCGGGTCGATGCCGGCGAGCGGCAGCTTGCCGGTGGTGTATTCGCGCTGGGCATCTATCAGCAGCAGCGTCGCTTCGGATGAGTGGCCCGGATTCTGTGAAAGCCCGGCGATCGCCGCCAGGGTCTTCGGTACGGGTTTGCAGGTCATGTTTGCATCCTCTTAACGATCGGTAACTAACACTGGTGGCTGGCACCGCGGCACGAGGACCAGACTACCGCCCAGTGCAAGCACGCGGAATTCGCCAAAGATTCACGATGACTGACAAAAAAAGATCACCCGTCGACTGGGAAGACGTGCGGTTCTTCACCGCGCTGGCGCGCCACGGCACGCTGGCCGCAACCGCACGCTCTTTGAAAGTGACGCACGCCACGGTGGCCAGGCGCCTCGCCAGCTTTGAAAACTCGCTGGGCCGCCCGGTGTTCACGCGCGGCGCGGGCGGCTTCGCGCTCAATGCCGCCGGTGCCGCCGCGCTCGCCGAAGCCGCGCAGATGGAAATGGCCGCCTGCGCGCTGGCGGACAAACGCGAGGCGCCGGGCAACATCGCAGGCTCGGTGCGCATCACGCTGGCGCGGGTGCTCGCCGATGGCTTCCTGGCCGAACGGCTCGCGCCGCTGCAGGCCAGGCATCCCGAGCTCGACATCGAACTGGTCGCCACCTCGAGGAACCTCAGCCTGGCGCGCCGCGAAGCCGAGATCGCGCTGCGACTGGCACGCCCGGCTTCGGGCGAACTACTGGCGCGGCGCGTGATGACCCTGGACTACGGCTTCTTCGCCGCCCCGGAATACGCCGCGCGAATCGCCAGCGGCGAGCAGCCGGCGTTCATCGCCTTCGACGATGGCAGTGAGTACGTGCCCGAGGCCGCCTGGGCACGGCGTTTCCTGACCGGCCGGCGCGTGCTGTTGCGCGCGAACAGCCAGTTATCGCAGGCGCTGGCGGCCCGCGCCGGCCGTGGCGTCGCATTGCTGCCCGCGCTGATCGCGCGCTCGCTGGGCGGACTGGTCGCGGTGCCCTTCGACCAATCGCCGCCGCCGCGCGAGATGTGGCTGCTGATGCGCCCGGACGTTGCGCGTCTCGCGCGCGTGCGCACGGTGGCGGACCACCTGGTCGAACTATTCCATGAACACCGCGAGTGACAGCCATGGCGATCGGGGCGCGAACTGTACTGGCGCAGCGCGGCCGGCGTCGTCGATGATGCACACCGAGCGCAAACCCGTGGAGTCCATCGGCATGAATCGTCGCGAAGTCTGTTTCCTGGTCGTCGGACTCGCGGCCGGCACCGCCGCCACGGTGTTTGCCCAATCCGCCGACCAGGCGCCCGCTCTCGGCTCCGCGGTGTACGCGTGGGAATCATTGCCGGTGGAAAAGACCGCGAACGGCGAACGCCGCGCGGTATTCGACGGTCACACCGCGACGCTGGACCGCCTGGAGACACACGTCACCACCGTGGACGTGGGCAAGGCCGCCCATGGCGCGCATCGGCACGTCGACGAAGAACTGGTATACGTGCGCGAGGGCGTCATTGAAGCCACGATCAACGGCGTGCCCAAGCTCGCACCCGCCGGCTCGGTAATCTTCTACGCATCCAACGAACTGCACGGCATGCGCAATGCCGGCGACACGCCGGCGAGCTACTTCGTGTTGCGCTGGACCTCGCCCGGCAAGGCGGGACCCAGGCCGGGTGATTCGAAATGATCGACGGCCTCAATCGAAAGTCCCTGCTGGTCATGGTCGCGGCCGCCGCGATCCTGATGATCACCATGGGCATTCGCCAGTCGATGGGCCTGTTCATCGCGCCCATCATCGACACCACGCACGTGGGTTATGCCGCCATGAGCTTCGCCATGGCCGTGGGACAGCTCATGTGGGGCGCGGCGCAGCCCACCTTCGGCGCACTCGCAGATCGCTTCGGGCCCTATCGCACGCTGCTGGCCGGCGCGTTGATGATGGCGGTCGGCTCGGCGCTGACGCCATTCGCGAGCAACGAGTTCACACTGATCGCCACCATCGGCATGTTGACCGCGGCGGGAGCCGGCGCCGGCAGCTTCGGGGTGCTGATCGGCGTGGTGGCGCAGCGCGTGCCGCCGCACAAGCGCTCGGTCGCTTCCGGATTCGTGAACGCGGGCGGTAGCTTGGGCCAGTTCGTGTTCGCGCCTTTGAACCAATTCCTGATCTCGAGCGTCACCTGGATGGGCGCCATGTGGTCGATGGCGGCCGCGTCGCTCGCGACCATCCCGCTGGCGCGCGCGCTCACGCGCAACACCGATGCGGCACTGGTCAACGTCGCGACCCATGGCACCAGCGCGCTCACCATGCGCGAGCAACTCGCCATCGCCGCGCGCGACAAGAGCTACTGGTGCCTGCACGCAGGCTTCTTCACCTGCGGGTTCCACATCGCGTTCCTCGTGACCCACCTGCCGGGCGAAGTGAAGCTCTGCAGCCTGCCCGCGGCGGTGGCGGCAAGCTCGATTTCCATCATCGGTCTCGCCAACGCGGCCGGAAGCCTGTGGGCCGGCTGGGCGGGCGGTGTGTACCGCATGAAGTACCTGCTGTTCTTCAACTACCTGTCGCGCGCCGTGATCGTGGCGCTGTACCTGGTGGCGCCGAAGACGCAGTGGACCTTCTATCTATTCGCCGCGGCGCTGGGCTTCACCTGGCTCGCGACCGTGCCGCCGACCGCCGGGCTCATCGGCAAGCTGTTCGGCGTGCGCTACCTCGCCACGCTGTTCGGCCTGACTACCTTCACCCACCAGATCGGCGCGTTCTTCGGCGCCTGGCTCGGCGGCATCGCGCTGGTGCGCTTCGGTGACTACTCGTGGATGTGGTACGCGGATATGGTGCTGGCGGTGATCGCGGCCTTCGCGAACCTGCCGATCCGCGAGGCGCCGTTGAAGATGTCGGCGCAACCGGCCTGATCAGCGCGTACAAGTCCCGCGGTAGTAAGCCTCGGCTTCGCAGTTCTTGCCCGTGGGCAGCACGCAGTCGCCGCGCTCGCTGTCGTCGGCGGCGACCACGCCCGTGTACGCCCCGCCGGTGATCGCGCAGTAGCGGCCGGCCTGCGTGGCATAACCCGTGATGCGCCGGCCCCCGACCGGACACTCACCGCGCAGCAGCGCCCACTCTTCGCACTGGTGGTTGTCTTCGAAGTAGCAGACTCCGAACTCGCCACCATCAGGGCGCTTTTCGATGGCGAGGCGCCCACCCTTGTCGATGCAGTTCTGCGAGGCAGGATTCGGGCGCTGCGCCGGCGCCGTCACGGCCGGCGCGCCAACCGGCGGAACGTCGGTGGATTCGGGAGGTGACGAGTTGCGTGCACATCCCGCGACGAGCAGCGTGACGCATAACAGCCTGGCCGGGAATGTCTTCATCGCGATCGCTCCGCGGTTGTGGCGGCGATCATCTCACGGGTTGCGCCTTCGGAAACTTCCAGCTGCCAT
>Ga0164241_10006795_pt1 | contig 10376 bp, 9 predicted proteins | sample OricomyardsoilBY_FD_108780 | JGI IMG/M metagenome (GOLD analysis project Ga0164241, IMG submission 108780) | Backyard soil microbial communities from Emeryville, California, USA - Original compost - Back yard soil (BY) | ecosystem: Environmental > Terrestrial > Soil > Unclassified | place: USA... | reverse complement strand
TAGCGCAGTTGGTAGCGCATCACCTTGCCAAGGTGAGGGTCGCGGGTTCGAGTCCCGTCGTCCGCTCGCGATGGGCGACATGTGCCCGCGAAGAGCGCGGGCAGCATCGCTCGCCATTATTTCTGGGGCCGAGCCCCAGACCCCACGGTGCGAGCTCCTCCGGACCCGGCGCGGTCCGTTGCGAGTCGACCAGCGCCCGACAGACCCGAACGAGGCCCCGCCGCTTGGCGGGGCCTCGTCGTGTCAGGCCTCGTTGGTGGTCAGGCCGATCGGGCAGCTCACGCCGGTGCCGCCCAGACCGCAGTAGCCGTTCGGGTTCTTCGCGTCGGACAGGTACTGCTGGTGGTAGTCCTCGGCGTAGTAGAACTCGGCCAGTGGCGCGATCTCCGTGGAGATCTCGCCGTGGCCGCTCCGGCCGAGGGCCGCCTGGTAGGACTTGCGGCTCTCCTCGACCGACTCGCGCTGGGCCTCGGCGGTGTAGTACACCGCCGAGCGGTACTGGGTGCCCACGTCGTTGCCCTGGCGCATGCCCTGCGTCGGGTCATGGCCCTCCCAGAACACCTTCAGCAGCGCGTCGTAGGAGAGCTGGTCCGGGTCGAACACGACGAGTACGACCTCGGTGTGCCCGGTCAACCCCGAGCAGACCTCCTCGTACGTCGGGTTCGGCGTGATCCCGCCCGCGTAGCCGACGGCCGTCGTGTACACGCCGGGGGTCTGCCAGAACAGCCGCTCGGCACCCCAGAAACAGCCCAGCCCGAACACCGCGGTCGCCAGGCCGTCGGGAAACGGCGGTGCGATCGGCCGGTCGGTGAACACCGCGTGGGACTCCGCCACCGGCATCGGGTTCGCCCGGCCGGGCAGCGCCCGCGACGCGTCAACCATTCGTGTCTTGTCATGCCCGAACAACGCCATGCCTCCACTCTTCTCCGTAGCTCGCACCGGGGTCAACGCACGGGCGTGGTAACAACTTCCCCATGGCGTGGGAGGACGGCTTGCGGGCGCTCGGCGAGGAGCTGATCGCCGGGAACATCACCACCGGCGACTACCGGGAGCGCTGCGAGGAACTGCTCGCCGAGGCCGACCGGCAGAGAAACAGGCGTGTGCACATTCCGGCGTCCGCCGCGTGGGAGGAGCCGACCGGCGAGATGACGCAGATCGTCGGCACCCGCGACGACACGACCCCCGTGAAGAACCCGGACCAGTAGGCCGCGCGTCGGTGGTCAACACGCCTTTGACATGGTATTGGCGTGACGAGCACGGTCGTGAAGAAGGATCCCGAGGCGGATCCGCCGCGCGAACCCCACTCCGGCGAGGAGGACGAGGGCGCGCGCCGCACCTGGGCCGAGAGGCTGCGCGACCGGCTCTCCGACCGCGTGGTCGCCCGCCTCGTCGAGCTGATCGCCCTGGTCCCGCCGCTCGCCATCGTGCTCGAGGTGGCGCGGTCGGGGAAGCTGCAGTGGCTCGACTACTGGTACGTGCTGATCCGGATCACCAACACGGACGGCTCGTTCCGGCTCGGCGGCATCTTCACGCCGCAGAACGAGCACCCGCTGATGATCCCGTCGCTGCTGTACTGGTTGGACGCGCGGCTGGCGGACGGCGACAACCGGGTGCTCGGCTACCTCGTGATCGTGATCGCGGCCGGCGCCGTGCTGCTGATGCGCGCGGCGTTGCCGAAGACGCTGCCGCCGGTCGTGCGGGCCGCGCTCGTGGTCGCCGCGTCCGCGCTGGTGTTCAGCCTGCAGGGGCTGCACATGTACGTCCGCTCGATGAGCGGCGCCGCGTGGCTCACCGCGAACCTGTTCGTCCTCGCCTCGCTCGTGCTCGCCAGCAGGCGCAAGTGGACGGCCGCGTGGGGCGTCGGCATCCTCGCCACGGCCTCGTACGGCACCGCGTTCGCGCTGTGGCCCGCGCTGGCCGTGCTGGCCGCGCTGCACAAGGAGCGCTGGCGGACCCGGCTCGTGCCGCTCGGGATCGGCGTGGCCCTCATCGGTGTCTGGTACATCCTCAAGCCCGCGGTCTGGGTCGGCGGCGCCCCCACCCACGACGTCGGCTCGCTGCTTTACACGTTCCTGACGATCGTCGGGAAGATGTGGACCGCCGACAACGCGGGCATCGCGGTGATCGCCGGCATGGTCAGCCTCGCCGCGCTCGCCGTGCTGACAACCAACCGGACCGCGCGCGACGAACGGCTGCGGTTCTGGTGGGCGCTGGCGGTCTACGGCGTGCTCGCCTGCGGCATGATCGCCACTGCGCGGGTCGACTTCGGCACCGACTTCGGGCTCACCAGCCGGTACTCCTCGCTCGCGGTCATGGTGTCGATCCCGCTGCTCGTGATCCTGTCCGTGGTGCTCTACAAGGGCGTGCGGCGCAACGCGCAGAAGATCGCGATCGCCGTGGTCGGGCTGGGCATCGTCGGCTTCACGCTCGGCGTGCCGACCGCCGCGCTGCTGCACGCGCAGATCAAGGAGCACCCCATCGAGGGTGTGGCGATCGCGTCGGGCTACGGCGACGTGCTCGGTCCGGTCCTGCCGAAGCAGGAGCAGCTGCGGCCCAAGCTCGAGGCGCTGCACGCCTACCCGCTCAACGGGACGTTCTCGCTCGGTTGCGGCGGCCCGGAGCTCGGCTCGACGATCGACCTCGACCGGGCGACCGCGCTGCCGCCGCCCGGCCCGCGCAGCCCCGACCAGCCGTCCGGCCTGATCGAGACGGTGCAGCCGCGCGGGGACGCGTCGCTGATCGTCGGCTGGGCCACCGGCGGCATGCGCCAGGAAAGCGACCAGGTCCGCTGCACATTGGTCGTGGACGGAGACGGCAAGGTCGTGGGTGGCGCCGTGAGCCACCTCGTCCGCAGCGAGGTCACCGCGAAGTACTGGGGTCTGCCGCCCGACGTAGGCTTCAGGGCCATCGGACCGGTCACCGACGAGACACGCATCGTGGTCGTGTACACCAGCGGCGCGATGCGGTGGCTACCAGCGCAGGTCAGCGACATCGGAGACGAGTAAGTGAGTATTGAAACCGTGCCAGATGTTCAGGTCAGCGTGCTGATCCCGGTCAAGGACGAGGAAGCGACGCTCGCCACCCTCGTGGGCGAGATCGGCGCCGCGTTCGAGACGCTGCCCGAGGTCGAGTACGAAGTGATCTTCGTCGACGACGGCAGCACCGACTCGAGCTGGTCGGTCATGCAGGAGCTGGCCGCAGGCAACGAGCGGGTGCGCGCGCTGCGCCTGCGCCGCAACTTCGGCAAGGCCGCCGCGCTCGCCGCGGCCGTCGACGAGGCGCGCGGCGAGCGGGTCGTCACGATGGACGCCGACCTGCAGGACGACCCGGCCGAGGTGCCGCGGCTGCTGGCCGAGCTCGACGACGGCGCCGACCTGGTGTCCGGCCACAAGGCCGACCGCAAGGACCCGCTGGGCAAGCGCATCCCGTCGAAGTTCTTCAACATGATGACCAACGTCATGACCGGTCTGAAGATCAACGACCACAACTGCGGGCTCAAGGCCGCGAAGACCGAGGTGTACCGGCGGGTGCCGCTCTACGGCGAGCTGCACCGCTACATCCCGGCGCTGGCCCACCAGTCCGGTTACAAGGTGCGCGAGCTGGCGGTGAACCACCGGGCGCGCGAGCACGGCAAGTCGAAGTACGGCTTCGAGCGCTACGTGCGCGGCGCCATCGACCTGCTGACGGTCATGACGATCACCAAGTACGGCCGCCGCCCGGCGCACCTGTTCGGCGGGCTGGGCCTGGCGTCGGGCCTGATCGGCTTCCTGGTGCTGGCGTACCTGACGATCGTGAAGATCTTCGGCGGCCAGGCCATCGGCGACCGCCCGCTGCTGATGCTGGGCATCCTGCTGGTGATCCTCGGCGTGCAGATGATCTCGATCGGGCTGATCGCGGAGATCGTGTTGCACCGGACGGCGAACCGGCGCGAGGCGACCGATCTGATCAGCGATCGCACGAAGACGCTCGAGCCGGCCGACGCCGTCGAGCCGACGACTCCCTCGGTGGTGGGTAAATGAGTGAGCTTGCGAACGAATCAATGACACAGGGCGACCGCGAGCGGCCGCTCCGAGCCTGCGAGGAGCGGTCGTGAGTGCCTTGAAAGGCGCGTACGTCTCCGGTGTGAAGACGATCCGGAAGGCCGCCGACAAGGCGGGCCTGCTGGAGAAGCTGGAGCGCAGCGAGTCGCCGCGGGCGCGGCACGTCCGCACGCTGTTCTCGATCTTCGACGCCCCAGACATGGCCCGCATGGACCTGGCGTGGTGGAGCTACCCGGCGATGCGCCGGGTCGAGGAGTTCCTCGCCGACCGGCCGGACGCGCGCGTGTTCGAGTACGGCGCCGGCGCGTCCACCGCGTGGCTCGCCAAGCGGGCCGGCCAGGTGGACAGCGTCGAGCACGACGCCCCGTGGGTCGAGTTCGTCCGGGAGCTGCTCGGCGACACCCCAGGGGTGAAGCTGCACGCCGTGCCGGGCACGCCGGCGACCGCGGAGACCGTGGTGCGGTCGGGCCGGGCCGGGTACACCGACCTGGACTTCGCCGAGTACGTGGCCACGATCGACCGGGTCGGCGGGCTTTTCGACGTGATCGTGGTGGACGGCCGGGCCCGGGTGGACGCGTTCCGCCGGGCGCTGGACCACCTCGCTGACGGCGGCGTGATCGTGTTCGACAACCTCAAGCGCAAGCGGTACTGGGACGTCATCTCCGTGCTGCCGGGCCTGCGTTTCGAGCTGCTCAAGGGCGGCACGCCGACGCTTCCCTACCCGACGACGACCGGACTGATCTGGCGTGAGTGAGCCTCGACCTCCACGAACGAGCCGGCGGGCCGACCTGCTGGCGCTGGTGTTCGTGGTGGTCGCCGTGGGGGTGGCCGGCTGGGCGCTGCGGGGCGACCTGCCCGACGTGCTCGCCGCGGCCGGCCGGATCGCGTGGTGGCGGATGCTGCTGGCGTTCGTCTGCATCGTCGCCGGGCTGCTGGCCACGGCCGAGGTGTGGAAGTACTGCCTGTCCGCGCTGGGCTCGTCGGTGTCGTCGGGCGCCGCGCGGCAGATCTTCTTCCCCGCGCAGGCCGGCAAGTACCTGCCGGGGTCGATCTGGCCGTTCCTGGCCCAGATGCGCTTCGCCCGCGAGCACGGCGTGCCGGGCGGGCTGGCGCTGCTCGCGGGCTCGGTGTTCCTCGTGGTCCACACGGTCACCTCGGTGCTCGTCGGCGCGCTGCTGCTGATCAGCCAGCCCGACCTGGTGAGCCGGTTCGGCTGGGCCGGGGTGTTCATCCCGCTGGCGTTCGTGTTGCTGCACCCCAAGGTGATCAACCTGCTGGCGCGCAAGCTCGCCGGCCGGTCCGGGGTCGAGCCGCCGGTGCTGCGCTGGCGCGACCTCGTGCGCCCGCTGGCCTGGATGCTGCCGGCGTGGGTGGGCTACGGGCTCGCGGGCTACCTGCTGGCGGCCCCGTTCACGGACTCGGTGCTGCAGCTGCTGGTCGTGTGCACCGGCGCGTTCGCGCTGGGCTGGATCGTCGGCCTGGTCGTGTTCATCGCGCCGGCCGGGGTGGGCGCCCGCGAGGCCGTGCTGATCCTCGCGCTGACCCCGCTGCTGGGCGTGGCCGCCGCGATGACCGTGAGCCTGCTCCTGCGGGTCGGCCACACGCTGGCCGACATCGTGCTCGCGCTGCGGTACGGGCTGATCCGGGCGCGGCGGCTCAAGCAGGAGCCCACGCCCGAGCCCACCGAGAAGCCGACCGAGAAGCCGACCGAGAAGCCGGCGGGGAAGCCCACCGGGGAACCCGCCGAGACGAGCTAGGGCACCCGCCAGAACACGCCCGCCCAGTCGATCGTCTCCAGGGGCGCGTCGATGCCGTGCCGGGTGCGGTAGTCGTCCACGGCCTGCTTGCAGCCCGGGACCGCGTGGTAGTCGTCGACGATCACGAAGCCGCCCGGGGAGACCTTGGCGTACAGCGCGGTCAGCGCGTCCCAGGTCGAGGAGTACATGTCGCCGTCGAGGCGCAGCACGGCCAGCTGCTCGATCGGCGCGGCCGGCAGCGTGTCGCTGAACCAGCCCGGCAGGAAGCGGACCTGGTCGTCGAGCAGGTCGTAGCGGGCGAAGTTGGCCCGGACCTCCTCGAGCGGCACGGCGAGGAAGGCGACCTCGTGGTGCTGGTCGCCCGCGTCCGCCGGGTAGGTCTCGGGGTCGGGCGGCGGCAGGCCGTCGAACGAGTCGGCCACCCACACCGTGCGGCCGGTCTCCTCGTGGGCGGCCAGCACGCCGCGCATGAGGATCGACGCGCCGCCGCGCCACACGCCGGTCTCGATGAGGTCGCCCGGCACGCCGTCGGCGAGCACCGCGGCGACGCAGTCGTGGAGGTTGTCCAGGCGCTTGCGGCCGATCATGGTGTGCGCGGTGCGCGGCCAGTCCGCGCCCTCGCCGCGGGCCTTCGCGTCGTAGCCGTCCGGTCCCCACGGCGCGTCGTTGGGGTCCTCGTAGATCGTGTTCGTCAGTGCTCGCTTGAGGAGCTCGAGGTACCGGTCGCGGATCCGGGCAGTACTTTCGGCGATCGTTTCGGCGGACATTGCGACTGCGATCAATTCCTTCCGCGTCGTGCGGCATCCTGTTACCTCGAGGGCACCCAACACAGGAGAACGCAACATGGATTGGCAGGACGAGCTGCGTCAGCTGGACAGGCAACTCTCCGAAGGCGAAATCTCCGCGCAAGAGTACCGGCGCAAGCGTGACGAGTTACTCGCCGAGGCGTCCGCCCCAGCTCAGGGCCGGGGCTCCCTGTGGTCCAGCGCCCGCCCCGACTCCCCGCCTCCTCCGTTCCCTGCCGCCCCGGACGCGACGACCGACGCGCCCACCGACGCCGCGCCCCCTGCCCCCGACGCGGACGAGACGCAGATCGTCGCCGACACGACGGTCACCGTCGACAAGGCCGTCGTGCAGGACGAGGACAAGACCGAGGTCGTCGACGCGAAGACCGCCGCCGGGCTCCCGTCGGAGGAGCAGACCCAGGTCGTCGCCAACGCGGTCACCCAGGCGCCCCCGGACCGTCCCACCGAGCCCGCCCCCGACCTGCCGACGAAGCCCGCGCCCGAACCGGCGCCCGAGCCGGTACGGGCGGTGGAGCCCAGGACCGGGTCCGAGGCCGAAACCGTCGTCGGGCCGCCGTCCCGGCCGATCATGCGGCCCGCGGTGATGCCCGACAAGTCGGAGAAGGTCCCCACGTTCCCGCCGCGGCCCTCGGACACCCCGCCGCCGCTCGCGCCGCCGCTGCCGCCGCCCGCGGCGTGGACCGGCCACCAGGTGATCGGCGAGGAGGTCTTCGCCGACGCCAAGCCGCACAGCACCGCCCGGCGCGCCGCGACCGCCTCGTTCTCGCTGCTGGTCGTGCTCGCGCTGGTGGGTGGTGCGGTGTGGTTCTTCGTGTTCCGCTCCGACGACGCGCCTGCCGCCGAGGCGCAGAAGCCGGCGGCGAGCGAGCAGCCTGCGCCGTCGAAGCCCGCGTCGTCCGCGCCCGCGCCGAGCAGCGCGCCGGCCCCAGTGCCGGACGGGAACCTGGCCGCGGTGGTGGGCCCGCTGCCCGGCGCCGCCGACAAGAACAGCGGCACGATCAACGTCGTGCGGGCCGGCAAGCTCAAGCTGATCTCGCCGCTGGAGGTCGAGGCCGCCCAGGAGGCGAAGGCCAGCGACGTGATCTTCCGCGGTTCCACGAACGGCTCGGTCGGCATGGCGCTGCTGGTCTTCACCACGCCGAACGGCAAGTCGGCACAGCAGCTGATGGGCGACGAGCGGGCCTACCTGCTCCAGCACGGCTTCTCCAACGGCCGGGACCTGTCGAGCGGGCTGCCCGTGCTCGAGAGCCGGGAGGGCGGCGCCACCGTGTACCGGGTCGTCTACTCCACCGGCAAGTACACCGTCCGCTTCGGCGTGGCCCAGCGCGACGCCAAGCCGCAGGAGCTGCGCCAGGCGCTCACCGCGGTGGCGGACACGATCCTCGCCGTCCTGCCCCCGTCCTGACGGATCAGCCCGTCGCCGGGGCGGGTTGCGGGCTGACCGGGCGCATCTTGTCCGTCGGCGGTTCGGTGTGTTCCGTGCCGTCCGGTGATCCGGAAGGCGGATCCGGTTCCGGGGTGGGCTTGCGGCGGCGGATGAACACGCGGCGCAGCTTCATCGCCTGCTTTTCCACCGCGTGCCAGGACACCAGGCCGAGCACGAGCGCGATCGGCACCGCCGTCACGGCCACCACCCACGGCGTGCGCAGTCCCAGGAACAGCAGCGTCTGCAGGACCACGAACCCGTAGAGGTACACGCCGTAGTTGGCCACCGTGAGCCAGTTCGGCAGCCACAGCCGGCGCGGCAGCAGGTGGCCGATCGCGATCACCAGGTACGGCAGGGTGAAGATCCGCGCGATCTCCACCATCGACGACGAGTAGAACGCGAAGTCCACGCCAATGCACAGCAGCACGCCGAACCAGCTCAGCGCCAGCTTGTCGCGGTAGAGCCAGATCGCGGCGCCCACCGCGTACATCCCCATGTACTGCAGCAGCGGGAACGTCGGCACCAGCAGCATCACCGGCGGCAGCGCGAGCTGGCCGATCACCATCCGCTGCAGCAGCACCGCCATCGCCAGCGCGAACACCACCATGACGAACCGGTACCGGCTGAACGTGATCAGCAGGCCCAGCAGCGCGATCAGCGTGTAGCCGAGGAACTCGACCGGCAGGCTCCACAGCGAGCCGTTCACCGCGCCCGGATACGGGTTGGCCGCGAACACGCCCGGCAGCACGTACTGCTGCGGGAACAGCAGCAGGTTGTCCCAGATGTAGCTCCAGGTGGCCGGGTGCTCGAGGTAGGCGCGCTTGCCGAGCGTGGACGTCAGCGTGCCGAGGACGATCGCCGTCAGCGTCAGCACGACCAGCAGGCCCGGGATGATCCGCAGCAGCCTGCGCACCCAGAACCGCCACAGGTTCGGGTCGCGGTGCCAGCTGCGCATGATGAAGTAGCCGGACAGGCCCATGAACGCGCCAACCGACACCGCGCCGAGGTCGACGCCGGACTTGACCGGCATGAAGCTGCTGCCCGTCCCGGTCAGCACCGGGGTGTGGTCGGCGACCACGATGAACGCGAAGACCAGGCGCAACGTGCCGTAGCCGTCGCCCTTCCGGCCCGCGTCGTTCCCCTGGTCGCGGGCGCCACCCTCGGTCGCCATGGGCCGTAGCATAGGCGGCCGACTACACCTGTTCGGGCCACTTGGGGGCTTACCGCAGTACCGGCAGTGGTTCCGTCGGCGCCTCGAAGTCCCGAACGAGTGGGATGCGCTCGGTAACCGGCTCGGGTCGCGACGTGTGGGGCTGGTCGGTCAGCGCGGTGCGCACCCGCAGCCCCTGCTTCTCCACCAGGTGCCACGACGCGAGGCCCAGCAGCAGCGCGATCGGCACACCGGCGCCGATGACCTCCCACGGGCTGTCCGCGCCGAGCCAGGCCAGCGTCTGCTCGACCGGGAAGCCGTACAGGAACACGCCGAAGCTCGCCACGGTCAGCCAGTTCGGCAGACACAGCCACGACGGCAGCTTCGTGCCGATCGTCAGCACCGCGTACGGCACGGTGATCGCGCGCGTGATGTCCGCCACGGGGCCCGGGTACACCAGCCATTCGACCAGCACGCCCGCCGCGACGCCCCACCACGACAGCGGGATCCGGTCGCGGTAGAGCCAGGCCGCGATGCCCATCGAGTAGATCGCCAGGTACTGCAGCAGCGGGTTGGTGAGCAGCAGCAACATGGTCTCGGGCAGCCGGATCACGTCGTTGACGTTCAGCACCAGCAGCGCGCCGAACGAAACGGCGATCGCGAAGATCAGGTAGCGGCGCCGGTTGATGCCGAGCAGGCCGACCACGGTGACCAGCGCGTACCCGAGCACCTCGACCGGCAGGCACCACAGCGAGCCGTTGACCGCCACCGGGTACGCGTTGTCCGTGAACACGCCCGGCAGGTCGTACTGCTGCGGAAACAACAGTGTGTTTCGCCACAGGAACGACCAGGTTCGCGAGTCGGTGAAGTAGTCGCTCGCGCTGTGGTCGGTGACCAGCGGGCCGAGCACGAATGCCGAGATCAGCACGACCGCGACCAGGCCCGGGAGGATGCGCAGCAGCCGGCGGGCCCAGTACCGGACCAGGTGTGGATCGCGCTCCCAGGTCTTCATCACGAAGAAGCCGCTCATCGCCATGAACGCGGCGACGGTCAGCGTGCCGAAGTGGTACCAGTGCTGGCCCCATCCCCAGCCTTCATAATCACCGGTTATCGGCATCGCGTGGAACCCGATGACGCCGCACGCGATCACGAGCCGCAGCGTCCCGAAGCCGTCCTTGGCGCGCCTAGCTGGGATTA
>Ga0164241_10006794_pt1 | contig 10376 bp, 11 predicted proteins | sample OricomyardsoilBY_FD_108780 | JGI IMG/M metagenome (GOLD analysis project Ga0164241, IMG submission 108780) | Backyard soil microbial communities from Emeryville, California, USA - Original compost - Back yard soil (BY) | ecosystem: Environmental > Terrestrial > Soil > Unclassified | place: USA... | reverse complement strand
TCCTTTTACCGCCCTGCCAGCCGGGTCACGCGCCGGGGCCTCACAGCGGGCGCACTCTGGCAGACGCCGTCGCGAACGGAGGAGACGCCGGCGGGGACACGCTTCGTCGAAGGGCCGCGCGTGCACGCGCCGCTCCTCGGCGGCCTCGGCTACGCCGCCCTCACGGCCGAGCTCACGGGTGATCCGGAGGCAACGCTCGCCCGCCGCGAGCACCACGACGCGGGGCTCGGCTGGGGCCGCATCGTCACGGCGAGCGCCGAGGGCGATCCGCAGGCGGAGCCGTGGTTCTGTCCGCCGCGACCCATCACGCTGGCGCACGCCGCGAGCCTTTGTGACGCGTACGCCCGGGCGGTTCGCGCCGCAGAGCGGGGCCCGGCCGCTCAGCAGGAAGCGCTCGACGGGCTCGCCGACTTTCACCAGCGTTTCGTGCGCCTGCACCCGTTTCGCGCCTGCAATCAGGCGCTCGCGATGAACCTCGTGAATGCCGTCCTCGCCCGCGTCGCGGGCGCGGGCATGCCGCACCTCGTGCTCGATCACGTGGCGCTGCGCTTCGCGCCAGTGGCGTATCGTCGCCTGTTCGCGCTCGCGGCCCGGCAGTGGTGCGTCGAAGGCCCGCCCGCCGTGCGGCTCGGCCACCTGATGCGCAAGAAAGGCGCTTACTTCACGCTCGTTGCCGAGCTCGCGAAGACCGCCGACGCCGACGCGGCGGCGGTCCTCGCCCGGAGCTCGCCCGAAGCGGCGCGCCTGGCGCTGCTCGAGCTCCGGTAAAACAGGCCGCTACTTCATCGGCTCGACGACGATTTCGACGCGACGGTTGTTGGCGCGGCCCTCGGCCGTGCTGTTGTCGGCGACGGGCCGGCTCGACCCGATGCCTTCAGCACGGATCTTCTCGGAGGGAATGCCCTGGCTCACGAGATACGAACGCACGGCGTTCGCGCGCTCCTGCGAGAGGACCATGTTCTTGTCGGCGCTGCCCTGAGCGTCGGTATGACCCTCGACGAGCAGGCTCTTGTAGCCCTGGTCCTTCAACGCCTTGGCGACCTCGCTGAGCTTGTCCTGCGCGATCGGCAAGAGGGTGCTCTTGCCCGTCGCGAACAGCACGGCGCCCGACAGCGTGATGACCACGCCGCGTGATTCTTCCTTCACCTTCGCGATCTCGGTGAGGCTCGCCATGGCGACGGAGAGCTTCTTCTCGGCCTCGGCCTTGCCCTTCTCCGCCTCGGCGCGGGCGCGCTTCTCGACGTCGAGTTGGCTCTTGCTGGTCTCGAGCGCGTCGATCTGTTGGTTGCGGAAGTCGTGATCGTCCTTCGCCTGGGCGCGCGTCGCCTGCTCGCGGCCGGCCTCGGCGACCGCAACCTGAGCGCGCACGTCGGCGATGTAGGCGAGGTCCTTCGTCTTCTGCTCGTCGCCGTTCTCCTGGAAGGATTGCTCGGCTTTTTCGAGGGTTTGTTTGGCGGTGTCGAGCTGCGCGGGTGCGAGCTGCGCGGCGGCGCTCTTCGAGGCCGCGTCGTAAGACGTGCGGGCCTGGAGCAACTCCTGAGGCGGCAGCGGCGTGGAGCACGCGAGTGCCTGGCTGCCGAGCAGCAAACCGATTGCGAAACGACGGAGCATGGTCATCTGCTAAATCCTTTGCCTTCTACTGATGCTTACGCAGCCGCTGGAGCTGCTCGTGAGTGTCTGCCGCTTCCTTCTTCGCGCCCGCTTCTTTGGAGAGCGAGAAGGCTAGGTCGGCGTCGGCCTGCGCGCGATCGATGACACTGGCGGCTTCCTCGTTGTCACCGTCGGCGATGAGCTGCTCGGCCTTGGCAAGCTGCTCCTTGGCGAGCTTCAAATGCAACGCCGCGTTCGGCTCGGAGGCGGCACCGGCGACTTCCGAAGCCGCGACCGCCGCCTTCGCGGCAGTGAGCGATTCTTGGGGCACGGCAGCGCCTCCGCACGCGGTGGCGAGCATCACGGTTGCCAAGCAGAGCTTTCGCATGGATCTCCTCATCTACGGGTTCTCCCCCTGAACGGGGACGCCGCGAATATAACGAGCCCCTCGTCAAAGGTCACGTGGGCGCGCCGAGTAAAACGATAGGCCGAGCGCGCGCTCGTCCCGCGCCGGCCCCGCCCCCGCTGCACGCTGCCGCAGGACTCGGACAAAACTCCCCGTCCGTGGGGCCGTCCCCTTTCCACGGCCGCCCCATCCTCCGGTCCTGCGCTCCCGCGCACGCGGGCCCCACTTAAGTACCTGCCGATGTAGCCACCTATGGATGTGCGGGGGGGCGGGAATCGACCGGTGAAGGACCCCGCGCCTTGTTTTCGGAGGGACTCCTCCCGTACTCTCCGTCTAGACGAATAGGCCCCGATGGCTGGACCTTCGCGGCAAAAATTGGCGGAAGCCGCCGAGTCCCGTGCTCGGCAGGCAGAGCTGCGTTCGGGGGAAGCGGGCACCGGCCTGGCGCCAAAACATTCCGGCGAGTTTAAAATCGTCGATCGCCTGCGCGCGGTGCTCGAGCATTCGCCCGACCCCATCCTCGAGCTCGACGCGGACGGGGTCGTTTGCTTCGCGAGCCGCCCCCCGCCCGGCCAGCCGCCAGACATTGTGGGCAAGTCGTTTTACGAGCTCCTCGCGCCGAAGTTCCGTGCGGCTGCCCGCATGGCCGTGGAGGCCGCCATGAAAAGCGGCGAGCCGGCGACCTTGGACGTCATGGCGGCCGGCGGGACGGAAGAGGTGAGCTGGCTCTCCTGCCGGGTCGGTCCCCTGAAGGGAGGCGCGGGCGCCGTCGTCACGGTGCGTGACACGACCGGCCGTCGCCAATCGGAGGCGCAGCTCGTCGTGACCGATCGCCTGGCATCCATCGGCACGCTCGCCGCGGGCGTTGCTCACGAAATCAACAATCCCCTCGCCGCCGTCATCGCGAACCTGGAGCTTGCCGTCGCCGATCTGCAAGCCCAAGGCGAAACGGGCGAGCTCCTCGAGGAGGTGCGTGACGCGCGTGAAGCGGCGGAGCGCGTGCGGCTCATCGTGCGCGATCTGCGTCTCTTCTCGCGCACGTAGGAGCCGCGACGCGGCCTCGTCGACGTGCGCGAGGTGCTCGACTCGACGCTACGCATGGCGTGGCACGAAATTCGGCATCGCGCGCGGCTCGTGAAGGCCTTCGACGAAGTGCCCGCCGTCGAGGCGAACGAGGCGCGCCTCGGTCAGGTTTTCTTGAACCTCGTCATCAACGCCGCGCACGCCATCCCGGAGGGACGTACCGAATCGAATCAGATCCGCGTCACGACCCGCTCCGAGGGCGGGCGCGTGCTCATCGAGATCGCCGATACGGGCGTCGGCATGTCGAACGAGCTCATGGAGCACATTTTCACGCCGTTCTTCAGCACGCGCCCCCCGGGCGTCGGCACCGGACTCGGCCTCACGATCTGCCGCCGCCTCGTCGAAGACATCGGCGGGGAGCTGCGTGTCACGAGCCGTGAAGGCAAAGGCTCCACGTTCACGATCCTGCTGCCGGTGACGGAGCGAACGGAGGACGACGAACCGTCGAGCGAGCCGCCACCGGTCGCCGTCCCCGGGCAACGCGCGCGCATCCTCGTCATCGACGACGATCCGATGGTGGCGGCGGCCGTGCGGCGCTCGCTCGCGACGGACCATGACGTACAAACGACCACCGTCACGCAAGAGGCGCTCGAGCGCTTGCGTGCGGGCGAGCGCTTCGACCTCATCTTGTGCGACGTGATGATGCCCAACATGACGGGCGTCGATTTTTGGCAGGAAGTCGAGCGTTTCGCCCCGGAAGAGACGAAGAAGATCGTCTTTCTGACGGGCGGCGCCTTCGCGCTCCAAGCGCGACAGTTCCTCGACAGCGTGCCGAACATGCAGCTCGACAAGCCGTTTTTACCCGAGAAACTTCGGCACGTCGTGCGCGATCACCTCGAGCGCCGTTCGCGCTGAAACGCCCCCCTCGCTCACGCCGCGAGGGCGCGCAGGGCCAGCGCCGAGAAGAGCTGCGTGCCTGCGTGCTCGCGCACGAACGCCGCGTCGATCCGGCTCACGTGCCGGCGCGTCCGCACGGAAGCATACCAGTGAACGAGCAGCGTCTCGGGCGTGAGCGCGCGCTCGAGCACGACGGAGCGGCGCTCACGGAACCAGTGCTCGCTGAGCTCGGGGCCGAGGGGATAGAACACGGGCGGCGGGAGGACCGTGACGCCACGTGCCTCCGAGTCGGCGAGCACCGCTTGCAAGAGATGCGTGCCGAGCGCATAGCGCACGCGGCGCCGCGCGCGCGGCAGGAGCACGGCGCGCGCGATGAGCTCCCGCACGAGCGGATGGCCGGGCTCCGCGCCGAGCACGGCGTTGTTGACGGCCGTCGGGTAAAAGCGCTCGACGCGCCGAAAGCCGGCGTACCCGCCCGGGAGCCGCCGGAACGCGTCCCGCACCGCCATGCGCGCGAGGGCCGCCGGCTGGAGCCGGGCGAGCCAAGAGCTGCGGACGCCCGGGAACACCAGCCGTTCTTCGCCGCAAAACGCGCCGCCCTGCTCGCACAGCGGCGCGAAGCTTCGCAACGTGACCGTGTCGGTGTCGAGGTACACGCCGCCCCGCTCGGCGAGCAGAGCCATGCGCAGCACGTTCACGCGCGCAGCAGGCGGCACGAGCTCGCGGTAGCACTCGACGAGCGCGGAGCCGCCCGCCGCTTCGACGAGGCCCATGGCGTCGAGCTCCTTCACTTCGACGCGTGGGATCGCCGCGAGCTCGTCGAGGAGCCGCCCGTCGAGCGTGCCGTCGTGGTGGAACAGCACGCGCTCGAAGCCGCCGTGCCGCGCCGCGGACACGAGCGACAGCCGGTATACCCACGCGAGCTCGCGTCCGAGCCAGATGAAGTGAGCGACCTTCGGAATCAAAGCTCGGAGTTGTCCTTCACGTACGCGAGGAGCTCCCCGGCTTCGCAGAACGCGAGGCCGGTCGAGGTGTCGGCAGCGCCGTAGTAGAGGGCGATGCGGCCGGTCGCGGCGTCGGTGAGCGCCGCGCACGGGAACAATACATTTTGGGTGTTGCCGACGCCTTCGTAGAGCGTCTCCGGCGTGAGCAGGTACGGGCGCGTGCGGTAACGCACCTTCCAGGGCTCGTCGAGATCGAGCAATGCCGCGCCCATGCTGTACGTGAAGCCGTTACAGGTCGTGAGGACGCCGTGATAGAAAAGGAGCCAGCCTTCGCTGGTTTCGATCGGGTACGGTCCCGCGCCGACCTTGGTCATCTGCCAATTGACGAGGCCGCGCTCGCGCTTCGGGCCGAGCACGTGACGGTGCTTGCCCCAGTACGTGAGCTCGCGGCTGTGGCTCACGAAGATGTCACCGAACGGCGTGTGTCCGGCATCGCTCGGGCGGCTCAACATCAGGTACTCGCCGCGGATTTTCCGCGGAAACAGCACCCCGTTGCGATTGAACGGCAAAAACGCGTTCTCGATTTGCACGAAGCGCTCGAAGTCCTCCGTGTAGCCGAGACCAATCGTGTACCCGTGGTAGTTGTTGCACCAGATCACGTAGTACCGGCCGTCGAGCGGCACGACGCGGGGATCGTAACCCTCGAGGAACTCCGCGATCTCGGGCGTGTCGCACTCGAACCGCAGCGGTTGGTCGGCGATCGCGAAATCGATGCCGTCGAGGCTGCGCCCCACGCGGAGCGTCATGTTCCGCGCGCGATCGTCGACGCGAAACACACCGGCGAACCCACCCTGAAACGGAACGACGGCGCTGTTGTAGATGCTGTCGGCGGTGCGCGACGCGTGCCGTGGGATCACGGGGTTGTCCGAGTACCGCCAGACCACCTCGCTCGAGCCGTTCGGGCGCGGTTGCCACGGGATGTTCGGCAGGGCTTCGCCCACGAGCAAACGGCTCATCTCACGGCTTACTACCAGAGCTCCCGAGCCTCGTGTAACCTCGCGGGCCGATGCCGGCGCTCGACTCGAAGACGTTGCAGGAAGTCCTGGATTTCGCGGTCGAATCGGCTCAGCTCGCGGGAGCCTTCACGCTCGGTTACTACAACGCTAGCCCGCCCGTGGAGCTCAAGGCCGATCGCACGCCCGTCACGGCGGCCGATCGCGGCGCCGAGGAGCGCCTGCGCGAGCGGATCGAGCGTGCCTTCCCCACGCACGGCATCGTCGGTGAAGAGTTCGGCGTGAAGACCGGAACCGAGCCCGCGCGCTGGATCCTCGATCCCATCGACGGCACGGTGTCGTTCATCTGCGGCGTGCCGATCTACGCCGTGCTCGTCGGATTCGAGTGGGAGGGCGAAGCCGTCGCCGGGGTCATCCACCTGCCCGCGCTCGGGGAGACGGTGTACGCCGCCAAGGGCCTCGGCTGCCGCTGGAACGGTCGTCCTGCTTCCGTCTCGAACGTGAAGGAGCTTTCCGAAGCGCGCCTCGTGTACGCGGGCATTCGGCACGCGCGAAAGTTCGGCAAGGGCGCCGAGGTCGAACGCCTGCTCGCGGCGTGCGGCACCGAACGCGGCTTCTGCGACGCCTACGGCTACGCGCTCGTCGCGACGGGTCGCGCGGAAATTTCGCTCGATCCCATCATGGCCCTGTGGGACACGACGGCGCTCTTGCCCGTCGTCACCGAGGCAGGCGGCACGTTGACGGATTTTCGCGGCACGACGACGCACACGGCGCCCGAGGCACTCGCGACGAACGGCCACCTCTTCGACGCCGTGCTCCGCACCGTGCGTGGCGACTGACCGTCAGGGCTTGTCGAGAACTTTGCGCACGGCGCGCGTCAGGTCAGCGGGCAGGTAAGGCTTGCCGAGGAAATTCACGTCGTCGTCGACGACGCCCTGGTGCACCACGGTATTTTCCGTGTAGCCCGAGGTGTAAAGGACACGAAGATCGGGCTTTTTTCCGCGCAGCACCGCGACGAGCTCCTTGGCGCTCACCTTGGGTAACACCACGTCCGTGATGAGCGCGTCGATGTTGCCTTCGAGCTCGTCGAAGCGCTCGATCGCCTGCGCACCGTCCTCCGCGAGCACCACGCGATAGCCGTGTCCGGTCAGGATGCGCGCGGCGATGCGCCGCACGAGCTCGTCGTCCTCCACGAGCAGCAGCGTCTCGTGCCCCGACGGCGATACCGCGACCGGCTTCCTGTCTTGTAGCGTGAGCGCCGCTCGCACGCGCGGCAGGTACACTTTGAACGTGGAGCCGCGACCGGGCTCGCTGTACGCCCAGATCGAGCCGTTCGCCTGCTTGACGATGCCGTAGCACGTCGCAAGCCCGAGCCCGCTGCCGCGGCCCTGCGTCTTGGTCGTAAAAAATGGCTCGAACACGCGGACGAGCGTCGCCGGGTCCATGCCGGCGCCCGTGTCGCTCACGCTGACCATCACGTATTCACCCGCGCTCACCTCGGGGTGGGTCGCCGCATAGTCGGGGCCAAGCTCGACATTCTTCGTCTCGATGGTGAGAGTGCCACCGCTCGGCATGGCGTCACGCGCGTTGACCGCCAGGTTCATGATGACTTGCTCGACCTGGGTCGGGTCCATCCGCACGGCGCCGAGGCCCGGCTGACAGATCGACTTCAGCGTGATGTGTTCGCCGACGAGACGCCGCAGGAGCTGATCGATGCCCTGCACGAGGGCGTTGATGTCGAGAACCTTCGGCTCGGTGATCTGTTTGCGCGCAAAGGCGAGCAGGTGGGAGGTGAGCTGGGCGGCCCGCTCGGCCGCGGCTTCGATCTGCTGAAGGTCGTTCGAGTCGGACTCGGAGCGGGGCGTCTCCCCCATGACCTTGACCACCGAGAGGATCACCGTGAGCAGGTTGTTGAAGTCGTGCGCGACCCCGCCCGCGAGACGTCCGAGGCTCTCCATACGCAGCGCGCGGCGCACCTCCTCCTCCATGCGCTTGCGTTGCGAGATGTCGCGCAATGCCGTCACGCGAATCGTGCGGTCCCCGACATGGACGGACTTTGCTTGAGCTTCGACCGGAATGCGCGTTCCGTCCCCGAGCACGAGCTCGTGATCGTACGGGTCGGTCGCACCCTGCTGCAGCCGCGCGAGGAGCTCGGCGTGGTATTCGGGCGGGACGAAATCGAGCACGGAGCGCCCCACGAGCTCGCGCAGGGGGGCGCGCAAGAGTTCCTCGAAGCGGGCGTTGCCGTCGACGATTCGCCCCTGCTCGGTGATGCCGAGCGCCTCGAAAGCGGCGTCCGTGAGGATACGCCTGCGGAGTTCCTCCTGGTCGCGCGTCGCGGCAGAGGCCTCGTCCGTCCCGAGCGACAGGCTCGCCTCCCCCATCGACTCCTGGGGTGGATCGCTCCTCATGGATCAACGCGCAGAGTATCCCGGGCCTTCCGTCGATACCATCCCTCTACTCCGGCGCTTTGGAGCCTCAGGCTCACGCACTGCCGAGCGGGGGGCGTGCTCGTGCCCGCGGGCGTGCGTTCGTGAGACGCGACGTGGCGCGCGCGTTCCCACGGTGGGCGCGGGAAATCCCCGCGAAAACCCGGACGCTTGACATATTAGCTTTTTCTAATATGTTGATGACCATGCCTCGGGCCGCCGCGGTCGAAAGCGTCTTCCAAACCATCGCGTGCCCCACGCGGCGCGCGCTGCTCGACAGCCTGGCGCAGGGCGAAAAGAACGTGACCGAGCTCGTGCGCTCCGTTGCCGTCTCGCAATCGGCCGTGAGCCAGCAGCTCGCGATCCTGAAGAACGCAGGTCTCGTGCGCGAACGCAGCGAGGGGCGCTTTCGCTTTTACCGCCTGCGCGCGCAGCCTCTCGCAGAGGTCAACACCTGGCTCGCGCGCTACCGCGCGCATGTCGAACGCCAGCTCGACGCGCTCGGCCGTGTCCTCGACGCCATGCCGGACGAAGCCGACCCCGACCCGAAGAGACGCCCATGACCGAAATCCGAATCGTCCGCGACTATCCCCACTCGCCTGCCAAGGTGTGGCGCGCGCTCACCGACCCGGCGCTCATCGGGCTCTGGGCCATGCGGCCCGAAGGGTTCGCCGCCGTCGTCGGCAATCGGTCCCGCTTCGTCGCGACGCCGAATCGGCGCTGGCGCGGCTACGTGGAGTGCGAGGTGCTCGAGGTGCGCGAGCGCGAGCTCTTGCGCTACTCGTGGATCGGCGACGACGGGGGCAAGCCCACTTTCGTCAGCTACCGTATCGAGCCGTACCAAGGCGGCACCCGCTTGACCTTCGAGCACACCGGATTCGAAGGCGTCGGCGGGTTCTTGCTCGCGAAGCTCATGCTGGGCCCCGGCTGGCGGAAAATGCTCGGCGAAGTATTCCCCCGCGTGCTCTCCGACGTGAACGAGGACGGCACGCTCCTACCCACGAGCACGCTTTTGCCCCGCTTCCCCGCCTGATGCGCGGCCCCGCTCCACTATTCCCGAGGAACCAGTCGATGGCCCAATTGACCTCTTTCATGCAGGTGAGCGTCGACGGCTGCTACGCCGACGCGACGGGTGACATGAGCTTTGCACACCGCGACGACGACGAGTCACGAGCGTTCATGACCGAGAACGCCATGGGCGGCGGCATGCTCGTCTTCGGCCGCGTCACCTACGAGCAGATGGCTCAGTATTGGCCGACGGCGCTGGCCGCCGAGAACGCCCCGGCCGCCGCGGCGAGCATCAATGCCATGCCCAAGGTCGTGTTCTCGCGCACGCTGAAGCAGACGACATGGCAGAACTCCCGCGTCGTGAAGGGTGAGCTCGTCCGTGAGATACGCAAGCTCAAAGCCGAAAGCAAGGTCGGTATCGCCATCCTCGGCAGCGGCAGCGTCGTCGCCGCGCTCGCACGCGAGAACTTGATCGATCGTTACCAGTTGATGATCGTGCCCGTCGTCCTCGGTGACGGGAAACGCTTCCTCGAGGGGGTCGAGACCCGCCCCCGCCTCACGCTCGAAAAATCGCGGACCTTCCGCAATGGCAACGTGTTCGTGACCTACCGCGGCGGCTGACGCTGGCCGCCTAACGCACGATCGGTCGGCAGTCGGACGTGACTTCCACGCGCAGGCTGGCGTCGGAGCTGCGTAGCGCTTCCCGGTGAATGCTGAGCTTCCCCGTCGCGTCGACGAACGTGTAGTCGGACGCGGCGAGCGTGCGTTCGCTGCCGTCCTTCGCCTGGACGACGATGCTCGTGACGTGCTCGTCGTCCGCGAGCTTCACGGTGTAGTCGGTGGGCAGCAGGGTCTGCGCGAAATCGACGACGCCGTCGAGGGCCGGGGCGTACGAGTCGCAGAGCGAGAAGACGCGCTTCGGATCGCCGATGACGGACATCAAGTTCGTGGCGTAGCTCTGCCCCGCGCCGAGCGTGCAGCCCAAGGCCGGCGAGAAGACGATGCCCTCGAGCAGGTAACTCCCAGCGGCGAACGCCGCGGCCGCGTGCGACTCGAAGTAGTTCCC
>Ga0164241_10006793_pt1 | contig 10376 bp, 5 predicted proteins | sample OricomyardsoilBY_FD_108780 | JGI IMG/M metagenome (GOLD analysis project Ga0164241, IMG submission 108780) | Backyard soil microbial communities from Emeryville, California, USA - Original compost - Back yard soil (BY) | ecosystem: Environmental > Terrestrial > Soil > Unclassified | place: USA... | reverse complement strand
TTCACGGTGCTGCGTCCGACCGGCGTGAACATCGACAACACGTTCATGTCCGCGACCGACCACCTGTCGTTCTTTTCGCAAGCGACGATTGGGCAAAGCGGAAAAACGCCGGCGCTCGCCAGCTTCGGCGGCACGACCCAGACGTACCTGCAGTCGCTCGCGCGCACCTACGCGAACGTTTACAGCGTCCCGAACGTGCAGCTCGACTCGAGCTCGCGCGTCGACGGCTTCATTCGCACGCGAGGAACGGTCACCAAGCAGGGCGTCGGGACGGCCAACGCTCCCGTCGTGACCGGCGGCGAATTCCCCGGCGTCAACGTGCTCCCCATCGTGACGAGCTGGTCGGTGACGGAGCCGACCACGAACGCGGGCGACGTCTTCTTCCCCGCGGTCACGACGATTCAGAATCATACCGTGCCGCCGGGGTCCTACGCGGCTTTCAACATTCACGATAGAAATCGCGTATTTCTCTCGTCGGGCACGTACTTCTTCACGTCGTTCAACACCGAACCCCTCGCGGAAGTTTGGCTGAACAAGACGAACGGGCCGATCGTCATCTACGTCCGCGACTCGTTCACCTACAAGGGTAAGTTCGTCGAGAACGGCGGCCCGGTGGGGCGACTCGTCGTCGGCTACTCCGGCACTTCGGACGCGTTCCTGCAGGCGCCCTTCGTCGGCACCATCGTCGCGCCGTCGGCCACGATCAAGCTCGAGCGCCCCACCTCCGCGCAGCACGTCGGCTCCTTCTACGGCAAGGGTGTCGAGGTCGCGGCCGGGTTGCACACGGTGCTCCACGGTCCCTTCAACTTCGACTTCCTGTGCTCGCGCGGCGACAAAGACGCCGACGGCGTTTCCGACTGCACGGACATCTGCAACACCGACCCGGACAAGGTCACGCCGGGCATCTGCGGATGCAACACGCCGGACACCGACTCGGACAACGACGGCGTCGCGAACTGCATCGACGAGTGCCCGCTCGACGCGAGCGCCCAGTTCAAAGGCACGTGCGGCTGCCCGAGCGATCCGGCGCCGAACGGCCTAGAATGTGGCGATTCCGCCTGCCGCGGGGTGTTTTCCTGCACGAACGGCGTGTGCGGCAACCCGAACACCTGCAAGCCCGACGCGAGCTGCCAGCTGCGCTTCTCCAAGGAAAGCCAGCACTTCTACTGGTTTTGCACCACGCAGGTGACTTGGGAGCAGGCTCGGACCACCTGCGGCGCCGTCGACGGTCGCAAGCTCGTCCAGATCGACAGCCTGGTCGAGAACGCCTTCGTCGCGAAGAACGTCGGCGCCGTCAGCATGTGGACGGGCGCGAACGATCGCACGACCGACGGTGAGTGGTTCTGGAACAGCCACGCCGACGACACCGGCGACAAGTTCTGGACGGCCGGCGCCGCCGGCAAGCCATACTTCGCGCGCTTCAACGCGTGGAGCGGCAGCGCGCCGCCGAACGGCCTCGCCTCGTGCGGGCGCGTGAGCTCGAATGCCCTCTGGACGGCAGCTCCCTGCGCCGACACCACGAATCGGGCGGGCTACGTGTGCGAGCTCGGGCTCGATCGCGGCACCGACATCCCGTTCCCGAAGAATCAGCCCCTCTGCACCCCGGGCGTCAATTGCCCGGAACCGCCCGGCACGGACTGCCAGACGGAAGCGGAAGCGTTCGGCGGTCTCAACGAAGCCCAGGTGCTCGACGCCTTCTCGACTTGCCAGAAGGCTTGCGAAGGCGCGAACGCAGGGACTCCCGCGTGCCTCGCGGCCTGCAACGGCCCCGCGACGCCGCCCTCGGCCACGGACACGTGCGAGGTCGAAGACGCGAGCGACTTCACGGCCAGCGGCGAGAACTGTGGCGAGAACTTCGACGTTCTCGTCCCCAACGTCGTCTGCAATAGCTCGACGGATTGTCCCGCGCCCACGTTGTGCACGCACGAGTACGCGGGCGCCGGACCCACGTCACCCCGGCTCTGCGCGACTCCCTTGCCGTGCTCGAGCCCGGTCGAGGAGTTCCCGCGTTGCAAGGCGATCTCGCTCTGCGAGGGCGGCCCCAACGAACACACGCAGACGGTCGACTCCATCGAAGAGGGCACGAGCGACCTCACGCCGGTGCCCTTCAATCCGCAAGCCGCGTTCGGGGATCCCGTCGTGGCGCCCACGACCCCGTATCCGCCGGACAACAATCCGTGCAGCGGTTCGTGCGCGGGCCAGGGCCAGAATCACCCCTGGTGCAAGCTCGACACCGAGGGCACGAGCGGGACACTGCCGGCGCGCGGCGTCGCGCCGGACAAGCACGGCGAGTCCAACGGCTCGATCATCAACTTCGCGTTCGATCCCAAGTTTCACATCAATCACGACGCCCACATCGGTGCGTTCGGGTTGCCGCGCTTGGAGGTCAAGGCCGAAGCGGGCGTGTTCGCGGGGGTCTCGATCCATCTGCCGCCCATCAACAAGGACCAGCCGATCGTCGATCTGCTGCTCTCGTTGCATGCCAATCAGTGCGGTCTCGACAGCTTCACGCGGACGACGGAAATCTTCGGCGTAGACTTCATCGACGCCGCGGGCATCACGATCCCCGATCTGCGGTTCCCCGCGCCGGAGCTGCAGGAGACCTGCAACAAGGCGTACACCGACTTCGAGGAAGCGGGTAACCGCGCCAAGAAGGCGCTGCGCGATGCCACCGAGCTCCTGAAGCAGTACAAGGCGCTCGTCGCGAACGACGGCGCCGGCACCGTGGCCGACAACCTGAGTGCGACGCTGTGCCGGGAAATTGCGGCGAACCCCCCGCGCGGGTTCCCGCCGGGCCTCTGCCCGCCGAGCGGAACGACGGAAGCGCCCGAAGCGACCATCAATCGCTTCATCCAGTACTACCGGCAGTCGATCCTCGGGTTTGCAACGCCCGGTATCCGCGGCCTGGGCGAGGTGCTCGAGGATCTGAAGTCCAAAGCCAAGGCGTTCACCGCCGAGGACACCTTCCCGATCATCGATTTCGGCGAGGTTCACACCTACCCGATCATCTCGGCGCAGTTCTTCATCGGGCCGATCCCCGTCTTCCTCGATGCCGACGGCATCGTCGATTACGGCGTGACGGTGAACGGTCGCGCCGGCTTCAACGCCGGTCCGGTCGTGGACGCCATCTTCCACACGGAAGGCGACATGCCGGCCGAGCAGGTGGCGTTCGTGGGCGTCGAAGGCAGCCCGCACGCGGGCGCGGGGCTCGGCTTGTTTGCGGGCGTCGGCTTCGGCGTTCCTGGCTTCAAGGTCAAGATCGGCATCGCCGCCGAGCTGCAGCTCGGGACGGTCTACCTGCCGGCGTACGCCGGTGCGGGTCTCGGCCTCGGCGCCGAGGTCGACTCGCGACCTCAGCCGGTGGACATCGCCGGCTTCACGACGGGGGTGAATCTGATCCCCGCCAAGCGGTTCGTCGCGGATGTCCGGTACAAGGCCGGCCTGACGGTGAAGGTGCGTAACATCCTGAACGGCAGCGTCTCCGGCAAGTTGAAGATCTCGGTGTTGTTCTTCAGCAAGACCTGGAAAAAGACGCTCTTCAGCTTCCACGGCATCTGCGCAGGAGACGAGCTCGCGAATCTCCCGGACTGCGACTTCAAGCTCGTTTCGCTGGAGGGCTCGACGGACGCCGCCAGCGGCTCGTTCCCCTGGGCGGAAGTCCGCATGCCCACCACGTTCCCGGATCTCGCGTTGCTGACGCCCGGCGCTGCGCCGACGGGCACCGGCACCGTGGACAAGAGCATCGTCGAGGATTTCTTCTTCGACAGTCAGTGCCAGTGCTACAAATCCCAGGCCGAGGGTGAAACCCGCGAATGCTTCCGTAGCGACGACTGCTGCGATGCGTTCCCGGTGTGCTTCCCGAACCCAGGCACCTTGAAGCACGAGTGCATCACCTGCCGGAACATCCACCAAAACTGCACGCAAGATTCCGATTGCTGCGGAGACATCGAGCCGGGGTCGACCTTGCCGGCGGACCGCTGCAACGGCGCCACGGGAACCTGCGAGGCGAGGCGTGAGTGCTACATCCAGTGCGCGTCGGACGCGGATTGCGCCACGGGATCGTTCTGCAGCGACACCCACGCGTGCGATCGGCCTAGCTGCACGCCGCATTGAGGCAATCGACCATGCAGCGCACGACCGCAGCCTTTCTCGCGCTGGCGCTTGCCGGCGCGAGCCTGGGCTGCGGCTCGCGACACGCCGAGGAGTCGAAGCAGAGCGCGCCGCTTTCGCCGGTCGCGCTCAACTGGGCGGCGCGGCCGGGGTACGTGTACGCCGTCGCGCTCGCGGGCCACGCGAAGCTTCCCTCGGGCAACGAGGCTTTCGCGCTCGAGCTCCACGGGGATCTGAGCCTGGAGCTGGCGGAGCAGCAGGGCGACCGCGTGCAGCTTTTTGCGCGCATCGACCAGCCCGCGATGAAGCTCGGCGGCAAGCAGGATCCGGAGGCTGACAAGATAGCCAACGAGCTCCGCGACCCGGTGCTGGTCGTGCTCGAGGGCGGGCGCATCCGGGACACCTGGTTTTCGCCGGCGGCGTCGGCCGTGACCGTGAGCACCTGGCGCACCATCCTGTCTGCCGCGCAGCTTTCCGACGGCGGGGTCAAGCCGACTTGGCAAGCGGAGGAATACGACAGCACCGGACGCTATCGCGCGGAATACACGCGAAACGCGGACGGCAGCGTGCTCCGTCGCAAGCAGAGCTACCTCGCGGTGCTCGACAGCCAGGCCGGGGGACCTCCCGGCGCCGTGAACGCGCAGAGCAAGCCCCAAAAGCTCGAACCGGTGATCACGACGGCGACGACGCGTTTCGTTCTCGGCGGCGCCGAGCTCCGAACCGCCGAGGTCGAGGAGTCGATGCTCACGCGCCTCGGCGATCAATCGACCTTGGTCGTCGAAACGAAGCTCACGCTCAGCGTGCGTCCGAACGCGGTGCCCCCGAAGCAGGCCTTCGATCGCGCCGCGTACGCCGCCCGCGCCATTCACTTGGCACCCGACCAGATCGCGCCCCGTCCGCCGATCGTGAGCGACGCGGCGTTCGACGAGCTCAGGATGAAGGGCCGGAAGTTCGCCGACGTCGTGGCGGAGTTCGAGCAAACGGCGAAGGAAACGGCGCAAAAACGCCAGAGCCAGCCGCAGGCCGCGTTGGATCCCGGCGCGCAGGATCCGGAGGAGCTGCGCGAAAAGACGAGCGCGTTCGAAAGCCTCACCGCGTTTCTGCGTTCGGATCCGGAGGCGCGCAAAGTGGCGCTCGCGAAGATTCGCGCGAAGAGCCCGGCGGCGCCGATGCTCGTGAGCGGGTTGTCGTCCGCCGAGACGGCGCCCGCGCAGCAGGCGTTGCTCGAGCTGGTGGGCGATCGCAAGGTCCCTGGGCAGCTCCGCGTCCGCGCCCTCATGGGTCTAGGCCGCGTTCAGCGACCGGAGCCCGGCCTAGCGGCAGCGATCAGCGCCGTGCTCGGCGAAGCGGAGCTCCACCGGCAAGCACTCTTCAGCTTGGGCTCGCTGAGCCGGCGGTTGCGCGACGCGGGTCGCAGCGCCGAAGTGGCGGCCATTCGCCCCGAGCTCGCGCGCGGCCTCACGAGCGCGAAGACGCCGGAAGAGCGCTCGGACGCGCTGCGTGCCGTCTCGAACTCGGGAGACGGTGAGCTCTTCCCCGTGGTCAAGCCGTTCCTGAATGACGACGTCCGCGTCGAGGAGCGCGCGGCCGCAGCGGAGGCGTTGCGGCACATGAATCTCCCGGAAGTGAACCGCATCCTGGCCGAGCGCCTCGTGGCCGAGTCGAGTCCCGACGCGGCGCTCGCTATTTTGCGGGCTATCCGCACGCGCGGCGCCGCGCCCGAGCTCCTGCCGGCGGTGACGCGAACCATCCAGGCGGGTCCGAGCCCCAACGTGCGCCAGCGCGCCATCGAGCTGGCACGGAGCTGGCTGCCCGAGCACCCGGAGCTCCGCGCCGCGCTCGCCGCCGCAGCCGAGAAGGATCCGGACCAGCACGTGCGCGACGCCGCGGCGAAGTCGATCTGACGGTGAGCCGGCTCTACGGGCAGCTGCCTTCCGTGCACGTCACGGAAGCGCAGCGCGGATCCTGCAGGTCGACCGGGTAGTAGACGGGCTCCGAGCCCGGCTCCTCGAGCTCAGGACAGCGTCCCATTCCGCCGCCGGACATCACGGTGGTCGTCGCCACGAGCGTTTGGTCCGGCGCGTAGAAGCTCCAGGTTCCGTCCGCGTTCGTCGCCGTGTAGCAGGGGTCGCCGTCCATGGTGACGGTGAGCGTCGGGTCGCCCATGGCCGGATCGAGATTGCCCTCGCGCCGGTAGCCGCTCGACGCCTCGCATTCGACGAAGGTGCGCCCGTTGTTCATCGTTTCCACGGCACAGCTGTCCTTCGGTCGACAGGCAGCGAAGAGCTCCTTCAAACAGGGGGAGATGCATTCGTCGCTGAAGCCGCCGCTGCCGCCAGTCCCGGCATCGCCACCGCTGCCTGCGTCACCTGTCGTGTTGCCCGTCCCCGCCGTGTTGCCGGTGTCCCCGCCGTTCGCGCCGGCTTTCCCCGCACTTCCCGCGCGCCCGCCGCTGCCGGCAGTCGCGCCGCTGCCGCCGTTCCCTGCGGGCACCTGAGCCCCCGCGCTCCCGCCCCTGCCGGCGCGGCTCGAGCCGCCCGTTCCGCCCGCGCCACCCGACGCGCCGCTGCCGTCGTCGCTGTTGCCGCAGGCCGCGCTCGCGAAGAGCGCGCAGGCGAGGGCCGTCTGAAGTTTTGAGGGCGCCTTGAGGCGAGAAACCGCGTGCGAGAACACGGCGAAGGATGCCGCGCCAGCGGCGCAGGGTCAACACGCGCGAATTGTAGCGCTCGTCGCGTGAGGGTATGGGGAAGCGCCATGGCGAGTCGAGGCGTCGAGAGAACAGGCACCGTGAACGATCGCAGCGCGTGTCATTCGGTGAGCGTGCGCGGGCGCGCAGCGGCGCTCGGCTGCGCGGTCACGCTGCTGGCGGTGAGCTGTCAGCGTGACGAGCCGAAGCCCGCGGTCACGACGAGCCCCGAGCCCGTGACGATGAACGAAGCCGCGGCAGCGCGCTCGAGCGAGCCGCGATTGCCCGCGCCGCCGCCCGCGGTGCCTTCTCTGGCCGCGCCCGCGCCCGCGCCCGCATCGAGCGCGGCCTCCGTGTACGAAGCGTGCGTCGGGCTCTGCTCCCACTCGCGCGAGCTCAAGTGCTCGAATGCCGCGCGCTGCCCGGGCGCGTGTCGAGACATGGCCAGCGACGTGGCGTGTGCGGAGCATTTGCTCGCGGCGATGCGCTGCTTCGCGGCTCAGCCCACCTCACGCTGGGCCTGTGGCGATGACGGCCTCGCAGCGGTCAAGGACGGCAACTGCGACCGCGAGCAGTCGCGTTACGTCGAGTGCGTCGGGCACGCCGCGGGACAATGACCGCGCGTCCCCGAGCCTACGGTCTCGGGTCGTAAAGGCACGAGCGAGCGCGTTCGCCCGGGCGCCTGCTTCGAGCGTTGCGACGGCGGCCATGGCCGGCGTATAAGCGCGGGGAAGGGAGCTTTGCCATGAGGTCTGCCGCTGCATTGCTTGGAGTCTTCGTGCTGGGGTCGCTCGCGTTCACCGCCTGCGATGGTGACGACGACACGATCGGAGGCAGCGGCACCGGCGGAAGCGCCGCCAAGGGCGGGAAAGGCGGCGGTGCAGGCAAGGGCGGCTCCAACGGCGCCACCGGCGGAACGTCGACGGAGACCGGCGGTACGGGCGCGACCGGCGGCAGCAGCGACGGCGGGGCCGGCATGGCGGGCTCCTCGGGCGCGGCCGGCGACGACGGGACGGGCGGCACCGTCGGCGCGGCGGGTGCTGGTGCCGGCGGCGAAGCGGGCAGCACCGGTGGCGAGGCGGGCGGGGGCGGCAGCGGGCCGGCGCCGACACCTCTAGCGTGCACGTACGAGTGTGTGCTCGACGCCGACTGCGATCCTGCGCACGGCTACACGTGCGTCGGCGGGCTCTGTCTCGACGCCGAGCGCGCCTGCAACGTGCATGACGATTGCGTCGCTTGGGCCACCAGCCTCACGGAGCCCTGCGCCGCGGACACGGACTGTGAGTTCTTCGCTTACGGTGACCTCTGCATCGACGTCGGGGGCAACGGCCTCTGCGTGATGGTCCCGTTCGAGGATGAATGCGCTTTCGGCGAGGCCACGCTGGCTCAGAAGTTCGGGCTGCTCGACACCGCCACGGTTTGCCTCGATCTCTCGGGCCGCTGTGACGCGCATCAATGCAGCAGGGGCTGCACCTCCGACCCCGACTTCTGCACGACCGGTCCCAACGACAAGCGGGGCCCGGTCTGTGACAGCGTGAGCGGCAAATGCGGCGGCTGCACCAGCGACAGCCAATGTGGCGGGCCTGGGACCAGCCATTGCAACCTCGCCACGGGCGTTTGCGGGTGCCAGGACGACGTCGAATGTGACGGGCTTGCGGGTATGGACGCATGTATCCAGGGCAAGTGCAGTTGCTCGGCGGCGAGCTGCACCGCCTTCCCCAGCGCCACGCCCATCTGCGGGTAAATTACCCGTCAGCGCGAGCCACGGCGAGCTCGGCCGCCGGATCTTCCCCGCGCGGCCGCGCGAGCGAGCGCGTGGTATGCTTGGCCTTCCGATGGTGTCCGAGGGTGACCTTTTAGCCGGTAAGTACCGGGTGGAGAGCATCCTCGGCGAGGGCGGGATGGGTTACGTCGTCGCGGCCATCCACGAGCAGCTCGAGCAGCGCGTCGCGGTGAAGCTGCTCGTGCCACAGCTGGCCGAGGACCCGGACGCCGTCGCGCGCTTCTTACGCGAGGCGCGCGCTTCCGTGCGTATCCAGAGCGAGCACGTCGCACGCGTGATCGACGTCGGGGAGCTCGCCGGCGGGGCGCCCTACCTCGTGATGGAATTTCTCTCCGGGCGCGACCTCGCGCACGAGCTCGACTTACGCGAGACGTTCGAGATCGGCGTGGCCGTCGACTACGTCCTCCAGGCTTGCGAAGCGCTCGCCGAAGCGCACGCCCTCGGCATCATCCATCGTGACCTGAAGCCGGCCAACCTGTTTCTGACCCATCGACCGGACGGCTCCCCCCTCGTCAAGGTGCTCGACTTCGGCATCTCGAAGGCCCTCAAGTCCCAGTCGAGCTCGGGCGGCCCCTCGCCGAGCCTCACCGCGGCGCAGTCGTTGCTCGGTTCCCCGGCGTACATGTCGCCGGAGCAGGCGCGCCGTCCGAAGACGGTCGACACGCGCACCGACATCTGGGCGCTCGGCGTCGTTCTCTACGAATTCTTGGGCGGGGAAACGCCGTTCGTGGGTGACGCACCGCTCGAGGTGCTCACGGCGGCCGTGTCCGAGCCGATGCCCAGCCTGCGCGAGCTGCGGCGTGACGTGCCGCTCGAGCTCGAGGCCGTCATCGCCAAGTGCCTCGAAAAGAAAGCCGACGATCGCTACCAGACCGTCGCCGAATTCGCCGAGGCGCTGCGACCTTTCGCGCCCGCCGAATCGCTGCGTTCGATCGCGCGCATCGCCGGCATTTTGCGCTCGAGCTTGCCCCCGGTGGCGGACGCGACCTCGACGACGCTGAAGAGCGCGAGCACCCCGCCGCCCGCTACCGGAGACACGGAGGCGGTACCCGCGGGCGCGCTGACGCCGCCCGCGCGGCCCGAGCGAGACAAGGACACGCAGATGGACTGGGGGAAGTCGCAGTCGGGGACGCGCCGCTCATGGCGCACGCTGGTGCTGATGGCAGCGGGCCTCGCCGTGCTCGCGCTCGCGGGGTTCGGCCTTTACGGCCTCGGCGGTCGCGCCAACGTCACGCCTCCCACGCCGCCAGAGCCAGCACACGCGGCGCAACGCAATGGCTCCGACGCGCTCGGACCATTGACGGTGTTGCCCGTGCCCGTGCCCGTGACGGCGGCGCCTCCGCCAAGCGTGGCGGCACCCGCGGTGTCAGCCGTCAAAGCTCGCAGCCCGAGTCTCGCTCCCGTCGCGGCTCCCCCCGCCAAAGTGCATGCACCCGCCACCGTGAAGCCGACGAAGGCCGCGGCCGCTGGTCCCGCCGCGGCGAGTGACGACGAAGATCCGCTCGTGAACCGGCGCTAGCGCTGAGGCGCCGTGCGCGCAGGCGTGCGTCGCGAGCGCCGGCCCAGGCACACTGCGAGCGCCAAGAGGAGCACCTCGCACGAGGCGTCGCGCGCCGGGCGGGGTGCGACGTTGCAGCCGCCGCTTTTCGGCCGCCGTGTCGGAGGCTTTTGTGCTGGCATTTCGGGCATGCCCGCGGCGGCCGGGCTCGCCCCCGTGTCGCTGCCGGCCTCGCCGGTCGGCGCGCCGCCGCGCGCGAGCGTCCCGCCGTCGCCGGCACCCGTGAACGGAGCATCGCC
>Ga0164241_10006792_pt1 | contig 10377 bp, 8 predicted proteins | sample OricomyardsoilBY_FD_108780 | JGI IMG/M metagenome (GOLD analysis project Ga0164241, IMG submission 108780) | Backyard soil microbial communities from Emeryville, California, USA - Original compost - Back yard soil (BY) | ecosystem: Environmental > Terrestrial > Soil > Unclassified | place: USA... | reverse complement strand
ATGCGTGAACGCCACGCCGGACACCGACTGCAGGATATCCAGCGCCTGCCGCAATCCCGACGGCCGTCCACTGGGCAGATCGGTCTGCGTGAGATCGCCCGTCACCACGGTGCGCGAGCCGAAACCGATGCGCGTCAGGAACATCTTCATCTGCTCGGGCGTGGTGTTCTGCGCTTCGTCGAGAATGATGAAGGATTCATTGAGCGAGCGGCCGCGCATGAAGGCCAGCGGCGCCACTTCGATGATGTTGCGCTCGATGAAGCGCGCCACGCGGTCGAATCCCATCATCTCGTACAGCGCGTCGTACATGGGACGCAGGTAGGGATCGACTTTCTGTGTCAGATCGCCGGGCAGGAATCCGAGACGTTCGCCGGCTTCCACCGCCGGCCGCACCAGCACGATGCGGCGCACGCGTTCGCTGTGCAGTGCTTCGACGGCGCAGGCCACCGCCAGGTAGGTCTTGCCGGTGCCCGCCGGCCCGATGCCGAAGGTCAGATCGTGCGCATGGATATTGGCCAGATAACCCTTCTGGTGATCGCCGCGGGCCCGAATCAGCCCGCGCGGCACACGCGCGGCATCATCCCCCGGCAGGGGAATGACCGGCGCGGCGCGGACACTGTTTTCACCGTCGGCGATTTCATGCTCCCGCAGCGCCAGGTGCACATCGGGCAGATCCACGGTCTGGCCGCCGTCGGTCATGTCGAACAGCTCGCGCAGCACCTGCGCCGCATCCGTGGCGCGCTCGCCCAGCACGCGGAACTGGTTGCTGCGCCGGCGCACTTCCACGCCCAGTCGCTGTTCGACCAGCCGCAGATTCTGTTCCAGCGGACCGCACAGGGCCGCCAGCCGCGCGTTGTCCCCGGGCAGCAGTTCGAACTCGACGGGTTGAGCCAGCGCGCTCTCGCGTGCGCGTTTCACGCCCGGCGTTCCTCCTGCCCTGCCACGGCAACGCAGCGGCCGCGCAGCGAGTTGTTCATCGCTTCGGTGATTTCCACATCGACGAAGTGGTTCACCAACCGTGGGTGGCCGTCGAAGTTCACCCAGCGGTTGTTCTCGGTGCGACCGGCGAGCTGTGTGGGATCACGCCGGGAGGGCCGCTCGACCAGCACGCGCTGCATGCTGCCCACCATGCCGGCACTGATGGCACGGCCTTGCGCATCGAGCAGCCGCTGCAGGCGCGCCAGACGCTGACTCTTGATCTCGTCCGCAACATCATCCGGCAGCGAGGCGGCCGGCGTTCCCGGCCGGCGACTGTAGATGAAGCTGAAAGACTGATCGAACCCCACCTCTTCGGTGAGGGCCAGTGTCTGCTCGAAGTCCCGCTCGGTCTCACCGGGAAAGCCGACGATCAGATCGGTGGAGACCGCGATGTCGGGCCGCACCGCACGCAGGCGTCGCAGCTTCTGCTTGAACTCGAGCACGGTGTACCCGCGGCGCATCAGGCCCAGGATGCGGTCGGAACCACTCTGCACCGGCAAGTGCATGTGGTTGGCCAGCTTGCGCGTGCGTGCGAAGGCCTCGATCAGCGTATCGCTGAAATTCAGTGGATGCGAAGTGGTGAAGCGGATGCGTTCGATGCCGGGCATGGCGCCGACGGCCAGGATGAGCGCACCCAGATCCATGGGCGCGGCGTCAGGACGCAGCCCTTCGTAGGCATTGACGTTCTGCCCCAGCAGCGTGATTTCGCCCACACCCTGCGCGGCAAGACCGCGCACTTCCTCGAGCACCGAGGCAGCCGGACGGCTGACTTCCTCGCCGCGTGTGTAAGGCACCACGCAGTAACTGCAGAACTTGCTGCAGCCTTCCATGATGGAGACGAAGGCGGTGGCGCCGTGCGCGCGCGGCGAGGGCAGGCGATCGAATTTCTCGATCTCCGGAAAACTGACATCCACCTGCCGGCGGCCGCTGCGGCGGATCTCGTCCAGCATCTGCGGCAGTCGATGGATGGTCTGCGGACCGAACACCAGGTCCACATAGGGCGCGCGCGTGAAGATGGCCGCGCCCTCCTGACTGGCCACGCAGCCGCCCACGCCGATGATGAGCTGCGGCCGTTGGTTCTTCAGCGCGCGCCAGTGACCCAGCAGCGAGAAGACTTTGTCTTCGGCCTTGTCGCGGATGGAACAGGTGTTCATCAGCAGCACGTCGGCCGACTGCTCGTCGGCCGCGGCCGTCAGACCTGCCTGGGCGGCCAGCACGTCCCCCATCCTGGAGGTGTCGTACTCATTCATCTGGCAGCCGAAAGTCTTGATGAAATAGCGTCCGGACATGGGCCGTTGGGCAACGATTCGGACCCCGGATTCTACCCATTGTGCATTGCACAATGTTGTCGGACGAACGCTAATCGGCAGCAACTTTTCCGATCAGAAGGGGATGTCGTCGTCGAAGTCGGCAGCCGCGCCGCCGCCACCGCCACCGGCCGGCGCGGGGGTAAAGGCCTCGGCACCCGGATCGCGCCGGTCACGGGTTTCCTGCGCGGCTCCGCCACCGCCACCGCCGCGACCACCCAGCATCTGCATCTCGCTGGCGACGATTTCGGTGGTGTAGCGGTCGTTGCCCTGCTTGTCCTGCCATTTACGGGTCTGCAGGCGGCCCTCGATGTAGACCTGCGAGCCCTTGCGCAGGTATTCGGCGGCGATCTCGCCCAGCTTGTTCCACATCACCACCGTGTGCCACTCGGTGTTTTCCTTCATTTCGCCGGACTGCTTGTCGCGCCAGCTCTCGGAGGTGGCCAGGCGGATGTTGGTGACGGTGGTGCCACCGGGCGTGGTGCGGGTTTCCGGATCCTGGCCCAGGTTGCCGATGAGAATGACCTTGTTGATGCCGCGCGCCATGACTGACCCCTGAGTAACTGTGCAAGAACTCCAAGCCTACCCACGCGCCTGTCACGAAGCCCGCCGCGTAAATGCCGCGAGTATCCAGATAGGCGCGCCGGGCCTGTTCCGGGGGCTATAGTAATCGTTTTCCTTCACCCCGCTCACTCATGGATTTGATCAGCGTCCGCGGCGCCCGCACCCACAATCTGCGCAACATCGATGTCGACCTGCCGCGCGACCGCCTGATCGTCATCACGGGGCTTTCAGGCTCGGGCAAATCCTCGCTGGCCTTCGATACGCTGTACGCGGAAGGGCAGCGTCGTTACGTGGAATCGCTGTCGGCCTACGCGCGGCAGTTCCTGTCGATGATGGACAAGCCCGATGTCGACCGCATCGAAGGTCTCTCGCCGGCCATCGCCATCGAGCAGAAAGCCACGTCGCACAACCCGCGCTCCACCGTGGGAACGGTCACCGAGATCTACGACTACCTGCGCCTGCTGTATGCCCGCGCCGGCATTCCGCGCTGCCCGGAACACGGCATCGACCTCACCGCGCAGACCGTCAGCCAGATGGTGGATCAGGTACTCAAGCTGCCGGAGGGCGAGAGCTGCCTGCTGCTGGCGCCGCTGGTGGTGTCTCGCAAGGGCGAGCACCAGGAATTGCTGGCGGAGCTGGCCTCGCAGGGCTTCGTGCGCGTGCGCATCAATGGCACGGTGACCGAGATCGACGCGGCGCCGAAGCTCGACGCCAAGCGCAAGCACGACATCGAGGCGGTGGTGGATCGCTTCAAGATCCGGCCGGATCTGGCGCAGCGCCTGGCGGAGTCCTTCGAGACCGCGCTGCGGCTGGGCAATGGCGTGGCGCGTCTGGCGCCGGCTTCAGGCAAGGCGGAGGAGACGGTTTTTTCCAGCCGCCACGCCTGCCCGGTCTGCGGCTACAGCGTGCCGCCGCTCGAGCCGAAGATGTTCTCGTTCAACAACCCGGCCGGCGCCTGCCCTACCTGCGATGGCCTGGGGTACCAGGAGTTCTTCGATCCCGAACGCGTGGTGATGCACCCGAACCTGTCGCTGGCCGGGGGCGCCATCCGGGGCTGGGATCGGCGCAATGCCTACTACTTCCAGATGATCCGCGCGCTCAGCCTGCACTACCAGTTCGACATCGAGGCGCCGTGGTCGACGCTTTCCACCAGGGTGCGCGAGGCGGTCCTGCATGGCAGCGGCGAGACCGCGATCGAATTCCGCTATACCGATGCGCGCGGCCGGGCGGCAAAACGCTCGCACCCCTTCGAGGGCATTCTGCCGAATCTGGACCGCCGCTATCGCGAAACCGAGTCGGCCACCGTGCGCGAGGAACTGGGCAAGTACCGCGGCATGCGCCGCTGTCCCGACTGCGACGGCGCGCGGCTGAACGTCGCCGCGCGCAGTGTTTACGTGGGCGAAAGGCGCCTGCCCGATGTCGCCGCGCTGTCGGTGGCCGATGCGATGCGGCTCTACAGCAGCCTCACCCTGCCCGGCTGGCGCGGCGAGATTGCCGCGCGCATCGTCAAGGAGGTGGCCGACCGGCTGCGTTTCCTGGTGGACGTGGGACTGGACTACCTCACGCTCGACCGCAGCGCCGAGACGCTCTCCGGCGGCGAGGCGCAGCGCATCCGGCTGGCCAGCCAGGTGGGCTCGGGTCTCACCGGCGTGCTGTACATCCTCGACGAGCCTTCGATCGGCCTGCACCAGCGCGACAACCAGCGCCTGCTGACCACGCTGAAACGCCTGCGCGACCTGGGCAACACCGTCATCGTCGTGGAGCACGACGAGGAGGCCATACTCAGCGCCGATCATGTGCTCGATCTGGGCCCGGGTGCCGGCGTGCATGGCGGCGCCGTGGTGGCGGAGGGCACACCGGCCCAGGTCCGCGACAACAAGAACTCGCTGACTGGCGACTATCTCAGCGGCCGCAAGGCCATCGCCGTGCCCAAACGCCTGTACGCGCGCGATCCGGCGCGCGAGATCCGCATCGTCGGCGCCACGGCCAATAACCTGCGCGGCGTCTCCGCGGCCTTCCCCATCGGCCTGTTCACCTGCGTGACCGGTGTTTCAGGCTCGGGCAAATCCACGCTGGTGAACGACACCTTGTACGCCGGCGTGGCGCGGCACCTGGGCCTCACGGGCCTGGATGCGCCGCGCGTGGAAAGCATCGAGGGGCTGGAAAACATCGATCGCGTGATCGACATCGTCCAGAGCCCCATCGGCCGCACGCCACGATCCAACCCCGCCACCTACACGGGCCTGTTCGCGCCGCTGCGCGAGCTGTTCGCCCAGGTGCCCGAAGCGCGCGCGCGCGGCTACGACGCGGGGCGCTTCAGCTTCAATGTGAAAGGCGGCCGCTGCGAAGCCTGCCAGGGCGACGGCGTCATCCGCGTCGAAATGCATTTTCTGCCGGATGTGTATGTGCCCTGCGATGTGTGCCAGGGACGCCGCTACAACCGCGAGACGCTGGAGATCCGCTATCGCGGCAAGACCATCCACGATGTGCTGCAGATGACCATCGAGGATGCACTGGCGTTCTTCGCGCCGGTGCCGATGATCGCCGGCAAGCTGCAGACGCTGCTGGACGTGGGCCTGTCCTACATCCAGCTCGGCCAGAATGCCACCACGCTCTCCGGCGGCGAGGCGCAGCGCGTGAAGCTGGCGCGCGAACTGGCCAAGCGCGCCACGGGCCGCACGCTGTACATCCTCGATGAGCCCACCACGGGGCTGCACTTCCACGATGTGGCGCAACTGCTCACGGTGCTGCACCGGCTGCGCGACGAAGGCAACACGGTGGTGGTGATCGAGCACAATCTGGATGTCGTGAAGACAGCCGACTGGATCATCGACCTGGGACCGAACGGCGGCGCGCAGGGAGGACAGATCCTGTGCACCGGCACGGCGGCCGATGTGGCGCGCTGCGCCGACTCGCACACCGGAAAATTCCTGGCGCCGCTGCTGAAGCCGCGCTGAGTCTTTCAGCTGGCCGGATGGCGCGCCGAAGTGAAGTGCTGCCGCACTTCGCCGTTGGCGTTGCGCTCGCGATAATCGCCCTGCGTATAACCTGAAACGACATTGCGCCAGAACTTCACGGCGTTCGGATTGCGCGAGTACTCGACGATCTCCCAGCGCCCCGCGAAGCGGTTCAGGATCAGCCGCACGGCACTGCGGCCCACGCCGCGACGGCGATACGGCTTGGCGACAAAAAATTCGGCCATGCGATAGTCGCTCTCGCGCGAGGCGCGCGCATCGCGCGCCACCAGCGCGAAACCCGCCGGCTGCCCGTCGTCGAGAATGGTCAGCAGCGTGGCGGAGGTATCCATGAACCAGCGCTGCAGCTGGTCGGGTTCACGATGCCCCACTTCGCCCAGTGCCGGGAAGATGCCGGTGTTCAGCAGCCCCAGATCGTCCAGGTAGTCGCGATAGACACCCTCGATCCATTGCCGATCGGGGGCATTTGACCGCGCGTCTCGCACTGTGACCGTCATGGTGAAGGACCCGTAAAAAGCAAAGCCCGGACAGGATATGCACCTGACCGGGCTCTGGGCTCGTCCGACTTCTCAATCGGACGACATCACGCAGTGCTACTGCTTACTTGGCAGGCTCGGCGGGAGCCGGAGCAGCGGCGCCTTCAGCCGGAGGAGGAGCCGGGGCAGCTTCAGCAGGAGCCGGAGCGGTTTCGGCAGGAGCGGCGGCAGGAGCGGCGGCTTCAGGAGCAGCAGCCTCTTCCTTCTTCGCGCAAGCGGCCAGGGCCAGAGCAACAACGGCAGCGCTCAGAGCAAGTTTGGTTTTCATCGAACAATTACCCCAGAAATTGAAAATGGATGAGCAGAGACCTTAAAAGCAACAAAAGGGCGCGAGCCCTGACGACTTCGCATCGCTATCCAAAATTCTAGCGCTTTTGCGACCTGTTTCAAATTCGCGTATGTGAGACCGGCTATTAACCAATACTCGTCGCAGTTTCACGACAGTTCCGCCTGCCTTTGCCCGGCTCACCAATGGCAATATCTGGCCCTGCATGACCACTTCCACGGACAGCCTCTATCCCGCGCACCTGCAGTACGTCATCAGCGCGCTGCAGGAGGCCATGACGGAGGCGGGCCTCGATGGCCTGGTCATCGAGGCGGGGCGGGCCCGGCTGGCCTTCCAGGACGATCAGGCTTACCCCTTCCGGCCCAATCCCTGGTATCTGTGGCCCGCACCGGCTCCGGCCGCCCCCGGCAGCCTGTTTTTGATCAGAAACAACGAGTTGCCTGAACTGCTGCTGGTGCTGCCACAGGACTATTGGCACATTCCGCCACAACTTCCTGTCGCATCGTGGACCCATCACATCCATCTGGTGCCGCTGCCTGATGCCGCCAGCGCCCTGCAACGGGCAATGGCCTTCCAGGGCCGGACAGGATGGCTGGGCGAGTCGCCTTCGCCCAAATCAGACTGGCCCGCGAATCCACCGCGGCTGATCGCGCAGCTCGAATTGGCCCGCAGCCGCAAGACTGCCTACGAGCTGGCCTGTCTGCGCGAAGCCAGCACGCGCGGCGCGCGCGGTCATGTCGCCGCCGAACTGGCCTTCCGCCAGGGTCGCGGCGAATTCGATATCCACCTGGCTTTTCTCGCCGCCACGCAACAGAACGAAACAGAGCTGCCCTACGGCAACATCGTGGCGCTGAACGAGCACGCCGCGACCCTGCACTATCAGCTGCGCGACACGGCGCCACCCGCGCAGCACCGCTCGCTGCTGATCGATGCCGGTGCCACAACGTCGGGCTATGCCAGCGACATCACGCGCACCTGGGCCGCCGCGCGGGGCGACTTCGCCGACCTGATCGATGGCATGGAACGCCTGCAGCAGCAGCTGTGCGGCGAAGTGCGGGCCGGTGTCGACTGGCGCGAGCTGCATCTGCGCGCGCATCACCTGGTGGCCGCGCTGCTGCAGGACGCCGGGGTGCTGGAAGCCTCACCCGCGCAGGCGGTGGAACTGGGCATTTCCTCCGCCTTTCTTCCACATGGACTGGGACATCTGCTGGGTCTGCAGGTGCATGATGTGGGCGGCTTCCGGTCGCAGGCCGATGGCGAACCGATTCCGCGGCCCGCGGGCCATCCCGCGCTGCGCCTGACGCGGCGCCTGATGCCGGGCATGGTGGTCACGGTGGAGCCCGGCGTTTATTTCATCGACAGCCTGCTCGAAGCGCTGCGCGCCGGCCCGCACGCGCGACACGTGAACTGGGCACTGGTCGACGCGCTGCGGCCCTTCGGCGGCATCCGCATCGAGGACGATATGGCCGTGGGCGAAGAACACAGCGAAAACCTCACGCGCGCGGCCTTTGCCGGCCTTGCGGCCGGCTGAGGCGGACAACGCCCGCTTGAGCGGCGCCAGCGCTCTGGCTACGCGCCGGCAACCTGCTTCTTCAGCAGATCGCGGATCTCTTCGAGCAGCACTTCATTGCGCGGCGGCGGTGGCGGCGGCACGTTCACCGCTGGCGGCGCCGGCTTCTTCAGCTTGTTGATGCCCTTCAGCGCCAGAAACAGCACGAAGGCAATGATGATGAAATCGAAGATGGTCTGGATGAATGCGCCGTATTTCAACACCACGTCCTTGCCGTCGGCCCCGTGGCCGATGACCGTGCCCAGATCGGTGAAATTGACGCCGGACAGCGCCATGCCCAGCGGCGGCATGATCACGTTCTCGACCAGCGCGGACACGATCTTGCCGAAGGCGGCACCGATGATGACGCCGACGGCCATGTCCACCACATTGCCCTTCATGGCGAATTCTTTGAATTCCGATGCGAGGCTCATCCCGGACTCCCTTGCTTTTGCAGCGATTGTTGGGGCGGGTTTGTTCCCCGCGCGAATCAGCCTATGTCAACATCGCGCCAGGCAGCAAGTCGTCGCGCCAGCGCCGGCTTGAAGATAAAAGGGGGCGTAATGTTTCTGCATCCAAGCGGCAAATTCGACAACAGTGCGCGCGCCTGCCGGCACATCGAGGTCAAGCCGCTGGCCGCCGCCATGGGAGCCGAGATCCGCGGCGTCGCCATCGGCCGCGAGACCGATGCGCAGTTCGCCGAGATCGAAGACGCGCTGTTTCGCCACAAGATGATCTTCTTCCGCGACCAGCAGATGGGGCACGCGGAACAGCATGCTTTCAGCCGCCGCTTCGGCCCGTTCGCCGAGGATGCCTACACCCAGGGCGTGCCGGGCTTCCTCGAGGTGCAGCCGCTGATCAAGGAAGCCGACGACCGCTCCGCGCATGTATTCGGCGAGGGCTGGCACACGGACTCACCCTTCCTCGATGAGCCGCCGTCGATCACCATGCTGCGCTCGGTGCAGATTCCGCCCTACGGTGGCGACACCATGTGGGCCAACGGCGCGCTGGCGCTGGCAACGCTCAGCGATGCCATGCGGAAAATGATCAAGGACCTGCGCGTGCACTTCTCCATGCGCGACGTGCTGATCTCGGCGCAGGAAAACGCGGAAGCGCGCGACAGCCCCATCGGCAAACTGGCGGCCACGCGCGACCTGGCCACGCTGCCCGAGAGCATCCAGCGCAAGGTGCGGGGCAACACGCATCCGCTGATCCGCACGCATGCGCGCAGCGGCGAGCAGTCGCTGTACATCGACACCTCGTATGCAGTGGGCTTCGAAGGCATGCGGCTCGAGGAGGCCGCGCCGTTGCTGAAATTCCTCGGCGAGCATCTCACGCAGCCTGCCTTCACCTGCCGGCTGCGCTGGGAGGTCAACATGCTGGTGCTGTGGGACAACCGCCTGTGCGTGCATCAGGCGTTCAACGACTACCAGGGCCACCGGCGCGAGATGTACCGCACCACGCTGGCCGGCGAGAAACCACGCTGAAAAGAAAAGCCCCGGATGAACCGGGGCTTTTACATCGACCAGCGCTGGCGCCTGTCAGGCCGCTGCAGCCTTTTTCTTCTTCGGGGCGGCCTTGGCCTTCACGGCTGCCTTGCCTTTGGCCTTCTTGCCGCCCTTGCTCTGAGTTTCCGCCGCCGGTGCGGCCTGCGGGCCATCCACCAGCTGCATCAGCGCCATGGGCGCGGCGTCACCGGGACGCGGAGCCATGTGCAGGATGCGAGTGTACCCGCCAGCGCGCGCCTTGAAACGCGGCCCCAGGTCGGCGAACAGCTTCTCGACCACCTTGGCGTCGCGCAGCCGCGAGAAGGCGGTACGGCGCTTGGCTTCGGTATCCACCTTGGCCAGCGTGATCAGCGGTTCGACCACGCGGCGCAGCTCCTTGGCCTTCGGCACCGTGGTGCGGATGGTCTCGTGCTGCAGCAGCGAGGCGGCCATGTTGCGCAGCATGGCGCGGCGATGCGGTGCATTGCGCGACAGCTGGCGGCCAGACAATTGATGACGCATTAGCTAGATCTCTTAGTTACTTTCGTCGTGACGCAGGCCCGCGGGCGGCCAGCCGTCCAGGCGCATGCCCAGCATCAGGCCGTGGCCCTGCAGCACTTCCTTGATCTCGGTGAGCGACTTCTTGCCGAGGTTCGGGGTGCGCAGCAGCTCCACTTCCGTGCGCTGCACCAGAT
>Ga0164241_10006791_pt1 | contig 10377 bp, 6 predicted proteins | sample OricomyardsoilBY_FD_108780 | JGI IMG/M metagenome (GOLD analysis project Ga0164241, IMG submission 108780) | Backyard soil microbial communities from Emeryville, California, USA - Original compost - Back yard soil (BY) | ecosystem: Environmental > Terrestrial > Soil > Unclassified | place: USA... | reverse complement strand
TTGTGCGCGCTCCATGAAACTCCTCTATCGTTTTTATAAAGTCCTCACCTTTTTTTCGAACGTTTGCTTTTCCTTCCGCGTATCCGAAGTATGGAGAATTCGGCGGATCAATACTTTTTACATTGTCTGAAAAAAGTTCGTCCTGTATGTCAAACCATTTTTCCTGTTGCGCGAGTTCATTAAACCTGGCTGCGATTTCATGTATGGTATATGCTTTTTCTTTTGAGTTAGGCTGGCCTTTATCCGTACTAATCAGACCAGGCAGGCTTTGAGTAATATATTGTGTCCATCCGTTTACGCAAGCGTTGTAACATTCATACTCAGGGACCAAACCCTCATGTGTGAAGCGGAGTTGTGTCTTGCCATTTTGCTGCGAAATTTCAAATATAATTTTTGTTCCTATCCATTCGCTTTTGTCTTTAGTAAAACTGAAATAATTGTCTATGCAAAGCCAAACTACTTTTTCACCGGGAATAGATTCTTCTATCTTCATTTTGCAACGATGAACATCTTTGTAATGGTAAATAAATTCATCATTGAACTTTTCTGTCTTGCCTTCTATTTCTTCGGACCACCACCCGCGAACGTTATTGATAGCGTTGAATACTTCTTCAGGTGTCTGATCTACCAGGATGGTAGTCGTAAAATTTTGATTTACCATTGTTTGATTTTTTGTATTGATTTATACTAAGTGTTTTGTTACTATAACTATACCTCTTTGGTGTCAAATAAATAAATTTAGTGTATTTACCAGGCTTTGATTTCAACTTCTTTTTTGTAAGGTTGGCCTACACTTGTAGTTATTAAGCTGAATAAACTTTGTAAATAATAATTCCATCCGTTAAAACAGTCTTTGTAACATTCAATATCCGGTAGTAGACCCTGGTGAGTAAAACATATCTTGGTTTTGTTTCCGTCTGAATCAATTTCAAAAATAATCTTTGTTCCCGTCCATTCGTTTTTGTTTTTCAGAAAATTAAGCTTGCTTTCTGTCACAAGCCACACCATTTTTTTGTTGGGAATGGCTTCTATTAATTTTTGTTTGGAATAATGTACATCTTCGTAAAAGCGCACTTCAAACTCATCGTTTAGTTTTTGAGACTTGCCTTCAAAATCTTCTGACCACCATTCGGAAACATTTTTGATGGCATCGAACGCTTCTATTGCAGATTTATCTGTAACGAGTGTATGGGTGTAATTTTTATTTTCCATGATTGTGTCTTAATGCTTTTTTTGAATTCTATACAGCAAAAATATTATCTCATTACAAATTTTACCGGGTGCTAAATGGACATTATGGCGGGCTGATTTGGACACAATAAATTTCTATCTTTGCCGCAAAAAGAATCGGATGAAACATCTTACTATATTAGTGCCGGAGGGCCAGAACAACCTGAGCAGTATCGTCGGCCCATTTAAAATATTTACAAGAGCCAATGAATTTTGGAAGGCAGCGGGCAAAAAAGAATTGTTTAAGATCGAATTAGCCGGTGTTACAAAAGAAGTGGAATTTTATAACGGGTTATTTTCTGTCAGGCCTCACGTAAATATTTCAGCGATAACAAAAACCAATCTTGTAATTATTCCTTCATTGAATCATAATTATGAAAATGCTTTGCAAGGAAACACGTCGTTGATTAAATGGATCGAACAACAATATATTAAAGGCGCAGAGGTAGCAAGTATATGTACAGGCGCTTTTATGTTGGCTGCCACCGGTTTGCTGGACGGGAAACGTTGCTCAACGCATTGGGCAGTGACCGAAAATTTCAGAAGGATGTTTCCGAAAATCAATTTGCAAACGGACCAATTGATTACGGATGAAAATGGAATTTATACAAATGGCGGCGCTTATTCGTTTCTAAACCTGATGATCTATTTGATAGAAAAATATTACGACAGGCAAACAGCTATTAATTGTTCCAAAGTATTTCAGATTGAAATGGACCGGAACAGCCAGTCCTCGTTCGCCATCTTCACCGGTCAAAAAAAGCATGATGATGAAATGGTGAAAAAGGCACAGGCAATCATTGAAGGAAAATTAGATGAAAAGATCTCTGTTGAATCATTGTCTTCCCGGTTTGCCGTGGGACGCCGGACTTTTGACAGAAGATTTATCAAAGCGACCGGCAATACTCCGCTGGAATATTCGCAACGCGTAAAAATAGAATCAGCAAAAAAAGCACTGGAGGTTAGCCGCAAAACAATCAATGAAATAATGTATGAAGTGGGTTATTCAGATGTAAAAGCATTTCGTGAGGTGTTTAGAAAAATTACTGGTATGTCGCCATTGGAATATAAACACAAGTATAGTAAAGAAGCGACGGTGGTTTAAAATTTCCCAGGTAAATTCTTTTCGTATTTCTATCAGTTTTGAAATAAGCAGAGCCTCTATCCCTAATTTGCAATCTTTAAAAAATGAAAAGTTATCTTTGAAACAAAGCTGCAAAGCAGTAAAACAACAAATTTCAATGAATCTTATTTATCAATAGACCAATAAACGAATTAACCAATAAACCAATAAACCAATTAACCATTTCCACATGGGACAAGATATTTTTCAATCACCGGATTATTTTAAGGTAGATGAACTTCTTACAGAAGAGCATAAACTGATTCGGGAATCGGTTCGTAATTATGTGAAAAAAGAAGTTTCGCCCATTATAGAAGACTATGCACAAAGGGCTGAATTTCCGCAACAAATTGTAAAGCAATTAGGCGACCTGGGATGTTTTGGCCCCACCATTCCGCAGGAATATGGTGGCGGCGGACTGGATTATATTTCTTATGGATTGATGATGCAGGAGTTGGAGCGCGGTGATAGCGGCGTTCGTAGTACAGCAAGTGTACAGGGGTCGTTGGTGATGTTTCCCATTTATGCGTATGGAAGCGAAGTACAAAGAAAAAAATATTTACCAAAGCTGGCGAGTGGCGAATGGCTGGGATGTTTTGGGCTTACCGAGCCGGATCATGGAAGCGATCCAAGTGGAATGTTGAGCAATTTTAAACCTGCCCGTCCGGGAGGCGGGGATGCGGGTGATCATGTTATTTTGAACGGAAGTAAAATGTGGATCAGCAATGCACCATTTTCACAAGTTGCAGTAGTGTGGGCCAAAAATGAAGAGGGAGAAATTCAAGGTTTAATTTTGGAAAGAGGTATGGAAGGATTTACTACGCCAACTACTCACGGCAAATGGAGCCTGCGTGCCAGCGCCACCGGTGAATTGGTTTTTGATCATGTAAAAGTTCCTAAAGAAAATATTTTGCCCGGCATAAAGGGGCTGAAAGGACCGTTGAGTTGTCTTACCAAAGCGCGCTACGGCATTGCCTGGGGAACGGTTGGCGCTGCAATGGATTGTTATGATACGGCGCTGCGCTATTCAAAAGAAAGGATCCAATTTGACAGGCCGATAGGAGGATTTCAATTACAACAAAAAAAGCTGGCGGAGATGATTACCGAAATTACCAAAGCGCAATTATTAAACTGGCGGCTTGGCGTATTAATGAATGAAGGAAAAGCGACCCCGCAACAGGTGAGCATGGCCAAAAGAAATTCGTGCGAAATAGCGGCTAACATCGCCAGGGAGGCGCGTCAGATGCTTGGTGGCATGGGCATCACAGGAGAATATCCGATCATGCGCCATATCATGAATCTTGAAAGTGTACTCACTTATGAAGGTACCCATGATGTACACTTGTTAATAACCGGAATGGATATAACCGGGTTCAATGCATTTAAATAAATAATTGAGTTTGCCTTTCATTTACGTCACGGATCCCACGTCCTTAAAAAATCGTTTTAGAATTTTCAAAATACCTGGAACTATTTTCAGAATGAATTATTGAAATAAATTCCGCTGTCCTACAATTAGTTTTCCAGGATAATAAAAAAACCGCGTGCGTAAAAAGAACGCATTATACGCTTTAAAACAATTCATTTCTTATTTTTTCCTTTTATATTTGCGCCCTTAGCAAACAAGAACGTCTATTATGAGTTTTGAAAATTATGTGATTCCCTACCAGGTTGATGAGAGATACAAGAAAAAAGTGGCTTATTTTTCAATGGAATATGCGATTGACCAGCCGTTGAAAATTTATAGTGGAGGTCTTGGATTTTTATCCGGATCACATTTGCGCAGCGCTTACGAATTGCGCCAGAATCTAATAGGCATCGGTATTTTATGGAAAGAAGGATATTACGACCAGGCAAGAAATCAAGACCAGACATTGAAAGTAGTTTGGATAGAAAAGATCTATAATTTTCTTGAAGACACTAAGATCAGGTTTCAGATCAATATCCACGATCACCCGGTTTGGGTAAAAGTTTTGTATCTAAATCCTACCACGTTTGACACAGCGCCGCTATTTTTATTAAGCACGGATGATGTTGAAAATGATTACGTGTCACGCACGATATGTCACAGGCTTTATGATGGAAATGCTGCTACCAAAATGGCGCAGTTTATTTTATTGGGTGTAGGAGGAGCCAGGTTGCTCGATATAATGAATTATGATCCCGAGTTGTATCATCTTAATGAGGCGCACGCGGTAAGCGCTGCCTTTTATTTGTATCAAAAATTTGGCAATTTAGAAGATATCAAAAAGCGCCTGGTATTTACTACCCATACGCCGGAAGAAGCAGGTAATGAAAAGCACGACATTTATCTATGCGAAAAAATGAGCTATTTCTGTGGTATGCCCCTCGATCAGGTCAGGAAGATTACAGGAATTACTGATGATCAGTTTAATCATTCGCTTGCCGCGCTACGTTTTGCTCATCTTGCTAATGGCGTTTCTCAATTGCACGGTGAAGTAAGCCGGCAGATGTGGAATAAATACGAAGGGATCTGTGAGATAAAAGCCATCACCAATGCGCAAAACTGGAAATACTGGGCGGACAAACAATTGTACCGCGCAAGGCAGGAACATAATGATGATTGGTTTGATGACAGGAAAAGGCATTTGAAACAACGCGGCTTGGCTATAGTAGCCGATCAAACAGGAAAGCTGATGGATCCGAATGTGCTTACGATCGTTTGGGCAAGAAGGTTTGCAGGGTATAAAAGAGCGGAGTTGCTGACAAGAGATCATAAACGATTTGAAGCATTGTTGAACAATCCTAAATATCCTATACAGATTATTTGGGCCGGAAAGCCTTACCCGCTTGATTATCCGGCGATCAACGATTTTAATCATTTGGTGAATCTCAGCAAACAATACAAGAATGTGGCTGTTTGCGTAGGTTATGAATTGGCATTGAGCAGGCGCCTGAAACAGGCAGCGGATGTTTGGCTAAATAATCCGAGAGTGCCCAGGGAGGCAAGTGGTACCAGTGGAATGACAGCAGCCATGAATGGCGCGGTAAACCTGAGCACGAATGACGGATGGATATGCGAGTTTGTAAATAATGGGAATAATGGTTTCGTAGTGCCGCCGGCGGATTACATGAATATGCATGTGGAAGAGCAGGATAATTATGATATGGATCAGCTCTATGACATACTGGAAAAAGAAATCTTGCCGCTTTATTATAATGATTTTGAAACCTGGAGACAAATAGTAAAAAATGGCATGAGGGATGTGCAGTTTGCATTCGGCAGCAACAGGATGGTAGAAGAATATTATGAGGTTCTATATAAATAGAATACTACCCGGTGAACGCAGCTTTGTAGCTCTCAGGCAGCAAACGAATATTTAATCACAATTTCGATTTAGTCTTACTGTATTAAAACTGGCGATGTTTGCATCGCCTGTTTTTATTTAAAAGAGATGCCAATCCGTTTAAAGTATAATTTCATAAGTCGTGAAAAACAATTTTCTGTTTTGAAGATGGCAAATCTAATGTTAACCCACATTGCAGCAAAAGGCCGTTCAAACGTTAAAATTTAATTTTTTTTTTTAGAAAATTATCACCATATTTTTAATTTCCTGTGGGGGGGTACAGGCATAAAAAATCCACGACGCGTATAAGGCCTTTATTTGGTTTGTAGTACACAAGGGGTGTTCAAATTTGAACAGGGTTTGCCATCTTTGAATCTTGTATTTCAAAAGTACCATACGCAAACATCCTGAAACCGGAAAGCTCAGCGGCTACTTTCGGCTGGTAGAAAGTTATCGCAATAGCGATAGCAGAGTCTGTCATCGGACGATTTTAAATGTTGGTTTCATGGAAGATGCTACCCCGGAGCAGCTAAATAAAATTCAAAAGCGGTTGACTGAAAAGTATGAGCATAAGCAATCCTTGTTTGAAGGCGAAGAAGATCCTGTTGTAAAAAAATATGTAGAACAATTATGGCAGCGCATAGTGGCTTCCAAAAAGCTGGATATAGTACCGGTAGAAAGACTTTCAAGAATGATAAACGCCGACACGATGCGGCACAGCAATATAAGAGAAATAGGCTCAGAGTGGATAGCCCACCATAGCTGGGACAAATTGCAACTCACTGAATTGCTCTTAAAGCACGGCTTTAGTGAAGATGAAGCTAAACTTGCAGCCACACAAGTTATAAGCCGCGCTGTTTATCCGGCATCAGAATTAAAAACGACAAGGTGGATAAAGGAAAACTCTGCTGTATGTGAGCTTACAGGGTATGATATGGAGAAACTCACTAAAGACAAATTATATGAAAGTGCCCTTCATTTATATGAAGTGAAAGATGCGCTGGAAAAACATTTGTCAGCCCGCACCAATGAACTCTTTGACTTAGAAGATAAAATTATTTTGTATGACCTTACCAACACTTACTTTGAAGGTGAAAAAAGAAGGAGCCAATTAGCGAAATTTGGACGCAGCAAGGAAAAGCGCAAAGATGCAAAATTAGTAGTACTGGCTTTGGTCGTTAATATTGAAGGCTTCATAAAATATTCTTCCATACTGGAGGGGAATATTGCTGACAATAAAACACTGGCTGCGATGATAGATAAGTTATCAACGCACACCTGTAATCCTAATGCTGTTGTAGTATTGGATGCAGGCATTGCCACAGAAGACAATTTAAAACTGATAACTGAAAAAGGATACCGATACCTTTGTGTTAGTAGAAGTAAGCTCAAAGATTATCAAACGGTACCTGGCAGGCTTACTGTGTTGATGGACACCAAATCAAAAAAAACCATCAGGCTAAAGCAAGTTACCGCTCAAACGAATACCGACTATTATCTGGAAGTGAAAAGTCCTGACAAAGCCATGAAGGAAGCAGGTATGATGAATCAATTTGAAAAAAGATTTGAAAGCGAATTACAAAAAATATATACCGCCATTCATAAAAAAGGAGGTGTCAAAAAATTGGATAAAGTCCATCAGCGCATCGGCAGGACAAAAGAGAAATACCCGTCTGTGGGCCAGTATTACCTCATTGAAGTAACTGCGGATAAAAAAGCAGAGAAGGCAACAGAAATGACCTGGGAAAAAGACCATGCAAAATATGACGACAAAATAGAAAATCTGGGTATTTATTTTTTAAGAACTAACATGGGCGTAACTGACGAAGTGGTTGTTTGGGATATTTACAATACGATAAGAGAAATAGAAAATGCGTTCAGGACCTTGAAGACTGACCTTGACTTGCGGCCAATATATCACAAGAGCGATAAGGCAACCATGGCGCATTTGCACCTGGGAATTTTAGCCTATTGGTTAGTGAATACGGTAAGGTATCAGTTAAAAAACAATAACATCAACAGTTGCTGGACGGAAATAGTAAGAATAGGCAATACGCAAAAAATGATTACCACCACCGGAACCAACACATTCAGTAAAACAATAGTAACCAGAAAATGTTCCGAACCAGAAGACAAACTAAAAGCCATTTACGATATCCTGCAAAGCAAATACCAACCTTTTACAAAACGAAAATCCGTAGTACACAAACCGGAACTAAAAAAAATTGAAACTCAACAACAACGCCTACTTTTGTCCGGATAGCTGCAATGTGGGTTAAGAAAATTCAATAGCGTTTTTTTGATAAATAATAGCCGGGTAAGCCTTTCCGTTACACATAGCAAAACGGGAATAGGAATTCTTCTTTTTTGCCTGCCTTCCGCAGGTAGGTTTGTCTGCTGTTTATTCAGCACATTACCTCTCTAAAAAATCCTGGTAAGAAAACTGCATGTATGCCTTACCGTATTTTATATCACTGGTATCATACCCCGGAGATATGAAAATTGGTTTCCTGGAAACATTGTCCATCGTTTCGGTTCCCTTCGGCGTTACAAATCCAAAACCGTTATTGAAAGAATAAAATGCGAATTGTTTGGCTGACGAATCCAACAAATCTTTGCCCCATTTAAAATCTTTGGTCGGAAGATGAAGTTGATCAAGGACTGTCGTAATGATATCCGTTTGAGAACCTATGTTGTCTATTCGCCCTTTCATAGATAAGGCGCCTCCCGAAAAAATCAAAGGGATACGAAATTTCGATGGCCTGTCGTTCAGATCGTATCCCGGTATCGGATGTCCATGATCAGCCACAAAAACAATTAATGTATTCTTCCACAAAGCATCTTGCTTTAATCTGTCGATAAAATGCCCGATAATACTATCGGTGTAATAAACTGAATTTTTAAAAAGAGTGGTTTCATCTGTTCCAGAAAAATGAGATTTCATGGGTACATCAAACGGCTCGTGGCTGCTGAGCGTGAACATGGCTGCGAAAAAAGGTTGTTTTTCTTTTTGGATATCATTATAGAAACGATTGAAAACATATTCGTCGTGAACGCCCCAGGAAGTAGTTCTTTCAGAAACGGGAAAATCATATTTGTCAACCAAACGCTCAATGCCAATGTTGATAAGATAAGACTTAATATTAGCGAATTCCAGTTCGCCGCCATAAGTATAACTGGAACGATAGCCAATTTTTTCAAGCGATTGATTGATTGAAGGAAGTTGTCGCGTTTTGGTCGGTGTTTTTATGATGGAAGTAATGGCTTGGTTGGGATAACCACTTAGCACAGCCACTTGCCCTTTTTCACTTCTATCTCCTGCAGCATAAATGTGTGTAAATAATAATCCATCTTCGGCAATCTTATCTAAGTTGGGCGTCACACCCGGCACGCCTCCGAGGCAACCGACCCATTTAGCTGTGTAGCTTTCAAGGATGATGAAAATAATATTGGGTTTTTCAACTGATAAGATAGAAGGAATTTTTAAAGACCCGGTATTATAAAGACTTTTTACTAATTCCTTCGATTTGCCGTTCGAAAAATAATCAAATGGATTATCGGGGCTATGTAAATTTAAAAGAGAGTGGTTGATGTTCCATAGCAAATTGATAGCGGCATGATCGGCAAATATTTTTTCAGAAAAATACGCGTCGCTTGCATTCATCGGTATTTTCTGAATGCCACCGCGGATCGGTACAATGAGGAATGCTAAGAGAAATAACGAGAAAAAAGAATCAGCAATATGAAACTTCTTTTGCGGTCGGTCTATGTACAGATTAAAATACTTTTTATACAGAAAAATATAAATAACAATGAGCACAACAAAGATGAGTAGCAATGAAAATACTGGCGCTGAAGAAATAGTAGTCCCCATCTCTTTTGGTGATTTAAAATATTGCAACGGAGTGGCATCCATTCTGTATCCCCACGCGGTATATAATCCGAGATCAGCTATTATTAAAAATGAAAAAATAACGATGAGTGAGCAGGTATATATCCTAATAATTTTATTGGCAGGAAGTTTTAGTACAAACGATTTTATAAAAAATAGTAGAAATGGAATGAGACAAATATAACCGGCAGATGATGCGTCCATCCTGGCCCCATAGAGAAATGTTTGAAAGATCTCTGTTCCGGTTAATGTTTTAGTGAGATGAAAATGGTAAAGTAAAAATGCCGCCCGAGCAATTACAAAGAATAAAAGCCAATAGAGAAAATAAAAAAGATATCCTTTGTATTTTTTCACTTTGCGAAAATAATAAATAAATTAAGCAGAAAGATGCAAAGATAATTTCACGCTAAATGAGTATCAGTCGCATTTTTTAATTTGGGGAAAATGACGAATAGGAATCCTTTGTATTTGTTGCTTTACTATAATGCTGTGTGAATCAGAATTTGCAGCATGAAAGGGCTTTAGGATTTTAGTTTATGCCTATCAGCCATTAATCTTTACGCCTTCGTAAATTTCTGAGAGGTCAATTTTTTCATCAATAACTTTGATAAATAAAAAATTTTCGGCAGAATTATATTCTTCCAATTCCCAGTGATTATTTTCATTTAACCGGAATACTTCAATATGTATGGTTTCAGAATCTACAAGCACATATTCTTTTAGCGTTGGAATATCCCGATACAATTTAAACTTATCACCACGGTCATAATTTCTTGTGGATTTCGAAAGCACTTCTACAATTACAGAAGGATTTAAAACATTAT
>Ga0164241_10006790_pt1 | contig 10377 bp, 8 predicted proteins | sample OricomyardsoilBY_FD_108780 | JGI IMG/M metagenome (GOLD analysis project Ga0164241, IMG submission 108780) | Backyard soil microbial communities from Emeryville, California, USA - Original compost - Back yard soil (BY) | ecosystem: Environmental > Terrestrial > Soil > Unclassified | place: USA... | reverse complement strand
TCCGCGGATTCCCAACAACAAGCTGAATTGAAAAAACAAGGTTATATGGTAGCCTCATTTGAGTTTGGGCGAGAATTTTATCCTGGGAAATTTTTAGAAGTGATTCGCAACATTGATCCGGGATGGAGTAAATATTGGATGTGGTTGTCGAATCGTTACGCAGATTTATCCAATATCAAACCTGCCATTTTACCAATTGATACGTTGGAGTCAATTGCGGAAATTGAGGTTGAATTTGTTATTGCCTTGCAAAATCTCGACATTCGCGAAAGTAGTGCTCTGATGGGTATCGATCTTGACAATAAAAAAAGTGAACCAACTCTCCTAGCCAAAGAATGGACCCAACAACACAAGATGGGTGCGCAACTGCGAGATGCATTGAGATTTGTTCGAGATACCACTCTGAATGCAAAACAAATTACGACCACTCAAGCGCGCATCTTTTCGTATATGGTACCGCCGGAATACAGTAAAGAATTTGTGGATCAATTGGAAGGAACGCGCAATTTGTTGAGCATGATTTGGACCGATGATGTTTCATTCGGAATCAAATCGAGTAATTTTTCTGCAATTGATATTCGAGCGACACGACCGCGACCGATTCAAGTCGAGACCGCAATTTTGGCGGCATTGGCTAGTTTACTGGTTCTTGGCGGCAAAGTTTATAATATTTCAATGAACAAAGAATGGTCAAATTATGTCTCGTATTCAAAATTCAAAAACAAACGGCTGGAAAGTTACATGGCTACATTTTCCACGACCAACCAAGATTCGCGATTCTTTTTAGCAAAATCCCCATTGCTATCTCCCCTTTCGTACGGTGGGCTTTATGGTGGTGGTGGTGGTGGTACGAAAACTCCACTCAAAAAAGAACTGGGCCCGAACACTGCCAACACCATGTTTGTTGTGCTGCCAACGTTTTCTGCTTCTTCTTCTTCTTCGTCGTCGTCGTCTTCGTCGGCAATCATCAAAGCTCCACTCGAGTCAAAAAAATCAAACATGCTGCCAACCGCGACATCCTCGGCAGGGTCCGATGATTTTGCCATGTGTCGTCTTCCTCCTCCTTCTCCTCCTCCTTCTCCTCCTCCTCCTCATATCAAATGCAAGAGATTGGAACCTGTCGTGTTTCAAACTACATTGAAGCACTTGTCCAAAAACCCCAAAACTCTCTTTTATGTCATTTAGGTTTTTGTGGTGACACATCTCAAAATTGAAAGACACCATTAGAAACTCCATTGACGAATGACACCATGACACCATTACGAAGTTCATCAACTTTCGCAATGAACTCCTTCATATTCTTCGCATCATTCTCCGATGGATGATTCGCCCAGAACTGGGTAATTGAATCATTTAACGGTTGTTTCGATAAGCGCTGTCGTGAATCCACGACCATCTTGCCAATAATTTTGATCTCTTCGTCCGATCCTTCCGCCATAAATTCATATCTGGCGCTACGGGTTATGTCCTTTTCATCGAAATAAGCTTTCGATAAGGTGGCTGTCTCTACCGCATCAAATCGATAGAAATTTGTCATCATGAATGCAAACTTGAATTCGTTGGGTATATCTATTTTTACCCCTTTCCTTGCTGCATTATGAAGAATTCCCGTACCCCTCACAATTGGTATGTGATCTTCGGGTAAGAATAGTTTCGGAATTAAAACACCTAGCAGTCCGGAAATTTTCGGCGTCATTTCTTTGTCTTCTTTGTTTTTATCATCTTTGCCAGATACGCTTTCCACTTTGTTTTTATCATCTTTGCCAGATACGCTTTCCACCTTTGCCATTTTATGCCTGAAAGGGAAGAGGAGATATTTTTTAGGGAAGAGAGGGATAGAAAGAGATTTTTGTAATTTGTTGCTAAAAAAGAGATTATGACGATGATGTGAAAAAAAATTATAGTGTGCCATAGAGGGGATCGTTGGGGTTTGAGAAAAGATATGGATGAGGTGGTGCTTGATCCCAAACGGTGCCTTGTGTGTTGTAAGAAATTACCGCCATTCCCAACAAAGAAACGAGAATAAATAATAATGCCGCAACGATAGCTACATAATTAATCAACTTATGTTTTCGTTCAGAATAATGTTGAGATCGATATCGATTTAACGCGTTCACGGCATTGATTTCTTTCGCTTGTTCCTGCTTTGCTTTAATTTCTTTTTCTTTTTCTTTTTCTTTTTCTTGTTGTTGCTGTGTCATTATTTGATGATGTTTCGGTTGTTGTTGTTGTTGTTGCTGCTCCTCTTCTCCTCCAACACGAGTTTCGCGGTCATCGTTGTTGTTGTATTGATCGTCACCATTGTCATCCTCATCATCGTAAAAAAAATTGTCATCGTATTCAGGATACGTCCGAAGAATGGATTGGTTTCCACCAGGATCCAACCAATCTTTCATTCCTGCAAACGTCTTTTCCACTCTTTCCCTCATTCCAAAACGAGCATCCTCTCCAGTCGACATTTTTTTTTTCTTTCTCTACTCCTCTAGGTTTTCAAAAAAGGTAAAAATAGGTAAAAAATAGGTAAATAATCAAAGAAAGACAAAACCACCTACCTTATTCTTGCCTTCAATTTCAGATGGGAGGTGGTGCGAGTCATGCAAACACGACTACTTTCAGTCAAACGAAAAAACTTCAAAAACAACCACTCCTGCAACAACAACAACAACAACAACAACAACAACAACAACAACAACAACAACAAGAGAAACAACCGCAGCAAAAAAAGGATGAGGTCAAGTTCAGCTCGGACAAAAGCATATTTTTTATTCGACATGGGCAGTCCAAACATAATGCTGATCCTATAACCTATGCAAATGTACGCAATCCGGGGCTAACGCTTCAAGGAATCACTCAAGCTTCCCAAATCCATGGTACGACCGATTTGTTAATCCGGAGTTCGTTGAAACGCACTCAAGAAACATTTGAATGGTCTCAGTTGAAAGCGAGTCGAATCGTCGTGAACGATTTATTTCGAGAATGGAAAGCCTATGGACCCAGTTGTTGGATCGAAAATGAAAGCGATGTTGACGAATCTTTGGCGCAAGTGACAGATCGAGCCCGTCAGGCTTGGGAGTTTATCAACCAACAACCCGAAAAATATATCACAATCGTGGGTCATGGTTATTTTCACAACCTCATGCTACTTCTCCGGGGAATTGACAAACAATTTTCAAATTGTGAAATTTTTAGATTCAATTATTCCCTTCCGGCGCAAACAAAGTAAATGGCAACGGTGGAACGAAATATTCACTTTCCGTTTCCGTCGCTTCAATTTTTTTGTCACTTTCCAAAGCAACGGGAGCGTTGGCTAATTGTTGAGGATTTGCAACATCCGTGGAATCGATATTATCATCTTCTGCTTCTTTCGTTTTTTCTCGGACTGAACCAAACTCTTTATCAAATGGATTTTCTTCTTCTGCTTCTTTTTCACCGTTTTTTTCTTGTTGTTTTGCATCGGGTCCAAAAATAGACAAGAACAGAAAATTTCGAAATTGGTTTTGCACTTTGGCCATGGTTTCTGGCGTTTCAAATTGTAAAATTTCATCCACTTGTTGTGCAGCAAAATGTTTTTGTTTGAATTTCACCAAGAAAAAAGCCACAATTTTGGGCAAAAACACGCTGAAATACATTCTCGCTTCTCGAGGCAAATACCAATTCATAAAATAATCTTGATCAAACACAAAGGTATCCAAAGTCCACTGCGTTGGACTCCAATTAATATAATCGATACATTGAATCGATGGCCAATATTGTTTCAGCAAATAAATTTCACATTGCAATTGATCATAATAACTCGCTTCAAAGCAAGCGTGAATCGCATGTTTTTGCGCAAAAGGACATTTAATTTCAATGCAACACAACACGATTCCATTAATAACCAAAATACCATCGGGCGAAATTCCTCGATGAACTTTGGTATCGCGCAAAAAAGACCAATTTCGAATTTCGACAACCGGATCTTGTTTAAAATCAAGCACAGGAAATTTCACTTCGCGATATTGAAATGTTTTCCAATCTTGAATCTGAAACCCATTTTTCACCCATTCCAAACGTTGACGGCGATACGCTTTGGTACACTGTTCGTATTGGTACGTACAGTAACATTGGGATGCATATGCCTCTTTTGCAGCACCCCATTCCATCGCTTCAACTTTAAATGCTTTAAATCGTTTCGATTCGTATTTTTCGTGTTCTCCGTCGTCGTTGAATTCATGATTATTGGTCCCCTCGAGTTCCAACTCCGGTCGAGGAATTTTTTTGATCACTTTATTACAGGCAGGTAATGGATTATCATGGGAATTGTGACCAACAAGAGAAGAAGCAATGGATCCTGTAAATCGTCCGTAACGTAACGACAACCACTGTTGACTTTTTTGTTTCACATTGACGTAGTCTTGCAGCCGATGCTCACCCAAAAATTCATAAAATGTTTTTTTCGCTTCTCCAAAAAGTGTTCCAGACTGCTGGGCCGCATTTAATTCTTGAATGTATTGATTCTGCGATTTCGGCTTGGAATTCATAAAATGAATGTGGTCATTTCGGCCGCCAAGACGACGTTCCCACACAATATTTTCTGGTGCTTTCACAGTCAATACATGTTCCTTTGTTATTGCTTGTCGTTTGCGACTTCTGAATGTCGCCGCGTCTTTGTTTCCTTTGTCTTTGTTTGTTGTCTTTAATACAGCGGCTTTCCGCTTTGAAGCCATCTTTTCGTACACACACAAAAAAACAAATAAGATTTTTGCACACAAATACTCGTACGCCGACCATAACAACAAAAAAAAAATTTTTTCCTTTGTTACATATTTCTCTCTTCCTGTTGAATAGGACGGTTTTTTTTTTGCTAAAAAGAAAGCAAAAAAGTGTTCAATGGCAGATGACGGGGAAGAAGAGTACGGCGAACCCCAACAGCAACAGCAACAACAACAACACGCGCCGGTGGGGGAAGAAGATTTCCCGGCACCCCAACCCAAATCATTTTCTGTATTTTGGTTTTTGTTTATTGTCATTGCCTTGATTGTGGTAGTTTTATTGGTGGTGATCTTTGTGATGTTGAAAGATCCGTCGTTTCATGTGGAACAAAATTGGGTGCAACAAACGGGATCGGCACATGCCAAAGCCATTATGGAAGTCTACGGTGAAGCTTTGAAGTATACGCAAGATCCGAAAAAAGCCGCTGCAGTCACCCATGCGGTGGATCGCTTTTATCCCCATCATCTACGACGTCCCTCGTCTGTTATTTCTCATCAACGACATTCTTCACAACATCCGGATTCACAAGATCTTGACGTGCTTGAAAAATCTCATTATTATCCAAGATCATTTCATTTTCAAGATGTGGATCAAATCGGTCCCTATGTCCGTGATATTGCCTTGGAACCACCTTCTTCGTCATCGACAACGACGTCGGCTTTGATCGTGGACGGAATTTATTTTGATGAAGCGCCAGCGGTTGAATTTACCGCAAATTCTTTTCTTCTTGCACCAACAGCAACAACAACAGCAATAACAGCAACAACAACAGCAATACAACCACCACCACCATCACATAAATTGAGGGTGCCCATGACGCTAACGAAATTTCTTCCCTTGTGGAGTGTGGTATTGCCGGATGAAATTATTGCTTCGCTTCAACTTTTTCAAAAACAAGCTCAAGAGGCTCAACAACAAAAAGAAAGATTCGTTGCCATTGACGACTTGAAGCAATCATCATCTTTATCACCCTTATCGTCATCTTCTTCCTATATCCACGAATGGAATGCGAGATTTATTAATAAAAACTCGAGATCTACATTTTTTGCAAGTGTGTTGAATTTCCACACAAAAGATGAAGTTTTAAAAGACGCCGAAGAAGAAGAAGCAGAAGAAAAAGAAGTTGGGTATTTGACCTTTGGATCCATTCCGACCAGGGTGGTATTGCAGGCCATGAAACCAGAAGCAATGGAAGTGAATTATTCTTCTTCTTCTTCTTCTTATTCCGGACCGGATCTGAGTAGTAGTAGTACAACAAAACAATCTATCATGACAATTTCATTTGCAATTTATAAATCAGGTTTGCCGCTGATTCACTTGTCAGAGTTGTCAAGGTCCAATTATCCGAAACATCTCGAAATTTGGCTTGAAGACAATCAAACCATGATCAAACGTTGCAAATATGTTATTGACGTCAATAAAACCATTTATGAAGTGATGTTTCCTGTAAGTAGTGGTCACTATCGTGTTCACATTCAACCTTGTTTCCAACAACAACAAGAACAACAACATCAACCACCACCTCCAGCACCACCTTTCGAGTCTCGAATCTATCACGCGTTTCAAATCGAATCCAATGTTTTTTCCGTTTTTGTAAAATGATTTTTTTTTGGGCCCTTTTTTAATCTTGAACATCCATCGCCAAAGCAGCAGCAGTAATAGCAGAAGAAGCAGAAGAAGAAGCAGAAGTAGCAGCCGAGGGACGATGAAGCGCAAGTGAAATAGGAGGAGGAGAAGGAGGTGGGATGGTGTATTGTACACGAAAAATTTTGTGTTCAAGTTGTTTATAATTTTGAATGACAGTATCATTCACAAAATGTGAAACTGTTGCAATAATTTTACTACGACAGCAAACCGACCGACCTCCAATTTTCTTTTCATACACCGGTTGATGATTTGTTGTTGTTTTTTTGCTGTCACCCTTCTTGTTATCGTGATCCAAATTGCCACAAATATCGCCTTGGGGTAACCCACACTGATTGAGTGCTGCAAGTACACATTTACCCTTTTGTCGCTGAAGCCAATATTCGGTCGCATATTTTTGCAACAAAGACCCACACGTGCATCGCATGGCCACAAAATTTGGAACGAATTCTCTTTTTTTGTTCGATTCGGTAAAACTCGACGACGGCGTCGGCGTCGCCGACGACGCTACCGCTACGGCTGCAATTTCTTTTACCACTGTCACGGTCTTCTCCTTTGTTTTGTCTTTGTCTTGCTTCAAATCATCTTTTTTTTCATCACGTTGATTTTTCGTTTTCATTGTTGTTTGTTGCCAGCACCAACAACCAAAAAAATTTTTTTTTTCTGGAAAGTAGTTCTTCAAAGTTTTGTGAATCAACAAAGAATAAAAGAAGAGGCGAAAAAAAAATGTCGGTGATGTGGATCAGTGGAGGATTAATGGCAGTGATCGGATTTCATATTTTATATCCGAATCAAGGAAAGGAATATCCACGACTCTGGAGCTTGGTGTGTCGTTTTGCGACCTTTCTTCTTTTTTGTGTTGATTTCGATCGTAAATTGTTTTTTGTTACGTTGCTGGCATGTGTGATCGATGCAAGCTACCAATTTTACAAAAGTTCGGAATTGGCATTGTACATCGCATATCTTTATGAAAATCATGGGGAGGTACAAGAGTTTCTCGAAAAGTGGTGGTGGTACTACGTGAATGACATTCGAGATTTGTTTGGAAATGTGCGATATTTCGCTGCGGATGGTTTATGGCATGTTTATCACGATCAACCACTCTATCGTCGCGTTACATTTTTCCCTACGAAAACATGCGTGCAACAAAAATCATCTATGTTAGAACTAATTCACATGATTGAAGATGTCGAACCGTTGAAAAAATTTCATGCAGAAGCATGGAGACACAAATACAAAACGATGGCATGGAATCAATTTCTAGAACTGAAATGGATTCCGTATAATAATAATATGGATATCACTGTGATGATTGAACAAACTCGTGATGATAAAGATTTGTTGCGTTGTATCAACGGATTTTGCCAGGTCTATCCACATCAGCGTTCAAATTTAAAAAAATTTAAAACGCTGGCAGAACTTCAATCCCAGTGGAAATTTGTTGTTGTTGATCCATCCGCCCCCCTCTCGTCAAACCCCGTTGCTGTTGCTGCGGATGCTGCTGCTGTTGCTGCTGCTGACGAAAAAAAAATCGAAGAAAAAAATTCTGATCCACCATCGAAAAGTGCAACATCCTCCAACTTAAGTTCAACTTCATCGCGAAAGCAACGAGGTTTGAAACGTATTCAAACTGAATTGGAACGATTTTTAAAATCGAGCAACAACAACTTTCATAATAGTGGTTCCATACAGCAAGGATGGGTGTTGTGTCTCGTGTGCAACGATGAAGGTCAAAGCACTTTATTTTTTGCTTAATGCTGCAAACGTATGCAAAGACAATAAACTCGATGCCATGGAAGGTGAAGAAGTAGAGACAGACGAGGTAGCAGTCGAAGCAGCATGTGCACCTACTACATTTAATTGCACTTTTTCTTTGCTTTTATGTTCGCTGTTTGCATACATTTTCAAAGTTTCTGTAACCAACGTTTTGAGAATGCCAGATTTGGCAGAAACTTCGGGTTCATACTTTTTTTGCAGTATCTTTTGCAGTTTAGTAGCCAGTGTTAAATGTTGCAGAGCGGCGAGGTCGTGAGGAACAACAAGCACGGCACGCAAGAGCACCAACGTCTTGATTTGAATATTGATATCGAAATATTGATCCCATCGCAAAATTTCACTCGACAAGGCAAAAATAGAGGCTCGATTAAGCCATACCCATTCAAAGGTGTCATCGATTTTGGACGTTGCTTTAACTTCTTCAAATTTTTCAAACAAAATCGTCACGATAAACGACCACAAATCTTTGGAAAGTTTTAGAGCAACGTCTTTTTTCATCGTAGATTCCGAGGGATATGGATCGGTTTCGGGGACATGAACATTAAATAAAAACCAGCGAACAATGTCGGCCGTGTGTTTTTTGATTTCCGTGAGTTTTGCTGTTGGCGACGTATATAATAATTGAAACATTTGAAACGCGAAAATATTTTGGGTGTTGGTTTGCAAGATTCCTTGCTTTTCATTTAATCCAATTTGGAATAATGCAGTGCCATCAAAATAATTTTTGATTTTGAGAAAACATTCTCGAAGAGCTGGCATTTCGCCCAACATGTGTAATTTTTTCATAATTAACAAAAGACATCGCCATGAGGCATAAACGATGGGCGTCGTATCATGCCGACACAGTTGGAGTTGATCCAGAGAATTGTTTGCCAGGCCAATGAACACCAAAATAAATAATTTCAAATCAGCATGTTTAAACAATGCATCGATCGATGCACGATTCACAAACACATGAATCAAATCAAAACATCGAGTTTGAACCATGGATACAGTTTCAGGATTAACCATACTACGGACTCCCAAACTGCTTTTTTTGATGCGTTCTTTCAATCCTTGTTCCCGAACCACGACGTTTTGAGTCAAATTCATCAATTTCAGAATCAAGTTGACGATTTGCATTTGTTTGGGTCCATCTTTGTTGATTTCAATCATCCGCACACAACATAACAACATTAATTCAACATTGTCAAACATTTCATTCTTGTAGATCATTCCCAAATTTGCAATTTCTTCATTCAAACGTTGATGTGGATTTTCATCAACATCTTTGTTTTCTTTTTCCTGTTCTTTTGTTTGTTTTTTACTATTGAATAAATTGATATGTTGTTCCACTCGTGATTGCAATTGAATCATACCATTAACAATTTGCATGGATTGTATCAGTACATGCTGAAAACATTGGGAATAATTGATCCCACTGTCAATGACGAACCCTCGACTGATGAGATTGCGGAAAAAACATTTTTCAGAAGACGATAACATCGCTTGCGGATTCCATCGCGCTGTTTTTTGCTCCAGCATTTGTACGATGGCTTTTAACATCGCAAGTTGTTGCTGTTGATAGATCCTGTGTTGTGGAGTTTGAGTTTGTGCAACACCGCCACCCACCTTTTCTTCACTATTCATCAACCGAATAAATTCTTGCAAGAATTCAGCAGACAAAATCGATGCAGCTGGCAATTTCACAGGTAATGTTGGAGGAAGAGCCAATAACCCAAGCGGATTCACTTTGGGCCTAGCAAATGCTTCATATTCTTGCGTAATCGTAGCTTCTGTCTCCAGTATCTTTTCTCCCATGAAGGAAGGTCTCATCAACAGTTGATTGAATGTATCATCATATCCAAATGCAATCTCTTCTAAGGGAATTTCTTCATCTGCATCTGCATCTGCATCTTTTTCTTTTTCTTTGGTTTGATCAAAAAGTATCGCGGAGGATGAAGAGGATGATGACGACGCGGAGGATCCAGATAGTAATCCAGAGGATGCAGAAACAGTTCCAGGTAACAGATCTTCCGTCAGATCCATCTTGTACAAAACAAAATTCTCAGAGTGGCAAAAAAAATCAAAGAATGTGCTAGTGTGACAAAACTCTAAAAAAAAATCGCGTACGCGTTTTTCAAAAAAATTTGAAACAAAGCAGATTTTGAACTCAAAATTTAAGATATTTTTGTGTAATCACCAGTTTTGTGCACTACCGCTTTT
>Ga0164241_10006787_pt1 | contig 10379 bp, 12 predicted proteins | sample OricomyardsoilBY_FD_108780 | JGI IMG/M metagenome (GOLD analysis project Ga0164241, IMG submission 108780) | Backyard soil microbial communities from Emeryville, California, USA - Original compost - Back yard soil (BY) | ecosystem: Environmental > Terrestrial > Soil > Unclassified | place: USA... | reverse complement strand
GCGCAAACTTGGCCGCGACAATGTTCTTGGCGACCCAGCGCGCGGCGTAGCACGCGGAACGGTCCACCTTGGAGGGATCCTTGCCGGAAAAAGCGCCGCCACCATGCCGGCCCATTCCGCCGTACGTGTCGACGATGATCTTTCTGCCTGTCAGACCGGCGTCACCCTGTGGCCCTCCGACAACGAAACGCCCGGTAGGGTTGATGTGATACTTGATACCGCGACGACGCATCTCCTTGGGAATGTTCGGCTCGATCACCTCGGATGTGATGAGCTGCCGCAGACGCCGAGTCGAGATATCATCGCTGTGCTGTGTAGAAACGACTATGGTATCGACACCAACCGGGATGTTGTCCTCGTACAGCACCGTCACCTGCGCCTTTCCATCGGGGCGGAGCCACTTTTTTCCGCCCGCGCGTCTGTAATCTGACAGACTCTGCGTGATGCGATGCGCCAGTTGGATCGGAAGCGGCATCAACTCCGGAGTCTCATCCGTGGCGTAGCCGAACATCATCCCCTGATCGCCGGCTCCGCCGGTATCCACGCCCTGCGCGATGTCGGGTGACTGACGGTCGATTGTGCTCATTACCGCGCAGGTATCGGCGTCGAATCCGTACGTTGCGTCGGTGTAGCCGATTCGCCGTATCGTCTGTCGGACGATGTCAGCGACTGGCACGTAAGTTCTGGTTGTGATTTCGCCGGCGACAACGGCCAGACCGGTTGTGACCAGCGTCTCACATGCGACCCGGGCGCTGGAATCGTCCGCCAGAATGGCGTCCAGAATGGCGTCTGAAATCGCGTCGGCGACCTTGTCTGGATGTCCTTCGGTTACGGATTCGGACGTGAATAGATGGCGTTCGGACACAAGCTCGGAGATAGGGGCAAGACGGGAGGGAACGACAGGCCGGCCGGCTAACGGCCCTACTATTTCCGTCAAGCCGGATGAACGGATTAAGCGCCGGCTCCTCCAAACATATCCACATCCCCCTTGACGGGCAATCCGTACCGCAGAAACGGGGCGTCGCCAAAGGCAGTCCGGACGGCCGCGCGGAGCACCTGCTCCACTTCCTCTGCCGTGCCGGCGAGCATCGCCGACTCTGCCGCCGCCCGAGCGACGTCGACGCTGATCCCGCGGATAACCCGCTTGACCAGGGCAACCGACAGCGCGCCCACGCTGAGCTGACGCACGCCAAGCCCGATCAGAGCGAACGCCATCAACGGCTGCGACGCCATCTCGCCGCAGACCGCGACGTCCAGACCCGCGGCGGTGCCCGCCTGCACGGTGCGGCGAATGAGCCTGAGAACAGACGGATGCAGAGGCGTGAACCGGTCGGCGAGATTCACGTTGCCGCGATCGACGGCCAGCGTGTACTGGACAAGGTCGTTGGTACCGATGCTGAAGAACGCAACTTCGGGTGCCAGAATATCGGCCGCAATCGCCGCTGCCGGTGTCTCGATCATCACGCCGAGCGGAACGTCACGACGATGTTCAACACCTCGTGCAGTCAGTTCGTCGGACGCCTCCATCAGCAGCGCGCGCGCGGCGCGAACCTCGTCGAGTGACACGATCAGCGGCAGCATGATTCTGACATCGCCGTATGTCGCCGCGCGAAGCAATGCGCGAAGCTGGGTCTTGAAAAGCTCGGGCTCGTCCAGACACATCCGAATGGCGCGCCATCCGAGAAACGGGTTCGCCTCGGTCGGATAGCCACCGATCGGCAGCTTGTCGCCTCCGACATCGAACGTGCGAATCACGACGGGCTTGCCTGCAAACGCGGTTACCACCTTCTCGTATGCACGGAACTGCTCGTCTTCATCCGGCATGCTCGCGCGACCAACCGCCAGAAACTCAGTGCGCATCAGCCCTACTCCCTCTGCGCCGCTACCCGCTGCGGCGTCCGCCTCGTCAGGCAGATCCACGTTCGCACGCAGCACCAGCCGCACGCCGTCGAGAGTTATCGGCTCCGCGGTTGCAATCTCGCGCATCGCGGCGTCGTCGGACGCGTCGCGAACCGCGCGCTCCGCATACGCGGCTATCTGCGCTTCCGTGGGATGTGGAATGATGACGCCGAGCGATCCGTCCAGGATTACGCGATCACCCGCGTGAAGTTGTACGGTTGCATCGCGAAGTCCGACAACCGCCGGCAAGCCCAGGGAGCGAGCAAGAATCGCGACATGCGACGTGCGCGTACCGGCGTCTGTCGCGATCGCTGCAATAGCGCCGCGATCGAGCTGCACCGTCAGACTCGGCGTCAGATCGTGCGTGACAAGAATCGCATTCGAACCGCGCGGGAGATCCACGGGATCGTGGTCCTCCAGTCCAAGCAACATCGACAGAACGCGAATGTGCACGTCGGTCAGATCCGCGACGCGCTCGCGGAGCATCTGGTGGGTGTGGCGAGCGAAGCTCTGGCGCCAGTCAGCCATCACGAGATCGAAGGCCTTTTCCGCGCCGAGGTTCTGGTGGATGAGCTCGCGGACGTTGTCGAGCAACTCGACATCGTCGAGCATCGCCACCTGGACATCGAAGATGGCAGCTTCCTCCTCGCCGGCGTGCGCGCTTACACGATCGCGAACCTGTAGCAAACGCGTTCGCGCACGCGCGACGACGTCGTTGAAGCGGACAACTTCCTCCGCGACAAGATCATCCGGTATGATTCGCTGCCGGACCTGAGGGACTTCCCAGCGGAGCAGATGAACGGGCCCTACAACGATGCCCGGCGAAGCCGGCAGGCCGACTATCGGGCGAGGCACCTATCGCTCTCCGAACTTTGTCGCGACAAGCTGAGCGAGCGCCTCGACAGCCTCGTCGGCGTCGGGGCCGGTCGCTCGCAGGATGATCGCAGCGCCGCACTCGGCAGCCAGCATCATCACTCCCATGATACTCTTTCCGTTCACTTCGAGATCGTCTCGCACGATCGTCACATTGCTGGCAAACCTGCCCGCTGTCTTCACAATCTCGGCGGCCGGTCGCGCATGGACGCCATTCTTGTTCACGATCGTAACCGTTCGTTCGGCCATCAACGAGCCACCGAGTAGAGGACAAAAATGGACAGCAAAGCGAGTGCAGCGCGCCAGCCAGTCGCGCGCGCGCCAAACCGTGCAAGAATTACCGCACCAACGACTGCGACAACCGCGACGCTGCCGGCGAGCACGCGGCCTGGCCCTATGATGCGCTGCAACGCGAGCGGCAGGATCAGGCCGGCTAGCACCGCGGAGATCCGGGCCAGCACCGCAGGGCCGTCTCTGAAGAGCGGGTTTGAGAGCGCCGGAGCCACGCGCATCCCCCGCCGCAAACCAACTCTCAGTCCCCAGGCTCTTAGCGCAATGTGACCAACGTTATACGCGCCCAGAAAGATACATACCACAACCAGTGGCCCAGCGCCAAGCGCAAACGCAGTGAGCGCTACAAGCGAGCAGAGCGGCAGCCAGCCAGCCCATACAAGCTGATCCCCGACGCTGCCGAGCGGACCGCAGAGGGCGGTCCGATAACGCTCGACTTTCGCAGGGTCCTCACCGTCCAGTTCGGCCCGCGCCAGAGCTCCCACCGCGATACCAGCGAGGTACGGATGCGCATTGAAGTATCGCGCCTGTCTCGCGAGAGCCGCCCGATAATGTTCCTCCGGCAACCCTCGCAGCAACGGCTTCATGCAGAACGCGATACCGTTGCCCACCATCGTCTCGTAATTCCACGATCCCTGTACCGCGAACAGGCGCAGGAAAGACTCGGCCACCGCCAATGAACCTATTGGCGGCGGCGTTCCCGGATCGGTCCGAGCGCGTGGCGTCGTCGCTGAATTGGTCATTGGAGCAGCAGTAGCGCCGTGCCAGCGCCGAGTCCGAGGACGAACAGCCAACCAGCACGAGCCGCGCGATGCGTGAGCGTCCAGATCGCGCCCGCTGCCACCGTGGCCGCGAGCGCCGTGACAACAGCGCGCGAATGGACCGCATCCACGCCCCATATCGCAACGATCTTGTGCGACAACGGGAACAGAATCAGAAGCGCGACGAACGTGACCACGAATCCGCGCAAGAGATCCATGCTGAGTCCGCGCACCTGGAGCGCGTCCACCGCCGTCGGAGCGCCCGCATCGAGTTCCGCTCGCAAATGACGAGCCTGATGCGCATTCCAGTTCCGCACCCATACCATGCTTCTGCTGCTGAACACTGCCGCCGCGAGCGACACGAACATCGCGACCGGAAGAGCGCCAGCCGCACCGGCGGGTTGACCTGCCATCACCACGCCGCCAACAACTCCAGCAGAGCCCCACTCTGCGTATCGCGAAGCACCAAATGGAAGCGTCTCGAGCGCGATCAATTCGAGCACCGCACCAATCAGAAGACCGGCGCCGGGACGACCGACGAACGCTCCAGCGAGGGTTGCAGAAACCAGCGGGCGCGACAGCATGATCTGTGGAAAGCTCACCATGTCGAGACCGGCGACAGCGACAAGCAACGATACCGGAACGATGCTGAACAGCAGGGACTCGAGCGTCACGTCGAGCAACCGCGAAGCATGACTTCGAGCGAATGCGCGGTGGCGGATGGGACATCCTGCGCAGTGACAACCACCCCGAGCTCCGCCATGTCGCGAAGCGCCTGCTCTTCGGCTCCATTCAGAAAGACGTAGCGCAACTTCTGCGTACGATCTTCGCGGTGATGAATACCGCCGACGTTGACCGCGGTGACCGGACGAACAGCTGTGCGCGCGAGCTCGAGCATCGTCTCCACACTGCCAGTCAGGACCATTCCCGTCCTGCGATCCCCGGTGTATCTGGCGATTTCGCGCGCTGCATCAGCGGTCGACACGAAATACACCTCGATGCCGGGAGGCACGCCCAACCTGTAGAGTTCCTGCTCCCATTCCGATTCAGCGACAACGTCGTCGATGAGCACGATGAAGCCGAGACCCAGCGGTTGCCCCCATCCGACGACGACCTGTCCGTGGATCAGTCTGTCGTCGATTCTGTAGAGTGCTACCGGCATTCAGGCGACCACAGCAACGATTGCCGCACGCCCCTTATCGGCTGCGTGTTCCGCAGCCTCCGTTGCGCTCATCTCGGTCGCGCAGAACACGAAGTCGATCAATGAAGCGAGCCCAACACCCGTGACCAGCGCGAGACCCGGAGTGTCACGCTGCACGCGGCGCGCAGCGAGCGTGGCGCTGCCACCGGGAAGATCGGTAAAGATCACGTCGACAGCATGCGTCGCGATGAGTTCGCGCATGCCGCTCTCGATATCTTCGCGGCCCAGTCCCGCGTTGGAAAACGGAACGAGCACGTTGCCGCGACCCGTAATCTGCTCGACGGCGGATACGAGTCCCGCTGGCAGTGCACCGTGTCCGGCGACAATCGCGCGCGGCGCGACGTCAGGATCCATCTACTCTACGTCCTCCTGCAGGTAACGCCGGATGGCTGAAGCTTTCTGCATTCGCTGTATCAATCGCTCGTTGAACTGTTCCGCCGGATTGATTCCGGAATACTGGAGAAGATGGTTCATGGCGATCACTTCCGCTATGACCGTGATGTTCTTGCCAGGATTGAGAGGGATCGTGATCTTGGGTATCTCGACGCCGAGAATGCTCGCGACGGATGTGTCGAGCCCAGTGCGATCCACCGGCGCATTTCTGTCCCAGATCTCCAGGTGGACCACTACTTCGATCCGCTTCTGCTGCCTGACCGCCCTGATTCCGAAGATCGAAGGAATGCTGATCAGGCCGACGCCGCGAATCTCCATGTGATGCGCCGCCATCTCGTGCGCACGGCCGATCAGCACATCGTGTCCCCGGCGCGATACGATCACCAGATCATCGGCAACCAGCCGGTGACCGCGCTCCACCAGATCCAGGACGCATTCCGATTTTCCGATCCCGCTGGCACCGGTAAAAAAAACGCCGACGCCGTAGACGTCTGCGAGCGATCCATGAAGCGTGGTCGTCGGCGCAAACAACTCCTCGAGCGCCGGTTTCACGCCGCGATAGAAGTCCGCCGTGGAAAGCGCGGTTCGAATCAGCGCGGTGTTTGTCCGGGCCGCCTGCTCGAGCAAACCTTCCGGTGGTCGCTGGCCCTTCGTGATGAAGACAGCGGGCACATGATAGGAGAAGAACAGCTCGATGATCTCGCGTCGGCGAGTCGCGTCGAGTGAGTTGAGATAACTGACTTCAGTCTCGCCCAGCACCTGCAACCGGTCCGAAACGAATCGCCCGACGTAGCCTGAAAGCGCCAGGCCGGGACTTGAAATGTCGGGACCCGGCAGCGCTCCGTCCAGACCAACGCCACCGCCCAGATCTTCGAGTCGAAGCGGCTCGGCGAGCCGTTCGACGAGCTCGCCGACCGTTGGATGCCGCGTCACGCGCGCTGCTCTGCCTCGTGAACCTGCTTCTTCTTTGCGGTCTTGAGGCGACGGATCTGCGCATCCATCTTTGCGATGGCATCCGTGAGCGCGGGCTCGTGATACTTGCCATTGCCCTTGGCAACGAGCTTGTCGTAGTGCGGCGCGTGCAGGACAAGTTCCACAGTCTTCTTGACGCCCTCACCATCCACCCACACGTCGGCGTCGACGGGTCTTCCCAGATGTTCGATCAGTTTCTGCACGCCCTCGGTAGCTCGTGTGCGGAAACTGTCGGTGATTTCCGTCTGATGTCCGTGGAATTGGATGTCCATGCTACGCTCCTTTGGCTACGTGTTGAAGATGTGACAACGTCTCCGCCGCTGCGCGTTCCCATGTGAAAGTCTCCGCGAACCGACGCGCGTTATCACCTAACGTCGTGACCATCTCAGGCGAATCAAGCAATCCTCTCATGGCAGCTGCGTACTCTCCCACGTTCGATCCCTGAACGAGAAAACCGGTCTCACCATCCACAACAGATTCCCGGATCCCTGGAGAATCCGCTGCGATTACCGGCGTACCGCATGCAGCTGACTCCAAGTTACTGATTCCCCACCCCTCCTTGGGAGATGCCAATACCGTGGCCCACGACCGGCGTAGAAGCTCGCGCTTCTCCTGCTCTGTGATGTACCCCCGAAACCGAACGCGGTCCTCGATGTTGAGCCTTCCCACGAGAGACTCGAGCCGATCACGATCATCCCCCTTTCCTGCAATCTCCAGGCGAGCTTCGCGTGCGTCGAGCAGCGCGAACGCCTTGATGACGAGATCAACCCGCTTGTATCGCTTCAGCCGACCCAGATACGAGAATAGAGGGGTCGTCGAACGCGCGTTCGAATCAGGTGTCAGGGATTCCACATCCACGCCATTGTAGATCACCTCGATTCGATCAGCCGGGATTCCACGGCTCACCAGGTCGTCGCGCGTACTCAGGCTGACTGCTTCGAAATCGACGCCGCGATAACCACGTCCGAGTGGTCGCTCGGCGAGCCACGTCGCCGCGGCTACCGGCGGCGATTCCTCCCGGAACGCGGTTGCACCAAACAGGTGGTGCGTCACGACGACCAGGCTGCGCGGATTCCAGCGCGGTGTGTACAACGGAATCTTGTTCAGGTCCTCGACGACGATGTCGTAATCACGCTCGGCGGCGAGCTTTTCGTACTCGTTATGGGCATGCAGCGGAAAAGAGAACCGGGATCCGACGCGTCTTACCCGGATGCCATCCAGCTCGACCTCCCGAGGAGCATCCTGAAATCCGCTGCACAGAAGATCGACTTCGTGGCCGCGCCTGACGATGCGCCCGAAAACTTCATGGAGATGCAACTCCGCGCCGCCAGCATGCGGATTCTGTCGGTCCTGCCAGTTGACTACGAGAATGCGCAAGGGCTAGAGCATGCCCTGCTGGCGCGCGTACGCGTCGAGCACTCCGTTCACGAAGCGGGCGCTCTGCTCGCTTCCGTAGCGTTCCGCGAGACGAACAGATTCCTTTATGACGACCAGCGGCGGAGTGCGTCCCTGAAGCAATTCTGCAATCGCAAGCCTGAGCACGGAGCGCTCTATTGCGCCGATGCGGCTGAGTCGCCAGTTGGTCGTGATGGCACTCAGTGACTTGTCGATCTCGTCGCCGCGGGCAACCAGAATCCGAACCAGGAATCCGGCAAAGACTTGCTCCTCGTGCGACACTGCCAGGTCATCCCAGACTTGCTGCGCGACTCTATCGAGCGGAGTGCCGTCTCGCATGTCCCATGCGTACAGGGCCTGCAGCGCGCGCGATCGCGCGTGCGATTCAATCCTCATCGGCCGGCTCGATCTGATCCAGAACGTCGGTCGTCTCCAACGCGGCGACCGCGGCGTCCCAACCCTTGTTGCCGTGGACTCCACCCGCGCGAGCTAGTGCCTGTTCCATGTTGTCGCACGTCAGCAACCCGAAGCCAACCGGGATCTCGGCGTCGATGCACACCAGCGCCAACCCGCGTGATGCCTCGCCAGCGACAAAGTCGAAGTGGGGAGTATCACCGCGTATGACGGCGCCGAGCGCAACGAGCGCGTCGTAACGCCCGCTCGACAACGCGCGGCGAGCAGCGAGCGGCAGTTCCCACGCACCTGGCACCCATACGATGTCGATGTCGTCAAACGCGACGTCGTGTGCGACGAGTGCTTCGAGCGCACCATCGACGAGGGCGCGCGTGATTGATTCGTTGAAGCGGCTGGCGACGACGACTACACGTCGCCCGCTCCCGCGCGGTGTTCCGTTGAACTCTGCCATCTATTTTGTCAGGAGGCCAGCAGGTGTCCCAGCTTGGCCTGTTTGGTTTTCAGATAGTGCGCATTCTCGGTCGTGGACGGCGGAACGATCGGCACGCGATCCTCCACCTCCAGCCCATATCCTTCAAGGCCGACGAGTTTGCGGGGATTGTTGGTAAGCACACGCATTGAGCGCAGTCCCAGATCGAGCAGGATCTGCGCACCGATTCCGTAATTGCGAAGATCCGGACCGAAGCCAAGTGCCTCGTTCGCTTCAACGGTGTCCTTGCCCTCGTCCTGTAGCTGGTAGGCCTTGAGCTTGTTCAGCAAACCGATCCCGCGCCCTTCCTGATCGAGATACACGATCACGCCACGGCCTTCTTCGGCGATCATTTCCATCGCGGTATCGAGCTGCCAGCCACAATCGCAGCGCTCCGAGTGAAACACATCACCGGTGAGACACTTGGAATGCATTCTCACCAGTACGCGCGATTCATCTGTCACGTGGCCGTGCACGAGCGCTACGTGCTCGTGATCGTCCACGTCGTTCTTGTAACCGATGATGCGCCACTCGCCAAATCTGGTTGGGAGGCGCGCCTCCGCCAGCCGATGCACGAGCCGTTCTGTGCGCAGGCGGTAGGCTACGAGCTGCGCCACGGTGATGAAGGTGAGTGAGTGTTCCCGCGCAAAGATTTCAAGCTGCGCGCGCCGCGCCGCGGTTCCGTCTTCATTCAGGATTTCGCAGATCACCCCCGCCGGCCTCATACCGGCAAGTCGGGCCAGGTCCACCGCGGCCTCTGTGTGTCCCACGCGCTGTAGCACGCCGCCTTCACGTGCACGCAACGGGAATACATGGCCCGGCCGACGGAGATCGACACGATTCGTCGCCGGATCGACGGCGACACGGATCGTCGTCGCGCGATCCTGCGCGCTGATGCCGGTGGTGACACCAAATCTCGGTGCTGCATCGATGCTTACGGTGAATGCCGTACGCTGTTCTTCGGTGTTGAACTCGCTCATCTGCGACAGGTCGAGATGATCGGCTCGCTCGCCCGTGAGCGCGAGGCAGATCAGCCCACCCGCGCGGCGGATCATGAAGTTGATCGCTTCCGGCGTGACGAGCTCCGCTGCACAGATGAGATCCCCTTCATTCTCTCGATCATCATCGTCGGCGACAATGATCATCTTTCCAGCGGCAATGTCGCGGAGCGCCTGCTCCACGGTTCCAAATTCGGTTTCAGGCATCCACCGTCTCCGTGTAGGGACTGAGCAGCCGTCGTACATATTTCGCAATCATGTCGTTTTCGATGTGCACACGCATACCAGGCTGCAGTCCTCCGAGCGTGGTATGACGCAGTGTGAATTCAATCAGTGAGATCTGCAGCAATCGGTCTTCAGGAAGCGCGTTTACGGTGAGACTGACGCCATCCACTGTGACAGAACCCAGCGGAACGAGCAACGCGAATATTTCCTGAGGTACGTCGATGTCGATGACGAGAGCATCGGCAACTGCATTGACCGAACGAACAGTTCCGGTGTCATCAACGTGACCCTGAACCATGTGTCCGCCGAGCCTGTCGCCAAGCTGCATGGCTCGTTCGAGATTGACGCGGCTGCCGACTGTCCAGTCTGTAACCGCGGTCCGTCCAATCGTGGTGACGATGGCGGCAACGGTAAACCACCCCGTCCCGTGCTCGCGCACGGTGAGACAGGCCCCGTTCACGGCTATACTTTCGCCATCCGAGATGCCG
>Ga0164241_10006786_pt1 | contig 10381 bp, 11 predicted proteins | sample OricomyardsoilBY_FD_108780 | JGI IMG/M metagenome (GOLD analysis project Ga0164241, IMG submission 108780) | Backyard soil microbial communities from Emeryville, California, USA - Original compost - Back yard soil (BY) | ecosystem: Environmental > Terrestrial > Soil > Unclassified | place: USA... | reverse complement strand
GGCAATGTCGTCCACCTGTTCGAGCGCGACTGCTCGCTCCAGCGCCGCCACCAGAAGGTGATCGAGGAGGCCCCCGCACCGGGGATGGACGAGATCACGCGGGCTGCGGTCTGCGATGCCGCCGTCCGTGCGGCCAAGGCGGTCGACTACGAAGGCGCCGGCACGATCGAGTTCATCGCCGACGCGAGCGAGGGCCTGCGCGCCGACCGTATCTGGTTCATGGAGATGAACACCCGCCTCCAGGTCGAGCATCCGGTGACCGAGGAGATCACCGGGCAGGATCTGGTCGAATGGCAATTGCGCGTGGCGAGCGGGGAGCCGCTGCCCAAGCGGCAGGATGAGTTGAGCATCGACGGCTGGGCGATGGAAGCGCGGCTGTATGCGGAGGACCCGGCGCGAGGGTTTTTGCCGAGCATAGGGCGGCTTGATCGACTTCTGTTTGCCGATGTTTCTACCCGGATCGAAACCGGCGTTGAGGAGCGAGATGAGGTATCTCCATTCTACGACCCGATGATCGCCAAGCTGGTTGTGAGCGCGCCTTCACGATCAGAGGCTATCGCGCATTTGCGGGCGGCTTGCGAAAGCGTTGAATGTGCACCGGTCAAAACCAACGCCTGGTTTCTGTCCCGCCTGCTAGCCCAACCTGCATTTGGGAGCGGTAACGTGACGACGGGGTTCATCGGCGATCAGGCCGATGTCTTGACCGAGACTCCCCAACCCAGCACGGAACTGCTCGAAGTCGCGGCCGACGCACTGATGACCGCGCCTCCCTTCGTGAGCGGAAAACTTGCGCGCGAAATTCTTCAAGGCCTGCGCGGCTTTCGAATGAACCGCGATTCGCAGAAGGACGTCCGTCTGTCGATCGACGGTACCGATATCGAATTCGCTATGACGATGCAGCCCGCCGAACTGCTCGATCGCGGCTGGGAAAGACCAACCATGTTAGTTGATGATACTGGTGCCGGGATTGCCTTCGAGGATGGCTCCGCTTTCGCTATCGCCATATCGCGTGCGGGCGGCGCGGCAACCAGCGCAGCAGGCGACGGCTCGGTCCTCGCGCCGATGCCGGGCCGTGTGATCTCGGTCGATGTCGCGGCGGGCGACAGCGTGACCAAGGGCCAGAAGCTGCTCACGCTAGAGGCGATGAAGATGGAGCACGGCCTCGTCGCGCCGTTCGACGGCATTGTCGCCGAACTGAACGCCGCCACCGGCGCGCAGGTGCAGGTCGACGCCTTGCTGGCGCGGATCGAGAAAGACGGCTGATGCCAGGCAAATTCTACGACGAATGGCAGGTTGGCGAGACGATCGAGCACCCGCTGCGCCGCACGGTGACCGAGACCGACAATCTGCTCTGGTCGACCATGACGCACAACCCGCAGCCGCTCCACCTCGATGCCGAGGCGGCGAAGGCGAGCGAGTTCGGCCGCATCCTCGTCAACGGCACTTTCACCTTCAGCCTGATGGTGGGGATCACCGTCGCCGAGACGACGATGGGCACGCTCGTCGCCAATCTCGGCTACGACAAACTGGTGATGCCCAAGCCGGTGTTCATCGGCGACACGCTGCGCGCAACGAGCGAGGTGACCGAATTGCGCGAGAGCAAGTCGCGGCCGAATGCGGGGCTGGTGACGTGGAAGCACCGCATGCTCAACCAGCGCGACGAGGTGGTGTGCGAGTGCCTGCGGACAGCGTTGTTGCGGCGGAAGAGCGCGTAGTGAACGAGATCATCGAAGCCGTCGTCGAGGCTATCAGCACATCCGCTGGCCCAGACACGAGCCGTGATTGGGGCTGGTTGCAGGTGTTGCTCTATTTGGTCGGTATCGTCGCGCTCGGCGGCGGCATTTTGTGGCTGCTGGCTCGTTAGACCGTAAAGCTCTCCCCGCACCCGCAGCTGCCGGTGGCATTGGGGTTCTGGAACACGAAGCCGGCGGCGAAATCATCCTCCACCCAGTCCATCGTCGAGCCGACCAGATAGAGGATCGAGCCGCCGTCGACATAGAGCGTGCCGGCGGGTGTCTCGATCTTTTCATCGAACGGCTTGGCCTCGGTCACGTAATCGACCGAATAGGCCAGCCCCGAGCAGCCGCGGCGCGGGGTGGAGAGCTTGACGCCGATCGCGTCCGCCGGCGCCTTTGCCATCAGGTCGGCGATGCGCGCCTCGGCACCGGGAGTCAGGTTCAGCGCGGCGGGGCGCTGGCGAGTGGCGGTGGTCATCAGAGCATTCCCAACTCTAATTTCGCCTCGTCGGACATCTTCTGCGGATCCCAGGGCGGGTCCCACACCAAGTTGACGTCGGCCAGCGCGATCCCCGGCACCGAGCTGACGCGCAGCTCGACCTCGGCGGGCATCGATTCCGCGACCGGGCAATGCGGCGTGGTCAGCGTCATGGTGACGGCGGCATGGCCCTCCCCCGTCACCTCGACGCCGTAGATCAGCCCGAGATCGTAGATGTTCACCGGGATTTCGGGATCGTAGATGTCCTTCAGCGCCTCGATCACTGCCTCGTACAGCGCCCCGCCCGGCGCGCCGCCGGAGAGCGGCTCGGGCTTCTGCGCCAGGAAACCGGCGAGATAATCGCGCTTGCGCTCGAACGATTCCGACACATCGACGCGCGCCTTGGGCGGCGCCTCGACGCTCTCGACCTCTTCAACCACGATCTTCCGTTCTTCATTCATCCGAAAATCTTCCGCACCCGCTCGATCCCCCGAACCAGTTTCTCGACATCCGCCGGGCCATTATACACCCCAAAGCTCGCCCGCGCCGTCGCCGGCACACCCAACGCCTCCATCAATGGCTGCGCGCAATGATGCCCGGCGCGGATCGCGACCTGGCCCCCATTCTTATCACCGGCGTCCAATATGGTGGCGACGTCGTGGGGATGCACCCCCTCGACCGCGAAGCTGACGATCCCGGCCGAATCCTCCGGGCCGAACAGCCGCACCGAATTGATCGCGGCGAGCGCCGCGCGCGTCTCGCGCACCAAAGCCGCCTCGTGCGCATGGATGCGCTCCAGCCCGATACTCTCGACATAATCGATCGCGGCGTGCAGCCCGACCACGCCGACGATATGCGGCGTCCCCGCCTCGAACCGGCCCGGCGGCGGCGCGTAGGTCGTCTTGGCGAAGGTGACGCGATCGATCATCGACCCGCCGCCCTGCCAGGGCGGCATCGCGTCGAGCAGATCGTAGCGGCCCCACAGCACGCCGATCCCGGTCGGGCCGTAGAGCTTGTGGCCCGAGAAAGCGTAGAAATCGCAGCCGATCGCCGCGACATCGACCGGCATCCGCGGCACCGCCTGGCAGCCGTCGAGCAGGATTGTCGCGCCGACCGCATGCGCGATCTCGCTCGCTCGCTTCGCATCGAGCACCGAGCCGAGCACGTTCGAGACATGCGCCAGCGCGACGAGCCTGTGCGCGGGCGTGATCATAGCCGCCATCGCGTCGAGATCGATGCGCTGATCGGCGGTCAGCGGCACCACGTCGATTTCCGCGCCTACACGCTCGGCGACGAGTTGCCAGGACACGATGTTGGCATGATGCTCGAGCTGGCTGAGCAGGATGCGATCGCCCGCCTTCAACTGCGTCCCCGCCCAGCTCTGCGCGACGAGATTGATCGCCTCGGTCGCGCCGCGCACGAAGACGATCTCGTTTTCCGCACCGCCGATAAACTGCGCGACCCGCTTGCGCGCCGCCTCGTAGGCGAGCGTCATATCGGCCGAGCGCTGGTACACGCCGCGATGCACGGTGGCGTAGGTTTCGCCGTATGCGCGCGTGATCGCATCGACCACCGCCCGCGGCTTCTGCGCGGTTGCGGCGCTGTCGAGATAGGCCCAGCCAGAGGGGATGGCGGGGAAATCGGCGAGCGCGTCGAGCGGGCGATCTTGCGCCATCACCGTCATGCCGCCTGCCCCTCGAAGTGAACGAAGTGGCGGCTGTTCGCTCCGATCGTTTCACTTCGCCCGGTCCGCGCGCCGCGACGACTCGCGATGATCGGTCGTGGCAGGCAAAATCCAACATTGAAAGCGATGATCACAGCGCCGCCTCCAGCCATGCATCCGCATCCGCCGCGAAGGCCGCGCGGACCGTCTCGTCGCCGATCCGGTCGATCGCGTCGGCGACGAACGCGCGCGTCAGCATCGCCTTGGCGCGGGCCGGGGCGATGCCGCGCGACTCCAGATAGAACAAGGCCCGCGCATCGAGTTCGCCGACCGTCGCACCGTGCGCGCATTTCACGTCGTCGGCGAAAATCTCCAGCTCGGGCTTGAGGTTCACCGTCGCGGTGCGCGCGAGCAGCAGGCCGCGCAAAGACTGCTCGCCATCGGTCTTCTGCGCATCGCGCGCCACCTCGACCCGCGCGGCGAGGCTGGCAGTGGACTTGTCCGCCGCGACCGCGCGCCAGGTCTGGTGGCTGGTGCCGCCGACCGCTTCGTGGCGCACCGCGACCGCGCATTCCTGGCGCTGGCTGCCATGCGTCAACAGCGCGCCGCCCATCTCGGCATAGGCGCCTTCGCCTTTGATCGCGATCGCGCCGTCGATCCGGCTGCCGGCATCGCCCGCGCCGAGGACAATCGAGACCAGGCTCGCGCCCTGATCGAGCGCGGCGACATCGCGAAGCGAGACGAACCCTTCGTCCTGCAGCAACCGCACCGATCGCATCAACCGCGCCGCCTTGCCGAGCGACACGCGCAGGAAACGGTTCGACCAGCCCGCGCCGACATAGGTTTCGATCACTTGCGCTGCGGCATCATCGGCGAGCGCGATCTCGGCCGGGACGTGATTGGCCCCGCCGCTGGCGATATGGATGATCTGCACCGGATCGGCGGCGGCGTCCTTGTCCAGGCGGAGCGACCAGCCTGCACCCGCCGCATAAGCCCCGAGCGGATGATCGTCGGCGGCAAGATCGGCGAGCGTCACCCGCTCCATCCGGCTCGCGCCCGCGTCGAGCACACCGTCGCGGAACACCAGCCGGTCACCCGGCAGATCGAGCCACCAGCCGGCGGCATCGACCCTCGCATCCGAAGACGGCAGCGCGGCCGCCACTCGGATCGCCTCCGGATCGGCCCAGCGCCACGCTTCCTCGCGCGTGGAGGGAAGGTCGAGGACGTCGCTCACTTCCCCTCTCCCCTTGAGGGAGAGGGAGGGGCCCATCGCACTTGCGATGGGAGGGTGAGGGGTGCGGTCGTGAAGCGACCGCGCGGCGCTATGCGCCGCATACCCCTCATCCAACCTCCGCTAAGCGACTGCGTCGCTAAGCTCCGGTATCCTTCTCCCCCAAGGGGAGAAGGTTTGCGCGTGGCGAACCTCACGCCGCCGCCTCCGCATAGCCTTCGCGCTCGAGCTGTTGCGCCAGTTCCGGCCCGCCCGAACGGGTAATGCGGCCGCCGTCGAGGACGTGGACGAAATCGGGCCGCACGTAATCGAGCAGCCGCTGGTAGTGCGTGATCAGCACCACCGCCTTGTCGGGGGCGCGCATGATGCGGTTGATGCCGTCGCCGACCACGCGCAGCGCGTCGATGTCGAGCCCGCTGTCGGTCTCGTCGAGGATCGCGAGGCGGGGCGCGATGATGCCCATCTGCACCATCTCGTTGCGCTTCTTCTCGCCGCCCGAAAAGCCGACATTGACCGGGCGCTTGAGCATCTCGGCATCCATCGCCAGTGCCGCCGCCTGCTCGCGCGCGAGCTTGAGGAACTCGCCGCCCGACAGCGGCTTCTCGCCACGGCCGGCACGCTGCGCGTTCAGCGCCTCGCGCAGGAACTGGACGTTGGAGACGCCGGGAATCTCGACCGGATACTGGAAGCCGAGGAACAGCCCCGCCGCCGCGCGCTCGTGTGGGGCGAGGGAGAGGAGATCAACTCCCCTGCCTGCAAGGGAGGGATCGGGGGTGGGTGCGCGGCCCGCAGGGTCGCGCTCGACGGCAGAGAGAGGAGCCTCGCTACGCTCGGCACCCACCCCCCGCACCTCCCTTGCAGGGAGGGGAGGAAAGAAGGTCACGCTCCCCTCCGTCACCTCATACCCCGGCCGCCCGCCGAGCACATAGCCGAGCGTCGATTTGCCCGCACCGTTCGGCCCCATGATCGCATGCACCTCGCCCGCGTTCACGGTGAGGGTCAGGCCACGCAGGATTTCCATGCCGTCGATTTCGGCGTGGAGGTCAGTGATCTTGAGCATTGTCATTTCAGTTTGCTGATGATTTTAGAAGCCTGATCCATCGCGGACTTGCACTCCTCGGCGTCGTCAGCCGCGTCGCCGCTGGACTCTATGACCTGACAATCCGAAGGCTGACCGCGGTCATCGAAATTGATTTTAACCGAGGCCCTCTTTCTCATGAAATGTTCCAATTGATTCATATCGGATTCAGCCCGCACTTCGATCTGGTCGGTTGGCAGATCGCCCTTTGCCTTCAATACTTGGCGCCGTTCGGCCAAGGCACGCCCCCGAAAAACAGCACAATCACCGTTTTTAGACACGGGCGGCGTCACTCCATCTCCGAGCGACCCATTCCTCGCGGCCAGGCAATTTCCATAATTGGCAGTCTCCGGGCCCATGGTCGGATCGAGATCGAACGACGGGCCAGCGACGGTTTCTGTGTGGCTTCGGATCGCAACGCCCGACACCGGGTCACGCCCAACGAGAGGATCATGCCCGCTCGCGCAGCCGGAAAGGACCAGAGCAATTAACACGCCAGCGACTAACCTTTTCACCCCACGCTCCCCTCAAGGCTGATCCCCAGCAGCTTCTGCGCTTCGACCGCGAATTCCATCGGGAGTTGCTGGAGCACCTCCTTGGCGAAGCCGTTGACGATCAGCGCCACCGCCGCCTCGCTGTCGAGGCCGCGCTGCTGGGCGTAGAACATCTGGTCGTCGCTGATCTTCGAGGTGGTCGCCTCGTGCTCGATCTGTGCGCTGGGGTTGCGGACCTCGATATAGGGCACGGTATGCGCGCCGCACTGATCGCCGAGCAGCAGGCTGTCGCACTGGGTGAAGTTGCGGACGTTTTCCGCCGTCGGGCCTACGCGGACCAAGCCTCGGTATGTATTGTCCGAACGCCCCGCGCTGATCCCCTTCGACACGATCGTCGAGCGCGTGTTCTTGCCGAGATGGATCATCTTGGTGCCGGTATCGGCCTGCTGGCGGTTGTTGGTCACCGCGACCGAATAGAATTCGCCGACGCTGTTCTCGCCACTGAGCACGCAGCTCGGATATTTCCAGGTGATCGCGCTGCCGGTCTCGACCTGGGTCCAACTCACCTTGCTGTTCCTGCCCTGGCAGAGCGCACGCTTGGTGACGAAATTGTAGATGCCGCCTTTGCCGTTCTCGTCGCCGGGATACCAGTTCTGGACGGTCGAATATTTGATCTCGGCATCGTTGAGCGCGACCAGCTCGACCACGGCGGCATGGAGCTGGTTCTCATCGCGCATCGGGGCGGTGCAGCCTTCGAGATAGCTGACGTACGCGCCCTTGTCGGCGACGATCAAAGTACGCTCGAACTGGCCGGTATTCTCGGCATTGATACGGAAATAGGTGCTGAGCTCCATCGGGCAGCGCACGCCCTCGGGCACATACACGAACGTCCCGTCGGAAAAGACCGCGCTGTTGAGCGTGGCGAAATAATTGTCATGCTGCGGCACCACCTTACCGAGCCATTTGCGCACCAACTCGGGATATTCGCGGATCGCCTCGCTGATCGAGCGGAAGATCACGCCCGCCTCTTCGAGTTCCTTGCGGAATGTGGTCGCGACGCTGACGCTATCGAACACCGCATCGACCGCGACCTTGCGCGCACCCTCGACGCCCGCCAGCACTTCCTGCTCGGCGATCGGGATGCCGAGCTTCTCATAGGTTCGCCGGATCTCGGGATCGAGATCGTCGAGGCTCTCGATCGTTTTCTTCGCCTTGGGCTCGGCGTAATAATAAGCGTCCTGATAATCGATCGGCGGGATGTTGAGCTTGGCCCAATCGGGCGATTCCATCGTCTGCCACAAGCGAAATGCCTTCAGCCGCCAGTCGAGCATCCATTCGGGCTCGTTCTTCTTGGCGGAAATATAGCGGACCGTATCCTCGCTCAGCCCCTTGGGCGCGAAGTCCTGCTCGACATCGGTGGCGAAGCCCCACTCATAGGTCTTCGAAACGGCGGCAATCGCCTCGGCGTTCTTGGTAGCCATCAGATATGTCCCGCCGCGAAGCGGCATAAAGTCTTCGTCTTTGTGCCTTTGTGGCTTTGTGTGAGAAAATTTGGATCACACGAAGCCACGAAGCCACGAAGCCAGATGGATTGCGCTGCGCGCGGCATCAGGCTTGCGCCTCCAGCGCGCGGGTGGCGGAGAGCGAGGCGAGAGTGACGCCGGCGAGCGCGCCGCGGACGGCACCGTTGACGGCATTCCAGTGCGGCTTCACGCGGCAATTCTCCTCGACGCAGCAATCGTGCGCGCCGTGATCGACACACGCCGTCATCGCGATCGGACCCTCGATCGCCTCGACGATGTCGGCAAGGCTGATCGACGCGGGCGGCCGCGAGAGTCGGAAACCCCCGCCGGTGCCGCGCTGGCTCTCGATCAGGCCGGCGGCGGAGAGCTTGCTCACCAGTTTCTGCACCGTCGGCAGCGGCAAGCCGGTTTCCTCCGCCAGGCACGTCGCGTTCAGGCGCGCCACACCGCCGCAATGCCGCGCGGCGGCGGACATCATCACGACGGCATAGTCGGCGAGGCTGGACAGACGCATTCTAATTGGCCCTACGTGCAACAGCATCGCGGGCTGTTGCGAACGATTCTCAAATCGGATCAATTCGATCTGATTGCCATGTGGTCGCTCGCGGCGCCCGCGTCAACCGCCTTTCCGCCGTTCAGGTTTCGCTGATCAGCGGGCTCACCTGCCCGCCCAGCGCGTGGCGCTGGAAGATCGTGAGCCGCGAGAGCTGCGTCGGCTCGGCCTTGATCTGGCGCGGTGTGAGGCCGGTGAACTGCTTCACTTCGCGGATCATGTGGCTCTGATCGTAAAAGCCCCGTGCGATGATGTCGTCCAGTTCCTCACGCGCGGTGGCGAGCGCGACGGCGGCGCGCAAAGCGCGATACTTGCGCGCCAGCAGCTTGGGCGGCGCGCCGTAGAGGCTGTTGCACTTGCGTTCAACCTGGCGGCGCGACAGGCCGGTCGCGAGGATCAGATCGTCCATTTCGGGCGACGGGCTGGCGGCGAGCCACGCATCGACGGTGCGAACGAAGCCCAGCGCGGCGGAATCGCTCGCCTGGACCAACTCGCGCACCAAAGCTTCGCCGATGGCGAGCATCGCGGCGATCTCGTTCTCGGCGCGCAAGGCATCCTGCGCCGCGCGGAGCCGGCCCGCGCCGAACAATTCGGCTGCGTCGATCGTGCGGTTGAGCATGCTCGACGCATCGTTGCCGAGCATCGCAGCCCAGCCCGCCGCGCTCAGCCCAAAGCCGAACACGCGCACCGGCCCATCGGCGCGAACCTTGATCGCTCCACTGGTCGGGCCGATGATGTGGATGTCGGCGGCCTGCTGGAACGTGGCGTCGGGAAAGAGATAGTCCGCACCGCCCGGCGAAAGACGAATCCGGAACTGCGCATTGTCGGCGCGCTCCGTATCTTCGAAAACCTCAACATCCGCCTGGAAGTAGTAGAAAAGCGTGACGAATTCCGTCAGGTCCGCCGACGGGACAGCATAGTCCAGTTGTACGTCCGACACGATCAAAGCGCCCCGCTCGTCTTTTCGCTTTCAGCCTAGCTGCTTGGCGCCGCAAAGAAAAGTGGCCCGAACCTGCCGTAAGGCGGATCCGGGCCAAAGGAAAAGGAACCCCCTGTTGGGAGCCCTTCGGGTCGCAAGATGGTTTCAGCATAGAAAGCTGGGGCTGTATTGTAAGAAACCGCCGTACCGGACCTATTTTGACGCACCCTGCTTTGACCGCGCGCGACGGCGCTGGCATGGCGCGCGCGATGTACGGCCTGATCCGCCCTGCCCTGTTCGCGCTCGATGCCGAGCGGGCGCATGGCTTGACGATCGACGCGCTCGCGCGCTGGGGCCGCGCGCAGACCCCGCTGGCGCGCAAGACGCCGATCCTCGAGACCGAGATTGCCGGGCTGCGCTTTCCCAATCCGGTCGGGCTGGCGGCGGGGCTCGACAAGAATGGCGAGGCGATCGACGGGCTGTTCGCATTGGGCTTTGGCAGCGTCGAGATCGGCACGCTGACGCCCCGGCCGCAGTCCGGCAACCCGCAGCCGCGGCTGTTTCGCCTGCGGCGCGATCGCGCGGTGATCAATCGCATGGGCTTCAACAACGAAGGGCTGGCGGCGGCGCTGCCGCGCGCGCTGGCGGCCGAACGGCGCGGGCCGCTGGGGATCAATGTCGGCGCGAACAAGGACGCCGCCGATCG
>Ga0164241_10006785_pt1 | contig 10383 bp, 6 predicted proteins | sample OricomyardsoilBY_FD_108780 | JGI IMG/M metagenome (GOLD analysis project Ga0164241, IMG submission 108780) | Backyard soil microbial communities from Emeryville, California, USA - Original compost - Back yard soil (BY) | ecosystem: Environmental > Terrestrial > Soil > Unclassified | place: USA... | reverse complement strand
GATGTGCAGTCGAAGATCTTCGACCCGTTCTTCACCACGAAGGCCGTTGGAAAAGGCACGGGACTGGGCCTGACCGTGGCCTATGCCATTGCGCAGGAACACGGCGGCCGCATCACCGTGCAGTCCACCGACCAGCGCGGTGCGTCATTTTTTCTCGAACTGCCGGTGAGCGGGGCGTCGATGCGGCTTCATGAGCCGGCGCCGGCCGCGGCACCGGCGCTGCCCGCCGTACCCAAGGGCACACGAGTCCTCGTGGTTGAAGACGAGCAGGCCCTGGGAGATGCGGTCGCCGCCGCGCTGGCAGATGAAGGATTCAGGCCGGACCGCGCCTCGGATGGCGAAGAGGCGCTCTTGCGCCTGCGTGAACGCCACTACGACGTGATCATCTGCGATCTGAAGATGCCCAAAGTGGATGGCATGGCGTTCTTCCGCGAGATTTCCGGCAAGATGCCACACGTCGCACGGCGGCTGATCTTCGTCACGGGAGACGTCGCAGGCACTGAAGCCGAACGGTTCCTGGAAGAAAGCGGTTGCCGCTGGGTGCCGAAGCCGTTTCGTCTTCGGGATCTCGTGCGCGCTGCGCGGGAGACGCTGGGATGAGAAACCCGGCATCCGGCGCGGCCCTGAACGGCCAGCGCGGGATGCCGGGGTGAGTTGACTGCGAGTGCGTGCGATGGTTACGCGACCGCGCGACGGTCGTCCGGGACGCGCGCCGCCAGCCGACGCCGGGCCGCCAGGGTCGTTCGCTTGAATTTCGGATTCGCCGTCTTCGCCACCAGGCGCGGCGCGCTTGCCTCGGCTGGCGTCATCAACAGTCGGCGCAGCCGCTGGACGGCGCGTGCGTGCAACTGGGAGACACGCGACTCGTTCACGCCAATGGCGTCGCCGATCTGTTTCATCGTCGCTTCGCCAAAGTAATACAGACCGATGATGCGCCGTTCGCGCGGCGGCAGTTGTGCGAGCGCCTTGCGGACGCGTTCACGAACTTCGCCCTGCTCGAACAGGCGATCCGGCGACGGCGGCTCGCTCGGCACGAGAACGGCCGGCAGCATGGCGCTGTCGATCGAGTCGAGGTTGGCGAGCGGCGACGTGGACTCGATGGTGTTGATGCGCACGATCGTGCGCTCCAGCCGCGACTCGTCGGAGCCAACGCGTCGCGCGAGGTCCGACAGCGTCGGCTCGGCACCCAGTTCGCGCCGGAGTTGTTCACGGGCAGCCTCGAGCTCACGGCGGGCGCGGCGGACGCCCCGCGGCCAGGCATCGCGCCTCAGGGCGTCGATCATCGCGCCCCGCACGCGCCGTTCCGCGAATGTCTCGAACTTGATTCCCCGGCCGGCGTCGAATCGATGCGCGGCGTCGATCAGGCCGAGTACGCCATCCTGGACCAGGTCGCTGAGATCGATCGAATGCGGCATCGTCGATGCCATGCGACGTGCAAGAGACTGGACGAACGGAAGACCGGCCGCCACACGTTCCTGCTGAGATTCTGCCAGGGGTACCCGCAACATCGAATTCCTCCAGATCGCCCGAACCATCCGGGACGAAATCTGTAAGGGCAACAGCGGTGCCAACCCTTAACGGCCCAGACCTGAAATCCACCCAAGTGGGTGTTTCAGCTGGTAAGTTGCTGTCTGACCTGAGGTTAGAGAAACTTGCGGTTCTGTATAGCGGTGTGAAGAAGCTCGGGGGCGATCACAATTTTCGTCAATGGATTGACGAAACGCGCAGAGTTGTCATCGGACCGACGTCAGGGGTGTCGGAATCAACGCTCGAGAGCACCCCTGAGGCCGACGAGGCGGCGCAGGTCCTGGATCGTGGAGATCGCTTCGAGGGCGCCTGACACGACCTGGCTGGCTCGTGCCCGTTGTGTTTCTTCGGTCAGGCGCGCCTCGAGCAGCTCGGCATTCGCGAGGATGATGCCGAGCTGATTGTTCAGCCGGTGGAAGACTCGCGGAAGCTCAGGCGTGGAAAGATCCATGGGCTGCCCCAACACGGCGGTTGTTTCAGGCCCCACGGCTCAGTCGCTGGTTCCACTCTTCTTCGGTAACGCCATCGGTGACGCCCTCACCGGCAGGTTCGGGCTCCCGCCACAGGGTGTCAGCGAAGATGCGAACGGATCCGCCGGCCGTTCTCACGTACTGGACCTTTCCACCGGCAATCCAGTTATAAATCGTCCGCCGGCTCACGCCGACCAACTCGCACGCGCGGGGAATCGACACTGTCTTTCGATCAAGCAACATGATTGACCCATCCCGCAGGCCGGCATTGGTGCACCGTGCCCGCTTTGTCTGCCTACTTCTTCGTGGTGTATCGGCGGAGCGCAAGCGGACTTTAAGGTCAACATACGGAATCGTCGGAAACGGCGCCGATCGTCACGGGCTGATCCGTGTCAAAATGCCGTCGCCAGCATGACCGACGCGGGCCTTCAGCATGTACTCCTGGTAGATGACGAGACCGCGTTCCGGGAAGTCATGGCCGAGCGGCTCGCCGACCACGGCTTCCGGGTCGAGCAGGCCAGCACCGGCGAGGAAGCCGTCACACGCCTGTCGGACTTCGCCTTTGACATCCTCGTCACAGATCTCCGGCTTCCGGGCCTGGATGGCCGCAAGGTTCTGGATGAAGCGTTCACCCGCTATCCGGACATCATCGCCATCGTCATCACCGGGTTCGGAACGGTTCGCGAAGCGGTCGAAGTCACGAGGCTGGGCGCTGAAGGGTTCATCACGAAGCCATTTCAGTTCGAGGAGCTGCTCCACGAGTTGACGGCGGCGCTCGAAAAGCGGCGGCTGAAAGCCGAGAACGCGTATCTCCGTGCCCAGCTCCACGATCGATTCAAGATCGAAGGCATCATCGGCCAGACGGGCGTGATGATGCAGCTGTTCGAGCTGCTGCAGACCGTCGCGGCCACGGCGAGCACGGTGCTGATTACAGGCGAGACCGGCACCGGCAAGGAACTCGCCGCCCGCGCGATTCACGACAGCAGTCCCCGGCGCAATCATCGGTTCATGGCCATCAACTGCAGCGCCATTCCCGAGACGCTGCTCGAAGCGGAACTGTTCGGCCACGTGCGCGGAGCGTTCACAGGGGCCGTCGCGTCACGTCAGGGCCGGATCGAGCAAGCCAACAGGGGAACGTTGTTTCTCGACGAGGTCGGCACGATGAGTCCGGCGCTTCAGGCCAAGCTGCTGCGCGTGCTGCAGTCGCGCGAGTTCGAGCGCGTCGGGGATTCGCAGACGATCAAAGTGGATGTGCGCGTGCTCGCGGCGACCAACTCCGACCTCAAGCGCATGGTCGAAGCGGGCACGTTTCGCGAAGACCTGTACTATCGACTGAACGTCATTCCGATCAGGCTGCCGCCGCTGCGCGAGCGGCGATCGGACATCCCGCTGCTCGCGCAGCATTTCCTGGAACGCCTGTCGAGCGAATCGCCCGCCCGCGGACGGGTGACCATCGCGCAGGACGCGCAGCAGGCACTGATGGCGTTTGGATGGCCGGGCAACGTGCGGCAGCTCGAAAACGTCATCGAGCGCGCCTTCGCGCTCTCTCCAGGTCGCACCCAAATCACGGTCAACGATCTGCCCGACGAAATTCGGCAGGTGACGACGGCCGCCGCGGCAGCGGATATGCCGATCCCGGACAGCGGTATCGACATGGAGCGGCTCGTTGCCGATTTCGAACACAACCTCATCCGGCGCGCCCTTGAACGTACGGAGGGCAACAAGAGGCAGGCCGCGGATCTGCTTCACGTCAAACGCACGACACTCATCGAGAAGCTCAAGCGGCTGGAGCGATTGCCGTCATGAACGAGCGATTTGCCTGCTGGGTCATCGTGACTGGGTCTGTACCAACAGGGTTTAGGTCGAAGGACCGCGAAGAACTTCTGCCGACGTTTCGACAGCTACAGCGGACGCAGCCTGATGTTGCGCTGAAATTCTTCGCGCGTGGAAAGCTGTGGGAGTCGGATACCGAAGCGAGCGATGCCGCGCTTGCGGCCCGCCAGGCGAAACGTCGCCCAAACGACTGGAGACCTGGAGGATCGCATGCGGATCCAAGGGCTCGGTTTGAAATCAGCCGGGATGAAAAGCGCGCGCGCTACAAGCGTCGACTCTGGCAGAAGGACTCCGCCGGCCCGCGTACAAGTACCGGCCCTCGACCAGACGATAGGAAGATGGGCCCGAGGCCAAGTTCTGCCAGACGACCAACCAGAAATAGCGGTTCGACGTACAAGAAGAAACCGTAGTTTGGTCGTTAGACCGCGCTGGCGATATTGAAGAAATACTCGCCCACAATCTGACGCAGCCCGGAGATGGTCTCGGTGCTATTGATGGCAGTTCGCAGCCGCGAACCGTTGTCCAACCCCTTTGAGTACCAGCCGCCGAGCGCTCGCAGTTTGTTGATGACCCACCGCTCGCGTCCGCGTGCAGGATACGCGGCGGCGCCACCGCCTGGGGCGTGATGCCGAAACCCCTCGGCCTCACCCACTCGCTCGGCCAGCAGCAAGTCGATGTACTCCAGCAGGAACTTGCCTCGTTCCTCGAGCGATACGGTGTGGTCTCCTGCTCCTGACCGGGCTGCGGCCGCCTGAGCGAAGATCCATGGGTTGCGGAGCGCGCCGCGGCCTACCAGCACACCGGCCACACCGCTGTCGCGCAGCCGCTCCACGATGTGCCCGGGCTCCACGCAATCTCCCGAGCCGAATACCGGAATGCTGACACTGCGGGCGACCTCGCCAATCAGGGACCAGTCCGACTCGCCGCTGTACGACTGTGCCGCGGTCCGTCCGTGAACGGCCAGCGCGGAAGCGCCGGCATCTTCCACCATCCTGGCAAGCGATGGCGCGTTGATCTCGCGCTCGTTCCAGCCCGCGCGCATCTTGACCGTCACCGGAATTCTGACGGCGTCCGTCATCGCGCGCACGACGGATGCGGCGTGCGCCGGCTCCCGCATCAGACTGCAGCCGGCGTTGTGCTTGGCAATCTTGGGGACCGGGCAGCCCATGTTCACGTCGACGATGTCCGCGCCCATGGATTCGACAACGCGCGCGGCTTCCGCCATGACCGCCGGATCGCCGCCGAAAATCTGGACGGAGACAGGACGCTCTTCTTCCGTGTACTCCGCGTATTCGAGAGTACGGTCGATCCCCCGGACGAGGCCTTCCGAGCTGACCATCTCCGTGACGACCAGTCCACAGCCGCCCTTGCGCTTCACGAGCCGGCGGAAGGCCGTGTCGGTCATGCCCGCCATCGGGGCGAGCGCGAGCGGATGTTCGAGATCGACGGTGGAGATCTTCACCGGAGAGCCGCCGGCCCCTCTGCCAGCCGCTTCTCGTACAACTGCTTGTAGGCGTCGTCTTTCCACTCGATTACAGCCTGCGCGCGCAGCCGGCCGAGCAGCTTTTCGGTTTCGACGTCCAGACGGGATTCACGAATGCGCTGCTCGATTTCAGGCCTCACCTTGTCGAAGGCCTGCAGCTCAGGCGTCGCGCGCGCATCCATCTTGAAGATCTCGTAGCCGCCGCGCGGCATGGCCATCGGCTGGCTGATCTCGCCGACCTTCAGCCCGGCCACCACGTCCTTGACGGTGGGGTTGATGTCCTCGAGATTCAAAGGCCCGATCAGGCCGCCCGCGGCTTTCGTCGCCGCGTCGGACTGAGACTTGACCAGCTCCACGAAGTCCTCGCCGGCGACCGCGCGCGCACGAATCGCGTCGATGCGCGCCTTCGCCGCGGCGTTGTCTTCGGGGCGAACGTCGCTGCCCGGCAGCGCCGGCGCGGCAATGAACAGTTCACGAAGCGTGATGTATTCAGGTGTTGTGAATTGTTCCTTGTGCCCGTTGTAGTACTGACGCAGTTCTTCCTCGGTGACGCGCATCTTCCGGAAAATCTCTTCCTGCTGCACCTTCTGCTTCAGGGCCTCGCGTTCGAAGTTCTGGCGCAGATCGTCCATCGTCAGTCCCTCGCGGGCAAGCGCCTGTTTCAGCGTGGCGTCGTCGAGTTTGTTGTCTTTCTTGATGTTGTCGATGCCGACTTTGAATTCGTCGTCCGTGAACTTCAGCCCGAGCTCCTTGGCGCGCTGTATCAGGAGCAGTTCGTCGACCGCGTCGACCAGCACGTCCGGCGTCACCTCGTTCATCAGCTTCAGCACGTTCGAGTCCGTGATGTTCTGCGTGTCGACGTTCTTCGACCGGATCATGTCGATCTGGTGGCGCACGAGCTCGGACTGCGTGAAGATCTCGCCGTTCACACGCACCAGCACGCGCTCGAGAATGATGCTTTTGCCAGCCGTCGATTCACTGGCCGAAGGAGCAGGTGGCGCAGCGGCGGCCTGACCGGACGCGGCACGCGCGAAAACGATCGACCCGAACATCGCGAGAACAACCACACGCTTCATGACGGAATCCCAGGCGGCCGTGTGCCGCAAATCCAGCAGAATCAATATCTTAGCTTGCGAGCAACGACCGGCTCAACTGCTCCAGCAGCTGGCCGACACGCTCGAAGAGCCCGCCCGGGAGCGCCGGATCGGGTGAGACGTCCGCCACCATCTCGTTGCGGGTAAACCCTGGCGCGACTTCGGACGTCGCCCGTGCGGTCCACCATGAGGTTGAGACGTCATCGGAGGCAGGCCGGGCGGGCCGAAGCTTCCCCGACGCCTTGGATCTCTCGGGAGCAGCTTCCGATCGGTTGATGTCCATCCGGAGAACGGCAGGCGGAAGAAGGGTGAGGTCGCCCCTCGTTTCGACCAGCTTGAGGAGCGGCACCGGGTCAATCCTGGCATCCTGCCTGAACTTCAGGACCACCGTCGCGCCCTCGCGATCCAGGCTGTCCAGCCCGATGCGGTCGGCAAGGACGCGGATGCGCGAGTACCGCGCGAGATTCTCCACCGCCGGAGTCGGCATGCCGTACCGATCCTGCAGCTCGGCCACCGTGGCGTCGATTTCCTCGACTGACACGGCACGGGCGAGCCGCCGGTAAACCGCAAGCCGCTGATTGGTGTCCGGAATGTACGCGTCGTCGATCCGGAGATCGATGCCGAGATTGACTGACGCCCGGCGCTCGTCCTGCAGGTCTTCGCCTTTGAGCTCGCGAATCGTCTGTTCGAGCAGCTTGACGTACATGTCGAAGCCGACGGCTTCGATGTGCCCGCTCTGCTGGCCGCCGAGAAGGTTGCCGGCGCCGCGAATCTCCAGATCGAGTGCCGCGATGCGGAAGCCGCTGCCGAGGTCGCTGAACTCGCGGATCGCCGCAAGCCGGCGGCGCGCCACGGGAGACAGCGTCTGCTCGGCCGGTATCAGCAGGTACGCATACGCCCGCCGGTCCGAGCGGCCGACGCGGCCTCGCAGCTGATACAGCTGAGCCAGGCCGTACCTGTCGGCCCGATTGATGACGATGGTATTGGCGTTGGGGATGTCGAGGCCGTTCTCGACAATCGTGGTTGCAACCAGCACATCGAACTTGTGGGCCACGAAGTCCACCATGACCTTCTCGAGTTCATGCTCGCCCATCTGGCCATGGCCGACGACGATCTTCGCCTCCGGAACAAGCCGGCCGACGAGGCTGGCCATTGAGAAGATCGACTCGACGCGGTTGTGGACGAAGTACACCTGACCGCCGCGTTCGAGTTCGGTACGGATGGCCCGCGTGATCGTGTCCGTGTCGAACTTGACGACTTGGGTCTGGATCGCAAGCCGGTCACGCGGCGGCGTTTCGATGACGGACATGTCGCGAATGCCGACCAGCGACATGTTCAGCGTCCTCGGGATGGGCGTCGCCGTCATCGTCAGCACGTCCACCCTCTTCTTCATCTGCTTGATGCGTTCCTTATGGGCGACGCCGAAGCGCTGCTCCTCGTCCACGACCAGCAGGCCGAGGTCACGGAACTGCACGTCCTTTGACAGAAGCCGGTGCGTGCCGACAATGATGTCCACCTGTCCGCTGGCGAGCTGCTCGACGACCTGCTGCTGTTCCTGCTTGGTCCGGAAACGGCTGATCATCTCGATCCGGACCGGGAAACCGGCAAAGCGTTCCCTGAGCGTCCGTGTGTGCTGAAATGCCAGCACCGTCGTCGGCGCGAGAAACGCCACTTGTTTGCCGTCGATCACCGCCTTGAACGCCGCGCGCATGGCGACTTCGGTCTTGCCGTAGCCGACGTCCCCACAGAGCAGCCGATCCATCGGCGTGGACGACTCCATGTCGCGCGTGATGTCCGCGATCGCGTTCTGCTGATCGACGGTCAACTCGTACTCGAAGGCCGCGGCGAATTCCTGCTGCCAGTGCGAGTCGGCGCTGAAGGCATAGCCGGGGACCGCCTTCCGGGCTGCGTAGAGCTTGAGCAGCTCCTCGGCCATGTCGCGCATGGCTTTCTTGACGCGCGTCTTCGCCTTTTCCCAGGTCGTTCCTCCAAGTCGATCGAGCGTTGCCGCGCCACCCGTGTACTTCTGCACGAGGTCGAGACGCTCGAGAGGAACGAACAATTTGTTGTCGTCCGCGTAGTGCAGCTCCATGAAGTCCTGCTGGGGCTGCCCGGGCAGCACCGCCAGACGTTTCAGGCCCGCAAATCGGCCGATGCCATTGTCGACGTGGACGACGAGGTCCCCGATCTTCAGGTCGCGGAAATCGGATTCGAATGTCCGGGTGGCGGAACGCCGCCGCTCATGGACGCGCCGTTCCTCCTCGAACAGATCGGTCTCGGCAAACACCAGCAGCGCCGCGGACGGAATGTGAAAGCCGCGCGAGAGGTGGCCGGTGGCCACGAGTACGGCCGCGTTCTCCAGATCGTCGGCGTCGGCGACCGATCGTCCGCGCAGGCCGTAGTCGGACAGCAGCTCGATCGTGCGCTCCGCCCGCCCCGGCGTCGCCGCGGCGAATACGACGGACTCGCCTCGCTCACGCGCCTGGCGGATATCCGTCGCCCAGTCGCCAATGCGTCCGTGATACTCCAGCGTCGGCGCCGACGAGACATGGACGCTGTCCGGCTCGTCATCGATCGCGAGCTGGCTGATCCGGTGCGCCTGACCGAGCCACGGCGCAAGACCGTCCCAGCTCACGGCAACGCGTTCATAAGCCGGCACGGAGGGATTTCTGGCCGCCGCGGCCTCCGCTGACGCGCGCCACTGTCCTTCGAGCGATCCCGCGCGTTCCGCGACGTCGTCCAGTTCATAGACGCAGACGGTGGCGCCGGCCCGCCGGACATAATCGACGAGCGTCGCGCTGCGGTCGAACCGCGCCGGATCGTCCGGGCCTTCGGTGTCTGGCAGAAGCTCGCGCTGCGGGCTGACGATCACGCGATCGACGGCGGTCAGCGAGCGCTGCGTCGCGCCGTCATAGCGCCGAACCGACTCGACGATGTCGCCGATGAACTCCAGACGGACAGGATGCGTTTCCGCGTTCGGATAGAAGTCGACGACGCCGCCGCGGACGCAGAACTCGCCGTGCTCATCAACGGGGTCTTCAGAATTGAACCCGGCGAGCACGAGACGTTCCCGGAGCAGTTCCGGCGCGATTTCGGAACCGGGCGCCAGCGTGAAGCCGGTGTCGACGAACCGCCCGGGATCGCTCAACCTTGGCAGCAGCGCGCGGGCTGACGCCACGACCAGCCGGGCGGTCCTCGCGGTCAGTCCGTGAAGCGCACGGGCACGAGCCGAGGCGATCTCCAGATGCGGACTCAGCCCGCGGTAGGGGTCGACTTCCTGCGACGGAAACGGAAGAATCGCGTCCTCGGCACCGCGGGCCGACAGGCCCTGCATCGCGGACAGCAGAAAGCGCGCGTCTGCGGTGACCTGCTCCACGTCGGCGTCCGTCGGCACCACGAGGAACGTGGCGTGGTCCTGGGCCAGAAGAGCCGCATGAAAGGCGAGCGCCTGAGGCGTGAGCCCGGTCAGCCGCGGCGCCGCGCGATGAAGGCCCGCGCGCGATCCGGACGATTTCAGGAGGGAACGAAACGCAAGAGAGGATGCCGCGCCGATCACGTTCGAAATCTCACAATGGGGAGACGACCAGCTTACAGGCTCTGCATGCGCTTGACGATGCCGGTCGTGGACCAGCCCTGCTCGATCGGAATGCGCACCACGCGGCCGCCCCGCGCTTCAACAGTGTCGCGGCCCACGATGCGATCGGCAGCCCAGTCGGCGCCCTTGACCAGGACGTCCGGCTGCACCCGGCGGATGATGTCTGCCGGCGTATCCTCGTCGAAGACGACGACCGCATCCACGCACGCGAGCGCCGCCACGACTTCGGCGCGCTCGGCTTCAGGGATGAGCGGACGGGCCGGCCCTTTGATGGCGCGCACGGATCGATCGGAGTTGACCGCCACGATCAACCGGTCGCCTTCCGCCCGCGCCGCCTTGAGATACCGGACATGCCCAGGGTGCAGCAGGTCGAAGACGCCG
>Ga0164241_10006784_pt1 | contig 10383 bp, 11 predicted proteins | sample OricomyardsoilBY_FD_108780 | JGI IMG/M metagenome (GOLD analysis project Ga0164241, IMG submission 108780) | Backyard soil microbial communities from Emeryville, California, USA - Original compost - Back yard soil (BY) | ecosystem: Environmental > Terrestrial > Soil > Unclassified | place: USA... | reverse complement strand
TGCAGGAGCGTGATGCCGAGCCGCGAGCATGCCAGGTGCAGCGTTTCCCCGCGGTAAGTGGCACCGTTGTCCAGGTACAACGCGCTCGGTTTCCCGTGTTCGAGCAGCGACTGTCCGAAAACCGACAGCATCCGTTCTTCCTGCTCGTCGGCATACACGCGCAGGTTGATGACGTATCTGGAGGCGTCGTCGAGCAAGCCGTGGACGCGGACGGGCGTCCGCGTGCCGTCCAAGGTCAGCGTCGGGCCGTGGCACACGTCGCCGTGCCACAGTGCGCCCGGGCATTCGGCCTGCCAGCGAAGGCGCGTCTTGCTGCCGTCGCCGTCCGCTGCTGCGGTGCGAGTGAGTCCGCGTTCGGCAAACATCCGGCGCACCGTGCACGCCGTTACCTCCGGTCCTACACGCCCTTCGGCACGCAGCGTCCGTAGAATGAGCTTCACGCTCACGCTCGGGTGCTCGCGCCGGATGTCGCAAAGCAGCTCGCGCAGCTCCGGATCGAGACACGACCGCGGCCACGGTCACCTCGAGCCCGCGGTACCAGCGCTTCGAGCCCGCCCTTCTTGAAGGCGTACAGCCAACGCTCCAGCGTCGCAATCGAGTAGCAGCGTGTCGTGTCGCTCCCGGGCGCACGCACCCTCTGCTCGCTCAGTCGACGTAGCGCCTCGCTCCGCGCGCCATGGTCGAGCTCGCGCACTGCTAGCTCTCCGATTAATCCGTGGCGGAAAACCGCCACTTCTTCGCCGTGATTCTTTGGACTCAAATGCTCCATTGCAGCTCCTTCCGCGGCGCTTTTCGCGTCCGCCAGGACCTCTTGCCGGCGCTCTCCCGCGGCGTGCCCGATCGTCCTCGGTGGATCGGGACGCCATCGCCGCGCCGGCGCGCGCTGTCCGTCACGCTCGGCGGGCGATGCGCGCCCCGCCGTGAGGGCGCTCACGCCGCGATCGCCGCACCGACGAAGACTTTCGCGTCCAGAGCTTGCCCGAGCTCTCGTCCTGCGCGAGCTGCGAGCACCTGCGCGACCTGTCGAGCCACGCTGCGCCGCGCGTACGCCTCGAGCCCACTGACGGAGAAGAGCATACCGCTCCGCGCCGCCTCGACCCAGCGCCGCAGCGTCACCCAGTGCTCGACCGCCGAGCTACCCAACGAGCGGGAGGGGCTCGTCTGTGCTCGCACACTCGCGCTGCTCGCGCCCGTGCCGTAGCCGAGCAGCGCCAGCCCCACCGCCCCAGCGCTGTACCAGCGGCGCCGCAGCAGTCCCCGCGGCCCCACGACCAACACCGCAGAGCAAGCTCGGCAGCGGTACCGCCGAAGCAGCAAAAGCCGCTGCTCTGGAGCACGACCAGGCCCGGATGGTCCGCGCACCTGCCGCTCCACGACGCCATGCCCGACGATCACCAAACGGTCGCCGAGAGGCTGCCCAGCAGCTCCGCAGCACGGGCACGCCCCCGGACGCGCTTCTGCGCAACCAGGCGTCGCTTCGCTCCAGGCCTTGATCCCGAGCGGACTTGCGACGAATCTCTGGGCGCTGAGTGTCTTCTCTACGGGGGATGCGCAGCACGGCGGAGGGGGCGGGCCCGTCCAAAGACACGCCCTCTCCGCTACCTTCTCTGGGCTCGTGCTCTCCTTTGGACGCGACGCCTACTCGGCCCGAAGCGCCACCACCACATCCGCGACCGGTGCCCCAGATCCAAGGCACCGCACCACCGCCTCGCCGTGAGCTGCCTCATCGGCGGCGCTCACCACGCGCTTCCCCTCAGATGGGCCTCACGCACTCGGCTACGCGAGCGAGGTCAGAGGCTCAAGCTGCAGGCGCGCTAACAGCCGACTCGATGACGCTTTCCTGCTCCTGGCGTGCCTGGCGGCCGTGGCTTACACACGTCGCGGGCGCGAACGTGTGAAAGGCCTGCTGGCGTTGGCGGCCCTGCCCACGATCGTGATCGGTTTTTATACCCTTTACAATCTGCACAGCACCAGTTTCCTACTCCCGGTGAGCGGGTCTCTAAAGCGGCAACCTCGGGCGCTTTTTTGACATCCGCAGCCGTCGATCCGCGTGACGTTGCTCGCTGCCGCGGGCACGTGTGCATGTTTGGCGCTGTTCTCACGTCGGTTGGCCGAAAGGCTCGACCGGGCCGCCATGGCAGGTCAGCCCGTCTCCGCGAACGGGGTTTGGTCCGTGGCCGTCGTCGTATTTGCCGTTCTGAGCGCCAACGCAGTGGTCAACCAAAAGCGCGCTGATAGCTACCGCGATCTCATGTACGCATTCTGGGCCGCCCGCGATCAGGTTGACTCGCAGCTGGCCAAGCTCGCGCCTGGTGTAGGTGTTCTAGAGGACGATGACGGAATCATCGGCTTTGCTCTGTCTAGCGCCACCATGAACGCGACCGGACTTTCCATGGATCGCGAAGCGATAGAATCGTTCAAGCGGGGGCGCACCCTCGACATCGCGTATCAACGGGGTTTTCGTGTCCTTTCGTCGTTGGTGTACTGGAGCTACCTGAATCCGCAGCGAATTGATTACGTTGAGCCGACAACCGATGAACAGATCATCGAGAGCCTCGTCGGGCCAAAAGGAGATGCCCCTGCCGGCGCCGACCGCTTCGACTTCAAAGTGCTTTGTGCGATGCGAATGATGGGCCGGACGATCTACTTTTTGGAGTTCAAGCCCAAGTAGCTGGCCGCCATTCGCGACCATCGTCACCGCGGGGCCCACAGGCGCACGTACAGCTCCGCGCGGCTCCTCGACGCAGACCAGCTGCTGGACTGTCGTCGCGTGCACGTCGTAACTAAGGTAGCGTGAGCGTCGTCATGGCAGACAGTCGAGCGTCAGTCTTCTCCGTCCCCCAGGCCCCGGAGCTGGAGCCCGCAATCGGCATGCGGCGGTCTCAAATCTGGTTTGCGTTCATCATTGCGGCGCTCCTATCGGTAATCGCGATGGGTGCGTATTGGGGTTTCCCTGTTTCTGATGATGCATACTTCGTGCTGTTCATTCGCGAACATGGCGCCGGAGCATTGCAAGCCGCGCACCCCGAGCGTCCCATCTACGGTTGGCTGTTGCAGACGCTGGGAACGATGTTCGGCTTTAGCCGTGCACCCTACGTCCTGATTTCGGTGACTCTCTGGGCGACACTCGCTTGGCAGACTTGGGCACTGGCGCGTCGGTTGTTTCGCGAAGATGCGGCGGCGGCGGTTCTTGCACCACTGCTCGTGCTCTCTCCGCTGGTAGTTACGACCCAATACACGACGCTCACAACGGTATTGACGGCCAATGTTCCCCTCAGCCTTTGCCTGACCAGTCTGCTGATATGTCTACGCCCCGGCCGTGACCTGTCATGGGCGGCCTGCGTTGCAGTGAGCATCTTGACGGCGGCTTCGACGGCGTTGACCGAGTACGGCGTGGCTTGCTCGATTGCGTCTGCGGCGCTGTTGCTGGTCCTGCGCGAGCGGCGCGGTTTGCCGTTTTTGTTCGGCGGCGTCGTCTCCGGCTACGTCGCCTTTCGGCTAGTGGGTAACGTGAGCGTGCGCGCCCAACAGGATCCCTCGCAGCAAATTCCCGAGCTGCTCCGTCACTTGCCCCGCGCGCTGTTCAGGCTCGTTGGCGGCGTCTGGCATAGTGCTTTCGGTGGCATCGCGAGCGCGGCGGGGGACGTCCTGAGACAACCAATACGCGACGGCCTCGTTCCGGCGGTGGTCGGCGTCGTCACCGCGCTGGCGGTGGTCTTCCTCCTGCCGCGAAGCACTACCGGCGCACCCGCCCGCCAATCGACTCGTACTGGCTTGGCGCTCCTTGCCGCCGTAGCGGTGGCGATCCTCCCAATCGTTGCTTCGAATGAGTCACCGGTAAGCAGCGATCCCTACGAGTCGCGATACTTGATACCTGTTCTACCGTTCGCCGCCCTAACTACCACCTTCGCATTGCGCGTGCTGGCAGTTGCGTCTTTGCGATATTGGATGGACGGCCTTGTTGGTTTAGTCGTCGGACATGCGATTACTCTTGGTGCAGTGCAAGCCGTCGCCGAGCAGAGGCGGCTGGTTGCCATCGGCGCTCTCGTGCGGCCCCGCGTACGGCCCGGGGGCGACGACATTCTCGTCGTCGTAGTACCTACGCATCATAGGTTGGACGCCAGTGACATCACTCCTAAAGTGACGTTCGAATGGGATGAAGCAAGCGCAAGGCGCCTCTGGGTGATGACTCGGCGTGCCGCCGAGCCGATATTTGGCCCCCGGCTGAATTGCCGTCCGCCCGCCCGAATTGACATTCCCGCCGAACTCCATGGCGGGCAACGTCACGGCACCTTGGCGGGGCTGCTGTGGATCGGAGACGCCTGGATGGAGGGGGCGCTCGCTGAGCCCGAGCCTTACTGCGTGGCCGAAGCGCGTTGAACGCCAGGCAAGCACGGGCACGTGTTTGGTTGCTGTCAGGCGCGCGCGGTCTGACGCCTGGCGAACAGCACCACGATTCCCAGCGCCGAGAAGGCTGTCACCCAAGGCGCCATGGTCTCACCCAGGCCCGGAGGCAACTCGACGAGCAACGACTTTACTCCCACCGGGACGTTCACGGTCATCAAGCCCGTTGCGGAGGCCATTCCGAACGGCAGTGCCGCGCCGGTCTGCGTCGATACTCGCCATGTCGGATAGCCAAGCTGCCGAACCAACAAATTGCAGGGACCCCGGCACTCGACGTCGATCTTCAGCTTGCGTGGCTGCACCAGCACGCCACGCGCGCTGCCTTCGCCAGACGCGACGGCCACCAACCCGTCGGATGGGGTCGGCAGACGATAGGCTTCCTCGGTGGGAATTCGACTAATCGGGACCATTCCCGCCAAATTGTCGGCGGGTTCGACGCGTAGCGCGGCGACGGGTGCGACGTGGAGGAAATGTCGCTGCAGCCCGAATGCGCGCGCCGTTCCCGTTGTCAGCACGACCCACCCCGCGGCCGCCAATATTACGCGACTCAAACTACGATTCTTCAGCTCGTCCGCCGCCAGTGCGACCAGCCCGGTCGCTGCGATGCCGAGCAGGACATTGAGCCGCCACGGAAACTGTAGCCCCCACAGCGAACGCAGGTTGCGCCAGGCCAGATCGCTCCAGCTCGTCATGAATAGGTAGCTGACTAAAGCTATTCCCAGCAAGAGATCCGCAACACGTTGCCTTCGACGTGCCAGTGCGTGGCAGATGATAGCGACGATTAGGCTCAGGAACGAGCACAAAAAAAGCGCGCTGCGTTGTGAGCTCAGCGTGTCATCCAACGGATGATGCCGGGCCGCGAGCGATTGGTCACCAGCGCGCCTGTAACTAACGTCGCGGCGACCAACGCTGCGCCGGCAAGCCTCAGCATCAGCGACCTTCGAGACGCGCCATCGCGCGCCATCTACGATTGAACAGCAAGATGACCAAACACGACACGGCTAGCAGGACCGCGACGCCATCGAGTGCCAGCCATACTCGGGTGTGGGTCGGAAATACGCCCTTTGCATCGGAAATAGCTGGCTGAGCACCGCGTAGTTCGGTCCATAGACCCGTGTCATGTTGGCGGTGTCGAAGTACGCTCGGTGGGCGGCGAACGGTAACAGGTAGCTAGAAGCCAGCCCGGCCCCCAGCCCCAAGGCGAACACGGTGCGACTCGCGCCGATCAGCCTCGATCCCTTACTGCATACGTAGATTGCGTAAAAAGCCAGTACCGGCACGAACAAGATCGCGGTGAATCAGCACCAGTAGGCCGAACGTTACAGCGATCCCCGCGCAGGCCAGGCGAGGTCTTTTCGGTAGACCGCTCGCGAAAAAGAGCGCAAGTGGCAGCCAAGCCAAAGCGCCGTATTCTCCGATTGCTGCACGCCCATACAAGTCGACGCTTAGACTGTACGGTAACGTGAGATAGACTAACGCGGCGACCAATCCAGCGAACCAGCCGACCAATTGCTTTCCCCAGAGGTAAGCGAAAGATCCGGCGAGGAGCGCGGACAACGTCAAGTACAGTCCCATCGCGTGGGCCTCTCGGTTGACCACGTCGTGTATCGGCAGTGCCCGCTGCAACGCATGCGATACGAAATAGGGCAGAGGATACTGAAAGAAGAAAATCGGACTGCCGGTCCCGAAGTTTACTTCACTCAGCCACCGTGGGTAAAACTCGCCTTGGTTCCTTTGCAGGTCGAATGCGTGCTGGTATCCGATGTGCGTGGAGGTGTCGTCGCCCCGAGGAACACCGGAGATGAGGCATGGATACGTCGCGGCCAATGCCATGAAAGATATGGCGGTAATCACGACCCAGGAGCGCACAGTAGCGAGACGACACCAACGAGCGGCGAGTTGAATTAGCAGTGTTGAGCGCACTGCCGCCAAACTACCAGAAGGTCAAGTCGCCCGGCTTCGCGGCTCGGACACAGGCGCCTCGCGTCGATGGCAACCATCGCCAGCCGCGTTGCGACCCTCTGCCGACGGGCCAGCTTGGCTTTCGGCGCGGGTACCTCTCGCCCGTCGGAATACCTGCAATTAAGCGCGCAAGGAGTACTCGCAGGCGACGTCGAAAGTCCCGCGCGAGCTTCTCGCCCAGATCCTGGTACTCGCGGGCCGGTCGAAGTGATGGGCACGGCTGCGAATCCGACTTCTCCAAATTGCTCCGGTTTGGCATGCTGGCTAATGAGCATGGCTACCCGTGGATAATCAGCCCGAAAACCCAAAGACCGTGCTCGTAGTCCCCTGCTTCAACGAGGCGGCGCGGCTCAACAGTTTGGCGATTCTCCAATTTCTGGAAACGCACCCGGACGTCGGTTTGATCCTCGTCAATGACGGCAGCAGCGACGGGACCTTAGAAGCTCTTTCGCGAATTGAAACGTGCTTTCCGGCGCGAGTGTTCGTGATCAATCAAACATTCAATCAAGGAAAGGCGGAGGCGGTCCGGGTGGGAATGCTGGCGGCGCTCGAGCGCCACCCTGAAAACGCCGGCTACTGGGACGCTGACTTGGCTACGCCACTCGAAGAGGTACGTGCGTTTCAAGCACTTCTAGAGCAGAAGCCGGAACTGGACTTCATTCTCGGTGCTCGCCTGGGCCTCTTGGGCCGACGCATCGAACGCAAGGCCGTACGCCATTACCTGGGCCGCGTGTTTGCTACCGGGGCCAGCCTGACGCTCAATCTCCGAGTCTACGATACACAGTGCGGCGCCAAGCTGCTGCGCATCCGACCGTACACGCGTTCCCTCTTCGTCGAGCGCTTCGGGTCCCGGTGGATTTTCGATGTGGAGCTGATCGCGCGGTACCTCTCGGTTCCGGCCGAAGCAGGTGGCATCTACGAACACGTAGTATCGAGTTGGACCGACGTTGCAGAATCCAAGGTCAAACCCATCGACTTTTTGCGCGCGGTCGGTGAAATGTTCCGGATCTATCGCTCCTACAATCTTCAGCAACCCCAGCGTCAGCCAATCCTCTTATTGACCAGCGTGTTCTCGGTTTACGCACTGGTCGGGGCATTGGGCACGGTGTTGCATTTTCTTACCCTCATCGTCGGCGTCGAGCTTTTCAGGTTGCCGAACGTGGTCGCGGCAGCGGCGGGTGCAACGGTGGGAGCCGTCACCAACTACCTCATCAACTACCACATGACGTTTGCCAGTCGGCAGAGGCACAGTAAGACTTTCCCGAAGTTCGCCGTCGTAGCTACGCTGGCCGTCGGTATGAGTGCTGCCGGCGCTCGCCTCGCCAACCATGTCGGCATTCACTATCTGGTCGCGCAGGTGGGATGTACGCTCGCCGTACTCGGGCTCGGCTTCCTGTTGAATCGCTTTTGGACTTTCGCAGAATAGCTAGCGAGGGCGGCGTCGCTCGGCGTCCCGCCGACGGCTAAGCACCTGCTCGACGTCGGCGGGGCCGCCCCATCGTCACGCGGTGAGAGAGAGCGAATCGGGGGGGCAAGAACATCGATCGGAATGGGTCTTCGGTGCTGCGGGCTTCTCGCAGGCAAGGAACGAGTGTAGGTGGTTTGGCCTTCACCGCCGTCCGAATGCCCGAACCGCCCGCTCAGCGCACTCCCTTGTCCTCGCCAGCCGTTGCTGGCGAAAGGCCGTCGTCGCCACCGGAGGACGAACGCACGTCTTCCCCTTCCAAGAAGGTGGGCGGCGTCGTCATCAAGAACGCGCTCTTCTTGACCCTCGGGCGGGTGGCGGGAATGCCGCTCTCGATTCTTGCGTCGGCCGTTTCTGCGCGCTACCTGGGTCCTGCGGCGCTCGGTTTCATGTACTTGGGCTTCACCATGAATTCGATGGGAAACCTCGCAGTCGACTGGGGGCAGTCAGGTGCGTTGCCTCAACGAGTGGCGCAGGACCGTGCCCGCGCCGGCGTACTCCTGGGCACGAGCCTCGTTTGGCGCGTTGCGATGTCAGTAGCGACGCTCGGTGCAATGATCCTCGCCTCCCGGGCGCTTGGGTATGACCGCGATTTTTTGCCCGTCCTTTGTCTGATTGCACTCGCCTATTTCTTTTCGTCGATCGGCGGGGCGGCTCAGCAGGTCATCATTGGATACGAACGCACCGACGTATCCGCGTACAGCCAAATCATTGAGCAGCTAGCGGGACTGGCGTTCACCGTGCCCGTCTTGATGTTGGGAGGAAAAGTCAACGAGTACCTTCTGGCGTCCGCGGCTGCCGGATTCGTGGGCATGGCCTATGGGTGGCGTTCGTTGCGGCTCGTCGGGGACGTGCGGATGTCCTTCCGCGTCGACGTGCTGAAGGCGCTTCTCGTGTCGAGCACCCCATTTGCCTTTACCAGTGTCGTGGTCGTGTTGCAGCCGTACCTAGACGCCTTGTTTCTCTCGAAATTTGCGGTACCTGAGGTCATCGGGTGGCATGCGGCGGCTCGCAAGCTCGTTGGCGTGCTGATCTTTCCCGCCACCGCAATGGTCGGCGCTTTGTACCCTACCCTTTGTCGTCTGTATGGAACGGACCGCGATACGTTTCTGAGTACGGCGAACGGCGCCCTTCGCGGTACGAGCTTAATGGTCTTCCCTGTGGCGCTGGGTTGCTTTCTCTATCCCGGAATCGGGATCTCGATATTCAGTGAAGCCGGTTTTGCGCCTGCTGAAGACAACCTGCGGGTCATGTCGCTGTTCATTTTTTTGGTCTACTTCACCATGCCATTGGGCGTGGCGATCCTTGCTGCCGGCAAGCAGCGCGCATGGGCCCTCGTCCAGTCACTGTGCGTTTTGGTGAGCTTAGTCGCGGACCCGTTGCTGATCCCGATCGCCCAACGGCATTTCGGAAACGGTGGCCTCGGCGTCTGCGTCGCGGCGGTGCTCAGCGAAGTTTTGGTCGTCGGCTGCACAGTGTGGATGACCCCAGAAGGCACCTTCGACCGGCGGTTTTGGCGCGCGGCGCTCAGTGCGATGGTCGGCGGCGCGGCGATGGCCTTGGCTGCCTACAGCTTGCGATCGTTGAACCAGTTCGTCGCCGCCTTTCTGGCGCTCGCCGCCTACTTGGGAGGAGTCTGGGCGAGTGGAGGTCTCGAACCCGATTTCGTTCGAGCAGTCAGGAATATCTTCGGGTCCAAGCTTGCTCGTACTCGTGGCTAGAGTCATGGGCGCGATTCGCATCGCGATCTCGGGCTGTTGAACTTGGCACCTTGGCTGCCCAAAGCGCCGCCGCGCGCTCGGATTCAAGCCGAAAGATAGCGCGCCGGCATGCCGAGGAGGACGAATTTCGAAATGAGCTCTGCGACTTCCGGATGGGCGAGCTGGTCGATGTCGGCCCCTTGTTGTAGGGCGCGCATCACCTCGCCCGACACGCTGCAGAGTTCCGGCGCGTAGTCCAAATATCCGTGATTTTCAATCTTGTACCAGTCTGAAGGAAACTGAAAGCGCAGCTCAGCGTCGCCGTTTTCGCGGCGCTTCTCGATCTTATAGATAGGATTCAACTGTAGCGGGCCGACAGCGTGGGGCCAATCAGAGAAGGGCTTAGCCTCGGTGTGAAGGAAACCAATTCCCGTCCGGCTTCGACGGATTAAGTACAGCGGCAAGAGCGGACCGTTCATCGCCGTGTTTCAGGAGCGCTAGTAGATCAGCGATTCGTGGTCCTTCGAGTCGCGTTATCTCGGTGGTTTCAAATTTGGAGTCTAGAGTCTCGTGCGCGGCCATCAAGATGGGAATGCCAGCGATGATCGGATACTCGAACTCGCATGACTGGCAAACGATGATCCCGTAGTCGACCTCACCGCTTGCTCCAAGCCGCAGCGCGGCACCTCGCTTGAGCTGCGCAGCGCAGCGCAGAATGGACATCTAAGGTGGAGTAGGAGATCGCGCTCACTGGTCATTGACTCTCTTCGCTACCCTAACATCGGTATTGCAAATCCACGCCAAGTTTTGCCCGCGATTTGGCAACCCCAGCGATGCGCCCGACCGAGGGGC
>Ga0164241_10006783_pt1 | contig 10384 bp, 8 predicted proteins | sample OricomyardsoilBY_FD_108780 | JGI IMG/M metagenome (GOLD analysis project Ga0164241, IMG submission 108780) | Backyard soil microbial communities from Emeryville, California, USA - Original compost - Back yard soil (BY) | ecosystem: Environmental > Terrestrial > Soil > Unclassified | place: USA... | reverse complement strand
CCACCGCTCTATCTCGTGTTCTTCGGCGGCGTGAAGGCGTTTGTGTTCACCTACCTCGTCGAGCATGCCGGCAAGGATCTCGCCTTTAGCGGCGATGAGCGATCTGTACAGGTCCAGGCGAAGCCGTCCAACTTGACTGGCAGTGAGATCTTCGAATCGAAGTGCGCGGCGTGCCATCAAAAGACCGGCGTCGGCGTGCCGAGGGCGTTTCCACCGCTCGTCTCTTCGCCCTGGTTGCTCGATGACAAGGAGACGCCGATTCGGATCGTGCTCCTCGGCCTCGAGGGCAAGATCGAGGTCGGCGGTCAGAGCTTCGACGGCTCCATGCCGCACTTCGCCGATCAGCTGACCGATGCAGAGATCGCTCGGGTGTTGACGCACGAGCGCTCGTCGTGGGGCAATCAAGCGGACGCCGTCACCGAGGCGGACGTCACTCGAGTGCGCGGCTCACTCGGAGCGAAGAGCAACCCATGGAGCGCAGAAGAGCTCGTGACCGCGCGCTCGAAGCCGGTGCCATGAGCGCGAGCGCTGTGGTGCCCAGGCCGGATCCGGCCAAAACCCGGCGGCCATTGGCCGATGATCTCACTACCTTGCGCCTCGGCGGGATGTCCTGCGCGGGCTGCGCCGGCCGCATCGAGAGGGCGGTGCGTGACGCAAACGGGGTGACGGAGGCGCACGTAAACTTCGCCGCAGCCACGCTGGGCGTCCGCGTCGAGGGCGGAGCGAGCACCCTGGAAAGCGTGGCGCACCTCGTGAGGGGCATGGGCTTCGAGGTGCAGACGACGAAGCCCTCGCCCGCTGCGCGAGGGGAATCGGTCGATGGTGGGATAGACGCGTTCGCCGAGCCGGAGGACCCGACAGAGCGCGAGTTGATATGGCTCGAAGTGCGCCTCGCCGTCGCGGGGTTCTTCGCGATGACGGCGATGCTCCCGTCGATTGTCGTGTACCTCGGCGCTGTCGACGCGAGCGACGCGCGCGCCCTCTACTATTTGGCGATCGCGAGCGGAGCGCTGACGACTCCCGTCGTCTTCTTCTCCGGATGGCCATTCATCTCCCGCGCGATTCGATCGGTTCGCCACCTCTCGCCAGGGATGGATCTCCTCGTGGCGAGCGGCGCGCTCTCGGCCTTTTCCTACTCAGTCGTAGCGCTCGCGCGCGGCTCCTCCGACGTGTACTTCGATACCGCCGGCGGCATCGTGACGTTTCTACTCCTGGGACGCCTCGTCGAGCGACTCGCGAGGAAGCGAAGTGTGAGCGCGGTTCAGCTGCTGCACGCGCTCTCCCCGCCGTTCGCGCACCTCGTCGATGACACGGCTCGGACGCGAGAGGTCGCCACCAAGAGTGTGGTCGTGGGTGCGCGGGTCGAGGTGCGTCCGGGTGAGCGCATCCCACTCGATGGCCGCGTCTTGTCGGGGGAGTCGTCGGTCGATCGCTCGGTCATCACCGGAGAATCGATGCCCGTCGCGATCGTCGCGGGTGCATGCGTAGAGGCCGGAGCGCTCAACCAGGTCGGGGTGATCGTGCTCGAGGTCACGCGCGTGGTCGGCGAACGCGCGCTCGATCGCGTCGCGCAGGCGGTGGAACGACTGCTCGGTAGACGCGCACCGATGCAGGCGCTGGCGGATCGCGTCGCGGCGAGCCTCACGGCGCTCGTCCTCGGCATCGCGGTGCTCGTCGCCGTGCTCGGCCTGTTCGTCTTCGACGACGCGGCGCTCGCCATGAATCGCGCGGTCGCCGTGTTGGTGGTCGCGTGCCCTTGCGCACTAGGTCTGGCGACTCCGATGGCGGTGCTCGTCGCCGCCGGCCACGCTGCGAGTCGCGGGGTGCTCTTTCGTGATGCCGAGACGCTCGAGCGCGCCGCCGAGGTGACGACGGTGTTCTTCGACAAGACCGGGACGCTCACAGAGGGGCAGCCCGCCGTCATCGAGGTGCGTCCGAATGAGGGCTACGGTCGAGTCGAGGTGCTCACGTTGGCGGCTCTTGCCGAGCGGGGCAGCGAACACCCCATCGCTCGCGCGATCTGTGCGGCGGCGCCGCCATCGACGCCGACAGAGGGCACGACGCGAGTCGTCCCAGGTGCAGGGACCGGGTTTCGCGGCATGGATGGACGACGAGTATGGGTCGGCACTCGAGCGTTCCTCGAGTCCGTCGGTGTCTCGGGAGTGGTAGATCCAGTGACTCGTTCGACGGTGGCGCATGTCGCGTTGGAGAGCACCTGGATCGGGGCGATCGTCGTCTCCGACCCTCTGCGTGCCGGCGCTCGGCGCGCAGTCGACGCGCTCCGGGCCAGGGGGCTAAGACTGGCCCTCTTGACTGGCGATCGCGTCGAGGTCGCCGACGACATCGCAGGAGCGATCGGGATCAAAGATGTCCACGCGGCTTGCTCCCCCAACGACAAGGCGCGACTCGTCGAGCAGGCCAGTCGCCGGGGCGAAATCGTGGCTTTCGTAGGCGATGGCCTCAACGATGGTCCCGCGCTCGCCGCCGCCGAGGTGGGAATCGCCGTAGAGGGCGCGACCGACGTGGCCGCTGCGGCAGCAGGCATGGCGCTGCGGGCCGGGGGAATCGAGCGGTTGGTCGAGGCGCTCGACCTTGCGCGGGCGACGCGACGGGTCATGCGTCAAAACCTGGCTTGGGCCTTTGCCTATAACGCCCTCGCGATTCCAGCCGCCATCGCTGGTCTCGTATCGCCTGCGTTCGCGGCGCTCGCCATGGCAGCGAGCTCGCTCTCGGTGGTTGCCAATTCGCTCCGATTGTCGAGATTGACGTCGCGCGAGAACGTCTGAGCGACGTCCCATCGAGCGTGGGTCGCTCAACCGTAGGTGCGCAGCTTGCGCCAAAGGGTGTTGCGACCGATCCGGAGCACTCTCGCGGCTTCTACCTGGGAGCCGCCGCACGCTTCCAGGACCCGCAGGACGTGGGTGCGTTCGACATCTGCAAGCGTCTGGGGATCGAACGTGGGCGTCGACGGGGGTGCGGGCGTCGGGGTCCCCGCGAGGAGCTCTTCGGGGAGATGCTCGACCCCGATGGTCCCGTGCCGGGCGAGCGCCATCCCGTGTTTGATGGCATTTCCGAGCTCACGCACGTTACCAGGCCACCTATAGAGCTCGAGCGCGGCTGCCGCCTCGGCGCTGAAGGCCAATGCGCTGCTCTCTTCCTGGAGCATCATCCGCGCGAGCGGGAGGATGTCTTCGACGCGATCACGCAGAGGCGGAACGCGAAGGGTCAGCACCTTCAGGCGGTAGTAGAGATCTTCCCGGAACAGTCCGCGGTCTACGAGCTCGCGAAGGTCTCGGTGCGTGGCGCAGAGGATGCGCGCGTCCACCGCAAACGCAACGGTCTCGCCGACCCGACGGACCTCACCGTCTTGGAGCACTCGGAGGAGCTTCGCCTGCAGGGCCAGGGGCATCTCGGCGATCTCGTCGAGGAAGAGCGTTCCATGATCGGCGGCGGCGAAGAGCCCATGCCGCTCGGCCGAAGCACCCGTGAACGCCCCACGAGCGTGTCCGAAAAGCTCGGATTCAAGCAGGTCGGGGGGAAGCGCGGCGACGTTCACGGCGACAAACCGAGCGTCGCGGCGCGCGCTGTTCGCGTGCAGCGCGCGCGCGATCACCTCCTTGCCGGTCCCACTCTCGCCGAGGATCACGATCGGCGCGTTCGAGGCGGCGAATTGACCTGCTCGTCGGAGCACCGCCTGCATCGGCGCGCTTTGGGCGACGATGCGTGACGAGCGCCGCAGCATGCGGACGACCGGGTCGAGCCCGCAGACCTCACATACTTCGGCTTCGTGGTTCTGTTCCATGGGGCTCCAGATTGGAACCTAGGGAGGGCGGACGCTCGGGAAAAGGTGCGATTCGGTTCGTTGTCCCTGCGACGGCCAAACGGCGCCTATGGCCTATCGGGGTCTGAGCGCCGTCAGCCCTGCGGGGGGATCCGCGCTGCTACTCGCGCCTCGTTCCGGTACCGAGAGCCCTTCGCGATGCAGACGCTCCCCTTTGTGAAGGAGCTGCCCGCTCGCGCTTGCGATGCCGAGCTCGAGGCTCTCTGCGATCCGCCGCGCGCGTTCGACGAAGACCTCCGCGGCCTGGGGCGGGCAGACCTCGCGTGCGGTCGCTTCGAAGAGCGCAAGCCACCGGTCGAAGTGGCGACCGTCGACCGGCAGTGGCAGGTGGAGCCGCATCGGCTGTCCCTGGAAGCGCCCCGTGCGGAGCGTGACCGACGACCAGAAGTCGCACATCCGCCGAAGGTGCTTATCCCAATCCCGGATGCGCGCATCGAAGATCGGCCCGAGCCAGGCATCCGCCTGCACTCGGCCGTAGAATGTGTGGACGAGGCGCTCTATCAACGCCTCGTCGATCTCGTCCGTCATGATTGCCGGGCCTCACCTTCTGAAATCGAGAAGAGCCGAAGCAGCCGACGCCGATCTCGTGGCCTCGCGACGAGGTCGGCGAGCGTGTACCGATCGAGTACCGAGAAGAAGCTGCCCACCGCCTCTTGCAGGACGCGCTCCAGCCCACAGGCACCCGCGAGGGCGCACCCGTTCGAAGACGGCTCGAAGCACTCCACCAGAGCGATGGTGTCCTCCGTGGCTCGGGCGACGTCCCCGAGCCGAATGTGCTCCGGAAGCCGAGCGAGCCGAAGGCCGCCACCGCGGCCACGCGTGCTCGCCAAAAACCCCGCCTGCACCAAGGTCTGGGCGACTTTGTGGAGGTGATGTCGCGAGATCGCGAAGCGCGCCGCTACCGACTCGATCGTGTGCGAGATGTCCGGTTCGACCGCGAGCCGCAGAAGAAGGCGGAGTGCGTAGTCGGTGTGGAGAGTGAGACGCATGCTCGGCCCGTTACAAGTGGTATCATAGATACTTCTTTACCGCACGCAAGTCCTCGAACGGATCGTGGCCTTCGTCAGACGGCGAACGAGGTCCTTCACTCGAACGTGTAGTCACCACAGTCGAGGACGCGGTTGGAGAGCGTGCACGTGAGCTTGAGCGTCGCCGCGTCGCAGTCGAGGGTCTCGGTGTTCTCCGAGGTCGAGCCGGTACAGCCCAGATCGATCGTCGTCGTCTCGCCGTCGAGCGACCAGGTGCCCGTCCAGTCGATCGAGTAGTCGCTGTGGCCGAGGACGTCGGACACGCCGTCGGACTCGAACATCGTCGCGGTGCCGTCCTCGAGGAACGTCAGCGACCCCGCCGGCTCGTCCGAGAGCGCGTGGGGCGTCGTCCGCAGCGTCCAGTTCGTCTGGTCATTCGGATACGCGACGTCTCCGCAACCGAGAGCGACGCCGGCGATCATCACGGACACCCAAGAAAGCGCGAGCTTCATGCGTGAAACCATAGGCCAGCTCGAGCCTCACGCAAGCGTTGAAGAAGTGCGGTGGAGCGGTGCGATCGACCGCGTCGCGCGACGCTGCTCTGCGGTCGCCGACACGCGCTGCGTGCTCAGAGCCCCTTGGCGAGCGCGTCGCGCCGCCGCTTCAAGAGCAGCTCGAGCGGCTCGAGCGGAAGCTCGGGCACGACATGACCCGAGCGTCCCTCCATCGTGCGTGCCGCCGTCAGCGAATTCAGGATTGCCTCTTCCGTGGCGTCGATCGCGGCGCGGTAGAGCGGATCGATCGCCTGGTCGAGCAAGACTTGCATCCGGTACGTCCGCTTCGTCGTCTCGCGCGGCACCTTGTTGGCGGTCGAGAAGCCGACGATGATCTCGCCCGAGCCGTGCGCGGCCGACGAGCCGACCCGGCCGATCCCCAACGCCGAGCGCTTGCAGAGGCGGTGGATCTGATGCGGAAGCAGCGGCGCGTTCGTCGCGAGGACGACGATGATGCTGCCGTACGAGCGCGTGCGCTTCTCGAGTTTCGCGAAGCGCGGCACGAGATACTGACCCACCGGGAGCCCATCCACGCGCAGCTCGGACATGCGACCGAAGTTGCTCATGACGAGCGCCCCGATGACGTAGCCGCCTTCGTGGCGATGCAGTCGCCGCGACGACGTGCCGATGCCCGATTTGAAGTCGCAGGTCAGCATGCCGGTGCCGCCACCGACGTTGCCCTCTTCGACCGGGCCACTCTTGGCGTTCTCGATGGCCTCGCGAACGTGGCGCGCTTGTACGTGACCGCCGGCGATGTCGTTCAGCCACGAGTCGTCGCATTCGCCCACGACGGGGATGATGACGTCGTGCTCGGTGCCGATGCTCGGGTAGCGATCGACCATGTACTGCACGGTGCCCTCCGAGCAGGCGCCGACGCTGAGCGTGTTCGTCAGCAGGATCGGCGTCTCGATGAGACCCCACTCCATGACCTGCGTGAGACCCGCGACCTCGCCTGCGCCGTTCAAGACGAAGCCCGAGCCGATGACCCGATCGTGAAAGATGTTCCCCCGGTTCGGGAGGATCGCCGTCACGCCCGTGCGGATCGGCCCGCCGCCGGCGACGAGCGCTCCGCTTCCCTCGTGCAGCGTCGCGTGCCCGACCTCGACCCCGGGCACGTCGGTGATCGCGTTGAACTTCCCCGTCGGGTGCTCGCCGATCTTGATGCCCAGATCGCGGAGCCTGGCGCGCGGCACCGACGTCGCACCGTCGGGCTGTAGGCTTCGGATCTTCGTCACCCGGCCTCCATAACACGTCTTGCCGCGCTGCCTCGTAGTCGCCGGACAGCGCTCAAGGTGCGTGGCGCCCGGCCAGAAGTCGCTCCCTGCGCTGTTCGCGGAGGCGTCGCAGACCCGGGGCCGTGAGCTCGCCGACGAGGGTGCGGAGGTCCATGCCCGTGCGGGTGGCGGCGGCCCTCAGCACGCCGTCGGCGTGGAGATCGGGAACGCAATTGCAAAGCAGATACTGAAGCCCGTCCTTCGCATCGACGACGAAATGCACGGTCGCAAAATCGCGACAGCCAAGCGTCGCGAACACGAGGCGCGCCGCGCGCTCGAGGCGGCGCGCCAGCGTGGCGCCGATCTTCTTCGGGCGGACGTTTGCCGTCACCGGATCGAGCTCGACCGGAGCGAGGGCGCGCGGCCTTCGCTCGCCGAGCAGACATACCGCGATGCGCCGGCCGTTGGGTACAGGCTCGACGACCAACGGCGCGTGGCCCTCGGCGAGCAGCCGATCGACCAGCTTGTGGAACGCGGGCTCGTCCGTCGCGACATGGCGTGGTGTCTGCGTGCCGCCGTGCGCCGACCGCAGCGTGAGCGGAAAGGTCATCGCCTTGTCGAGACGAGTCTTGCTCGAGTGCAAGACTTGATAGGGCGTCGGCGTGATGCCGACGTCTTTGATCAGTCGCCGCACGATCGCCGGCTCCGCGAACAGCGCGAGCGCCGCCGCGTCCGAGCCGGTGCACGCGATCCCGCAGAGCTCGGCCAAGGCCGGGACCCGCGGACCGATGCGCGAGCCCGCGCGGCCCGCCGCGAGGTTCAGGACGAGATCCGTCCCGGAAGGCGGTAGCAAGGTGGCCAGCTCCGCCGTCGCCTCCAAGACCGTGGGCTCGTGCCCATACGAGCGGACGATCTGCTCGAGCTCCGCGTTCGGGCTCGGCGAGGTGTCGTCGGGCGCCTTCGGATCGACGACGAGCGCGACGTGCGTGGTGGCGCGCCGACGCCGCGTCTTCGCCGTGCTCAGCCCGTAGCGCTCCGCCGCGCTCTCGATGATGGCGCCGAGGACCTGATCGGGCGCCGACAGCCCGGCACGCTCTCCCGATACGTAGAGACTCGCGCCCTCTTCGAGGCTCGGGAGCGCGTTGATCTCGAGGAAGTACGGGACGCCGTCGTCGGTCACGCGATAGTCGATGCGGGCCGCGTCGTGGACGCCGAGCGCGCGGAAGACCTTGAGCGACTGGTCCATGAGCTCTTGCCGAAGCGCTGCCGTCAAATCGGCCGGGCAGACGACGTGCACCGCGTCGAACCCCATCTGCTTCAACGCGAAGTCGAAGAACTGATACTTGCGACCCGAGACGAACTCTTTCTTGTAGGCATAGCTCGCCGGCTCGAGGATCCCGCTCGTCGCGGCGGGGCCGCGCTGCAGCCACGGGACGACGACGTCGCGACCGATGATGAACTCTTCGACCAGGATGCCGGCCGGGAACCGCGCAAGCTCGTGGACGAGACGCTGCCGAAGCGCACCGATATCGTCGACCACCGAGTCGACGGTGATGCCCATCGAAGACCCCTCGAAGTTCGGCTTCGCGATGACCGGGAACCGGAAGTTCTCGACCTGGGCGAGCTCTGCGAGCTCGGTGACGAGGAGCCCGCGCGGCGACCGCACGCCGTGCTCACGGAGCACCATCTTCGTCAGCTGCTTGTCGAGCGTCAGGGCGCACACGTACGCGTCGGAGCCGGTGAACGGGATCTCCAGTCGGTCGAAGAGAGCCGGGTAGAACGCCTCGCGGAAGCGCCCGCGCGTGCCCTCGGCGGTGTTGAAGATCAGATCGGGCGCGAGCGCTTCGAGGCGCGCCACCGCGCGCGAAGCGGGCCCGGAGACTTCGACCGGCTCGACCTCGTGGCCCAGCCGACGAAGCGCCTCGGTGATCATGGTCACCGTCGCCGGCGTGTCGAACTCGGCCTCTTCCTCGGCGTCGCTCAGCTTGAGATTGTGGGTGAAGGCGATTCGCATCCGCTACCTCGACGGGTCAATGAGGTTACCCCCGTTCGGCCTGAGCGGCGGCGTCGCTCGTCAACGTCGGGCGGGGCGGTGCCTGAGCCGGGGGCAGATAACCCATCATCGCGCGCAAGGCGTCGAGCTACGGGCCGCCATGATCGCGCTCGCGCGTGTGGGAGCCCGACTGGGCTCAGCCGACCGCAGGGGTTGCGCATGGGTGCACTCTCTGCACGCGACGTCGATTCCGTGTCCCTGGCGTTCGGGACTGGGTGCGGTGGCGTAATCCGTGCACGTCGGCACGCATGGAGCTCGCTGGCGAATTCACCCTTCAGGTCGAGCAGGTCGACGGTTTCGACTTTCGCGTTCGTTTCGACAAGGAACAATACCCCGAGCTTCGGATGGACGAGCCTGCTCCACTCGGCCTCGACGCGGCGCCCAATCCGGCGCGAATCCTCGCCGCCGCGATCGGAGACTGCCTCTCGGCGAGTCTGGTCTTCTGCCTCAAGCGGCGCGGCGTGGTCGTGAGCGGCCTCCGCTCGGAGGTGCAGGTTCAGCTGGTCCGCAACGAGAACAAGAGGCTTCGTGTCGGCAAGGTCGAGGTCTCGATCCACCCCGGGGGCCCGATCCCCGACGAAGCCTGGGAAGCGTGCTTGAAGACGTTCGAGGACTTCTGTGTCGTGACCCAGAGCGTGCGCGAGGGGATTGACGTCGAGGTCAGCGTGTCGCGACAGCCAGCTGCCGGATGATCGCCGCGACTCGTCACCACCCCTTGCTGTGGGTCGTCGTTACCTGACGATCCCACGAGCCCGACGGCTACTAGCGGCATCAGGCTCGAACGACCTCGATGCCCAACGCGCTCAGGCCTGCGGCCGCCGAAGCTCTCGAGGATCGTAGAGACTTGGCGCGTTGAACGTCTCGTCGAGGATCGCCTCGAGCGCTTGCCGCACGGGCTCGTCCAGCTCGGAGCCAGGGTCGCGGGCGCGGAGCGAGCTCCGGTCGAAGCGCCAGACCTCGTGCCCCTCGGGCACCGGGCTCGGCCGGTGCGCCGCCTCGATCGCCTCCGTGAACTGATCGAGCACCGAGAGGGCGTCGTACGCGAGCCACTCTCCCTTCGGAGCGTCGGCGAAGTGCGCGACGATCTCGAAATTCTCCTGGCAGGTCCACTCGCACTCGAGCCGCGCGCCCATGCGGACGAGCGAGAAGCGCGCGAAGAACGGCTCTCCATCCTCGAGCCGATCGTCCAACCCCTCGCAATACGGCTCGATGGGCACGCTGGGTCGCGGTGCCGGGTTCGAAACATCGTTCTTGCCGGGGTCGGTGGGCTCCTTCGAGTCTCCACTTCGCTGGGTCGCCATGCTCGGGCCAGGCTATCGCACGTCGCCGGCGGCGTCGCTCATTCGCCGGGCATGTGGCGATCGGAGCAGCGCACGGCGCAGAGGCGGCGGGGCGGCGGGAGGCAGACGAGTTTGGCGCGCGCGTCGAGAGGCGCGTCGTTGGTGGAGGTTTCGTTCGCGTCCTGACGCTTCGTGCGCGACGTCCCGCCGGCGTTGTTGCTGAGCGGAGACCGCGTCGCGTGGACGTCCCCCCAACGGTGCTTCTCGCGCGGGTCAGGATCTCGAGGCGATCCAGTCGGTGAGCGTCGCGAGACGGATTCGGAGGTGCGCCGGGCTCGGAGCGCATCGCTCCTCGCGTTGCTGCGCAGAGGACGCATCGCTCCTCGCGTTGCTGCGCCAGCAAACCTCGCTGCGATACACCGCGCCGCCGATTCGGAGGGCCGCCGCGCCCGGAGCGCATCGCTGCTCGCGTTG
>Ga0164241_10006782_pt1 | contig 10385 bp, 6 predicted proteins | sample OricomyardsoilBY_FD_108780 | JGI IMG/M metagenome (GOLD analysis project Ga0164241, IMG submission 108780) | Backyard soil microbial communities from Emeryville, California, USA - Original compost - Back yard soil (BY) | ecosystem: Environmental > Terrestrial > Soil > Unclassified | place: USA... | reverse complement strand
TGGCGGTCGCCGCCGCTCTCCTGGGGGCCACCGAATCGGGCGCCGCCGCGGAAGAAACCCGGCTGGCTACCATCGCCGTGACCGAGGAAGAGGACCCTGCGCGCGTGGAGCAGGCCTCCTCTGCCAAGTACACCGCCTCCCTCACCGACACGCCGCAGACCATCACGGTGGTCACCCAGGAGACCATCGCCGAGCAGAACATGCTGTCGCTGCGCGACATCCTTTCCACAGTGCCGGGCATCACCTTTGGCGCCGGCGAAGGCGGCGGTGGCTATGGCGACAGCATCAACCTGCGGGGCTTTGCCGGCAGTGGCGACGTCACGGTGGACGGCTTTCGCGACAGCGCCCAGTACACGCGCTCAGATCCCTTCAATCTCGAGCAGGTGGAGGTCGTCAGCGGCGCCAACTCGGTGTATTCCGGCGCCGGATCGGTGGGCGGCACGGTGAACCTGGTCAGCAAGAGCGCGCAACTCGGCGATCGCAGCCGTGTAACGCTGGGTGGCGGCACCGACGATTACGCTCGCGCCACCGCAGACTTCAATCGGCAGATCGGTGACACCGCCGCGATGCGCATCAACGTGATGGGCCACCGTAACGACGTGCCCGACCGCGAAGTCGAACGCAACAAGCGCTGGGGTATCGCCCCCTCCATCTCCTACGGACTGGGCTCTTCGACGACGCTGTCGCTGGCCTACCTGCACCAGCACGACAACAACATTCCGCAATACGGCGTGCCTACCTGGGACGGCAATATCCTGCCGGGTGCGGATCGTTCCAGTTACTTCGGTTACAGCAACATCGATCGCCAGGTCAACGACACGGACGCTGCGACCTTCGGCCTCAGCCACGTGTTCAATGATGATGTCTCGCTGCGCAACCAGGCCCGCTGGCAGCAAACCGACCAGCTTTCGGTCGTGGACCCACCGCAAGGCACCTTCTGCCTGGAAGATGGCACCTCACCTACCAATGCTGGCATCACCGCCTGTCCAGCCGGATACCTGCCCGACCAGTACCAGCCTTCCGGTCCGCGCGGCACCACGCGCGACACGCGCAACCAGATCCTGACCACGCAAACGGATCTGACCTCGCACTTCGCAACCGGTGCGGTCCAACATACGCTGGTGACGGGCTTCTCGCTGACCCGCGAGTCCTACGACCTGGGCAATGGCAACTTGCTGCGCAACGCGGACGGCGCAACGCCAAATCCGCCCCTGCCCCGCACGAGGATTTCTGATCCGGACTACACGGCCTACACCGGTCCGGTGAATTTCATTCTCGCCTCCTCGACCGATGTCAGCCTGAAGAACCGCGCGTTCTATGCGTTCGACAATATCCAGCTCTCGCAGCGCTGGTCATTGAACGGCGGCGTGCGCCTGGAGCGCAACGAAGTCCATTTCACTACGACGACTTACGCTACTCCGGCGGCCGGTGGCGCCGCTGCGCCGGGCGTGCCAGGCAGCAACAAGGAAACCCTGTTCTCCTATCGCGCGGGACTGGTATACAAGCCCGCGCCTGCCGGCAGCATCTATCTGGCCTATGGGAATTCTGCAACGCCATCGGTGGCCACCGTGAATGGCAGCTGCACGAGCGCGACCTGCAATGTGGATCCGGAAAAGGCCCGGAACATCGAACTGGGCACGAAGTGGGAGTTGCTGGACAACCGTCTGTCCCTGACGGCCGCCGTGGCGCGCAACGAGCGCACCAACTATCGCGTGGCAGACCCGGATCCGCTGAACAGCACCGGCGTTCAGGTGCTGGATGGCAGTGCCCGCGTCGATTCGCTGGTGCTGGGCCTGGCCGGCCGCCTGCGCGAGAACTGGAGCATTTTCGCCAACTACAGCTACCTCGACAGCAAGGTGCTGCAGGGCGCGTCCGACTTTTCCTCCGCACTGGGCCAGGACTACACCAGGACCGACCCCCTGACCAATGTGCCCCGCCACGCCGGCAGCCTCTGGACCACCTACGATCTGCGACGCGGCATCCAGCTCGGATACGGACTGACCTGGCAGGGCATGGTCTATACCTCACAGCACACGGCGCCCACGGGCTCGTTGCCGGTCGGCAGCGCGCTGCCGACTGCGGGTGGCTACGTCGTGCACCGCGCGATGGCCAGCTATGCGGTGAGCCGGGCCTTGCAGCTGCAGCTCAACGTGAACAACCTCTTCAACAAGCAATACCTGACGCGCGTGCGCACGCAGCGACTGGCCTGGTCGACGCCAGGCGAGGCGCGGTCGTTGGTGCTTTCGGCCAACCTGTCGTTCTGACCGGCCACGCGCATCCACTCGTGATCATCCCGATCCCCCAGGTGCTGACAACCGAGCAGGTACGCGAGGCGCGGACGTTGCTCGATGCCGCCGAGTGGATCGATGGCAAGGTCACGGCTGGTCACCAATCGGCCCGCGTCAAACACAACCAGCAGATCCCGGAGGATTCTCCTGCCGCCCAAAAGCTGGGCGACATGATCCTGGCGGCGCTGGAACGCAATCCGCGCTTCATTTCCGCCGCGCTGCCACTCAAGGTCTTCCCGCCGCTGTTCAACCGCTACAGCGGCGGGCAATCGTTTGGCCTGCACGTGGACAATGCCGTGCGGCTGGTCCGCGGCACGCCGCAGCGCGTGCGTACCGACCTGTCCGCCACGCTGTTCCTGAGCGAGCCGACCGACTACGAAGGCGGCGAGCTGGTCATCGAAGACACCTACGGCGCGCATGCAGTGAAACTGCCGGCCGGCCACATGGTGCTGTATCCGGCCAGCAGCCTGCACAAGGTCAACGCCGTGACGCGTGGCGCGCGCACCGCATCTTTTTTCTGGATCCAGAGCATGGTTCGCGAAGATGCGCAGCGCGCCTTGCTGTTCGACATGGATACCGCCATCCAGCGCCTGGCGCAGGATATGGCGGACCATCCCGCCGTGATCCAGCTTACCGGCGTGTACCATAATCTCCTGAGAACCTGGGCCGAGACCTGAGGAATACGCAAATCATGAGTTCCGTTCCCGGTTCTGTCCTGCGGCGCATCCTGTTCTGGGCCCATCTGTCCTGTGGCGTGCTCGCCGGCGTGTTCATCCTCTCCATGTCCTTCACCGGTGTGCTGCTGACCTATGAGCACCAGATCGTCGATGCCGCCCAACTGCGCAACCATGTGCAACCCGGGGCCGGTCAGGCCCGCCTGTCGGTTGACGCACTGGCCGATGCAGCGCGTGTCGCGGCCGCAAATGAAACCGGCCGCCTGTCGCTGATATTCGACGCAGATCCCACCGCGCCGGTGACGGTGAATGCGGGCCGTGTCGCCACCGCGCTGCTCGATCCCTACACCGGCGCGACACTGCGTGATGCGGCCGCCGCGTCGCGAGGCTTCTTCCGCGCCGTGGAGAACTGGCACCGCTGGCTGGGCGACAACGCCCGCACCGTGCGCGCAAACCTGCAGGATTACGCGAACCTGCTGTTTCTGTTCATCACCATCAGCGGGCTGTACCTGTGGCTGCCGGCCGTGTGGCGCTGGCGCACGGTGCGCGGCCTGCTGTTTTTCCAGCGCAAGTACACCAATGCCAGAATCCGCGATTTCAACTGGCACCATGTATTTGGCGCGTGGATGCTCATCCCGCTGTTCCTCATTGCGCTGTCGGGCGTCGTGATGTCCTTTCCATGGGCCAACAATCTGGTCTATGCCGCCTTCGGCGAGCAGCCGCCGCAACGTGGCGGCGCTCCGGCGCCCTCTGCCGCCAGCAGCGCGCAACCTGTTGTGCCTGCGCAGACAACGGCGACCGCGGCATCTTCCAGTGCGGCGGAATCGCGCGCCAGCCTGCAGCAGCTATTCGATGCCGCGGCCGCGCGCATCGACAACTGGCAGCGCATCACCGTGCCGCTCGCGGGACGCGGTGCAAGCATCGACCTTGCCGTGGAGTTGCGCTCGCAGGAGCGCCGTGCGCCGCGCAGGACTGTGGTGTTGAGCCGCGCCGATGCCCTCGTCATGCAGGTGCAGGGGGCGGGCGGCCCTGCGGCGACGCCATCGCGCGGGCAGCGGGCCCGCACCTGGATGCGCTTCGTGCACACCGGCGAGCAATACGGCATGGCTGGCCAGACCGTCGCAGGTCTGGCTTCGCTGGCAGCATGCTTGCTGGTTTATACCGGCCTCGCGCTCGCGTGGCGGCGGCTGATCGTTCCGTTGTACCGCCGCCCGCGCTGACACCGGGAGCGCGCGGAACAGGCGGCTATTCGAAGAGGATCCAGCGTCCCTTGAAACGCTGCTTGCGCGTGGCGGCGTATTTCTTCTCGAGCGCATCACGCTCCCGGATCAGCTTGCGCAACTCCGGGTGGGCATTGATGACCGCCAGCGCCTTCTTCTCGTACTCCGCGCCGCGCTCCAGCGCGATCATGTCCGCCGGCGGCGCATAGTCGCCTGTCAGCATGGCGCGCGCCTCGTCCGCCTGAGCCTTCTCGTAATAGTGCACCCGACACACGCGCTGTTTCAGGCGTGTGCCCGTCCGCGCCTCATTGCCACAATGGACGTCGTAGTCGTCGTCCTTGTTCAATTCATTGAACAGCGCGAAGAACTTGTCTTCGGTCTTGATGATGTCCTGGCGCATCTGGGACAGGCGTTTGCCCATGACCTGCACTTCGGGAAGCTCGGTGGATTCCGTGGCGGCAGGAGCCGATGCCGCCTGCACTACGCCGGCAGATGCCCACGCCAGCACCGCCAGATTCACCGCCCACAGCTTGCCTTTCATACCCAACCCTGCCCCTGTTCGAATTGCTCCACTAGACCCACCGGGGCCAGAATCGTTCCTGGCCCGGGGGCGCCCACAGTATGCCGCTGGACCGCCACGTGGCTGCCCCATGCAGTGATCCCGTGCTCCGGGCGGCCCTAAGGTTTTCTCGGATGGAGCTATCCGGGGTCTTTACAGTATTCTTGTGGGTTACCACGGGTCCAGCCGTCCTTGCGGCCGGCCGGACCTTTTTTTCTCTGCCATGGAATCGCAAGCATGCCCCGTACAACGCCTCTCTCCGACATCCGCAACTTCGGCATCATCGCGCACGTCGATGCCGGCAAGACCACGACCACCGAGCGCATCCTCTATTACACGGGACGCAAGCACACCATCGTCGACGTGCATGACACCAAGGACCTGAAGTCCTCGACGACCACCGATTATCTGGAGCAGGAGCAGAAGCGCGGCATCACCATCCAGTCCGCCGCCGTGTCCGCGTTCTGGCGCGGCAAGAAGCTCAACATCATCGACACCCCGGGGCACGTGGACTTCACCATCGAGGTGAACCGTTCGCTGCGCGTGCTGGACGGTGCCGTGGTGGTGTTCGATGGCGTGGCCGGCGTCGAGCCGCAGTCCGAAACCAACTGGCGCCTCGCGGACAACTACAAGGTGCCGCGCCTGTGCTACGTGAACAAGATGGATCGCAGCGGCGCCGGCTTCCTGCGCTGTGTGGACATGATCAAGAAGCGCCTGGGCGCCCGACCGCTGGTGGCCCACCTGCCCATCGGCTCCGAAGACAACTTCAAGGGCATGGTCGACCTGGTCGAGAACAAGGCCTACACCTGGGACTCGGACGATCGCGACGCCAAGTGGCAAGTGCATGAACTCAGCGGCAACCTGGCCGACAAGTTCGGGATCACCGTCCCCAGCGACCGCGCCATCCTCGACGCCGCCTCCAGGTACCGCACCGAGCTGGTCGACACCTGTCTGGAACAGGATGACGTGGCGATGGAAGCCTATCTGGAAGGCACGGAGCCCTCGGTCGACACACTGAAACAGTGCATCCGCAAGGGCACGATCAATGGCGCCTTCACCGTGGTGCTGTGCGGCTCCTCGTACAAGAACAAGGGTGTGCAGCAGATGCTCGACGCCGTTGTCGACTACCTGCCCGCCCCCACCGACGTCGAAGCCATCGCCACGGTGGACCAGGACGGCAAGCCCATCGGCGAGCGCAAATGCTCGGACGATGAACCGTTTGCCGCGCTGGCGTTCAAGGTGATCAACGACGCCTACGGCGCACTGACCTTCGTGCGCGTGTACTCCGGCGTGCTGTCGCGTGGGGCCTCGGTGCAGAACAGCACGCGCGGCAAGCGCGAGAAGATCGGCCGCATGGTGGAAATGTTCGCCAAGGAGGCCAATGCCATCGAAGAGGCCCGCGCCGGCGACATCATCGCGCTGGTCTCGCTGGCAGAGACCGACACCGGCGACACGCTGTGCGATTCGAACAACCCCGTGGTGCTCGAGCGCATGCGTTTCCCCGAGCCCGTGATCAGCGTGTCGGTGAAACCCAAGAACAAGGCCGAGCTCGAGAAATTCGGCGCCTCGCTGGGCAAGATGGTGCGCGCCGATCCGTCGCTGCGACTGGAGACAGACCGCGAGACCGGCGAGACCATCCTGCGCGGCATGGGCGAGCTGCACCTGGACGTGACACTCGATCGCATGCGCACGGAGTTCAACGTGGAAGGCGTGATGGGCGAGCCACAGGTGGCCTATCGCGAAACCTTCACCCGCGCCCTGCAGGAAAACTACATCCACAAGAAGCAGACCGGCGGTTCGGGCCAGTTCGCCGAGGTATGGATCAAGTTCGAACCCCTGGAGCGCGGCGCCGGCTTTGTTTTCGAGGATGAAACCGTCGGCGGTTCGGTGCCCCGCGAGTTCGTGCCCTCGGTCGAAAAGGGCCTGAAAGTGCAGAAGGAAGACGGCGTGCTGGCCCGCTTCCCCACCGTGGACTTCAAGGCCACGCTGGTGGACGGCAGCTATCACGACGTCGACTCCAACGCGATGACCTTCGAAATCGCCGCCAAGGCCTGCTTCCGCGAGGCGATCCGCAAGGCCAACCCCATCCTGCTCGAGCCGGTGATGAAGGTGGAAGTGGTAACGCCAGGCGACTACCTGGGCGACGTGATCGGTGACCTGAACCGGCGCCGCGGCCAGATCCAGGAGCAGCTTGAACGCGGCACCAACATCGCCGTAGTGGCCACGGTGCCGCTGTCGGAGATGTTCGGCTACATCGGCAACCTGCGCGCCATGAGCTCGGGCCGTGCCTCCTACACCATGGAGTTCTCGCACTATGATCCGGTGCCCAAGAACGTGGCGGACGAGGTGATTGCCGAGGCCAACAAGGCCAAGGCAGCTGGCAACAGCTGAGTTCGAAACGCGGGTGGGCGAACTGAATCGCCACTGCAAGAAGAGAGGGCCCGATCGGGCCCTTTTTTTCAGGTTCGCGTTTGCGCAAATCCCTGGTCGAAGAGGCGGGCCGCATCCATCACGCGCCGCGCCATCTGTTCTGGCGATGCGGCCTGCTCCGCGACGAGAAACACCGGGTAAGTCTTGATGGCCAGTACGGCGGCGGCCGTCGCGGATCCCGCACGCATGCCGGGCGGAAACAGCGTCTGGTTCGTGCGAATGAAGTGCGCAGCGCGACCTACAGCCTGCGCTTCCTGCAGGTCCTGCTCGGAGTCAAAGGTGAACTGCCAGGCCTTCACGCGGCCGGCAATCACCGGCCGGTTGCCGTCCGGTACCAGACCTGCCGCCGTATAGATTCTGCAATCATAGTCGCGGCAGGTCTGCGGCCTTTGCCCATAGATCGAGCAGCGCTGCTCGAGCAGAAAGGGACAGCTGCCATCATCGGCATAGCCCATCAACCAGGGCTCACCAGGCCGCGCGGGCCCGATCAATCGCCCTTCAGGCACCTGCTCGCGCGCCACCGTGTCGCCGAGGCGCAGCGGGATGGGATAGGAAGACACGCAGCAACCCACGCAGTCGCCACAGGGCACATCCGCATCGCGGTCGCCGCGCAGCACGTCACGCATTGACGACAGCCACTGGCTGAAAGTTCCCGCGTTCAGGCACTCGCCCGTATCCGTTGACATGACCACAGTGTAAATCCAAGGAACCCTCTTCCAGTGATAGGCATCAGATTCCTTCAGTGCAGCGCACATCCAGGACAACACGTCGCGTACAAGCACAGGCCATCGGCGTGACAGTGCTGGCACACGCGCTCGTGCTGTCGCTCCTGGTCTGGTCGGAGCGCCGTGCACCGCACGACAGGCAGGCTGTGGAACTTCAATATGTGAGCATCTGGCCGGAATCACCCAGCCAGCAGCAGCCGGTGAGGGTGAAAAGGGCGAGTTCGGCGGAGCGCACCAGCCCGCCTCGATCGGTGTTCCTCGCGCCTGCAACGCCGAACCCTCCGGCGCAACCTGAGCAACCTGAGCAACCGGCGCCCGCGGACCCCGCGGAGCAATCGGTGCATTCACCTGTCGACTGGAACGCGGCCGCCGCCGACGCGGCGGCGCGCTTCGCCCGCAATGCCGGCGGGCAACAGACCTTCAGCCCCACTCCGCCGACCATGCGCAAGCCCTGTAAACCGCGACAGTTCGATTCCGAAACCACGGACATGATGGCTCAGCGACTGCCGGAACCGCCTGATCCCGACCTTGTCAGCATGGATCCCAAAGCCAATTGCATCGTGGTGGGCGGATATCCGAAGTGTGTTCGAAAGGTCCGCGTCCGACGACGGCCAAGCCTTCTCTCGATCGAGAAGCTGGAAAGCAGGCTGGCCGAGAAGGCGCCCGTGCCTTCCGTGGCCTCGCCAGATGTATGCGACTGATCCGGGAAGCCCCCGCGTCAGGTTTCGATGCCCTGCGATCGCAGGTATTCGTCATAGCCGCCACGAAACTCCACCATTCTTCCATCAGGCTTCAGTTCGATCACGCGCGTAGCCAGGTTCGCCACGAACTCTCGATCGTGAGATACGAAGATCAGCGTGCCCGCATATTTCTCGAGCCCGATCTGCAGCGATTCGATGGTCTCCATGTCCATGTGATTGGTGGGCTCGTCCATGAGCATCACATTCGGACGTGTCAGCATCAGCTTGCCATAGATCATGCGGCCCTTCTCCCCGCCTGACAGCACCTGCACGGACTTGCGGGTTTCATCGCCGGAGAACAGCAACCGGCCCAGCGTGGCGCGCACGACCTGCTCATGGTCCGCGCGGCCGGCAAAGTTGCCCATCCAGTTGAACAGGTCTTTCTTCTCCGCGAACTCGGCCTGCGGATCCTGGGGCATGTAGCCCACCTCGGCGTTCTCCGACCATTCCAGCCGCCCGGAATCGGGCTTCAGTTCTCCGGCCAGCACGCGCATGAGTGTGGTCTTGCCGATGCCGTTGGGGCCAATGATGGCCACGCGTTCTCCGGCGGTGATGGTGAAGGTGAATTCCTTCAGCACAGGATCCGTCGCACCCTGATAGGTGAAGCGCAGCTTCTCGACGGTCACCACACCGCGATGCAGCTTCTTTGCCTGTTCGAAGCGGATGTAGGGATTCTGGCGCGACGAGGGACGGATCTCTTCGATCTTGATCTTCTCCAGCAGCTTCTTGCGCGAAGTGGCCTGCCGCGCCTTGGAGGCATTGGCCGAAAAGCGCCGCACGAACTCCTGCAGATCCGAGATGCGCTCCTTCGCCTTGGCATTGGATGCTTCCACGCGCTGGCGGGCCTGCACCGAAGCCAGCATGAAGTCGTCATAGTTGCCGGGATAGATCTTCACCTGCTGGAAATCCAGGTCAGCCACATGCGTGCACACCTGGTTCAGGAAGTGCCGGTCGTGGCTGATGATGATCATGGTGGCTTCGTACTTGTTGAGCACATTCTCGAGCCAGCGGATCGAATCGATGTCCAGGTTGTTGGTGGGTTCATCCAGCAGCAGCACGTCGGGCCGCGAGAACAGCGCCTGGGCCAGCAGTACGCGCAACTTCAGGCCTGGCGCCACCTCGCGCATGGGCAGGTTGTGCAGCGGCAGATCGATGCCGGCGTCGGTAAGAATGTCCGCGGCCCGGGCTTCGGCGGTGTAGCCGTCGTACTCGGCCACGTGCGTCTCCAGTTCGGCGGCGCGCATGAAGTCCTCTTCCGAGGCCTCGGGATCGGCATAGATCCGGTCCCGCTCCTGCATGGCCTGCCACATCTCCACGTGGCCCTGCATGACCACATCGAGCACGCGTTGATCTTCATAACCGAACTGGTTCTGGTTCAGCTTGCCCATGCGCAGGCCGGGCATGAGCATCACTTCGCCCGAATTGGGCTCGAGTTCGCCACCCAGCACCTTCATCAGCGTGGATTTGCCGCAGCCGTTGGCGCCGATCAGCCCGTAGCGGTTGCCATCGGTGAACTTGATCGTGACCTGTTCGAACAGGGGCCTGGCCCCGAACTGCACGACGATGTTGGAAGTGGAAAGCATGACTGGATCCGATATGCGGGCGAAGCAATGAAAAGCAAAAGCCCCGGGCACTTGCGTGACCGGGGCTTTTCAATAGGAGCCTGACAGTGACCTACTCTCACATGGCAACAAGCCACACTACCATCGGCGCAGAGCGTTTTCACTTCCGAGTTCGGAATGGGATCGG
>Ga0164241_10006781_pt1 | contig 10385 bp, 9 predicted proteins | sample OricomyardsoilBY_FD_108780 | JGI IMG/M metagenome (GOLD analysis project Ga0164241, IMG submission 108780) | Backyard soil microbial communities from Emeryville, California, USA - Original compost - Back yard soil (BY) | ecosystem: Environmental > Terrestrial > Soil > Unclassified | place: USA... | reverse complement strand
GGCAACGCTATCGGGTTGTTTCCATCCGGTCAGGAGCTGGATGTGCCGCCAGTGCGAGTACGCGGAGGTCTGCCGCTAGCTGGGTCGCCGTTTCGGTCGACCCCTCGGTGGCGACTTGGATGTGGGCTCCTCAAAGAAGGCGGCCGGGAGCACCCGCAGCTTGGCAGCGAACAGGGCCAGCGTCTTTAGGGTCAGGTTCTGCCGTCCGCTTTCCACCGCTTGAATGTAGCGAACGCCAACATCGACGCGTTCGGCCAGCTCTTCTTGCGTGAGCTTGCGAGCGAGCCGGAGCTCGGCGACGCGTCGCCCGACGTCTTTGAGCAGGCGCTCGGGCGTGGCGGATCTCACTCCCGAAAGGTCGGCCAGGCGGCTTCGCTTGAACCCGCCATTTTAATAGCGGTATATGTTCACTGGGATGCTTCGCTTTGCGCCTTTGGCGCTGGTCAACAATGCGGCCCTGGGTAGCCGGGCTCTGCGCGATGGAGGAAGAAAGAGATGAAGACTCGGGGCGCTTGTTATGCGTGGTTCATCTTGGCGTTGGCGGCAGCTGCGAGCGTCGGCTGCTCAAAAGAGAATAAGGAGAGTGAGGAGCAGGTGCTCTCCTCCGCCGCCGTCAAGGCGATCGAGGCGACGCTCACCAAACCGGACGGGGCGTACTACGAAGTCAAGTTCGCTGACGGCATGACGTCGCGAATCGATCCGGATCTCGCGCTCATGGCCGGCACGCGGGTGGAACTCCTATGTCGGAAATCGGATGCTTCCCCAGCAGCGCAGGGTTGTTGGTCGGCTCTACAGGGTCAGAAGGCAGGCTCGACGAGAGAGAGGTCGTTTCCCGAGTGCTTGACGATTTTCGACGGTCGCATCAATAGATCCGATGACATGACGTCTGGGCTCAGGTTCCGTTGCGGCGAGCTCTCCAACGTCACGGTGAAGAAGATCGAAAAGCTGGAGCCAACGCGAGTCCGCGTCACGTATGCGCTCGAAGCGAAGAAGGACCAGACCAAGGTCAACGCCATCGAGCGGGCTTGCGGCGAGGTGACAGTAGTCCAGTCGAAGGAAGCCACCGCGCTGCTACTAAAGGACGGCGAGCACTGGGCGCTGGCGGGGCGTTGACCGCCAGAATGGCCGCAGGTTGGGCGCTGCTCCACGCAGCGCTCTTGGCGTCGTGCGTCAGTTGCAGCGGCGCAGATTCGTCAACCGGGCGGCCAAGAGCATCGTCGGCTGTCGACCAAGGCTCCCGGTCAGCACCTCCGTACGACCGTCACGACTGGCGTCACTGGATCGACGCCGACCACGATTGCCAGGACACACGTCAGGAAGTCCTCGTCGCTGAGTCCGAGGTGCCCGTCGAATTCGCTGATGCGCGACACTGTAAGGTGAAGCGGGGCCGCTGGACTTGCCCGTACACGGGGCGCGTCGTCACCGACCCCGCCGAGCTCGATATCGACCACGTCGTGCCGCTCGAGAATGCCGACGCTTCGGGCGGTTGGCGGTGGTCGTCCAGGCACAAGGAAGCTTTTGCCAACGACTTGGCGCATCCAGAGGCGCTGGTTGCGGTGGTCGCTTCTGCAAATAGGCAGAAGGGCTCGAAGGGACCGGAAGCTTGGTTGCCGCCCAACCTCGCGTATCGGTGCCCGTATATCGCCGACTGGGTAGCAATAAAAACGCGCTGGTCCCTACAAGAGACTCGACCCGAGCGCGACGCCATCGGTCGCGAGCAGAGACTCTGCCGCCGCGGGCCCCGCTAGAGCACTTTCTCAGCGGCTGAATCGCCGCCAAACCCACACCGCTTTTTTTCGTAGCTCTCCGGAGCAACTACGGCGCCCAACCAAATAGATACGCCGGCTTGCTGCGGATGTTAGCTTGCCGTTGTCGCCACGGGATGGAGTGGCGTTCGACAAGAAGAAGCAAAGATGCAGCGTTTCGCCGAGGAGGCAACCGCGGAAGTGGGTGAGAGGTCAGACGGTCACGGTTTAGGCTTCTTGCCGCGATCCGTAGGTGGTGCTCTTTCACTGCCTCTCGGGTCGAGGTGACGGTTCGGGAATCGGGGCCTGCCCCGACGAAGCTAAGCCCAGCCAAGCTCAAGGGCGAGCTCGGGTGGAACTTTGTCGCGGGCGTTGTTCTGGAGACCGCCTGCAAACCGATCCCGCACCCTGAAGCGCTAGACACGGGGTTGGATGGGTTCATCGAGTTCCCCGACACAGGCGATGGTGCCGGGCTGGTGGCGCTTCAAGTCAAGCGTGGGGCGTCCTTCTTCGGTGTGAACGGGGCGAGATGCCCGGCGGATGTGCACCACTTCGTGGTCTGGTCTCGCTATCCGATGCCGGTCATTGCGGTGGTCGTCAGCGACGACGCCAGCGAAGCCTATTGGATGGATGTGCGAAAGCACCTCCAAGACAATCCGGACCAGATCGCAGCAGGACCCTTCGTCCTGAACCTTCCCAGAGATCAATTCTTTGATCGCAACTCGCTAAGTGGTGTCATTCGCGCTCTTGCTCTGCGCTCGAGTGGCTCTGCCGGTGCTGCGCTTTCGATGCTGGGGATTCAGAATCCGGCGCGCCCGCCAATGCCTCGTGGACTCCAAGAGTCGACGGCGGATGTGCTTGGCTGGCCGGCCACGTTGCCCGATGGCGCGTGGCTTTCGAGGCCCGAGCTTGACGAAATCCGCGAAAGGTTGACGGAAGGACCTGCGAGGACCTTCGCGCTTCTCGGCGCACCAGGCTCCGGGAAGTCGGCCTTCCTTGCAAGACTCGGTGGCGAGCTGCGCGACGCGGGCTGGACCGTGCTCGCCATCAAGGCCGACCGGATACCGCGCAAGATTGCTTCGCTAACTGAGATTGAGGACCACCTTGGTGTGCCCCATCCAGTTGCTCGCGCGTTTCACGAGCTCGGCGGTGGCGAGCGCACCGTCCTCCTTGTCGATCAGCTCGACGCGCTCTCCGACCTGCTTGACCTTCACACCGAGCGGCTCAGTGCGCTGCTCTCACTCATCTCCGCTGTGTGCGCGGCCCAGATTCCGATTGTGTGCTCAGTGCGCAGCTTCGACTATCAGCACGATGGTCGATTCGCTCAGCTCAAGGCGGAGGAGATGCGTCTCGCTCCCCTCACTGACGGTGCCGTGGACCGAACACTCCGACAGGCCGGTTTTGAGCCAAGCCGAGCCGGGTCGAAGTTGCGTGCGTTGCTCACGGTTCCGCACTGGCTCAAGCTGTTCGTTCAACTAAGTTGGGATCAAGCGTCGATCTTGCCGCTCACAGCCCAGGCGCTGATGGAGTCGGTGTGGCAGCAGAGGGTTCTCAGTTCCGCGACATTTGCCACTCAGAATGCAGAAGCTCTAGGGGACATCGCCGAGCAAGTGTCAGAACGAGAAGAACTCTGGGTCTCTCGAGCTGCCTTCTCGCACATCGAGCCGGCGATTCAACGCCTGCTCGCTGCGGGTGTCCTCCAAACTGATCCGACCCTGCTTCGCATCGGTTTCGCACATCAGTCACTCTTCGAGTTTGCGCGTGCTCGTGCCTTCGTCCGAGTGAGCTCGCTGAGCGCACACGTGATGGCTCGGCAGGACTCGCTCTTCGTGCGGCCAACGATCTGGACGGCCCTTCAGTACCTTCGAGCGGCCGATCCCCGGAGTTACCGGGACCAGTTGACGACCCTTTGGGGAGGCCAGGTGCGTCCACATCTGCGGCTGCTCTTCATCGAGTTCATTGGGCAGCTCGAAGACCCAGAGGGCTGGGAAATCGGGCTGCTTCAGCCCATATTTGGCGATCCAACGTGGGGCCGCCCTGCCTTTAACGCGATCTCACAAAGCAAGCTGTGGGTGCGCTGGGCACGTCAAGCATTGCTCCCCTCGGCCATGTCAAGCCCACTTGCGAGCGACGCCTACGCGACGATCGTCGCTTCCCTGAAGCTTGATCGCGACGAGACGATAGAGCTCATGCGCCGGTATTGGTACGGCAAGTCTTCCCACGCTCAGCTCGTCATCGCTGTACTGCGGCAGCTCGAGGACTGGGCGGCTCCGGCTCAGGAGCTTCTTCGAGAAGCCCTGCCCCATGTCGAAAACGTTGAACAACAGCTCGATACATTCTCCTGGTACTTGAAGACCAAGGCACCGACAGCCGCCATCGATCTCATCGCCAGCCACCTTTCGCTGACCTTCGCCCTACGTGAGTCGACGTTGCCGCGGTCGGTACCGGTTCCCGACGGTGCCTCTTGGGAAGAGAAATTTGAATGGCACACGCACCGCGAGCCCGTCAAGACTGCCAACCAGATCTTCCGCTCGTCGTCACACTTCCATGTGCTTGTTGACTTAGCCGAAGCTGAACCAGAACAATTCTTGCGCAGGCTCCTGCCCTGGGTTGCTGCGGTGCTCACGCACGCTGCGGAAGCCAACGCTTGGCAGCTTGGCTACCGTAGGGATGAAGTCTGCGATTGCTCGGGTGATATCGGCCCGAGTCGCGACTTACCGGACGCGCTACGGACGGCAGCGGAGGCTCTTGCCAGCGCTAACTCGGTGACCTTCCTTGCGTTGCTGAACGAATGGGCCCCGAGCGACCTTCACGCAATTCACGTTGTCTTCTCATACGGCTTGGAGAAGCTGGGTGCGACCTGCTCGCGGCAGATTGTTGAGTACTTGGCGGCGGACCCGCGGCGGTTGAGCCTTGGCGAGTTTTCGGACTATGAGGCACGGACGATGGCCCTGCTTCAAGCCATTGCCAGTTCGGTCGTTCAAGACGACGTGGGCGTGCTCGAGGCTGCCATCCTGTCCTCGAATCCCTGTATTGAGCACTTCAACGGTGACGCTGCTGCCCGTCGTAGAACGCGAGATCGAAACCGAGAGCACAGGCTTCGGTTGCTGTCGTTGTTGCCCACAGCGCAGCTGGCGCCTTCGACGCGGGCTCTTGTGGAGCAGGAAACTCGTACCTTCGGTCCACAGCCAACAAAGCCGGTCCGCGAATTCGGGTTCACGCTGATCGGTAGCCCCATGTCAGCCGCTCAGATGTCGCGGGCTGCGGACGACGACATTGTTCGTCTCTTCGATGAGCTGCCCGATGAGACAAAATTTCGGCACCCAGAGCGCTCGCTTATGGGGGGCGCGGTCGAGGCGGCGCGCGAATTTGCGACGTTCGCCAGACAGCATCCAGAGCGTGCCGTCGGAATCATCGAGCGACTGTCTCCGACCAGTAACGAGATCCCGGTCGGCGACGCCATCGGGGCGTTGACCGAGTCCAGCCTCCCGACTCAGGCGTTGTATGAGATCATCGAAGCCTGCGACCGTCGCGGGTTCTCGGCGATTCAGTTCAGGACCGACGCCGCGCGGGCCCTAAGCAAGCGCGCCGGGCCGCACGGGCTCTCTCGCCCGGCGGAAAAGCTTCTCTCCACTTGGCTAGAGCAGGTGCCCACTCGAGCACGGAGCGCGCCTCCCGTTTCGTCAGAGGAGAACGCCGGAAACCCGCCGTTTCTGTCGCGGAGTGGGGGCATCATCTCGCTTCCCGCCGGCAACTATGCGGTCCTGGACGCGCTCCTCGTGAGCCTGCTGTCGTCGCAGCCGCCTCGGACCGGTGAGTGGCTCGATCTTCTGCTTGCACACGTCGAGCGCGATGAAGAGCCGCTGCTTTGGCGGGCCTTTGCACGTCGGCTTGTGTATCTGCGAAGGTGCGACCGCGAGGCAGCGACCCGGCTCCTCGATCGACTATTCGCGCGTTACCCGGAGGTTCTCTCGTCGGATCATGGCGTCTTTCTCGTCGCGGTCAGCTCGTGGTGGGTCGCACCAGAAGTAGTCCAGCACTGGGTCGCCGCTTTGCGATCGAGTTCGTGGCAACACGCTCGGCGTGCGGTAGGGGAGCTGACGGCCTTTCTCGGAGCTCGCGAGCCCGCGATGGCATGGGCAGGCGATGCGCTTTCGGACCTCGTTGACACGAGCACCGACGAGGAGCAACTCCTTGGCGCGACGCATGCCCTGACCACCTTGTGGCGCGAGCCCGAGGCGCGAGCTCGCGCAGCTGTCCACCTCGGAAAACTGCTTTGCGTCGGCGACACCGCGCGCGATGCCGTTGCGTTCAGGGCTCTAGCTCACGACAAGCTTTCCGGGGATCTCCCCTCCAAGACCCTCCTCCGCGAAGTTGCCGAACGTAGTGACCCAATCCCGAGGGAGAGCGCACACGACGTTGCCGAATGGCTGCTCGCGATGGTCCAACACTGCCCCGACGATGTGTGCTTGTTCGCCGAGCGGATGGTGGCAACGGCTGCGGATGGAGGCGATGCTCAGACGGCACTCGGCGGTGCTTCGACGCACCTTCTCAACATCGCCACGACACTTCAACGCATCGCAAGTTTCCGCGCCCGTGGCCTTACACTCTTCGAAAGGCTCTTGATGCTGAACGTGTATGGGGTTCACGACGTGCTTGCGGAGATCGACGTAGGTCATCGCATCGCGCACGCCTAGTTCAGATGGCTGATGCCCTGGCGTGATTCTCAGGGGGGGTGCTCGCCAGCCGCGAAGCTCGCAGCTGCAGGTCAGGGCAATCTCGCCCAGATCACCGCCCCCGAGCGATGCGTGTATGCCACCGGCGGCTCGTACCGCCGCGCGGCTTCGAGCACCCAAGCGAACGTCGGCTCAGTGGGTGCCGTTACCTCCCAGCGCTCGATGTTCATCTTCTCCGCGTTCTGAATGAGCTGGCGGTGAGTGAGTGGGCCGAGCACGTCGATGAGGTTGGGCGCGCCAGGTTGAAGTTGAACGGCTGGCGTGAACTTGCGCCTGGGACGTTCGCTTTGGGAAACTTCATTGCCTGGTACGAACGAGCGCGGTGGTACGCAGCCCGCCGCTACAAGGAAGTCGCGATCGATCCGTCCGCCGACGTCGCTGAGCTGCGTGATGTTCTCGGCAGTCCCTCGGACAGGGCCGTCGTGCCATCGACTTTGGTGGTTCCCGCCAAAGGCACCAGCTTTGTCGGCGCAAATGGCGCCAGGTGCGAGCGCGTTTTTCCCCAGGCTGGCGCGCCCGCCCTGCGAGTCCACGTCGGAGATGACTCGTTTGAGCTCCGCATTTGTCGCATGCAGTACCGACAGCGCGTGGCGCACTACGCCGAGATCAACTTTGGGCCGGAGCGTCAAACGGTGTTGGATGAACCTCGCAGGCTTGTCTACGCGCGCGATCACCGTCAAGCCACGGCTAGCTACAGCAGTGCCAGCTTGGTGGCCCAGGCGCTGATGGCCGTGCCGGCATTCATCGTGCGGGCTGGCTACGCGCCGGACCCTACCGTCAAACGTCGGGACCTCGTGGATGTCGGCTACTTCGACGCTCTCCCGGGTCACGGCAGTCTGTGCGCGAGGATGGAGTGGCCTCAAGCTGGACCAAGTGTTGCTGGCGTTCGAGGGAACGCATCATCAGCGCGTGGTCGACAGGGGGATGGTTGAGCGCGTCCTTGACGAGGTCGACAAGTTGGTCGGCGGCCGAGTTCTTACCTGGAGGGGGTTCGGGCGTGCGCGCGCCTGAGCGCTGCCCGCTACGTCGCGGAAACCGAGCGAAGCACGGCGACGCCGCGAAATCCGTCACGCCGGTGCGCCCTGTCAGGGGACTTCGCTGTGTTGCCGGCAGTCGCGTTGGCCCACACGGTGACTGCGTCGCACAGCTGCTCGCGCAGAAACTCGAGCAAATCGGGCCGTTCTGAGAACGGGGTGGGGGGCACCCGCCTGCTGGCGCCTGCTGCCAGGATTCGCTGGACGACATCTAAAAACTACCCTAAGGTAGTTTAAAACAACCGCACAGCAGTTTGTGAAGTTCAGAACGACCGAAATTGTTGCGATGCTCTCGGAGATCACTCCGAGGATGCTTGACCGCTGGGTGATTGAGGGCGTCATCACCCCGTCGGTGCAGTCCTCATCGGGCAGCGGAGTCGATCGAATCTTCAACTTCCGTGACGTTGTAGGCGTCGCGCTCGTGGCACGGCTTCGGGCCCTCGGAGTGTCGCTGGACCGAACGCGCTTGTCACTGGAACGGCTATTTGAAGCGGATGTCGAAGCGCTGGACGACAGAGGCGCCGACTACTTGGCCTACTTCTCCGGCGGTGATGTTTTGATCGTGAAGCCCAATGAAGTTGGCAGCGCGCTCGAAGAGCGGCGCGGCGAGGAGGTAGTCCTTGTTGATTTGGGGGACATCGTCTCTAGCGTCCGCGCTGCCTCGATGGAGCTGAGCCTCGGTCGCCCGGCGTCGAACACGCGGAAGCCTCGGAAGGTAACGCCGCGCAGCGGGGGCAGGAAATCACGGCGCGAGTGATCCTCGCGCTGATTTCGGAGTAAGCCATGGGTTCAGCGCTGATGAAGGCGACAAGCTATCGCGCCCGCTACTTCAACGCACCCGGTCAAGTCCGCAGCGTTTGCCGGCATAAGAGTGTAGGCGAGTAGGTGCGCCTTGGCCGGTGCCGAAGCCATCCCGTCGCGGCAACCCTACAAACTGGGTTCGGTGCTGGAACCATCCGTTGAAACGGTTCTGGCAGCGGTCGTAGCAGTTCTCGAGACCCGTCCTGAGCTTGCAGATCGGCTCAGACTCCTGCTGGCTACTGGCACCCAAAAGACACAAGCGACAAAGCCGTTCATGTCCGTCGTCCAGTACGCCGCGCACCGATGCGTCAGCGAACGGAGCATTCGTTACGACGTGGAGAAAATGACCCGGGGAGTGGAGTACCAGCGCTCCGGACGTAGGGGCGGGCGAGTAGTGATCAACGTTGCGGCAGCCGACGCTTGGTACGCCGAACGTGGCCGCAAGATCGATCCGACATCGAGCATCGAGCAGCTTGCTGTCGATGAAGTCACGCGCCGTCGGGCGCGTGTTGCGCTTAAGAGAAAGGAAAAGTGATGGTTGGTGCACGCGAAGTGCCGGTCACCGTTTGCCAGTGCAAGGGTGACAAGAAGCGCTTCTTTGGAAAGTACAAGGACCCTGACGACAAGAAATGGAAGCGGATTCCAGGTGGCAACTACGGGCCGGAGATAGACACGCGCGCAAAAGCGATGGCGTGCGCGCGCCGCTGGTTCGTGGCTGAGATGGCCGAACGTCAGTTGCCGGCGTCCGGGGCCAAGGTGTTGGCGATGCCGTGGCCGCAGCTGGTGGATGAATTCAAGGCCGACGTGAAGCAGCGCCTGCGCGGCGCCGATGCGTCGAAGCATGAGGCTGAGAAGCGGGCGGTGTTTCTGCGAAACTCAGTGCTCTTGTGCTCGCGACCAGTGGGCGAGCACGACGATGTGCTCGCCGTTGCTTGGCTGCGCGGGCTTCTCTCCGAGCCGTTGGGCCGCAAGGGGCGTGAGAACGAGCCGCGTGACCCGCTGACCGTGCGCAACGTGGCGCGCATCCTGGACTCGGCATACCGGTTCGCGCAGGTGCGCGGCTACTACCCAAAGACACAGCGTCGCCCGACGGAATCGGACGAGTTCAAGGCAGAGATCGCCGGCGCGCTGCGTGAGAAGGCGAAGTTGCAGAAGGATGGTCGCGCCGCCTGCCCGGTGGAAACGGTGAAGGCGTTGGTCAACTGCGAGGCCGTCTCCGCGCTGCGCCGCATCATGACGCGCGTCTACTTCTTCACCGGCGTGCGCCCCGGCGAGCTCCACGGCTGGCGTGTCAGCGACCTCCGCCAAGAGCACGGGGTGTGGCTGCTCGACGTGCGGGAGCAGTGGACGCTCAAGCATGAAGGCTTTCCATCGAGGCTGACGCCGCCGAAGACGGTCTGGGGGAAGCGTCGAATTCCTGTGCATCCCTCGCTCGTGCCGTATCTGAAAGCGTGGCTCGAGCGGGGCTGGCGCGAGTACGTCGGGCGCGAGCCGGAAGCCCACGATCACCTATTTCCGGACCCGGAAGGCAAGCCATTCCGCGAGACGAGCAGCGAAGCGTTCCTGGCCGATCTACGCACCGCTGGCTGCGAGACCACGCACAAGGAGCACACGCTCGACATCTACAGCTTGCGGCATGCGTTTGCGACGGCGGCCAGGCGGGCCAAAATCTCGAGCGACGCACGTGACCGTCTGCTCGGGCATCGGCCGCGGGACACGAAGGCGCTGCACTACGAGGACGAGGATGAAGTGTTGCCGCTACTCGCCGAGGAGATCGCCAAGATCCCGGCGCTGCTCGACGATGGCGTTGTCTCCAAGGTGGTGGCCAACACCACGAGCGACGATGCCGTAGTTGATCAGGAACACGACGAGCAGCACGACGACGTGAGCTACGAGATCAAGCCGAGCACGCCGCTGCGGATCAAAGCCGAACCCACTGTTGAACCCCTCGTCATGGTCACAAACATGGTCGCGAGTGCCGGCTATGGAGCCGGCGTCTCGTCGGATTCTGTAACGATATCGGCGGAGGAGGAGGGATTCGAACCCACGGTACCCTTGCGAGTACGCCG
>Ga0164241_10006780_pt1 | contig 10387 bp, 11 predicted proteins | sample OricomyardsoilBY_FD_108780 | JGI IMG/M metagenome (GOLD analysis project Ga0164241, IMG submission 108780) | Backyard soil microbial communities from Emeryville, California, USA - Original compost - Back yard soil (BY) | ecosystem: Environmental > Terrestrial > Soil > Unclassified | place: USA... | reverse complement strand
TGGCGCTCATGATCTCGCCGCTGTTCCACGCGGCCTCGCTCGGCATGGGCGCGCTTCCGGTGGTGCTCAAGGGTGCCACGATCGTGCTCGAACGCGGCTTCGACCCGGCGCGGGCACTGCGCCTCATCCAGCGGCATCGCGTCACGATGCTGAGCGGTGTGCCCACCACCTACCAGCTGTTGGCCGACCACCCCGACTGGGCCGGCACCGACCTCTCCAGCCTGCACAAGCTGACCTGCGGAGGATCGGCGGTGCCCACCCGCATCCTCAACGCCTACGAGGAGCGCGGGCTCTCGTTCTCGCAGGGCTACGGCATGACCGAGACGTCACCGGGCGCCACCTCGCTCTCCCCCGCCATGACCCGCAGCAAGCAGGGCAGCGTGGGGCTTGCGCACTTCTTCAGCGAGGTGCGGATCGCGGATGAGAACGGTGCGTTGCTGCCCAGCGGTGAGATCGGCGAGATCCAGGCGCACGGCCCGAACGTGTTCCCGGGCTATCACGAGCTGCCGGAGGCGACGGCGGCCGCGTTCACCTCCGACGGGTGGCTGCGCACGGGCGACCTCGGCTACCTCGACGACGACGGGTATCTCTTCGTCTCCGACCGCGCGAAAGACATGATCATCTCGGGCGGCGAGAACGTGTACCCCGCCGAGGTCGAGAACCTCATCAACGATCTCGAGGGGGTCGCGAGCGTCGCCGTCATCGGGGTGCCCGACGAGCGGTGGGGCGAGGTGCCGTGGGCGATCATCGTCGCGCATCCGGGTGCCGAGATCACCACCGAGACGGTGCGTGCACACCTCGACGGGCGTATCGCGCGGTTCAAGCTGCCGAAGAAGGTCGTGATCGTCGACGAACTGCCGCGCACGGCATCCGGCAAGGTGAAGAAGGCCGAGCTGCGAGCCCGATTCGCGGCACCCGAGGCGGGCTGAGCGGGTCTCGCGGTCAGCGCGCGCCGACGGCGACGGGGCGGGAGACCTCTGCCCCCACGAGCCGCGCGAATGCCTCGGTCGCGCTGCCGTCGAGCTCGCCGTGACGCGCCCGGTGCACCGCGAAGGAGCGGTCGGCCGGCCAATCGTCGTCCATGAACTCGCGGGGCAACCGCGGGTCGGAGCGCAACAGGGCGAGCCAATCGGCCACCAGCATCGTGCGTGCGGAGACGGGGTTCTGGCTCCCGTCCGTCTCGCCCGTGCGGCCCCAGGTGTCGATGAAGGCCAGGTGGGCGCCGCGAATCGCTTCGATATCCCACGCGGATCGCACCGACTCCGCCATCGAGAACCCGTCGAGCTCGCTCGCGCGGAAGGCGGTGATCGAGCCGGAGGGCAGATCATCGCGCAGCGGGTCGAGCCTGTTCGCGAGATCGACATCGCCCGGGGCGAGCCACAGCCCGTCGCGCAACGGAGCGAAGCCGGCCCAGGTGAGCGCCGCCCGCAGCCGGTGCCGCAGCGTGCGCTGCCCCTCCGGAAGCGTGAAGGTCACGAGCGTCCACCCCTCGCCCGACGGCGCGAAGGGGTTGGCACCGTGCACGCGCTGACCACCCTCGCGCAGCACGGCCTCGGCCTCGCGCGTCAACTCGAACTCGATCTCGCGGCCGCGACGCTGCCGCTGCAGCAGACCGCGGGATGTCATCCGGTCGAGCGTCGCGCGCGTGGCGGGAGCCGCAACCCCAGCGCCCTCCATGACCTCCAGGATCACGCTCGCCCGCAGCGGGTCGGGGTGACGATCGAGCACGAATTCACCGAGGAACGCGAGCAGCAGCTGCTTCGGCGCGCGGTTCTGCACGCTCCCTCCTTTCCGGACCGGGCGGGGTCCGCTCGCGCGATCAGACGGTGGGTCGGACGGCTTCGCCGCGCTTGGCTCGCTGGATCTGCTCGTAGACGTGGGTGCGCAGCTCGGTGAAGCGCGGGAGCGCCCGTGTGGTGATCTGGTCGCGCTCGGGGGCGAGATCGATCGGCAGATCCTCCTGCACCCAGGTCGGCGACTTCGAGAGCACGATGACGCGCTCACCCAGGTACACAGACTCGTCGATGTCGTGGGTCACGAACAGCAGCGACATGCCGCGGTCGCGGTGCAGCTGGCGCACGAGGTCTTCGAGGTCGGCGCGGGTCTGGGCGTCGACCGCGGCGAAGGGTTCATCCATGATGAGCACCTCGGGCTGGTATGCGACGGCGCGGGCGATCGCGACGCGCTGCTGCATGCCGCCCGAGAGCTGCCACGGGTAGCTGTTGCCGGCATGGTCGAGACCCACCGCCAGCAACGCGTCGTCGACGAGCTGTGCGCGCTCCGACTTGGAGAGCTTCTTGTGCTTGAGCGGCAGTTCGACGTTGCCGCGCACCGTGAGCCACGGGTAGAGGCTGCGCCCGTACTCCTGGAAGACCAACGCCATGTTCTCGGGCGGGTGCGTGACGGGCTTGCCGTCGAGCTCGATGACACCGGAGGTGGGCGCGAGCAGGCCCGCGATGCACTTCAGCAGCGTCGTCTTGCCGCATCCGGAGGGGCCGACGATGCAGACGAGCTCACCGCGTTGCATCTCGAAACTGATGTCGCCGATCGCCTCGACCGACCCCGTCGACGACTCGTACACCTTCTTCAGGTTCTCAACCTTGAGCAGCGTTTCAGGCACGCTCGACCTCCTTGATTCCGTGGTACCAGCGCAGCACCCGTCGCTCGACGAAGCCGAAGATGACCGCGAGCAGCACCCCCATGAGGCCGAGCAGCAGGATGCCGCTCCACATCTCGGCGATGAGGTAGTTCGTCTGGAAATAGGTGATGCGGTAGCCGAGCCCCGAGGAGTTGTTGAACATCTCGGAGATGACCATGAGGATGAGCGCCACCGAGAGCGACTGGCGCACGCCCGCCATGATGCGCGGGCTCGCCGACGGCAGCACGAGGTAGCGCAGTCGCTGGACCGGCGTGAGCGCGTAGGAGCGCGCCGTCTCGGTCATGATCGAGTCGGTCGAGCGCACCCCCTCGATCGTGTTGAGCAGCACGGGCCACACGGCTCCCGCCAGGATGACGAGCACGCGCGTGGCGTCACCCGGCCCGAAGATGAGCATGAGGATCGGCACCAGCACGGGCGGCGGCACCGCACGGAAGAACTCGAGGGTGGGCTCGAGCAGCTCGCGCAGCCAGCGCACCAGCCCGATCACGGTGCCCGCCACGATGCCCACGGCGATCGACACCACAATGCCGACACCGAGGCGCGCGAGGCTCGGCAGAACGTCGGCGAAGAACGCCGGCCCCACCCACGTCTCGATGAAGGCCTGGATGATGGCGATGGGCCCGGGGAAGAACTTCTGCGGCGAGATCGTGGCCCAGATGCCCCACACCACGAGCAGCAGGAAGGGCAGCCCGAGCGCGAACCAGATGCTCGACAGGATCGAGCGCGAACGCCCGGGCGGCTTGCGCAGCACGCTGATCGAACGCGTCATCATGCTGCTCATACGATCGCCTCCCCACGCACCGACTGGTGCCACGAGAGCACACGACGCTCGATCAGGCGGAAGATCAGGTTGACGATGAGGCCGAGCAGACCCGCGACGACGATGTAGACGTAGACGGTGGGCACGTCTCCCGCTCCGCGGGCGAAGACGATGACGCGGCCGATCCCCGGCACCGCGATCAGCAGTTCAGCGGTGACGGTCAGGATGAGGGCGACGGCGGCCCCGAGCCGCACACCCGTCATGATGTACGGCAGCGCGGTGGGCAGCACGAGGTTGCGGAAGCGCGACGCCCGCGTGAGGCCGAAGCTCTTGGCCGTGTCGCGGGCGACGGTGTCGACATCCGCGACGCCGTAGAGCACCTGCACGAACACCTGCCAGAAGCTCGCGTAGACCACGATGAGCAGGGCTGCCGGCATCTGGAAGCCGAACATCAGAATCGCGAGCGGAATGAGGGCGACCGACGGGATGGGACGCAGGAACTCGACCGTCGTGTGGGTGAGCCGGCGCAGGTAGGGCACCAGGCCGATGATCGTGCCGATCACGACCGCTGCGAGGGTGGCGATGAGCAGTCCGAGGAACCAGGTGGTCATCGTGCGTCCGACATTGCGCCAGAACTCGAGATCCTGGACCTCGGTGGCGAGCTGGCCGAGCACGGTGGTCGCGGGCGGCAGGAACTGCTCGTCGACGACGCCGAGCAGCGGCAGAAGCTGCCAGGTGCCGAGGAAGCCGAGGAGGCCGACGACACCGAGCAGGAGCTTGCGGAGTCCACGCGCCGGGCGGCGGCGGGAGCGAATCCGCGGCTGGGCGACGGGAGCGGTAGTCATACGAAACTCTCGGATCGAAGCGAACGAGGGCACGACGTGGTGCGGGATACCTCAGCATGAGGCATCCCGCACCCGTGCGCTTACTGCAGCTGGAGCAGCTTGTCGAAGTCGGGCTTCTTGTCGAGAACGCCGAACTCGACCGCGAGGTCGGCGAGGTCCTCGAGACCCGCTTCGTCGATGGTGGCGGTGAAGACCGGGAGGGTGATGCCGGCGGCAGCTGCCTCCGGGATGCCCATGTTCTTCACGATCGCCGCGCGCACCGCGTCAGGGTTCTGCTGCGCCCAGTCGAGCGCCTCGGCCATCGCGTCGGCGTAGTCCTTCACGAGCTCGGGGTCTTCGTCGATGAGCTTCTGCGTGGTGATGTTGGTGAGCAGCGAGAGGCCCGGAATGGTCGCCTGGTACGGGTGCAGCACGATCAGACCATCGCCGTTCGCGACCATCGACATGAAGGGGTCGGGAACCCAGGCCGCGTCGATGTTGCCGGCCTCGAGCTGCGCCTGCGCGTCGGGGAAGGCGACCTCGACGAACTCGATCGTCGAGGGGTCGCCACCGGCGTCCTTGACGGCCTTCATGATCGTGACATCGCCTGCGGCGCCGAGCGAGTTGACCGACACGCGCTTGCCCGCGAGATCGGCCGGCCCGGTGATGCCCGAGGACTTCAGCGCGACGACCGCGTTGACGTCCTTCTCGGCGTCAGCATCGAGCGAGCTCGCGTAGTTGCTGATGATCGGCGCGCCGAGGTCGGCGAGCGCGGCACGGAACGGGCCGAAGGGCTGGCCGATCGCGAACTCGATGTCGCCGTTGATGAGGCCGGGAATCGCCTGGGCACCACCCTGGGCGGGGACCACCTCGACCTCGATGTTGTGCTCGGCGAAGATCCCCTCCTCCATGGCGGCCCACAGGGCGCCGGTCTCGGCGATGGGCAGGGCGGCGACGCGGACGGTGCGGATCTCGGTCGAGCCGTCATCCGAGGGGTTGGATGCCGGCGGGGCGGCGGAATCGGTGCACGCGCTCAACGCCAGAACGGCGGCGGCGCCGATGGCGATTGCGCTCAGGGCTTTCTTCATTGAACAGGCCTCTCAATATGTGGGGTGGCTCAGCACATCACTGTGCCGACAGTGTCATGGTCTGGTACGCCCCTGGGATTGTCAAGACTTTCGTGACGAGCGTCACAAAACTCTTGAATAACGACCGGCCGATTCGGGTGCCTATCGACATTACCTATCGACATAGGTATTGTTCCCGGCAACGCACATCGCCGTGCGTCTCGTCGAGAGGAACCCGCCGCGTGGATGCCACCGTAACGCCCGCCAGCCCCGCGAGCCGTGCGCTGCTCTCCGGCTTCTCGCTCGAGATGACGGGCAAAGACACCCCCGGACTCGACGAGGCGGCCGCCCTGCTCCCGCCGGGCACACGGGTCAACGTGACCTTCCTCGGCAACGAAGACCTCGAGATGCGCATCACCGCCGCCCGCGCCGTGAAGGCGCACGGGCTCGTGCCGGTGCCCCACATCTCGGCCCGCCGACTCGCCTCGCAGGCACAGCTCGAGGAGTTCCTCACCCGCCTGCAGCAGGCCGAGTTGAGCGAGCACGTCTTCGTGGTCGGCGGCGACCCCGCCACCCCGGAAGGCCCGTACGCGTCGTCACTCGACGTGATCCGCACCGGCATCCTGGGCGACTACGGCGTGCGCGAGGTGAGCATCGCCGGCTACCCCGAGGGTCACCCCGACATCGCCGACGACGTGCTCTGGGAGGCGCTCGAGCAGAAGTCCGCCGCCCTCGCCGATCAGGGGCTCGCGAGCGTCATCCTCACGCAGTTCGCATTCGATCCGGATGCCGTGCTCGCCTGGATCGCCGCCGTGCGGCAGCGCGGCATCCGCTCGCTCATCCGCGTCGGCACTCCCGGACCCGCCGGCATCAAGCGACTGCTCGCCTTCGCCTCGCGTTTCGGCATCGGGGCGAACGCCATGATCGTGCGCAAGTACGGCTTCTCGCTCACCAACCTGATGGGCACCGCGGGGCCCGAGAAGTTCGTGGACGAGCTCGGCGAGCGCCTCGCCGCCGACCCGGCATCCGGCGACGTGGCCCTGCACTTCTACACCTTCGGCGGTCTGCCGGCGACGGCCGCCTGGGTGCGCAGCCACGGGGGCGAGGCCTCATGACGTCGGCTGCTCCGCGCGACACCGGGTGCCTCATCGTGCACGGGCCCGACCGGCCCGGCATCGTGGCGGCCGTCACCGCGCTCATCGCGCGACACGACGGCAACATCGTCACCCTCGATCAGTACTCGGATGATGCCGACGGCGGCGCGTTCTTCCAGCGCGTCGTCTTCCACCGCCCCGACTTCACCGCCGCGATCCCCGACATCGAAGCCGACCTCGCCGAGACGCTCGGCGCGTTCGGGCTCGAGTGGCGCCTCACCGACCAGTCCACGCCGAAGCGCATGGCGATCCTCGCCTCCCGTTCCGACCACTGCCTGCTCGAGCTGCTGTGGCGGCAGCGGCGCGGCGAACTGCCCGTGGCGATCCCGATGGTCATCTCGAACCACTCCACGACGGCCGAGAGCGTGCGCACCTTCGGCATCCCGTTCTTCCACGTGCCCTCGCAGGGCGAAGACAAGTCGGATGCCGAGGCGGCGCTGCTGAAGCTGCTGGTCGGCAACGTCGACTTCGTGGTGCTCGCGCGCTACATGCAGATTCTGAGTGACGACTTCCTCGCCGCTCTCGGGGTGCCGATCATCAACATCCACCACAGCTTCCTGCCCGCCTTCATCGGCGCGGCGCCCTACCGCAAGGCGAAGGAACGCGGCGTCAAGCTCATCGGCGCGACCTCGCACTACGTCACACCGGAGCTCGACGAGGGCCCCATCATCGAGCAGGACGTCGCCCGCGTGACCCACGCGATGACGGCGGCCGACCTGCAGGCACGCGGAGCCTACGTCGAACGCGAAGTGCTCTCGCGCGCCGTGCAATGGCATGCCGAAGACCGTGTCATCCGGCACGGCACCCACACGATCGTCTTCTGACACCACATCGAACACGCGAAAAGAGAGAGGGACACCATGGCAGCCGCCAACCTGCAGCAGGTACTCGACGCATCGGGAAACACCGTCGAGTTGCTGCGCAATTCGCAGATCGGGTCGTACATCTACCCCGTCGTGCCCGCCGACTTCCAGAACTGGATGAAGGAGCAGGCGGCGTGGCGCGAGACCTCGGTGCTGTACGACCAGTCGCACCACATGGACAACCTGTTCCTGCGCGGTTCCGACGCCATCAAGCTGATCTCCGACACGGCGATCAACTCGACCGCCGTGTTCCCCGTCGACAAGGCCAAGCAGTATGTGCCGACCACGGCATCCGGGCACGTCATCGGCGACGGCATCCTCTTCCACGAGGCCGACGACGAGTACGTGTACGTCGGCCGCTCCCCCGCCGCGAACTGGCTGCTGTTCCACGGTGAGACCGGTGGCTACAGCAACCTCGAGATCGAGGTCGACCGGCGCTCGCCGTCGCGCCCCTACGGGCACTCGGTGTCGCGTCGCTACTACCGCTTCCAGATCCAGGGACCGACCGCCTGGCAGGTCATCGAGAAGCTCAACGGCGGCCCGCTCGAGCAGCTCAAGTTCTTCAACATGAGCACCATGACGATCGACGGCACCACCGTGCGCACCCTGCGCCACGGCATGGCCGGAGCCCCCGGCCTGGAGATCTGGGGCCCGTACGAGCACCACGACCGCATCCGCGACGCCATCGTCGAGGCGGGTGCCGAGTTCGGTCTCGTGCCGGTCGGGTCGCGCGCCTACCCGTCGAACACCCTCGAGTCGGGCTGGATCCCCTCGCCACTGCCCGCGATCTACACGGGCGAAGCCGAGCGCGCCTACCGCGAGTGGCTGCCCGCCGACGGCTACGAGGCCACCGGCACGCTCGCCGGCTCGTTCGTCTCCGACGACATCGAGGACTACTACCTCACCCCGTGGGAGCTCGGGTACGGATCGTTCGTGAAGTTCGACCACGACTTCATCGGGCGTGACGCGCTCGAGAAGGTCGAGCCCGAGACGCAGCGTCGCAAGGTGACGCTCGCCTGGAACGGCGACGACCTCACCCGCATCTTCGGGTCGCTGTTCGCCCCCGACGGGCCCCGCTACAAGTTCTTCGACCTGCCGCTGGCGAACTACGGTTCGGCGAACTACGACTCGGTCGTCGACGCCGACGGCACCGTCGTCGGGTTCTCGATGTTCACCGGCTACAGCTCCAACGAGCGCAGCGGCCTCTCGCTCGCCACGATCGATGCCGACGTGCCCGAGGGCACCGAGCTGCGCGTCATCTGGGGTGAGCCGAACGGCGGCAGCCGCAAGGCCGCAGTCGAGCCGCACGAGCAGACCGAGGTGCGTGCCATCGTCAGCCCGGTGCCGTACTCCGCGGTGGCGCGGGTCGAATACCACGGCGGATGGCGCACCGGCTACAGCAACTGAACGGATGCGGGGCGACCGTTTCGCGCGGTCGCCCCGCGGCATCCGACTAGCCTGAGGCACGGGGAGGGAGCCCATGAGTCTGCGGTACGCGCTGCTGGCGATCCTCCGGGTCGGACCACTCTCGGGCTACGACCTCGCGAAGCAGTTCGCGCAGTCGGTCGGGCACGTATGGCATGCGCCCGACTCCCAGATCTACCCCGAGCTGCGCAAGATGGAGACCGAGGGTCTCGTCGAGGGCGAGCAGCAGGCCCGCGGCGAGCGCGGCCACCGTCGGCTCTACCACGTGACCCCGGAGGGCGACGCGGCCTACCTCGCCTGGATGGCCACCCCGCTCGACTACCAGCGGGTGCGTGACCCCGCGCACCTGCGGGCCGCCTACCTCGAGGCGACCACCCCGGATGCCGCCCGTGCCTTCCTCGTGGCCCACCGCGCCCAATGGCAGGGCGAGCTCGAGCAGTGGGAGGGCGAGCTGGTGCGCATCGACGGTGTGACGAACCCGATGCTCGCCCGCCGCCTCGCCGTCACTCCCGATGCGGATCGCGAGCGCACGATCGCCTACAAGCGTTTCGCCTATGAGGGTCTCGTGGCTCGCGCCCGCGTCGAGATCGAGTGGGCCGAGCGCGGGCTCGAACTCGTCGACCGGCTCAGCAGCGGTCAGCCCGACCTCGACCGGCTCAGCAGCCCCTGAGTCACTCGTACGACGGGATGCGGCCGATGCGGATCGGGTTGCCGAACGGGTCGCGGATGCCGAAGTCACGCCCGTAGCCCTGATCGGTGGGCTCCTGGGTGATGTCGACCCCCGCGGCCTTGAGCCGTTCGAACTCGCCGTCGACGTCATCCGAGAGGAAGGCGAGCCAGCCGCCGCCCGCCCCCTTGCTCACGAGCTCGCGCACCTGCTGCTCGGTGGCCGGGTCGTGCGCGGGCACCCCCGGACGCTCGAGCAGGATGTCGTGCTTCTCGCCCGGCACCCGCACCGTGAGCCAGCGCATGGGGCCGAACTGCACGTCGGCACTCACTTCGAGGCCGAGCAGTCCCACATAGAACTCGAGGGCCTCGTCTTGGTCGAGCACGAAGATCGACGACAGGTTGTTGGATGTCAGCGTGGTTCCTCCGGTTCGGGATCGTGAGCTTCACGCTACGAGTCGGGACCCCGCCGCGCTTCTCCGAAAGTGCTGGGTCTGCCCCAGCGCATGATGAACGAGCCCGAGTTGGGTTCGATCGCTCCGTCGGCGGCGGCGCGGTACCGGCTCGGTGAGCTGCCGACGACGCCCGAGAAGGTGCGCCCGAATGTGCCGACGCTCGTGAACCCCACGGCGAAGCAGATCTCCACGATCGACGCATCCGTCGTGCGCAGCAGGAACATCGCGCGCTCGACGCGTCGCCGCTGCAGGTAGCGGTGCGGCGTCTCGCCGAACACGCGGCGGAACTCGCGGATGAAGTGCGCCTTCGACATGAACGCCACCGCGGCGACGGATGCCACATCCAGCGGCTCGGCGTAGTGCCGGTCCATCGTGTCGCGGGCGCGCAGCAGCCGGCGGTTCACCTGCTCCGCATCGCGTGACACTAGTCGCCGAACACCTCGTGCAGAATGCGCACGTTCTCGGCGTCGGTCTGTGCGGCCCCGCCCTCGTGTCCGTTGAAGGGGAACACCTC
>Ga0164241_10006779_pt1 | contig 10387 bp, 5 predicted proteins | sample OricomyardsoilBY_FD_108780 | JGI IMG/M metagenome (GOLD analysis project Ga0164241, IMG submission 108780) | Backyard soil microbial communities from Emeryville, California, USA - Original compost - Back yard soil (BY) | ecosystem: Environmental > Terrestrial > Soil > Unclassified | place: USA... | reverse complement strand
CGAGCGCGGCTACTGCATGATGATCGGCGGGCCACCGGACGCGGTGCGGCGGCTGGACCCGGTCTTCCAGGCGCTGGCGCCCGGGGTCGGCGGCATCGCGCGCACGCCGGGGCGCGACAAGCCCGGCGAGAAGCCGCGCGGCAGCGCCGAACAGGGCTACCTGCACTGCGGCCCGAGCGGCGCCGGCCACTTCGTGAAGATGGTCCACAACGGCATCGAATACGGGCTGATGGCGGCCTATGCCGAAGGCTTCGGCATCCTCAGGGCGGCCAACATCGGCAAGGCCAGCCACGATGTCGACGCCGAAACCACGCCGCTGCGCGACCCCGAGCACTACCGGTACGACATCGATGTCGCCGACGTGGCCGAGCTCTGGCGCCGCGGCAGCGTCGTCGCGTCGTGGCTGCTCGACCTGACCGCCGCGGCGCTGATCGAAGACCCGCGGCTCGACGGCTTCGAAGGCCGGGTGTCCGATTCCGGCGAAGGCCGCTGGACCTTGAAAGCCGCCATCGACGAGGCGGTGCCGGCGCCGGTGCTGAACGCGGCGCTGAACGCCCGCTTCAGCTCGCGCGGCGAGGCCGACTTCCAGAACAGGCTGCTGTCGGCGATGCGCATGCAGTTCGGCGGCCACCACGAAAAGCCGGCCGCCAAATGACGCGCGCGGTCGAGCCGGCCGACGCGCTGGTCTTCTTCGGCGCCACCGGCGATCTCGCCTACAAGAAGGTGATCCCGGCGCTGCAGGCGATGGTCGAGCGCGGGCAACTGAAGGTGCCGGTGATCGGCGTGGCCAAGTCGGGCTGGGACCTGCAGCAGTTCAGCGCGCGCGTGCGCGACAGCCTGCAGCACCACGGCAACTTCGACGAACAGGCCTTCGCGAAGCTGACGAAGCTGCTGCGCTACGTCGACGGCGACTATGCCGACGCGGCCACCTTCGCGGCGCTGCGCAAGGCGCTGGGCAAGGCCAGGCGCGCGGCGTTCTACCTGGCGATTCCGCCCGCGCTGTTCGCCACCGTGGTCGAGCAGCTGGCGCGGGCCGGCTGCGCCGACGGCGCGCGCGTCATCGTCGAAAAGCCCTTCGGGCACGACCGGGCGTCGGCGCGCGAACTCAACGCCGTGCTGCTGCGCACCTTCGACGAAGCGCACATCTTCCGCATCGACCATTTCCTGGGCAAGGCGCCGGTCAACAACCTGCTGCACTTTCGCTTTTCCAACGGCCTGTTCGAGCCGTTCTGGAACCGCACGCACGTCGAAAGCGTGCAGATCACGATGGCCGAGGCCTTCGGCATCCAGGGCCGCGGCGTCTTCTACGACGCCAACGGCACCGTTCGCGACGTGGTGCAGAACCACCTGTTCCAGCTGCTGACCAACCTGGCGATGGAGCCGCCGCCGCGCACCGACGCCGATTCGGTGCGCGACGAAAGGGTCAAGGTGCTGAAGGCGATCCACACGCTGACCGCGGCCGACGTGGTGCGCGGGCAGTTCGACGGCTACCTGAATGAGCCCGGCGTGGCGAAGACGTCGAAGACCGAATCCTTCGTCGCGCTGCGGCTGCACATCGATTCGTGGCGCTGGCAGGGCGTGCCGTTCTTCATCCGCGCCGGCAAGCAGCTGCCGGTGACCTGCACCGAGGTGCTGGTGCGGCTGCGCCGGACGCCATCGGTGTATTCGGCCGTCGACACCGCGCCGAACCATGTGCGGCTGCGCGTCGGACCGGACATCTGCATCGCGCTGGGCCTGAACGTGCTGGCGCCGCAGACCGACGCGCTCGGCGTGGCCACCGAACTGATGGCCAGCCGCCAGCCGGGCGACGGCGAAATGGGCGCCTACGAACGGCTGCTCGGCGACGCGATGCGCGGCGACAACACGCTGTTCACGCGCGAGGACGATGTCGAGCAAGCATGGCGCATCGTCGACCCGGTGCTCGCCGCGCCGCCGCCGGTGCACCGCTATGCCGTCGGCAGCTGGGGGCCGGAACAGGCCGTCGGCCTGCAACCGCCGGGCGGCTGGCACGACCCGGTCGTCGCCTGAGCGGCACGGCCCGAGCCCGCTGCCGCGCATGACCAGACTCTTCGCCGGGCTGCTGCCATGGCGCGCCGCGGGCGCCGGGCGCGACCTGCTGGCCGGCGCATCGGTGGCGGCGATGGGCATTCCGCAGGTGCTGGGCTATGCGCGCATCGCCGGCATGCCGGTGCTCAGCGGGCTGTACACGGTGCTGCTGCCGCTGCTGGCCTTCGCGGCCTTCGGCGCGTCGCGCCAGCTGATCGTGGCCGCCGATTCGGCCACCGCCGCCATCGTCGCCAGCCGGCTGGGCGAGATGGCCGCGCCGGGCGCCGCCGCCTACGTCGCGCTGGCCGCCACGGTGGCGCTGCTGTGCGCGGCGCTGCTGCTGCTGGCGCGGCTGTTCAGGCTGGGCTTCCTGGCCGATTTCCTGTCGCGCACCGTGCTGGTCGGCTTCCTGGCCGGCGTCGGCATCCAGGTGGCGATCGCGATGCTCGGCGACATGCTGGCGCTGGCAGCCGATGCGCGTCGGCCGCTGGACGAACTGACGCGCCTGGCCGCCAACGTCGCGCACGCCGACTGGCGCACCGTCGCGCTGTCGGGCGCCACCACGCTGGCGCTGCTGGCCGGCCATCGGCTGGCGCCGCGCGTGCCGGTGGCGCTGGGCGTGGTGGTGCTGGCGATCGCCGCCAGCGCCGCATTCGACTTCGACGCCCGCGGCATCGGCGTGGTCGGCGCGGTGTCGGGCGCGCTGGCCGCGCCGGGCTGGCAGCACCTGCCGGCGCCGGCCTGGCAGCACCTGCCGGCGCTGCTGCCGGTGGCGGTGTCGTGCGTGGTGGTGATCATCGCCCAAAGCGCGGCCACGGCGCGGGCCTATGCACTGCGCCACCACCAGCCCACCGACCCGAACGCCGACCTGCTCGGCCTGGCGGCGGCGAACCTGGCGGCCGGCGCGAGCGGGACCTTCGTCGTCAACGGCAGCCCGACGCAGACCGAGACCGCCGACGAGGCCGGCGCGCGCAGCCAGTACGCGTCGCTGGGCTTCGCCGGCGTGACGCTGCTGGTGCTGCTGTTCCTGACCGGACCGCTGCAATACCTGCCGCGCTGCGTGCTCGCCGGCGTGGTGTTCAGCATCGGCCTGCGCATGGTCGACCTGCGCGCGCTGCGCGACATCCGCCGCGAAAGCCCGGGCGAATTCACGCTGGCGCTGCTGACCGCCGCGGCGGTGCTCGCGCTCGGCGTCGAGCAGGGCATCGTGATGGCGGTCACGCTGTCGCTGCTGCGGCACGTGCGCCACAGCTACCAGCCCGACACCGCCGTGCTGCAGCATCTGGCCGGCAGCGGCTGGGTCGGCGTGCCGGCGGCGCCGGGCGCGCAGACCCGCCCCGGGCTGGTGCTGTACCGCTTCGGGGCCAACCTGTTCTATGCCAACGAGCACCTGTTCGCGCAGCAGGTGCTGGCGCTGGTCGACGGCGCGCCGGCGCCGGTGCGGCATTTCGTCGTCGACGCCAGCGCGATCACCCAGCTGGACTATTCGGCGGCGCGCTCGCTGCGCGAGGTCGCCGACACGCTGCGCCGGCGCGGCGTGGCGCTGGCCTTCGGCCGGGTCAGCGCCGAGCTGCGCGCCGACATGGACCGCCACCGCATCACGCCGCTGATCGGCGCGCGGCACCTGCATCGCAACCTGCACGACGCGGTGGCCGAGGCCGACCGCCCGGCGCCGCCGCCGGCAGGCGCCGACCGATGAGGCGCCGGCGATGACGAACGACCCGCCGCCGCAGACCGCCGAAGACCGCCGCCTGGCCGAAGCGCGCGACGGCAGCAAGGCCTGGCGGCGCTGGGGACCGTACCTCAGCAACCGCCAATGGGGCACGGTGCGCGAGGACTACAGCGCCGACGGCAACGCCTGGGACTACTTCAGCCACGACCAGGCGCGCTCGCGCGCCTACCGCTGGGGCGAGGACGGCATCGCCGGCATCTGCGACGACCACCAGAAGCTGTGCCTGGCGCTGACCTTGTGGAACGGCGCCGACCCGATCCTGAAGGAACGCCTGTTCGGCCTGAGCGGCCACCAGGGCAACCACGGCGAGGACGTCAAGGAATACTGGTTCCATCTCGACAACCTGCCCAGCCACGCCTACATGAAGGCGCTGTACAAATACCCGCAGCGCGCCTACCCGTACCAGCAGCTGATCGACGAGAACGCCAAACGCGGCCGCGCCGACGGCGAATACGAGCTGCTCGACACCGGCATCTTCGACGACGACCGCTATTTCGACGTCTTCATCGAATACGCGAAGGCCGACTGCGACGACCTGCTGATGCGCATCAGCGCCGTCAACCGCGGCCCGGATGCGGCCGAGCTGCATCTGCTGCCCACGCTGTGGCACCGCAACGACTGGGCCTGGTACACCGACCGCGTCAAGCCGAGCATCACGCTCGACGGCAGCCAGCGGCTGAAGGCCCGCCAGCACGGGCTGCCCGACCTCTGGCTGTACTTCGAGCCGGCGCAGGACCTGCTGTTCACCGACAACGCCAGCAACGCCCAGCGGCTGTGGGAGCTGCCGCGCGACGGCTTCGCGAAGGACGGCTTCGACGACTTCGTGGTCCACGGCCGCGCCGATGCCGTCAACCGCGCCAACACCGGCACCAAGGCCGCGCCGCTGTACCGGCGCACCGTGGCGGCCGGCGCCACCTGGGTGCTCAGGCTGCGGCTGAGCTGCGACGGCACGTTGCAGCAGCCGCTGGGCGGCGACTTCGACGCGGTCTTCGACGCGCGCATCGCCGAAGCCGATGCCTTCTACCGCCGCGTCACGCCCTTCGAGATGCCCGACGATCTGCGCCGCATCCAGCGCCAGGCCTTCGCCGGGCTGCTGTGGAGCAAGCAGTACTACCACTACTTCGTCGACCGCTGGCTGAAGGGCGACGCTACGCAGCCGGCGCCGCCGCGCGCGCGGCGCAACGGCCGCAACCGCGACTGGTGGCATTTCGACGTCGCCGACGTGATGTCGATGCCCGACACCTGGGAGTACCCGTGGTTTGCGTCGTGGGACATGGCCTTCCACTGCGTGGCCTTCGCGATGATCGACGCCGACTTCGCCAAGCAACAGCTGCTGCTGCTGACCCGCGAATGGACGATGCACCCGAACGGCCAGGTCCCGGCCTACGAATGGGCCTTCGGCGACGTCAATCCGCCGGTGCTGGCCTGGGCGGGCCTGCGCGTGTGCCAGATCGAGGCCAAGATGACCGGCCGCATGGACCGGCTGTTCCTCGAGCGCATCTTCCAGAAGCTGCTGATCAACTTCACCTGGTGGGTCAACCGCAAGGACGAAGGCGGCAACAACCTGTTCGAAGGCGGCTTCCTCGGCCTGGACAACGTCAGCGTCTTCGACCGCAATGCCGCGTTGGCATCCGGCGGCCACCTCGAGCAGGCCGACGGCACCAGCTGGATGGCGATGCTGTGCCTGAACCTGTGGAACCTGGCGCTGGAGCTGGCCAAGGAAAACCCGGCCTACGAAGACGTCGCCACCAAGTTCTTCGAGCACTTCGTCTACATCGGCGACGCGATGAACCGCATCGGTGGCGACCGCGACGGCCTGTGGGACGAGGCGGCGGGCTTCTACTTCGACGTGCTGAAGTCGCCCGACGGCAACCGCCGCCCGATCCGCGCCTTCAGCATCGCCGGGCTGGTGCCGCTGTTCGCGATCGCGGTGGCCGACCCCGAAGCGCTGCGCGGCTTCAAGGACTTCCGCTCGCGCTACGACTGGTTCGCGCGCAACCGGCCCGAGCTGCTGGGCAACCTGGCCGACCTGAGCCGGCGCGGCGTCGGCCAGCGCGTGCGCCTGGCGCTGGTCGATTCGGACAAGCTGCGCCGCGTGCTCGAGCACGTGCTCGACGAAAGCAAGCTGCTCAGCGCGCACGGCGTGCGCTCGGTGTCGAAGTCGCATGCCGAGCATCCGTTCGTGCTCGACATCGACGGCCGGCAGTGCAGCCTGGACTACGAGCCGGCCGAATCGACCAGCGGCCTGTTCGGCGGCAACTCGAACTGGCGCGGCCCGGTGTGGATGCCGCTGAACTACCTGCTGATCGAGGCGCTGCAGAAGCACCACTACTATCTGGGCGACGGGTTCAAGGTGGCCGACGGGCGCACGCTGTGGCAGCTCACCTGCGACCTGTCGAAGCGGCTGATCGGCCTGTTCGAGCGCGGCGCCGACGGCCGCCGCGCGGCGCACGGCCGCTTCGAGAAGTTCCAGACCGACCCGCATTGGAAGGACCTGATCCTGTTCTACGAATACTTCGACGGCGACACCGGCGCCGGCCTCGGCGCCAGCCACCAGACCGGCTGGACCGCGCTGGTGGCCAAGCTGATCCAGCAGCATGCCGAATACACGCTGCAGGGCAAGGCGCCCGATGTCGGCGCCGACCTGCGCGCCGCACCGCAGGCGCCGCGGCCATGAGCGAGGCCTTGCCGCCGCTGCAGGCCGAGTGGCTGGAAAGCGACGGGCATGGCGGCTTCGCCTCGGGCACCGTCGGCGGCTTCAGAACCCGGCGCTACCACGCGCTGCTGCTGACGGCGCTGCAGCCGCCGGCGCAGCGCCGGGTGCTGGTCAACGGCTTCGAGGCCTGGCTGCACTGCGGCGCACTGAGCGTGCCGCTGAGCACGCAACACTACGGCGGCGGCGTGGTGCACCCGCGCGGCATCGATCATCTGGCCGGCTTCGACGACGAGCCCTGGCCGCAATGGCGCTTTCGCTTCGGCGACGGCGCCACGGTGCACCATCAATGCCTGGTCGACCCGGCCGACGGCAGCGTGGTGCTGAGCTGGCGGCTGGGCGGCGGCCCGCGGGACGCGCGGCTCGAGGTGCGGCCGCTGCTGTCGGGGCGCGACTTCCACGCGCTGATGCGCGAGAACCCGCACTTCGATTTCAGCGCCCGCAGCGTCGCCGGCAACGCCTGCTGGCGTCCGTATGCGGCGCTGCCGGCGGTCACGGCGCTGAGCAACGGCAGCTACGTCCACGCGCCGCTGTGGTTTCGCAACTTCCACTATGCCGACGAAGCGGCGCGCGGCCTCGACGCCAGCGAAGACCTGGCCTCGCCGGGCAGCTTCCAGTTCGACCTCAACGCCGGCGAAGCCTTCATCGTGCTGCGCGTCGGCGAGAACATCGGCGCCGATGCGGCCGCGCTGGCGTACCGCAGCCGCGATGCCGAAGCCGCGCGCCGCGGCGCGCTGCCGCCGTTGGCCCGATCGGCCGCCGCCTATGCGGTGCGGCGCGGCGACGGCGCCAGCCTGATCGCCGGCTACCCGTGGTTCGGCGACTGGGGCCGCGACACCTTCATCGCGATGCGCGGCCTGCTGCTGCAGCCGCAGCGCTTCGATCGGGCCGGCGCGGTGCTCGACGAATGGGCCCGCCATGTCAGCGCCGGCATGCTGCCGAACCGCTTCCCCGACGACGGCGGCGAGCCCGACTACGGATCGGTCGATGCGGCGCTGTGGTTCGTCGTCGTGGTGCATGAGTTCCTGGCCGCGGCCCGGCCGTCGCGCGGCTTGCGCGAGCGGCTGCGCCAGGCGGTGCAGCGCATCGTCGACGGCTGCGCGCAGGGCACGCGCCATGGCATCCGGATGGACGACGACGGCCTGCTGGCCTGCGGCGTGGCCGGCAGGGCATTGACCTGGATGGATGCGGTGGTCGACGGCCGGCCGGTCACGCCGCGCATCGGCAAGCCGGTGGAAGTGCAGGCGCTGTGGATCAACGCGCTGCGCGCGGCCGGGCGCGACGCGCTCGCCGACCGTGCGCTGAAGTCCTTCATCGCGCGCTTCTGGAATCAGGACCGCGGCGGCCTGTTCGATGTGGTCGACGTCGACCATGTCGCCGGCCGCAACGATGCGGCGCTGCGTCCGAACCAGATCCTCGCCGTCGGCGGACTGCCCTTCGCGCTGCTCGACGGCGAGCGGGCCGCCGCGGTGCTGCACGAGGTCGAAGCCGAACTGCTGGTGCCGCTGGGCCTGCGCAGCCTGGCGCCGTCCGATGCGGCCTATGCCGGCCGCTGCGACGGCGCGCCCGCGCAGCGCGACGCCGCCTATCACCAGGGCACGGCATGGCCGTGGCTGATCGGGCCCTTCGTCGCGGCGTGGCTGCGGGTGCACGGCGACGGCCCGACGCAGCGCGCCGAAATGCGCGCGCGCTGCGTGCAGCCGCTGCTGCGGCATCTGCGCGAAGCCGGGCTCGGCCACGTCAGCGAGATCGCCGACGGCGACGCCCCGCACACGCCGCGCGGCTGCCCGTTCCAGGCCTGGTCGCTGGGCGAGTTGCAGCGCGCGCTGCACATGACCCGCCCGCCATCCTCCGGGGTGACGCCATGACCGCCGTGCCGGCGTCGCCCGCGCAAGCTCTGCCGCTGGCCGCGGGCGTGCGCTCGCGCACGCGGGACGGCATCAACGGCCTGAAGATGCATTGGCTCGAAGCCGGGGAACCGCGGCGACCCACGGTGCTGCTGCTGCACGGTTTCCCCGAGCTGGCGTACAGCTGGCGCCACGTCATGCTGCCGCTGGCCGACGCCGGCTACCACGTGGTCGCGCCCGACCAGCGCGGCTACGGCCGCACCACCGGTTGGGACACGGCCTACGACACCGATCTTCGCGACTTCGGCATGGTCAACCTGGTGGCCGACGCCGGCGCGTTGCTGGCGGCGCTGGGCAAGCCGAGCGTGGCGGCGGTGGTCGGCCACGACTTCGGTTCCCCGGTGGCCGCCTGGTGCGCGCTGATGCAGCCCGCGATCTTCCGTGCGGTGGCGCTGATGAGTGCGCCGTTCGCCGGGCCGCCGCCGAGCGCCGAGACCGTGGCCCAGCAGGACGAAGCGCTTCGCCAGGCGCTGGCTGCGCTGCAGCCGCCGCGCAAGCACTACCAGCATCACTACGTCGGCCGCGACGCCAACGCCGACCTGTGGCAACCGGCGCAGGGCCTGCTGGCGCTGCTGCGCGCCTACTACCATTGCAAGAGCGCGGACTACCCCGCCAACCGGCCTTTCGAACTCGGCTCGGCCGACGCCGCGCAGTTCGCGCAGCTGCCGCGCTACTACGTGATGGACCGCGACAAGAACATGGCACAGACGGTGGCCGGGATGGCGCCGTCGCGGCACGCGGCGGCCGCGTGCCGCTGGTTGAACGATGCCGAGCTGGCCCTTTGCGCGGCCGAATTCGAACGCACCGGCTTCCAGGGCGGCCTGAACGGGTACCGCTGCGCGAGCGACCCCGGCTGTCTGGCGCAATTGCAGCCGTTTCGCGGCAAGCGCATCGAGGTGCCCGCCTGCTTCATTGCCGGCGCGGCGGATTGGGGCATGTTCCAGCGGCCCGGCGCACTGCAGCGCATGCGCAGCCAGGCGTGCGCGGATTTCCGCGCCGTGCACGTCGTCGACGGCGCCGGCCATTGGGTACAGCAGGAGCAGCCCGCGGCCACGGTGGCGCTGCTGCTCGATTTCCTGAAGGACGCCGGCGGCGGCGCCTGATTTGCGCCCGCGGCCGGCGCAGGCGGACCGGCATTGCGCTACGCTCACGCCAATGGACACTTCAACACGCATCGCCACAGCCGTCGAAAGCGGCTCGATCACCGCGCGCGCCTGGACGCCTACACCCGGCGCCGCAGTGCGTCCCGCCGCCACCGTGGTGGTGCTGCGCGACAGCGAGCAGGGCATGCAGGTGCTGCTGATGCGCCGCGCCCCGCGCGCCGGCGACATCCACAGCGGCGCCTGCGTGTTCCCCGGCGGGCTGGTCGATGCCGCCGACCGCGACGGCCATGCCGTGTGCGAAGGCTGCAGCGACGCGGCGGCCAGCGCCGCGCTGGGCATCGAAGCGGGCGGCCTGGACTTCTATTTCGCCGCGCTGCGCGAATGCTTCGAGGAAGCCGGCCTGCTCTTCGCGACGGCGCACGACCGTGCCGAGCTGGGCCGCGCCGAGCTCGACCGGCTGGCCGCGCTGCGCCCGGCGCTGAACCGCCGCGAACTGACGCTGCCCGAGCTGTGCCGGCGCTTCGACCTGCGCCTGGCCGCCGACCGCGTGGTCTATTTCGACCACTGGCTGACGCCGCCGGGCGTGCCCAAGCGCTACGACACGCGCTTCTTCGTCACCGAGGCGCCCGATCTGCAGGTGGCCAGCCAGGACGACCACGAGACCGACGCGCAGCTGTGGCTGACGCCCGCCGAAGGCCTGGAGCGGCGCAAGGAGCTGAAGCTCGCGCCGCCCACGTACAAGATCCTGGAGCTGCTGCAGCGCCTGGGCAACGTGGACGCGGTGCTGGCGCATGCGCGTGCGCTGGCCGAAGTGCCCTGCATCATGCCGCGGCTGGCCACCGGTTCGAAGGGGTTGCGGCCGGTGATGCCGGACGAACCGCCCTAT
>Ga0164241_10006778_pt1 | contig 10387 bp, 6 predicted proteins | sample OricomyardsoilBY_FD_108780 | JGI IMG/M metagenome (GOLD analysis project Ga0164241, IMG submission 108780) | Backyard soil microbial communities from Emeryville, California, USA - Original compost - Back yard soil (BY) | ecosystem: Environmental > Terrestrial > Soil > Unclassified | place: USA... | reverse complement strand
GGATGCCACGAGCCGCATCGACCTGTCCGGCCTGCATGAGAAGCCCGCGGGCCGTACCGGGTTCCTCGCGGCGAAGGGCGGCCATATCGTGCGGCCCGACGGCACGCGGCAGCGCCTGTGGGGCGTCAACATCACCGACTGGACGCCGGGCTCGGTGCAGATCCCGGACAAGGCCGATGCCGAATTTCACGCGCGCACGCTGGCCCGCGCCGGGGTGAACGTCGTGCGGCTCACGTTCCTCGATTTCACCGCGCCGCGCGGCATCATCGACGCCACGCGCAACGACACCCGCGCGCTCGACCCGGTCCAGATGGACAAACTCGACTGGTGGATCGCCGCCTTGAAGAAGGAGGGCATCTACACCGACCTGAACCTGGTGGTCGGCCGCACCTACAAGCCCGGCGACGGGGTGACCGACGGCGCGGACGTCGGCTGGGCCAAGGCGCTGACGTTCTTCGACCCGAAGCTGATCGAGCTGACGAAGGAATTCGCGCGCCAGCTCCTGACGCATCGCAATCCGTACACGGCCACCGAGTACCGCCACGAGCCCGCCATCGCGATCGTCGAGGTGCTCAACGAGAACTCGCTCTTCGATGCGTGGTACAACGACCGCCTGCGGCCGCTCGAGGAACCGTTCCGCGATCCGAATTTCCGTCCGATCCCGGCGCATTACTCGACGCTGTTGGACAATCTCTACCAGCAGCACCTGCGGAAGACGCTCGGCGAGGCCGGCGTCGCCGCGTTGCGCACGCAGCTCGGCCTCGCGGCGGGCGCGGCCATCCCGCGCCTGCGGCCGAGGGATTTCGCCGCGGCGCCGGCGGCGCAGTTCCAGGCGGAGGCGGCGTTCTACACCACGCTGGAGCGCGACTACTACCGCGACTTCCACGCCTACCTGAAGGACACGCTCGGCGTCGGTTCGCTGACGCTCGGCAGCAACGATTTCCTCGGTGACCAGAGTTTCTACCCGATGCTCTGGGCCAACACGGAAATGGACCTGATCGATGCGCACGTTTACTGGCAGCACCCGTCCTGGCCCGGCGTGAACAACACGCCACAGGTCAACAACCCGGTGTGGTCGACAGTCGTGCGCCTTGGCCGCGCCGCGGTGCAGGGAAAGCCGTTCACCGTGTCCGAGGTGAACCACGCGTTCCCGAACGACTGGCTGTGCGAGGGCGTGCCGACGCTCGCGGCGTATGCGGGGCTGCAGGATTGGGACGCCGTGATGTGGTACACCTACGAGCCGAAGCGCGACCCGGCGCACCAGGGCTACGTTGGCGACGCCTTCGACCTGTCGTGCGACCCGGTGCGCTGGACGCAGTTCACGGCGGCCGCGCTGCAGTTCCTGCGCGGCGACGTCGCGCCCGCGCGCGAGGAGATCGTGCGCCATTACACCCCGGAACAGACCTATGAGACGATGCGGATGCCGCGCTCGGCGGGCCCGTTGTTCACGCCGGATTTTCCTGCCGACGCCTTCCTGCGCCACCGCGTGCGCATCGGCTCGTTCACCGGTCCGGCGACTCCCCCGCCCCCGGCGGCGACGGGCACGCCGGTTGTGTCGGACACGGGCGAGCTTTCCTGGCTCGCCCCCTCGGCGGAGAACGGCCTCGTCACCGTCGACACCCGACGGTCGCAAGCGCTGATCGGTTTTGTCTCCGCCCATCCGGTGCAGCTCGCGCATCTCTCGGCCGACGTGACCAACCGCTTCTGTGCGCTGCAGCTTGCCTCGCTCGACGACCGGCCGATCGCCTCGGCCTCGCGCCTGCTGCTCGTCGCCGCGGCGCGCGTGGAGAATACCGGGACGACCTGGAACATGATCCGCACCGTCTCCACGCAGAACGGCGCCGCGCCGTCGCGGATCGAGCCGGTGGTGGGCACCGTGCGGCTCGCCGGCTTGGCCAAGGCGGTGGCGGTCACGGCCACGCCCCTGGATGGCGCGGGCCGCCCGCTGCAGCCGGTCGCGGCGCGCCGCGAGGGCGAGGTTTGGGTCCTGGAGCTGGGGGCGGTCACGACCCCGTGGTACGAAATTTCCGTTCGACGGGAGTAGAAATAGGGCAGAAGACTTCCCGGGACGGCTTCAACCCCTGGAAACTTATGACGACACGCAGACGATTTCTCGGTCAGTTGGCGGCGGGAACGGCGGGCCTCACCCTGGGAGGGCGGGCCTGGGCGAACGCCGCCGGGCCGAAGAAGAAGGACCGCCTGGGCGTGGCCTTGGTGGGGCTCGGGTACTACAGCACGGATTTGCTGGCGCCGGCCCTCCAGCTCACGACGCAGTGCTACCTGGCGGGTGTCGTGTCCGGTACGCCGGCCAAACTCGCGACATGGCAGCAGCGCCACCGCCTGCCGGACGCGGCGCTCTACAACTACGAGAACTTCGACACGATCGCCAACAACCCGGACATCGACGTCGTCTACATCGTGCTCCCGCCGTCGCTGCACGCCGAGTACACGATCCGCGCGGCGAAGGCCGGGAAGCACGTGTGGTGTGAGAAGCCGATGGCGCCGTCGGTGCGCGACTGCGAGGCCATGATCAAGGCCTGCCGCGACAACCGCGTGTCCCTCGCGATCGGCTACCGCCTGCATCATGAGCCGAACACGCAGCGCATCATGCAATTTCGGCGCGAGGGAAAATACGGCGCCGTGCTCAGCGCGAAGGCCGAGGCGGGTTACTTCGATCCGCGCAAGGATCACTGGAAACAGAAGAAGGCGCTGGGCGGCGGCGTGATGGGCGACATGGGCGTCTATCCCCTCAACGCGCTGCGCTACGGCACGGGCCTGGAGCCCATCGCCGTCACGGCCCGGGCCTCCACCACGCGCCCGGAAATCTACACCGAGGTGGAGGAGACGATGAATTTCGAACTGGAATTCCCCGGCGGCGTCACCGGCGTCGGCGAGGCGAGCTTCGGCAAGCGCATGAACCAGCTCCGCGTCACCAACGCCAATGGCTGGTACGAGCTGGCGCCGTTCCAGGCTTACAGCGGCATCAAGGGCACGACCAGCGATGGGATCGTCCTCGACGCCACCGTGCCGAACCAGCAGGCGAAGCAGATGGACGACGATGCCGCCGCGATCATCCACGGCACGCCGCTGCTCGCCCCGGGTGAAGAGGGCCTCAAGGACACGATCGTGGTGGAGGCCATCTACCGCTCCGTGGCCTCCGGCCAGAAAGTGAAGATCGGGTAATGTCCTAATTTGTCATTGCGAGTCGTCCGCCTTGCGGACGACGAAGCAATCCAGCTAGTTGGATCGCCACGGTGCGCTTCGCGCCCCTCGCGATGACAGGGTAAATTAGGATACCGCCGAAAAATCGGCGCCTAGCGTAGGGCTTGAGCGCGCCGGGCAAACCGCCCAACGTGCCGCGTGCCCCGGCCCGCCGCTTCCTCCCCTTCGTCACTTCCGCTCGGTGCGGTCTTGCTGATGCTCGCCGGCGTGACCGTCGTGGCCTACGGCAGCACGTTCGCGGTGCCGTTCCTGTTCGACGACTACCTCTCGATCCCGGAGAACACCACGATCCGCAGCTTCGCGACGGCGTGGCTGCCGCCGTCGGGTGACGGCCTCACGGTGAGCGGGCGTCCGCTGCTCAACCTGACGCTCGCGCTCAACCACGCGATCAGCGGCAACGCCGTGTGGAGCTACCACCTGGTGAACCTGCTCATCCACGTGGCCGCGGGTGGCGTGCTGTTTGACGTCGTCCGCCGCACGCTGCTGCAACCGCGGCTGGCCGGGCGTTTTGGGCAGGACGCCGTGCCGATCGCGGCCGTGGCGGCGCAGCTCTGGCTGTTGCACCCGCTGCAGACTGAGGCGGTGACCTATCTGATCCAGCGCGCCGAGTCGCTGGCGGGGCTGATGTACCTGCTCACGCTGTGGGCGTTCGTGCGTGCGACCACGCCGGGCGCGACGCGCGGGTGGCTCATTGGCACCTGGGTCCTGTGCCTGCTGGGCATGGCGGCGAAGGAGACGATGGTGACGGCGCCCGTGATGATCCTGCTCTACGACCGCGTGTTTCTGGCGGAGTCGTGGCGCGAGGTCTGGCAGCGCCGCGGGCGCCTGCATCTCGCGCTCTTCGCCACGTGGCTGTTGCTGGCGGGCCTGCTCATCAACACCGGCAACCGCGGCGGCTCGGTGGGTTTCGACGGCACGATCTCGGCGGGCACGTATGCGCTCACGCAGGTCGGAGCGGTCATGCATTACCTGCGCCTGGCGTTTTGCCCGTATCCGCTCGTGTTCGATTATGGCACGGTGGTGGCGGGAGGCTGGCGCGAGGTGGCGGGGTCGGCGCTGATTCTCTTTCCGCTGCTGGGCGCCACGCTCTGGGCGCTGGCGCGCAACCGCCCTCTGGGCTACCTCGGGGCGTTCTTCTTCGTGGTGCTGGCACCCACCTCGAGTTTTGTGCCGGTGCAGACGCAGACGATGACCGAGCACCGGATGTACCTGGCGCTCGCCGCGGTCACGGTGCTCGTGGCGGTGCTGCTTTACCGGGCGTGGGGGCAGCGCGGCCTGTTTGTGGGCTGTTTCCTCGCCGTCGTCCTCGGCGGCGTGACCATCGCGCGCAACCAGGATTACCGCACCGAGGTCGGCATCTGGGAGGACGCGGCCAACAAGTACCCGCAAAACGCGCGCGCCTTCACCATCCTGGGCACGATCTACCAGAAGTTGAACCGGTTCGACGAGGCCCTCGAGGTGCTGCTCCACGCCACCCAGATCGCGCCCGACAACGCCGAGGCCTGGAACAATCTCGGCAGCGTCCGGATCGCGCGCGGCGAATGGGACCTGGCGATCGCGGCCTTCCGCCGCTCGCTGGAGTTGAAGCCGGACATCGCGTTTGTGCGGAGCAACCTGGGCATGGTGCTGAACCGGAGCGGCCGGCCCGAGGAGGCGATCCCGGAGCTCGAGGCGGCGTTGCGCCGGGATCCGGCGATCGACAGCACGCGGCGTTACCTCGCGGCGTTGCTGGTCCAGCGCAAGCGGCCGGCCGAGGCGGCGGCTCACTTTGCGATCTACCTGCGCAACCAGCCGGACGACGCGAAGGTCCACCTCACTTACGCCGGGGTGCTGCTGAACCTGGGCCGCGCCCCCGAGGCGATCCAGGAGTTCGACACCGCGCTGCGGTTGAGCCCGGAGGACGCCGAGCTGCACAACAGTGTCGGCCTCGCGCTGGCGCGTGCCGGCCGGGTGGCCGAGGCACTGCCGCATTTCGAGGCCGCGGTCCGGCTCAAGCCCGACTACACCGAGGCGCGCCGGAACGCGGAGCACGCGGCGCAATCGCTCCAGAAAAAGTAGGCGGAAAGGTCGCGGGTCGCCCGCCTTTTACCCGGACATTACGGGAAGGCCGCCCTGCAGGCTTGAGCCGGGGGAGGAATGCGGCAGCCTGAGGCCGTGGCTTTCTTCAAGCACATCCTGGACTTCAAGCGGGCGGCGCTTGCGCGGTTGAAGGATAAACGGAAGGCCCGGCGGTATTATGTCGGCCCGGCGTTTCCGCTGAAGGCGCGCATCGTCCTGACCGACAGCGACGGCGGCCCGCGCAAGGGCAAGGAGCCGCCCCCGCCCGATGCCGGACGCAACTGGGGCGGATCGTTGTTCAACATGTCCGGCGAGGGCCTGAGCCTGCAGCTGCCGCCGGCGGCGATCGCCAAGCGCGGCGAGCAGACGTCAGTCACGCTCTCGCTCGACGGCCACGAATTGAAGCTGCCCTGCCGCGTCGCGCACTTCCGGGTGCAGGCGGGCACGGCGTACTGCGGGCTGACGCTGGATTTCCCGGGCGAGACCGAGCGCAAATCCTACCTGCAATTACTGGAGGCGGTCGCCCTCGGTTCGACGCTCGCACCGGCGTCGGGCAGCTCGAGCAGCCATGACCGTCCCGGCCTGCGCGCCGAGCGCTACAAGTCGGCGCGGCCCGCGCTCCTGACGGCGTGGCGCGATGCCACCAGCGGCGACCTGGCGGGCTTCGAGCTCGTGCTGCGCGACCACTGTCTGCACGCCGAAGCCCGGCGGCCTGCGCTGGAGATTTTTGCCAACAAAGGCGGCGGCGAGAAAACCGCCTGGTCCGCGCCGGGGTTCGGTTTTTCGACCGGCGTGGAAAACGGTGAGCTAAGGCAATTGTTCCGCTGGGTGGCGCTCAACACGTCCCGCACGATCCCGACCGACCTGCGCGAGATGATGCGCTTCTTCGCCCACGCGCGCGACGACTGGAAGGCGCCGCCGAAGAAGTAGGGCCGATCTGTTTTTTATTCCGTCATCCTGAGCCGTGCGAAGGACCCAAGCGGGGAACCTTTTCACAGGAGGTAACGGAGAGAACGGAGGGGCCTGGTCTCCATTGCCTCCGTTATCTCCTGTGCAAGGATTGGTTCGGTCGCGTTGCGCTTGAGCCTTGGGTCCTTCGCCCGGCTCAGGATGACGATCAAAGGGCGATCACTGAATCAAATCCTGGATCAGCGGCTCGAGCTGCGGTGCGGTGGCGGAGAACTTGATCGCCTCGCGGATCAGCGCCTCGGCGCGCGCGCCCTTGGCGTCGTCGTTGACGTGCAGCGTGCAGAGGCGCGTGCCGGCCTTCACGGGCTCGCCGATCTTGATCAGGTCCGCGATGCCGACCGCGTGGTCGATCTTGTCCGTCACCGCCGCGCGCCCGCCGCCGAGCGCCATGATGGCGTGGCCGCACTTGAGCGCGTCGACTTCGCTGACGAAACCCGCGGCGTCGGCGCCGGCCTTGACCTCGAGGAGTTTCTTCGGGGTCGGGAGAATCTTGTAGTCGTCGACGACCTTGGCGTCGCCGCCCTGCGCGGTGCACATGTCGCGGAATTTCTGCAGCGCCGAGCCGTTCGCGATCGCCGCCTCCATTTTCCGGCGGGCGTCGGCCTGGTCCTTCGCCTGGCCGCCGAGGACGAGCATGTGGCCGGTGAGCGAGTAGGTGACCTCCATCAGGTCGGCGGGGCCGTTGCCCTTCAGGCACTCGATCGACTCGATGACCTCGGTCGTGTGGCCGGCGGCGCGACCGAGCGGCTGGTTCATCGCGGTGAGCTGGGCCCACACCGGTTTGCCGCCGGCCTTGCCGACGGCGACCATGGCTTTCGCGAGGGTGAGCGCGTCCTCCTTTTTCTTCATGAACGCGCCCTTGCCGAACTTCACGTCGAGCACCAGGGAGTCGATGCCCTCGGCGAGTTTCTTGCTCATGATGCTGGCGCAGATCAGCGGGATGCACTCGACGGTGCCGGTGACGTCGCGCAGCGAGTAGAGTTTGCGGTCCGCGGGGACGACCTGCGGGGTCTGGCCGATCATGGCGCAGCCGACCTTTTGCAGGATGGCGCGGAATTCGGGGACGCTGAGCTGGACCTTGAAGCCGGGAATGGCCTCGAGCTTGTCGAGCGTGCCGCCGGTGTGGCCGAGGCCGCGGCCGCTCATCATCGGTACCTTCAGGCCGCAGGCGACGGCGAGCGGCGCGAGGATCAGCGAGACCTTGTCGCCCACGCCGCCGGTCGAGTGTTTGTCGACCTTGGCGCCGGGGATGTCCTTGAGGTCGATGACCTCGCCCGAGCGCATCATGGCGTCGGTGAGCCACGCCGTTTCCTGCGCGGACATGCCGCGCCAGAAGATCGCCATGAGCAGCGCCGTCGCCTGGTAGTCGGCGAACTTGCCGTCGGTCACGCCCTTGGCGAAGAACTCGATCTCGTCCTTGGTGAGGGCGCCGCCGTCGCGCTTCTTGATGATGATGTCTTGGGGGAACATGGGTGAAGTTAGGGGTTAAGGGTTACGGGTTAGGGGGTCGGATTGAAGGAGGATAGAACCTCTTAACGCATAACCCCTAACTCTTACCTGCCGTCAGGCATACCGCTCTTCCTTCCACGGGTCGCCGACGTTGTGGTAGCCGCGGACTTCCCAGAAACCGGGGCGGTCCTCGGCGAGGAAGGTGAGGGTCTTGACGAATTTCGCGCCCTTCCACGCGTAGAGTTTCGGGATGATCACGCGCGCCGGGCCGCCGTGCTCGCGCGAGACGGGGGCGCCGCCGAAGTGCGTGGCGACGAGGACGTCGTCATCGAGGCAGTTGGCCAGCGGCACGTTGGTGGAGTAGCCGTCGTAGCTGGTGAAATAGACGAACTTCGTCTCGGGCTTCGGCTGCACGAGTTCGAAGAGGGTGGTGAAGGCCACGCCGCCCCACTGGCAGTCGTATTTGCTCCAGGTCGTGACGCAGTGGAAGTCGCTCACGTCGGCGACCTGCGGCAGGGCGTTGAATTGCGCCCAGTCGAGCGTCACCGGTTTTTCCACGAGCCCGTCCAGCGTGAGCGACCACTCGTTGAGCGGCACGGCCGGCTGGACGCCGAGGTCGAGCACGGGAAAGCCGGTGGTCAGCTTCTGGCCGGGCGGCAGGCGGTCGGCGGAGGCGACGTCGCGGGGCTTGAAGCCCTGCGCGAGCTGCTTCTCGGCCCACTTCTGCTTGGCGGCGATGTAACGGTCCTTGGACATCTGGAAGAAGGCTAGGTCGTGGACGCCGGCTGGCAAGCGAGGCCTTGGCCGCTGGCCGGCCGGTTCCTATAGGACGGAATAATTGACCGGCTCGACCGGCGGGGTGAGAAACGCAGTGACGCGGGCGGTCCGGCTGCGGTAGTACGCGGCCAGGCCGCCCTGGAAGATGAGGGAGAGGACCGCGAGCACGGCGTAAGTGGCGACAAACGTGGCGTGGACCAGGGGCTCAAGGTCGGCCTTGGTGACGCCGGATTCGGCCAGGGCGGCGTCCATATCCGGGGTGAGGTTGCCCATCGCCGTCTCGGCATCGAAGCTGCCCAGGCGCGTGACGCAATAAACCAGGATGACGCCGAGCAGGAACAGCTGCGCGCGCACCAGCCAGCGCATGCCCTCAGCGTCGCGCTGGAGGAGGAGGCGACGGCCCTTGAGCTCCATCACGCCGGCCCCGCCGATCAGCAGGCCGACGAGCACCCCGCTCAGGTTGCCGAACACGAGCGTGAGCAAGGTGCCCAAGCCGGCCACGCCGATGACGCTCCAGCCGTCGAAGGCCGCGACAAACAGCACCCGGCGGTAGACTTTCTCCTCAGGGGAGGGCGCGGCGGAATTTGTCATTTCAGGTTGTGCATTCCCAGATTCACCCAGAATGGCGTCCGTCGACATGTCGTCACGTCCCAAAAAGTCCTGGTCCTTCCGGATCGAGTATCCGCCCGAGCTGCCCATCAGCGCGCGGGCGGACGAGATCGTCACGGCCATCCAGCAGAACCAGGTGCTGGTGCTCGCGGGCGAGACCGGCTCGGGCAAGACGACGCAGATCCCGAAGATGTGCCTCGCCGCCGGCCGCGGCGACCGCGGCCGCATTGCCTGCACGCAGCCCCGGCGCGTGGCGGCGAGCTCGGTGGCGCGGCGCGTGGCCGAGGAGCTGAACGTGCCCTTCGGCCGCGAGGTGGGCTGCAAGATCCGCTTCGCGGACCAGACCTCGGGCGACACCGTGATCAAGTTCATGACCGACGGCATGCTGCTCGCCGAGCTGCAGGCCGACCCGGAGCTGCGCGAGTACGACACGGTCATCGTCGACGAGGCGCACGAGCGTTCGCTCAACATCGATTTCATCCTCGGCCACCTGCGCCGCCTGCGCGAACGCCGGCCGGACCTGAAGATCGTCATCACGTCCGCCACCATCGACACGGCCGCGTTCTCCGCGGCCTTCGGCAACGCGCCGGTGATCGAGGTGTCGGGGCGGGTTTATCCGGTGGAGGTGATCTGGTCGCCGTTGGAGGAAATGAAATCCGAATCGGGCGATCTGACCTACATCGAAGCCGCGGTCGAGGCGGTGGAGCGCGTGCTGCTCGAGAGCTCGCAGGGCGACTTGCTCGTCTTCCTGCCGACCGAGCGCGACATCCGCGAGGTGCGCGACCAGCTCGAGGGCCGCCGGCTCGGCGCGCTGGAGATCGTGCCGCTCTTTGGCCGGCTCTCGAACGCCGAGCAGCAGCGCGTGTTCTCGCCGTCCCGCCACCGCAAGATCGTGCTCGCGACCAACATCGCGGAGACGTCGCTCACGATTCCCGGCATCCGCTTCGTCATCGACACCGGCCTGGCGCGCGTCAGCCGCTACGCCCCGCAGAGCCGCACGCGCCGCCTGCCCGTCGAAGCCGTTTCGCAAAGCAGCGCCGACCAGCGCAAGGGCCGTTGCGGCCGCGTGAGCGACGGCGTGTGCATCCGGCTTTATTCGGAGCAGGACTACCTCGACCGCCCGCGCTTCACGCAGCCCGAGATCCAGCGCAGCAACCTGGCGGACGTCATCCTCCGCATGAAGGCCTTCGGGCTCGGCGACATCGAGGAGTTCCCGTTCCTCAACGCTCCGCCGGCGAAAGGCATCCGCGCCGGGTACGCGCTGCTGCACGAACTCGGTGCACTCGATGACGCCGGCATCCTC
>Ga0164241_10006777_pt1 | contig 10387 bp, 11 predicted proteins | sample OricomyardsoilBY_FD_108780 | JGI IMG/M metagenome (GOLD analysis project Ga0164241, IMG submission 108780) | Backyard soil microbial communities from Emeryville, California, USA - Original compost - Back yard soil (BY) | ecosystem: Environmental > Terrestrial > Soil > Unclassified | place: USA... | reverse complement strand
CGATTGTATCCGCTTCACCTTTTCACGCTGCTGATCATGACTGTACTTCAGTACTTATATTACCAGTCACATCATAACTGGTTCTGGTTCGACACGCAGGATGTAAAGCACTTTCTCCTCCAATTAACGCTCATGGGCTCCTGGTATCCAAATTTTCAGCATTCTTTCAATGTTCCAATCTGGAGTGTATCGGTTGAAGTTTTTGTATATATCGTATTCTTTGTGTTGGCGGCATCCGGCCTCATCAACAAACGGAGCCTGTACGTCATCGTCGCGATATCCCTGTGGTTTGCCATCTTCAAAATCCTGGGCCCATTTGGACGGTGCATGGCCTTCTTCTTCAGTGGCTGCCTTATCGCTGAACATGTGCGGGAAGGTGTCGATTTCAAAAGGCTACTTCGGTCGGCCGCACTGCTCGTGTTTCCAGCAGTGGCGGTGTATGTGGTCGTGAAGAAGCTTCTCGAAGGTACTGGCACCGACGATTTTTCCTTCATAACGGATCTTGTACTGCTTCCCGTTAGCGCCTGCATCCTCCTGGTCTTTATCATTGCGTTCAGGAACATCCGATCAAAACGAATTGTGCTTTTGTTCAGGTCCCTGGGCGATCTAACGTACGCAACTTACCTGGTTCACTTCCCGATCATCCTGGCTACATTACTCGTGATGCGCCCCACTGACCTGCACATATTCGACAATCCACTGTACCTTTACCTTTTCCTCGCCGTCTCCACGCTGGCAGGATGGTTAGTTTGTCAATATTTGGAGAAGCCAGTCCAATCGTACATTCGCGGAGTTTATAAACACAGTCAACAGTCAAAAGCGCCAGACGGAGAACACGCTATCTCTGAAACGCAAATCCATAACCCAGCTGGCCCGATTTTTCCCCCGAGTACACGATAAACGCGGCGGGCGTTAAGCACGTTGGTCGGCATAACAAAACATGTGTTTCTTCAGCGTATGATATCAGCCCGCTGAACTTCTCTTGCCTTCACAATCTTATGGCAAGGAGTATATACAGCATGCTTGGCGCCTAAGCTATTTTGGGCTTGCGGTTCAATACGAACACCGCCGCTACACCCAGAATACCGCCAGCAATAGTATGCCACTCAGGTGTCTCACTCAGAAACATCCACGAACCAATTGCCGCTGAAAAGGGAACCAGAAAAATAAAGCTGCTGGCGCGACTCGCCCCAATGCGCGCTGTGGCCATGAAGTAAAAAGTCGTTGCCAATGCTGTAGTTATCGTCGAGCTAAAAAACATATTTAGCCAGAAGCGTGTATCACCATGCCTGATCGTTTCAAGCAGTGGTCCCACTCCACCGGCGATCACCATAATCACCGTACTCAACAAGTACATGTAGAAGCTAAAAGCCAATGGCTCTCCATACCGCGACGACCGGGCTGTAAACAAACTGAGAATGGCCCAGCTAAGCGACGCGCACAAGAAATACAGGTTACCCGCGTTGAGGATTCGTTCCGGCTCCGTCAATATTCTGGTCAGCACAATCCCCGCTATCAGGCCGAGCAATAGCCCAAGCGTTTCATTTCTCATCGGTCGTCGCCGAGTGATGATAAGCATGATCGCATAAGAAACAATCGGATTCAACACGGTTACCAATACACCGCCAGCCCCCGCTTTCCCTGTTACGAGTCCTTTGAAGAAAAGAAAAGTATACACAGAGATCATCAACGCCGCCATCGCGAGATCGAATAGCCCCTTTCGGTCAATGACAAACCTGGTCTTCAATAACGGAAGTATGGGAATCAAAGAAAGGAACGTACATCCGAATCTTATACAGGAGATGATCAACGGATCTCCGTATCCGGTGAGAATTTTCCCTGCTGTCCAACTGAACCCCCAACAGGTCATACTTAAAATCATTCCCCACAGAAAGACTTTACTTTGCGTTTGTTGCTCCTCCATAATGCTTGCGCAACAAGATATCATTTGCCACAGACATCGCGAAATAGAATGTTACAAGCTCAACCTGCAAACCATTGCATCCTGGCTTTGCCAACGCCGTCATGTTTCATTAGCTTTGCAAGGACGATGATCACGACCCCACCGAGACGCCAACAGGCGCAAGCAGTCACGTTATGATGAAATATGTTCCTTCTACAAAGATTGTCGTCAAGGCCGTAGTGCTTACTTCACTGGTGGTGGTGAGTTACTTTTTCGGCATCCAGCTAAGCCGTCTTGTGAATATGCCCGACACCAACATAGGGGGAATGTGGTGTGCCATCTCTGCTATCGTGGTGTTCGATGACCTCAGAGAAAACGTAAAGCAGCTACTTAAGAACCGACTCCTGGGCACCCTCATCGGATCAGTTATCGGTGTAATATGGATGTACTTCGTAAAGGATCTGATGACTTCCGTTTGCCTTTCTCTCGTATTGGTGTCGATCCTGATCAGCCTGCTCAAGCTGGATGGTGCCTTAAAAATCGCGTGCACTACCGTGCTGATTGTGAGCATCAGCACACACGGCGCATCCTTCAGTCAAATAGGAATCACCGCGACGATGCGGTTCATTGAATCGGTGTTAGGAGGTCTCTTGTCGCTCGGCGCCACCGTGGTCATGGAGAACTCAGCACTGTTCAAGGCCAGCAAGGGCGACGTGTAGTGGCGTTAACTGTCGCGAATAATCCCCATTTGTTTCAAGCATTCCACGATGGCCATTCCATTTTTTATCGTGGCCCGATTGAATCTCCCTGAACGTGAACGCGCTGAAACTCTGTTGTACAGCTTAAGCCATTGCCGGGCGCACGTTCCGAGCCTATCCCGGCGAGGTTCGCCCTGTGTTCTGACGACGCATGTCTGATCTAAAGATGCCGAGACGCCCTTTGGTACGAATTTTAATTGAACCTTCTAAAAAACTCAATCAACAAACATTTACACTATGTTACGCTGGGCTGCTATTTTCTTCGTCATTGCCATCATCGCCGCCATCTTCGGATTTGGAGGTATTTCTGAAAGCGCTGAGGGAATTGCCAAAGTATTGTTCTTCATATTCCTCATCGGTCTTGTTCTCGTGCTCATACTGGGAGGTTCAATCTTTAAGAGATAGAAATGTTATGAAAAAGGTGCTCCTGTTTTCGACTCTCCTGCTGATTTTCGCAGCACTTGCATGCAGGGCTCAAGGCACGCTGACTGTCAATATTGAAAACCTCAAGAATGTGAATGGCGACATCCTGATTGGGTTATACGACAGCGCATCAAATTTTCCCAGGAAAGTAGCCACCGGTAAGGTGATTAAGGTCACCGACAAGGAAATGACAGTTACTTTCCCCGACATCAAGCCGGGGAAATATGCAGTTAGTGTTTTACATGACGAAAACCAAAACAAGGATATGGATCAGGGGAAACTAGGCATTCCCAAAGAAGGGTATGGATTCTACAACAATGTGATGGGCGTGATGGGACCACCATCATTTAAGAAGGCGCGTTTCCAAATACCCGACGGTGATAGCGCCATTACCATCAAGATGAAATACATGAAATAAAACAAAGCTTTCGTTGGCTGGCTCAGAATACGTCGTCGAACTGCTTTGAACTGATAAACCGGTCATGAAATCCAAACAACAACCACTATGAAAACCTTAATGTTTGCCGCCTGTATAATACTGTCAGCCTCGGCATTTGCCCAAACAGATACCACTTCCTTTGTAGTCAAACAAGGCGATCCCGCGGTGCAGGCTACTCCCGACGACATCCAACAGATGAATCTCAAGGATATGACGAAGGTCATGATCAATGACATGCCAGAGGATGTTAAGTCTGCGATTGGAAATGCCCGATACAAGGGCACACAAACCTACTACAAGCACAAGAATAAGGACGAGTACGCCGTCGAAGTCAAGGAAGGAGAAGTAACGAGCTACCATTTTTATGACAAAAACGGAAAGCCACTGAATCAAAGGAACTAATCGAAAAATTTTCTTCCGCTAACGAACTATGAGGCCCTTCGAAAAAGTCCGTGTGTAAAAATCTCAGCCGCTGGGGAACTAACTCCCCACGGTGCAGCTGGAGCACGCTTTTTTGCTGAATCTGGCAACCCGTTGAAGTGGCACAACATTAGGGACTCGTTCCGGCGACAAATATCTCGTATATGATCTATTTCCAGGACGATTTGGACCTGCCCGTATTGGATTCCACCACAATTTCACCGCTTACTCACGTCCTACGCGACTCGCTTGCTCAATTTTATGGCTCCCGCATTCAGGCAATGCGGACGCTGCTAAAACTCGAAAATGGCACTGCCAACGGACCGCTTCGCAGACAAATTCACGACTACTCAAAAATTTGCCAGACACAGCTATATAGCATCGAACACGTGTTTGAATTGCTTGATCAAGACAGCGATCCCAAAAGCTGTGAGCTTACGGACGCCGTATGTAAAAAGGCATGCGGCATTTTAAGCCTAACAGAAAAGAACGGCGCAAAGACCAAAGGCATACGCACCGTCCTGGCAGAACTCTTCGCTCACGAAATTACCACGCTGGATTACCTGATGAAACTTGCTTTAATCGTCGACAGAATGGACGTGGCAAGAATTATTCGAGAAGTGCAGAGGAAAACGCAAGGAGCATTCGAACTATCGTTCGAATTGCCCGGACGTCGCATGGTCGCCTGACGATAGTCAAACATTGCCAGCCCAGCATTCCACAAATAAACTTTGCTTTCCGGCGGACTTAAAATCCGAGACAACTTAAGACGGCTTTACTTGAGGTGCTGGAACAACGTGTACCCCCACTCAGCGCAAATTATCTACCGGCGTAGTTTGTTTGATTTCCTGGCAGATCCCTTAACAACTGCTTCCCCTTTATAGTAAGTTTCATACTGGCCCGATCCCGGAGGTACTGAAGGATCGACTACTTGCGGAGGCGCGGGGGTGATGATGTCAAAGGTACGCGGTTGTCCTTCCTGACGATCGTTGTTTTCTGATTGCGTATTCATAAGCTTGTAGAAAAGGTTTTCATTAGAACGGCCGAAAACGGCATACGCCCTGGCAATCATGATGTACAAGGATCGTGCAAATAATATTCGTAACAGCGTTTGTGAAAGCGCATTATCCTGATGACGACACCTGTGTAGTGCGACCACAGCTGAGGTAAATTACTACACCACAGCGACCTCGCATGGAGCAGCCTGATACCAGGATAGTACTTACCTCAGGCTATTATCTTTACTCGAAAAGAAGAAACGTATATATCGTACCGGGCCCGGATTTTTTGGCCTCAATCTGGCAGTGGATAAGATAGCTCCAACGCGCTTGCACGGGAGTATAAAAAATTATCACTCATGAAAAAGCGACCTGAAAAGCGAGATCCGCTACCTGAAAATCCCAATGATCATAAAGTGAAGACCCCTCGCACTGCCAATGATCGGCGGGACAAAACTTTCACCTCATACAATACCAGCAACCCCGAAACTTCTTCGCCGCAGAAAGTTCGTGAATCGAAGGAGTCATCGAAAGAATTGGAAAGAGAACGCAGGTCGCGCTAACTTCCAACGATCGTGAAGGAAACCGCTGGACTGTTGATGTGTAAAAAACTGACGGATGGACTCTCTTATTTTCTGATTCATCCCGGCGGTCCTTATTGGGCACGCAAGGATGTTGGTGCATGGAGCATTCCCAAAGGTGGTATAGAACCTGGCGAAGACCTTCTTGCTGCGGCGCTGCGAGAATTTCACGAAGAAACCGGAATAGTACCACAGGGCCCATTCTTACCTCTCAGTTGGTTGCGAACTAAAGGCGGGAAGACATTATATGCCTGGGCGTTTTTAGGCGAGTGGAATGCCGCTAGTGGGATCGTGTCAAATCAGGTACAGATTGAGTATCCGTATCGTTCAAATCGCTTTATTTCAATTCCTGAAGCAGACCGTGCGGCATGGTGCTCGTTAAGTGAGGCGCAGATTCGTATGAACCCCTCCCAGCTCCCGCTTCTGGAAAGGGCTGCTAAAATCATCGGCTGTACAGTGTAAGCATGGTCAGCTGCGTATCAGTGCTTTTGCACTGACATCAAGTTGATCATGAACTGACGCTTCGCGACTATCCCACAGATGTACAGCGCGCTATCAGCTAAGTCGCAGTGAAATAACCGCCTAACCGAGAAAATTGTGTACAGTTATTTTTACTATGTGTACTAATAATGGAGCGACTCCTCAGCTTCCTGCGCGTGTATCAATGATGAATGAGGTACCAGATCACTGAGAAATCCATTTACGAGGCTCTGCCACTGCACGGCGTAAACTCCCAGTTGATTAAAAGGTTCAGCGATGGCCTCTGTTACGAATTCGGCTGTGACGTCAAGGCCTTTTCGAACCACGCGCAGTACAGTGGGTTTGTCCGATCCCGCGAATTTATCCTCCACTTCGAACGGCATTTCCACCTGTCGCGCCTGAAGTAACACTTCCTGGCGATCACCGGACGTCTCATGGACAACGACCTGCACATGCATCCAACCAAAAGGCAGAAGGTTACGGTGGGTGACATTGAAAAAGTCGTCGGCAACAACTGCACGGTTTACCACCCGTCCCTTATGGTCGCGATGTTCGCTCATCGGCAACAAACTGTCCTCCAGTTGACTCCAACCGTGTACGTTGAGCAATCGACTTCCAGCCAGTTCAAAAATTGATTTGGCGTCACTCCTCGAAATCGCCTTTACAGCACACTGGATACGAGCCATGTTGTCATTCAGAATTGTCATGTCGTCTAAAAAAGTTTGAGGAGCAAAAGCAACCGCATTTTGGTGACATTCGCCCCAGATCATTTCCCATTATCCGTCGCAGCTAAAAATGTACCTGATATTATTATCAGGCAATCTCCCGATCTTCCTTGTTCGGATGCGGCAATTTTGTGTAATTCCTCCCCAAAATGTATAAATAAGTTTACTCAACTTCACGAGGACATGTCTCCCATTTGATGACGCGGCACGGGATTAACGTGGTACAATTCTGAATTCAAATGGAGATGGTTAAATAATTCAGGACATGGCAAGCAACGTACAGAAAGACTCTCAACTTCCCCTGTGGTACAAGGATGCGATCATTTACGAGTTACACATCAAAGCTTTTGCTGACAGCAACCAGGATGGTGTTGGAGACTTCAAAGGACTGTTGACCAGACTTGACTATTTGCAAGAGCTAGGTGTCACTTGCATCTGGCTCCTGCCCTTCTATCCCTCTCCACTGCGCGACGACGGTTATGACATTGCGGACTACTACTCCATAAATCCCACCTACGGTAACGTCGACGACTTCAAAGAGTTTATGGCACAGGCGCATCAGCGCGGACTCAAGGTGATCACCGAACTTGTGTTGAATCACACCTCCGACAAGCACCCGTGGTTCCAACGCGCGCGAAAATCTCCCCGGGATTCTGACTACCGGAATTATTATGTGTGGTCCGATGACGCGAATAAGTACCCGGACGTTAGGATCATCTTTCAGGATTTCGAAACCTCTAACTGGACCTGGGACCCTGAGGCACAGCAGTACTACTGGCATCGCTTCTTTTCCCATCAGCCGGATCTCAACTTCGATAATCCCAACGTACAGGCAGAAGTACTGAAGATCATTGACTATTGGTGTGCGATGGGTGTTGACGGTTTCCGGCTTGACGCCATTCCCTATCTTTTCGAACGCGAAGATACGAATGGAGAAAACCTGCCGGAGACGCACGCCTTCTTACAAAAAGTACGCAAGCATGTCGACACGTTCTTCCCGGGTACAGTGCTGTTGGCAGAAGCGAACATGTGGCCCGAGGACTCAGCGTCCTATTTCGGTACAGGCAACGAATGTCACATGAACTACCACTTCCCGCTCATGCCGCGCATATACATGTCGTTGCAGATGGAAGATCGTTATCCTATTCTCGACATCTTTGACCAAACACCGGAGATACCGGCGAATTGTCAATGGGCTATATTTCTTCGAAATCATGATGAGCTCACCCTGGAGATGGTGACCGACGAGGAACGCGACTATATGTATCGTGTTTACGTGAAAGATCCTAAGGCGCGAATCAACCTGGGCATCCGCCATCGTCTGGCGCCGTTGATGAACAATGATCGCAAGAAGATCGAGTTGCTCAATTATCTGCTCTTCTCGCTGCCCGGTACACCTGTGCTTTATTACGGCGATGAAATCGGTATGGGGGATAATTTCTATCTGGGTGATCGCGACGGTGTTCGTACTCCCATGCAATGGACACCGGGACGAAATGCCGGTTTTTCAGACGCCAACCCGCATCGGTTGTATCTGCCGGTAATCCAGGATATTGATTTTCATTATGAGTCGATTAACGTAGAGATACAAAGCAGAAATCCCTCTTCATTACTTTGGTGGATGAAAAGGGTGATATCCAAGCGCAAACAATACAAAGCGTTCGGTTGGGGAGATATCAAATTTATAGGCTGTGAGAATGCAAAGATCTTTGCTTTTACACGCACGTACAACGACGAGACGATGCTCATTGTTGCCAACCTGTCCCGATATGCTCAACCCGCATTACTTGAATTACACGCCTATTCCGGACAAACACCAATAGAAGTATTTAGCCAGAACAAGTTCCCCGTGGTAAGTGCTGAAAGTTCTTATTTCCTTTCATTGAGTGCTTACGAGTGTATGTGGTTTCTGATGAAGAAGAAGGCGGAATCCTCGGAAAAGGGTAATCAACTACCGGAGTTGACCGTTTCCGACTGGTCATCTCTGGCCACGCGCGACAACGCTGAGCTCCTCGAGAACATCGTCTTGCCAGGCTACCTCATGGCGCGGCGGTGGTTCGGTGGCAAAAGCAGGGTGATGGAGAGCGTCCGCATTATCCGAAAGGCAAGTCTGCCGCTCTCTCCGCGAGGCATAGCCATTCTGTTCCTTGAAGTAATCTACCAGGAAGGGCTGCCGGAATTTTATCAGTTGCCGGTTGCTTTTGCCGACGACAGCGAGTCGATAAAACTCCTGGAGCAGAGTCCACAATGCATCATTGCCAAATTAAAAGTGGGTGTCGCCGACGGTATTTTATATGATGCCATATTTGGCTCTTCGTATCAACATGCGCTCCTTCAGCACATGGCAAACAACGATACCGTCAGCCAGCCAAACGGCGATGTCCTGATCTTCGAGGGAAAGGATTTTGTGCGAACGTTGGCGTCGAGTCCGGACGCCATCAAACCTCGTGTGATGTCTGTAGAACAAAGCAATACATCAGTCATCTACGGCACGCATTTATTTTTCAAAATGTATCGCAAGCTCGACTACGTCATGAATGCCGATGTAGAGATATCGCGCTTCCTTAGCGAAAAGACCAACTACACGCAGATGCCCGCATTCGCCGGAACGATTTCCTGGAAGGCTGACAATGAAACACTGGTACTGGGTATGATGCAACGCCTGGTGGAAAACAGCGGTGATGGCTGGGCATACGTACTCGACCGCCTGGACGAGCTCACTGAGAAAATGCTGGCCGATCCCGAAGTGATGGCGTTGTCTCCTGTGCTTGCCGCACAACGCCCGGGCGACACGCAGGAGTTGCATCCGTTGCTGAGCGATTTGTTCGGCGGGCCGCTTGCGGAACAGATCAGGCTGCTGGGTGTGCGCACTGCAGAGATGCACCTGGCGCTGGGATCTCATAACGACATCGAAGCTTTTGAGCCTGAACGCTATTCCCTGCACTACCAACGTTCACTGTACTCCGGTCTGAAAACACTTGTCAGAAACACGTTTCAGAACCAGGGCATGAACCTCTCCAAGCTGAAACCGGAGGTTCGGGAAGAGGCACAACACGTGTTGGGCATGCAGACGCAGATTCTCGATGTACTCAAAAACATATACGCGCAGAAAATTGATGTCGTGAAAATCCGTATTCATGGCGACTACCATCTTGGGCAGGTATTGTTTACCGGCAGAGATTTTATTATTACCGATTTTGAAGGAGAGCCTGCGCGAAGCTATTCGGAAAGAAGGTTGCGCCGCTCGCCGCTCAGAGACGTGGCCGGCATGATCCGATCTTTTCACTACGCCGCCTATGCCAGCCTGTTCCTCGATAACCAGATCAGGCCTGAGGATTACACCAAACTGATGCCTTTGATGGAAGCCTGGTATCAGCACGTCAAAGACATTTTCCTGCGTGCGTATATCCAGGGCGTTAAGGACACCGCATACATACCCGCGACGCGTGCAGAACTCGATATCCTGATGACCACTTTCCTCCTCGAGAAAGCGATCTATGAGCTCAGTTACGAACTCAATAACCGGCCGGATTGGGTGATCATTCCCCTGAACGGTATCAAGGCCCTGATGAAAGACGCAAAGCCCGTAAACATGCAGTAACGCATCGTGTCTGAGCGTATGTGGTGAAAAATCTGCTTTGTGACCAGTCTGCGACAGGG
>Ga0164241_10006776_pt1 | contig 10387 bp, 8 predicted proteins | sample OricomyardsoilBY_FD_108780 | JGI IMG/M metagenome (GOLD analysis project Ga0164241, IMG submission 108780) | Backyard soil microbial communities from Emeryville, California, USA - Original compost - Back yard soil (BY) | ecosystem: Environmental > Terrestrial > Soil > Unclassified | place: USA... | reverse complement strand
GATCTGGTCGTAGCCCGCATCCCACAGCATGCGCATCTTGTTCTGCGCGTGGCAGTGCTCGACGGCAGCCAGGCCGCCGAGGAAGGGCCGGAACAGGGTGCCGATGACCGGAAGGTCCTCGTGCGCGACGAAATCCAGGATCGCGCGCGCCAACTCCGGCGGCGCGCCGGTGGCGATCACCACGCGGTCGCCCTGCATGCGGTGCCGATGCAGCACTTCCAGCGCGACCGGCAGCAGGCGCCCGCGGATGCGGTCCTTGTCCGCCTGCACGTAGCGGTCGATCAGCGCATCGAGGTCGCGCCGATTGTGCAAGCCGATGCTGCCGATCCACAGGAAGCAGGAGATGCCGCGCCGGCGCGTCGGCAGCCATGCCACCATCGGCAGCAGCAGCGGCGCGAGCAGGATCGCCGCGAGCGTGCGCGCCCAATGCCGCCGGAGCAGCCAGCTCACCAGGTGCTGCCCGGAATCGCCGTCGTACAGGGTGTGGTCGAAGTCGAACACCACCAGCGGCGCATACGGCAGCCCCGGCCGCTTGCCGGTGATGCGCGGCGAATCGGCGTCCCGGCTCATGCGGCGAACAGTTGCTGCAGCGCCACGCCCGGATCCGGTTGGCGCATGAACGCCTCGCCGACCAGGAAGGCATGGATGCCGTTGTCGCGCATCAGCGCCACGTCGGCGCGCGCGAGGATGCCGCTCTCTGTGACCAGCACGCGGTCCGCGGGCACCATCGGCTTCAAATCCAGCGTCGCCTGCAACGACACGTCGAAGGTCTTGAGGTTGCGATTGTTGATGCCGAGCAGGCGCGCCGGCACCGGCAGCGAACGCTCGAGTTCGTCGAGGTCGTGCACTTCCACCAGCACGTCCATGCCCAGCTCGCCGGCGATGAAGGCGAATTCGGACAGCCGTGCATCGTCCAGCGCGGCGGCGATCAGCAGCACGCAGTCGGCTCCGAGCGCACGCGCTTCGTACACCTGGTACGCATCGACGATGAAGTCCTTGCGCAGCGCCGGCAGGCCGCAGGCGTCGCGCGCGGCCACCAGGTATTCGTCCGCGCCCTGGAAGAAATCGACGTCGGTCAGCACCGACAGGCAGGCCGCGCCGCCGGCCTCGTAACTGTGCGCGATCGCGGCGGGGTCGAAGTCGGCGCGGATCACGCCCTTGCTCGGGCTGGCCTTCTTCACCTCGGCGATCACCGCGGCCTGCCCGCCCGCGATCCTGGCTTCGATGGCATCGGCGAAACCGCGCAGCGGCGGGGCAAAATCGGCAATCCGCGCCTTCAATTCATCGAGCGGAGCGCGCGCGCGGCGTTCGGCGACCTCGACCTGCTTGCGGGCGAGGATGGTGGACAGGATCGTCGTGCTCATCGTGGCTGGGGTTTCCCGTAGGCGCGCTCGACCTTGGCCACGCGCAGTTCGAAGTGGTCGTACCAGTGGCTGCGGCCGCGGGCGCGCGTGGCCGCGTGCTCGGCATGCTGCTTCCACGCGCCGATCGCGGCCTCGCTGGCCCAGTACGACACGGTGATGCCGAAGCCGTCCGCGCCTCGCGTGCTTTCCGCGCCGAGGTAACCGGGCTGCCGGGCTGCAAGCTCCAGCATGCGCGCCGCCGCAGCCTGGTAGCCCGCCTCGTCCGCGCCGTTGCGCAGCGAGGAGAAGATCGCCGCGTAGTACGGCGGTGGCGGCAGGTCGGCGAATCTTGCGTCGGACATGGCGCAGGGCAGCACGAGGGAGCGCGCATTCTAATCGAGCCCGCTCAGCCTTACGGCACCGCCTGTCCCGCCCGCCAGCCCGCCGCCTGCAAGCGGTCAAGCAGCCCCACCACCTCGTCGCGCCGCGCCGGTTCGTGCACCGGCAATACCAGCAGGTCGCCCGCGCGCGCCCAGTGCAGGGCTTCGCGCGCGGCTTCGGCCTCGTCCAGGCACACCGGCAAGGCGTCCGCGCCGATGCCGGCCGCGCGCAGCGCGCCGAACAGGATCGCCGCCACCTCGCCGGAAGCGCGCCCGCGCAGGTAATCGCCACCGATGTCCTTCAGCCACACCCGGTCCGGCCGCGCCTGCGCGGCGACCGCGGCCAAGGCATGGAAATCCTCGTCGAGGCGATTGCCGGCATGGCCAAGCAGCAGCGCCATGCGCCCGCCGCGGCGTAGGCCCCTGGCAACGTCCAGCAGGCCGCGTAGGCCATCCGGGTTGTGCGCGTAATCCAGCAGCACCTCGACATCGCCCAGCGTCCAGCGCTGCAGGCGCCCGGGGTTGTCGGCATTGGCTGCGCCGAAACGCGCCAGCACCGACGCGATGGTTGCAGGCGCGATGCCGAGTGCGGTGGCCGCCAGCGCAGCCGCGGCGATATTGGCGATGTTGTAGCGCGCGGCGGCGCCGATGGTCAGCGGCATCTCGGCGACGCCACCCAGGTCGCGTTCGTCGCCATCGAAGGCCAGCACGAGCCGTCCATCGCGCATCCCGCAGGCCGGCGTGCCGCGCGCCACCGCATCGGCGAGATCGAGGGCGAACCATCCGACGCGCGCGCGCGCCGTCGCCGATGCGTGCTTCACCAGCATCGCGTCATCGGCGTTCAGGACCAGCAGGCCATCCGGCGCCAGCGATCTGGCGACGACCAGCTTCACCGCGGCCAGATCGCCCAGGTCGTGGACGCCGTACTCGCCGAAATGATCGGGGCTGACGTTGGTGACCACGGCGACGCGCGCATCCTCCGCCACCAGCCCGCGCCGCAACAGCCCGCCGCGCGCGGTTTCCAGCACCGCCGCCTGCACGCGCGGATCGCGCAATACGGTGCGCGCGCCGACCGGGCCGGAATAGTCGCCTGCTTCGACGCGTTCGCCATCGATGAACAGGCCGTCGGTGCTGCTGTAGCCGCTGCGCAGGCCGTGCGCCTTCAGCATCGCGGCGAGCAGGCGCACCGTGGTGGTCTTGCCGTTGGAGCCGGTGACCACGGCTTTCGGCACCCCGAGCAACTGCGACCACGGCACGTCGGCGGGCGATGGCAGGTCGCCAAGCGGCCACGATCGCGAAGCCGCGCCTTCGCCGATCGACAACACGTGGTCGTCCACATGCGCCGGGATGGAATGCGCACGCGCGGCATCGAGCAGGGCGACCAACCCGGGCTTGGCTTCCGCATCGGCCAGCGCGCGCAACTGGCGCAGCGCGTCGCCATCGTCGAAATGGGCGACATGCGGGCGCGGCTGCTCGGCTTCGTCGTCCACGGGCGCATCGGTTGCGCGCAGCCCGAGCGCGGCATACAGCGCCCATTCGTTCGCTTCGGTCGCGGTGTAGAGCCGGTCGATGGGCGCGGCGAACGCCAGCGACGCGCCGCTCGCGTGTTCGCGCACGAAGATCGCGCCATCCACCCAACCCAGCGCCACGCGGACGCGGGCGATGTTGGCGCGCCAGCGTTCCAGCACGGATGCGTCGAAAGCGAGGCCGGGCGCGGTCTCCAGCGCCGCACCCGTACCATCGAAATACAGGTTGGCGCCGGTCAGCCGGCGCGAATCCTCGAACGGTTCGCTCACGGCGCGCTGCTCAATCGCTTTCCTCGCGCTCGAAGCGCAGGCCGCGCTCGTCGCGCACCACGCCTTCCATCGCCGCGACCAGTCGCTCGTCCAGCGTGGTCGCAAGCTCCGGCACTTCGGCGCGCGGCGCGGCGGCGGGCATGTCGCCGTCCGGCTTGAAGCGGATGATCTGCTTCCAGCTGCGGGTCAGCGCGTCGGCGAACACCAGCACCAGGTCGCCGGGGCGCGCCATCTTCAGCGCGGCGTCGATCGCCTGCTGCTCGTCGGGGATCTGCTGGATCGCGGCCTCGGGCACGCCTTTGTCCTGCAGCGCCCTGGCGATGATGCGCGGCACTTCGTCGCCGTCGCGGCCGCGCAGGGAGTCGTCGCGGCGGCAGATGTAGTGGTCGAAGCGGCCGGCCACCGCGCCGGCGATCTCGCGCAGGTCTTCGTCGCGGCGATCGCCAGGGCCGGCCAGCACCACGATGCGGCGACCCAGCACGTCCAGGCGCTGCGCGAGGTCGGCCATCACCCCCACCGCATGCGCGTTGTGGCCGTAGTCCATCAGCACCTTGAACGGATGTTCGTTGAACACGTTCATCCGGCCCGGGGCCTGGAAGAAGGTGGTGTCGAAGGTGCGCAGGCCGTGGCGGATCGCGTCCAGCTTGATGCCCATCGAGAACGCCATCGCCGAGGCCACCATCGCGTTCTGCACGTTGTGCATGGCGCGGCCTTCCAGCGTGGCCGGGATCAGGTGCGTCCACAGCAGCGGGATGTGGCTGCCCTTGTCGTACAGGGTGATCATGTGGCCGTTGACGCCGGCTTCCAGCGCGCAGGCGCGGCCGCCGGCGCGGACGTGCTCGCGCACCAGCGGATGCGAGGGGTTCATGGTCACGTAGCAGATGACCTTGGCGTCGGTGTACGCGGACATCTTCAGCACGTTGGGATCGTCGGCGTTGAGCACCGCGCAGTCCTGCGCCACCTCGACCACGATCCGCTTGATCTCGGCGAGCTGTTCCAGGGTGTCGATGCCCTTCAGGCCGAGGTGGTCGGAGGCGACGTTGATCACCGCGCCCACGTCGACCTCGGCCACGCCCATGCCGGCGCGCAGCAGGCCGCCGCGCGCGGTTTCCAGCACCGCGAAATCGATCTGCGGATCGGCCAGCACCATGCGCGCGGACACCGGGCCGGTCATGTCGCCTTCCACCGTGCGCGCGCCGTCGATGTAGACGCCGTCGGTGGTGGTCAGGCCGGGGGTGTGGCCGGCCATCTTGGCGATGTGCGCCAGCATGCGCGCGGTGGTGGTCTTGCCGTTGGTGCCGGTGACCGCGGCGATCGGCACCCGCGCGGGCGTGCCGACGGGGAACAGCATGTCGATGACGGGGCCGGCGGCGTCGCGCGGCGTGCCTTCGCTGGGCGCGATGTGCATGCGGAAGCCCGGCGCGGCGTTCACCTCGCAGATGCCGCCGCCGATCGACTTGTAGCTTTCGGCGATGTTGGTGCTGAGGAAATCCACGCCGCCGACGTCGAGGCCGATGGCGCGCACCGCGCGTTCGGCCATCGCCCGGTTGTCGGGGTGGATGATGTCGGTGACGTCGGTGGCGGTGCCGCCGGTGGACAGGTTGGCGGTGGAGCGCAGCGGCACCACTTCATCCGGCTTCGGCACCGACTCGGCGGTATAGCCGGCGCGTTCCAGCATCAGCTCGGCCTCGCGGTCCAGCTTGAGCTTGGTCAGCACTTTCTCGTGGCCGACGCCGCGGCGCGGATCGCCGTTCACCACTTCGACCAGTTGCGCCACGGTGGACACGCCGTCGCCGACCACGTGGCCGGGCGTGCGCCGCGTCGCCGCGACCAGTTCGCCGTTGACCACCAGCAGGCGGTGGTCGCCGCCGGCCAGGTAGGTCTCGACGATCACCGAGCGCGAATGCTCGCGCGCGGCCTCGAAGCCGGCGCGCACGTCGGCTTCCTGGCTGACGTTGATGGTGATGCCGCGGCCGTGGTTGCCGTTGTACGGCTTCAGCACCACCGGCCCGCCCAGCCGGCGCGCGGCGCGCCAGGCGGCATCGGCCGACTGCACCAGTTCCTGGCGCGGCACCGGCAGGCCCAGCGAGCCCAGGATCTTGTTGGTCTCTTCCTTGTCGCTGGCCAGTTCCACCGAGATGTGCGGCGTGCGCCCGGTGACCGTGGCCTGGATGCGCTGCTGGTACTTGCCGTGGCCGAGTTGCACCAGCGACTGTTCGTTCAAGCGCAGCCACGGGATGCCGCGCTCTTCCGCCGCGCGCACCAGAGACGCGGTCGACGGGCCCAGCGCGCGGCGCTGCGCGTAGCGGATGAAGCCGTCGCGTTCGTCTTCCCAGTTCCACGAGTCGTCGGTCGCCGTGCGCAGCTGCGCGGGCAGCAGCGAATCGAGCAGTTTCAGCGCCAGCTCGCCGGCGGCGATGCCTTCCTCGCGCTGCGCGTATTCGTACACCACCGAATACACGCCGGGGCGGTCGTCGGAGATGCTGCGGGTCTTGCCGAAGGTCACGTCCTCGCCGGCCACGTTCTGCAGTTCGATGGCGACGTGCTCCAGCACGTGCCCGAGCCACGTGCCCTCTCCTTCGCGCATGCGGCGCAGGAAGCCGCCCGGTTCGCGGTAGGAACAGCCGTGTTCGGCCAGGCCCGGCAATGCGATGAGCAGGCCGCCGATGAAGCCGTTGCCTAGCTTCACCGTGGGCCACTTCTCGAGTTCGCCGAGGTCTAGTTCGAGGCGGATGACCGGGAATTTCGCGTACTGCGAAGGCCCCACGTAGACATTGCGATTCAGTATCCGCATCGGTGAGCCCCTGCTCGATTCAATTCCGTGGTGTTGCGTTCATTCCTTGACCGGCGACAGCGTTCCCGCCGATGCCTTGCGCGTTTCCAGGTTGTAGGTGGCGCCCGCGGTCAGGATGTGGATCTGCGCGCCGAGCATGCACACCGGCGCATCGCCGTCGGCCTGCGCCATCGACGAGAACTGCAGGTCGTCGGCGTCTACCACGGTGACCGCGCCGCTGCCTTCGACCTCGACCACGTTGTCCGGGCCGATGAAGGCCGCGGTGTCCTCGTCGACGCCGAGGCCGATCGCGAACGGGTTGTAGGCCAGCGCCGCGAGCAGGCGGCCGAGGCGGTCGCGCTGGCGGAAATGCTGGTCGATCACCACGCGGTTGGTCAGGCCGAGGCCCGGCGCCAGCTTCACGCTGTTCGCGCGCGGCGTCGGGTTCTCGCTTTCGCCGCCGGCGATCATGTGCTCGCTGAGGATGCCGGCGCCGGCGCTGGTGCCGCCCACCGGGATGCCGTGCGCGTTGCAGGCGCGGATCGCCTGGGCCACCGGCGTGCCGCCGAGGATGGTGGACAGCCGCAGCTGGTTGCCGCCGGTGATGAAGATGCCGCTGGCCTGCTCGATGCGCGACACCCGGTTGCGTTCGCGCGCGTCGCGGCGGGTGTCGAAATCGAGCACGTGCACGTTGCGCGCGCCCATCCCGCCGAACAGCTGCTCGTAGCGCTCGCCGGTGTCGTTGAGCTTGCTCGCGGTCGGGATAACCGCGATCTCGGCGCCCGGGCCGCCGCAGAGTTCGAAGAACTTGCGCAGCACGCGCATCTCGTTCTGCTTGTCCTCGGCGCCGCCGATGGGGACGATCCAGCCGCGTTGCGCGCCTTCGGCGAGCTTGCTGGGCATGTGCTGCGGGTTGCTCGAAAACCGGTCGAAATCAGCGCTCGAACATACCACGGCGCAGGACCTCGCCTGCCCGCACATGGGTCACCCCGCCCAGCCAGACGTGACAGGCCGCACCGTTCGCATCCAGCGCGACCAGGTCGGCATCGCCGCCGACCGCGACCCGGCCCTTTCCGGGCAGGCGCAGCAGGTCGGCCACGTTGGAGGTGAAGGCCGGCAACGCGCGTTCCAGCGGCAGGCCACGCGCATGCAATTCGTTCAAGGTTTCCAGCAATGCGCCGGAATGGCCCACGTCCATGCCGCAGACGCGGCCGTGCTCGTCGAAGCAAGGCAGGCAACCGCCGGCGTCGGAACTGATGCTGACCCGTTCCGGCGGCGCGCCGGCATCGAGGTAGCGGAGCAGGGCTTCGGCCGCGGGCCAGGCGTCCTCGCCTTCCTCGACCGGGAACGCGGTGATGTCGACATGGCAGCCGCGCTTGGCCATCGCGATGGCTTCCTCGAACAAGGCCTTCCTGCGGTTGACGTGGGTGGGCTGGAACACGCGCGCCGGCAGTTCGCTGGTGTCCAGCGCCTGCCGGACCAGGTCGAGCCCACGCACGCCATCGCCCAGGTGCAGGTGGACGATGCCGGCCTTGCCGCTCATCAGGCCGGCGACATGCGCCTCCGATGCGAGGCGCAGCACGTCGTCGAGCGTGGGCTGGCTGGAGCGATGGTCGCTGATCGCCACCTCGCCGACGCCGATCAGCGCATCGCTGAAGGCGATGTCGCCGCGCACCGTGCCGGTCAGCGTGGTCGGCGGGATGTGGTAACCGCCGCTGTAGCCCCACGCGCCCAGCCCCTGCTCGCGCAGCGCGTACACGTGCGAAAGCAGTTCGTTGGTGCCGCGCGAGACGTCGTCGGTGCCGAGCAGGCCGATCACCGTGGTCACGCCCGCGCTGGTGTAGCGCGACAGCGAAGGCGCCGGCACGCGGCTGGCGAACCCCGCTTCGCCGCCGCCGCCGCTGACGTGCACATGGCCGTCGATGAAGCCGGGTATCAGGCGCGCGCCTGCGAGATCGACAGTGTCGACGCCGAGTACGTCCGGCAAGGCGGGTTCGGTTTCGCCCATCCACAGTACCTTGCCCCCCCCGACCAGCAGGTGGCGCGGGCCCAGCGCCTCGGGCGCGTACACGTCGGCGTTGCGGAGCAGGAGCAGGGGCGCAGTCATCGCGGCAGGGTGCGGCGCACGCCGGGCCGAGGTCAAGCGCCGGCCAGCGCCTGCGTGGCCGTCACGAACTCTTCGAGCTTCGCCGCCGCCGCGCCGGAGGCGATGGCATCGCGCGCGCGCAGGACGCCGTCTGCGATGCTGTCCGCCACCCCCGCCGCGTACAGCGCTGCGCCGGCGTTGTAGGCCACGATCTCGCGCGGCAGGCAATCGCGGTTGTCGAGCGCCTGCCGCAGCAGGTCCATCGACTCGGCGGCGTTGCCGACCCGCAGGTTGCGGCTGTGCGCCATCGCGATGCCGAAGTCCTCGGGATGCAGTTCGTATTCGCGCACCACGCCATCGCGCAGTTCGCCGACCAGGGTGCCGGCGCCGAGCGAGAGTTCGTCCATGCCGTCGCGGCCCCAGACCACCAGCGCGCGCTGCGTGCCGAGCTCCTGCAGCACGCGCACCTGGATGCCGACCAGGTCCGGATGGAACACGCCCATCAGGATCGACGGCGCGCCGGCCGGGTTGGTCAGCGGGCCGAGGATGTTGAACAGGGTGCGCACGCCCATTTCCCTGCGCACCGGCGCGACCACCTTCATCGCCGGATGGTGCACGGGTGCGTACATGAAGCCGATGCCGCAACGTTCGATGCAGGCCGCGACCTGTTCCGGCTGCAGCTCGATGTTGGCGCCCAATGCTTCGAGCACGTCCGCGCTGCCCGACTTCGAGGACACGCTGCGGTTGCCGTGCTTGGCGACCTTCGCGCCCGCGGCGGCCACGACGAACATGCTTGCGGTGGAAATGTTGAAGGTATGCGCGCCATCGCCGCCGGTGCCGACGATGTCGACCAGGTGCGTGCGGTCCGCCACCTCGACCGGGCGCGCGAACTCGCGCAGCACGGTGGCCGCGGCGGCGATCTCGCCCACGGTTTCCTTCTTGACGCGCAGGCCGGTGAGGATGGCTGCGGTCATCACCGGGCTGACCTCGCCCTTCATGACCTGGCGCATCAACTCGACCATTTCGTCGAAGAAGATCTCGCGATGCTCGATCGCGCGTTGCAGCGCTTCCTGCGGGGTGATCGTCACGCTCGGCGCTCCAGGAAGTTCTTCAGCAGCGCGTGGCCGTGCTGGGTGAGGATGGATTCGGGATGGAACTGCACGCCCTCCACCGGGAACTCGCGGTGGCGCAGGCCCATGATCTCCTCCATCGAACCGTCCTCGTTCTCGGTCCACGCGGTGACCTCGAGGCAGCCGGGCAGCGTGTGCTTGTCCACCACCAGCGAGTGGTAGCGGGTGGCCTCGTAGCCGTCCGGCAGGCCGGCGAACACGCCCTTGCCTTCGTGGCGGATGCGCGAGGTCTTGCCATGCATGATCCTGCCGGCGCGGATCACGTCGCCGCCGTAGACCTGGCCGATGCCCTGGTGGCCCAGGCAGACGCCGAGGATCGGCGTGGTCGCGCCGAGGCGTTCGATCACCGCCATCGACACGCCCGCCTCGTTGGGCGTGCACGGGCCGGGCGAGACCACGATGCGCTGCGGGGCGAGGCGCTCGATCTCGTCCACCGTCAGCGCGTCGTTGCGCTCCACCCGCACCTCCGCGCCCAGCGATTGCAGGTACTGGGCGAGGTTGTAGGTGAAGGAGTCGTAGTTGTCGATCATCAGCAGCATGTCACAACCCCCTCGCCGCTTCGGCCACCGCGCGGAACAGCGCGCGCCCCTTGTTCATCGTTTCCTGCCATTCGGCGTCCGGGTCGGAGTCGTAGACCACGCCGCCGCCGGCCTGCACGTGCAGGCGGCCGTCCTGGATCACCGCGGTGCGTATCGCGATCGCGGTATCGGCGTCGCCGTGCCAGCCGATGTAGCCGACCGCGCCGGAATACACGTTGCGCTTGACCGGCTCCAGTTCGCGGATGATCTCCAGCGCGCGGATCTTGGGCGCGCCGCTGACGGTGCCGGCCGGGAATGTCGCGCGCAGCACGTCGGCGTAGGACAGGCCCGGCTTCAGGGT
>Ga0164241_10006775_pt1 | contig 10389 bp, 7 predicted proteins | sample OricomyardsoilBY_FD_108780 | JGI IMG/M metagenome (GOLD analysis project Ga0164241, IMG submission 108780) | Backyard soil microbial communities from Emeryville, California, USA - Original compost - Back yard soil (BY) | ecosystem: Environmental > Terrestrial > Soil > Unclassified | place: USA... | reverse complement strand
CTTCGCCCTTCGCTTCGGCCGGCGGCCGAAGCGTCCAGCGTTTGGGGAGGCCGCGGAGGCGTTCGACCTCGGTGGCGATGTCGCGGCGAAGGCGGTTGAGTTCGCTGACGGGAAGCATCACCGCGCCTTCGAGATGCGAATCGAGGTGGCCGAGTTTGAAGGGCGTGCCACCGAGGCGGCCGAGCTGGTCGGAAAGTTTTTCCTGCGTCAGCGGCTGGTTCTGCGCGGTCTCAAGCGGGATCACTGAATCGAGTTGCGCGGAGTGGCCTTCGTCATCGGTGGCGATGAGCGTGAGCGGCGTGCCGGCGCGGCCGTGAACTTCGAAGGCGAGCGGACGTTGGAAATGGATTTTTTCTCCCTCGAATGTCTGGCGGACCTGCCGGTCGAGCGCGGGATCGTTGGTTTTCCAGAGGAGTTGTCCTGCGCGGACGCGGCGGAAATCGATGTCGCCGTGGCCGAAGCGCAGCGTGGCTTCCGGACCGCGCGTATCCACTTGGTAAATGCGGCCGCCTTGTTCGCGGACCTCGGGATTGCCCGCGTCGAAGACCACGCCGTCGCCGGGCTTGAGCGGTGCTTGCGGACGGAGCGTGACGGCTTCGTCGCTGACGCGGGTGATCTCGCCGAGGAGAACGCCGCGCTTGGTACCGAAGCGGCCGTGGGCGAGTTCTTGATTATTTATCCCGCGAAACCAGCCGGTGTACTGGCCGCGGGAAAACGCCATCTGGAGTTCGTAACGGTCCGCAGTCGCGACGACTGCGGAAGTGCCAGGCGCCAATGGGGAAGTGCCAAGGGCCAAGGGCGAAGTGCCAAGAGCGGATGCGGACGCGGGGGCGTCTTGGAACTTGTTACTTGATCCCTGGCCCTTCGCCGGTGCAGCGGCGGCTTTGGCGGGTGCCGCCGCGTTCAGTTGCGCCATGACTTTGTCGAGGGTCTGGCGGTAGATGCGGGTGATGCTGGCGACGTATTCGGGGGCTTTGAGGCGGCCTTCGATTTTGAGGGAAGAAACGCCGGCGCGTACCAGGTCGGCCAATACATCGAGGCCGGCGAGATCCTGCGGGCTGAGGAGGTAGCGGCGGTCGCCGAGGTCCACCTTTTCGCCGTCGGAGTAAAGGTCGTACGGCATGCGGCAGGCTTGGGCGCATTCGCCGCGATTGGCGGAGCGGCCGCCGAGAGATTCGCTGGTGAGGCACTGGCCGGAGTAGGCGACGCAGAGCGCGCCATGGACAAAAACTTCCAGCGGGAGCGGAGGTTCGCCGGACATCGCCTGTGCGGCTTGGATTTTCTCGATTTCGGCGATGGAGTTTTCGCGCGCGAGTACCACGAGGCCGGCGCCGAGTTCCTGGGCGAAGCGGACGCCGGCGGTGTTGGTCACGGTCATCTGCGTGGAACCGTGAATCGGAAAATCGGGAGAGAGCTGGCGGATGAGGCGGCAGATGCCGATGTCCTGAACGATGGCGGCGTCCACGCCGGCGCTGATGATGGCGCGGAGGAAGTGCTCGGCGTCGGGGAGTTCGTCCGTGAAGACGAGCGTGTTAAACGTCACGTAGCCGCGCACGCCGCGGCGGTGGAGAAACTTCATGAGCGCGGGCAGATCGGCCTGCGTGAAATTTTTCGCGCGCATGCGCGCGTTGAAGCGTTCGAGGCCGAAGTAAACGGCGTCGGCGCCGTTCTCCACCGCCGCGCGCACGCATTCCCAATCGCCGGCGGGCGCAAGCACTTCGGGCCGCGCGAACGTGCGAGGGAGGACGGACGTGTTTTCTGAAACGGTTTCGGCGGCGGGCATGACTGGCGCGCACAGTACGCGAGCGCCGCCGGTGGGCAAGCGAGCGTGTTTCGGAGGCGAAACGCCCACGCTCGCGGCTGGCTGCTGGCGTCTGCTAGCGCCCGAGAAAAGGACGCATCGTTTCGTAATAGCGGTGGCCGGAGGCAGTTCCGACCGGGAATGCGCGGTCGATTGTTTCCAGCTCGGCGGACGAGAGATCGATCCGGGTCGCGGCGATGAGTTCGTCGAGATGGGCGATCCGCGTCGTGCCGGGAATCGGAATGATCTCGCGGCCTTGTGCGAGAACCCACGCAAGGGCGAGTTGCACGGCGGTGACGCCGCGGGCTTCGGCGAGCTGTTTCAGTGTCGTGACGATCTCCAGATTTTTCGCGAAGTTGTCTCCTTGGAAACGCGGCACATGGCGCCGGGCGTCATCGGGAGCGAGATCCTCGAAGCGTTTGATCGCGCCGCTGAGAAAGCCGCGCCCGATGGGGCTGTAGGGGACAAAACCGATTCCGTGCTCGCGGCAAAAAGCGAGTGTGCCGTCGGTCTCGGGATCGCGCGACCAGAGGGAATACTCGCTTTGCAATGCGGAAAGCGGGTGAACGCGATGGGCGCGCTCCAAGGTTTGTACGCTGACCTCGGATACGCCGATGGCGCGGATTTTGCCCTCGGCGACCAACTCCGACATCGCGCCGACGGCTTCCTCGATCGGGGCCGATTCGGGATTATGGCGATGCAGGTAGTAGAGATCGATCGTGTCGATCTGGAGCCGGCGCAAACTGGCCTCGCAACATGCACGGATGTACTTGCGGCGGTTGTCCACGCCGCGGCGGGTGGGATCGGCGGGGTCGCGGATGATGCCGCATTTGGTCGCGATCGCCACCCGGTCGCGGCGTCCTTTCAAGGCGCGGCCGAGGAGTTCCTCGTTCTTGAACGGACCGTAGCAGTCGGCTGTATCCAGAAGGGTGATGCCTTGCTCAAGTGCGTGATCGAGCGTGCGGAGATTACGCGCGTCATCGGTGGCGCCATAAAATTCCGACATGCCCATGCAGCCGAGTCCGATGGCGGAAACATTGAGCGCCGGGCCGAGCGGGCGCGTGGAGAGAGAGGACGGGTGAGGCGTGGTGTTCATGATGTTTTTCCAGTGGATTGTTGAGATTTAGACCAACGGATGTCCGCCATCGATGCGCAGCACCGTGCCGGTCATGAAGCCGTTGGTGAGAAGAAAAAGGAACGCTTCGGCGATTTCCTCCGGACGCCCGATGCGCTTCACGGGCAGGCGTGCGGCCTGAGTGGCTTGCACGCGCGCGCGGTCGGCGCCCACCAACGTTTCCCAGATTTCGGTATCCACCCAGCCGGGAGAAACGGCGTTCACCCGAAGCGGTGCGAGCTCGATGGCGAGCGCGCGAGCGAGGGCATTCAGCGCGCCATTGACGGCGGCGACGACGGAGCCTTTTGGCATGGGACGGTCGGAGGCGATGCCCGAAGTGAAGGTGAGCGAGCCGCCGGCGCGCAGGCGGGCAGCACCGTGTTTCGCCACAAGAAGCGCACCGAGGAGTTTCGAATCGATCACGCGACGCATGCCTTGAAGGTCCATGCTGACGATCGGTTGGTAGGTGGAATCCATCGTGGTCATTACGATGTGATCGATCGGGCCGGTTTTTTCGAAAAGCGCGCGAACGCTGTCCTCGTCGCCAACGTCCACCGTGCGCGTTTCCACGGGGCGATCTGCGCCGAGCGATGTGGCGGCGCGTTCGAGCCGGCTCGCGGTGCGGCTGGCGATGGTGACCTCGCCGCCCTCGGAGCGAAGCAGGCGGGCAAGGGCGAGGCCGATTCCAGAAGCGCCGCCGATGATCAGCGTACGGGTGTTTTTCATTTTCATCGTGAGCAGTCTACCAAGACCTTCCCTTGCGGTCCAAAACTGCCCCGGCATCGTTCGATACCGATCGCGTATCGATCCCCATGGAACTTCGTCATCTACACTCCTTCATCGCGTTGTCGGAAGAACTTCACTTCGGGCGCGCCGCCGAGCGCCTCGGCATCGCGCAACCGCCACTGAGCCGGCATATCCAACAACTCGAGACAGAGATCGGCGCGGCGTTGTTCGTGCGCGGACCGCGGTCGGTGCAATTAACGCTGGCGGGCGAAGAATTGCTGCGGCGCGTGCGCGTTCACGTGGAAGGAATTGCCCTCGCGGCCACCGCCGCGCGGGCGATCGGCACGGGAGCTTCCGGGCGGTTGCAGGTGGGATTCGTCAGCAATCTTTCGTATCAGCTTCTTCCCCGCACGCTCGCGACGGTCAAAGAGATCGCGCCGCTCGCGGTTTTCGATCTGCACGAGATGACCACCGACGTGCAACTCGCGGCCTTGCGGCGGGGAGAGATCGATGTCGCGCTGCTGGTGCTGCCGATCGAAGGAGCGGAGTTGATGCAACGGCTGCTGTTTCATGATCCGCTGGTGGCGGTGATGCCCGAGAATCACACGCTCCGCGCATGCGCGGAGGTATCGGTGGCACAATTACGCGACGAGGGTTTCATCATGTGTCCGCGTTATCAGCGCACCGGGTTTCAGCATGTGATTTTCGACCGGTGTGAGGAGATCGGCTTCGAGCCACGGGTCGTGCAGGAAGTGCAGGGGAAAACGCTGTTGTATGAGCTCGTCTCGCGCGGGGTCGGCATCTCCATCGTGCCACGATCGTCATCGCTCGCGAAGCGTCCCGGCGTGATCTACAGGCCGTTATCGGACCGCATCCGGCCGGTGGACATCGGCGCGGTCTGGCGTCGCGACGACGACCCGCCATTACGTAAGGTTTTCGTCGATACGGCGGTGGCCGCCGCGCGCGCCGATACGGAGAATGCGCGCGCGATCGCGTGAACCCGCTCGAGGAACCGCGCGGCGTGGAGCGGTCGTGCCGTGTCGTATTGTCGAAAGCGAATCACGCGGTGGCGGCTGGGCGCGCTGGGAAGGGTTTTTTACGACGGAGCCACCAGATCGAGAATCCGCTCACGGCAAGAATGCCGGGCGTGAGTCCGCCGAGCACCCAGAGAATTTTCACGAAGATTCCGCCGAAGGTGCCGTAGTGAAGCGGCACGAAAGCATCGACGACGCGCGCCCACGCGCTGGTGTTGTCCAGATCCGTCGTGCTGGTGAGCGAGCCGGTTTGCGCATCGAAAACGAGGTAGCTGCCGTAGGGGCTGCGGAGCGATGAGCGGGGCTCGACGGCACCGTAAAGCGTGACCGCCGGCGCGGCGAGATCGCCGGGCAACGACAGGTAGTTCGTGCGAAAACCAGGCAGTTTCCGGGCGGCTTCTGCGATGAGGGCGTCGAGTGAAAGGGTATCCGCGTAGAGGCGGCCATGGATGCCCGGGTCTTCATGCGCCCCGGCGGACCATTCGCCGATGACGTGGGTGAAATTCCAATACGCGCCGGTGAAGCCGAGCACGAGGTTGAACGCGACCGAGGTGATTCCGGTGAACTTGTGCAGATCGGAAAAGAGGATGCGTGCGCCGCGCCGCCAGCGGAATGTGAAAACGTTTTTCCAGAAACCGCGGTAGAGCCATACGCCGGTTATCCCGAGGGCGAAGAGCATCGCGCCAAAGACTCCCGCGATGAGCACGCCGGCGTGGTCCGCAAACAACGTGTAGTGCAACTCCAGCATCCAGCCGGTGAACGTGGTGGTGTCTTTTCGCGGCGAGGCGAGCAACTGGCCGGTGTATGGGTCGAGCGTGGTGAGCAACCAGTCGTTGGTGTCGTGCTTAATCACATACACGACGTCGGCGAAGCTCGGGTGATCGTGCTGCACGAGCCAGCCGGTGACCTCGTAGCCGGGCAGCGCGCGGTTGGCGGAGGCGAGCAGGCGATCGTACGGAAGGCGGCCTCCCGGCGTGGGCGACACGCGCGTGAGAGCGGGATGGATGAGTCCTTCGATCTCGTCGTGAAAAACGAGCAGACTGCCCGACAGACCAATCGCGATCAGCCCGAGGCCGGCGATCAAACCGAGCCACGAGTGAAGCTGCCAGAGGCGTTTGCGCATGACGACGGGAGCGAGTGCGCGTTACCAGCGATAGCCGAGGTTAAGACGGAGCGTGCGACCGGCGGTGGGGTAGTAGCCGGAGCCATCGCCGTTCAATTCGACCGTGTCGGTGACGTTGACGACGTTGAAGGCGAAAAGCCAGGCGCCGTGCGCGTATTGAACCGCGAAGTCGAGATTCACGTAGTCGTCGTTTTCCCGGGTGTTGGTGTTGTCGGTGAAGCTGTCGCCGATGTAGCGAACGCCGCCGCCGAGCGTCAGACCGGAAAGGGCGCCGGAGCGAAACGTGTATCCGAGCCACGACGACGCATTGGCGCGCGGAGTCAGCCCGGGGATATTGCCTTCGTCGCCGTCGTTGCTCCGGGTGATTTCGATGTCGTCGTAAGACGCGCTCGCGATCCATTCGAGGCCAGGGGCGAGGGCGATTTTGCTTTCGATCTCGATGCCGCGGGAGCGCCATTTGCCGGCGGCCCTGTTGAACCCGATGTTGGTTGGGTCCGATGTTATGACATTGCTCTGGGTGAGATCGTAGAGGGAAAGCGTGAGAGTCCCGCGGTCGCCTGCAGGCGCGTATTTGAGGCCGAGTTCGTATTGGCGGCCCTTGGACGGAGCGAAGGGGGTGCCGGAAAAATCGGTTCCAGAGTTGGGAAAGAATGACGTCGAACAGCTCGCATAGGGAACGAGTCCGCGCGGGGCCAGATAGGCGATGCCGGCGCGGCCGGAGAAAGCTGCGTCACCGGTCTTGTCGTGTGGTGTAGCGGTGGTGCGTTCCACATAGTCGTTCGTGACCCAATCGTGGCGACCGCTGAGCGTCGCGATCCAGCGCGAGTCGAACGTGATCTGATCCTGCGCGTACACGCCGGTCTGACTGGCGAGTGTACGCGAGTCGCTCCACAGCGTGACCGGCTCGGCCACGGCGACGCCGTAAACAGGATCAGTGAGATTGATGGAAGGCCCGTCGTCTTCGAGGTACTGCGTGTCGGCGCGGCTGCGGCCGTAATCGAGGCCCACGAGCAAAGTCCGGGCGATCCGATCGCCGGCGATCTTGTATTCGATTTGTGTATCGACGGCGACAGTACGGCTCTGGCTTTCCCAGATCGAGGCCGAGCGATCCAGAGTGACGTTGTCGGATTCGTAGCCGGCCGCGTTTAGGTAACGGTCAAGAACGTCGTAGCGGGAAACGCGCGCGGACTGCCGCAAAATTAGTCCGGAGGAAATGCGGTGTTCGAGCTGATAGCCCATGCGGTGGATGTCGTTCTCTTCGAGGTCCCAGTTGCGGTCGTTGATATAGGCATTCGTGACTTCACCTGACGGACCTGCGGCGAGACTCGGGATTTGGGTGCTTGCGCCGTGGAAAATACTCGTGAGCAACGTGAGCGTGGTGGCTTCGGACAGACGCCATGTCAGCGCGGGCGCGATGTAGAAGCGGCGCGCGTCGACCGTGTAGTCGTTGCTGTCTTTCTCGTTGTCTCGAAAGAGCGCGGTGAGGCGGTATAGAAAACCCCCGTGCGCATCGACGGGTCCGCCGGTGTCGACGGTCGTTTCATAGGACTGGCCGGTGCCGAGCTCGAACGACGCTTCGCCAAAGGCATTCGCGGTCGGTCGCTTGCTGACGTTGTTGATGAGGCCGCCCGGCGTCGACTGGCCGTAGAGGACGGAGCCGGGGCCTTTCATAACCTCGATGCGTTCAAGACCGAAAGCGTCTGGGAACTCGTAGTTAAAGAGACGGAGGCCATCGAGGTACTGGCTGTCGAAAGAAACATCGAAACCGCGAATCTTCGCCCAAGCGTAGCCACGGGGATCTTCGCCGTATGCATCCGTGGATACGCCGGCGGTGTAGCGGAGTGCCTCGGCGACACCTTTGACGGCGCGGAGATCCAGCTCGTGGCGGCTGATGACGGAGATGGTCTGGGGCGTTTCGAGCAGCGACGTCGCGGTCTTTGTGCCGACCAACGCGGTGTTGGCGAACGACGCGGTGGTGTCGGTGACTTCGAATTTATCGAGGCGCACGACATCGTCAGCGTTCCCGGCCGTTTGGGCGGCAAGCGCGGAGTAAAGAAGCCCCGCGGCGACGGCCGAGGAGAAAAGAGCGGGCGAGAGTTTCGTCATTTTGGAAAGGGGCCGCTTCCTGGAGCTCGAGCCCCGGGCGGCTCATGGGGAAAAAAAGCCGCCGGCCGCCAGCCTGTGGGCGGGAGTCTCGAGCGGAGTGGACAGCGGCGGGCGGAACAGGAGAAAGTGGGCGCGGCGGGAAACGCGGTTAGTGGAGTGAAAAAATGAATACGAGGAGGACAAACAGCGCCGCGAGCAGGCTGAGCGTGAAGCGGAGGGACTCGCCGGCGCTGGTTCTCATGGACGAAAGGCATTACGCCGCGGAGGCTCCGAGAGCGTTCACGAGGGAGAAAACACGGTGTTCCCATTCGACGTAGGTGTCGTCGAAATTGAGATCCGCCTCGACGCGTTCGTGGAGAGGCCGGGCGCCGAGCGAGGTGAGGCGATCGTCGAGTTTGCGGGCGAAGGCGTTGAAGTCCGCGTAGTCCTTGTCGCCGAGCCCGAGGATTGCGAAGCGAAGCGATGGCAGTGCGGGCGCGGAGATTTTTTCGAGATCGTAATAAAAATCGCACGCGTCGGCGGGCGGCTCGCCGTCGCCCCAAGTGCTCACGACGAAGAGCGCGAGCGGGCTCTCGGCGAGATCGGCGGGCTTCACTTCCGAGAGGTTGAGCAAGCGGGCGCTCCAGCCCTCGTTGAGCGCGCGGTCGTACGCGCGCTGCGCGAGCGACTCGGCATTGCCGGTGACGGTGGCGTAGTAGATGGCGAGCGGTGTTTTCATGATAATTCAGGAGGGGAGTGGCGATGGTGGAGGGAGGTGAAGACGCGTTCACGCACTCCGGCTGCGACCGGATGGCGCGGTCGCCTCGGTGATGTTTTCACGAAAGAGATTTTCGCCGCGCACCAGTACGCTCACGCGGGCCTCGGGGCAGAAACACGCGAGGCAACAGGCGAGGCACCACACGGGATGCTGGCTGCCGGCGAGCTCCGCGGAGAGGTGAAGTGTCAGGACGGATACGCCGCCGGCGGCTCCGTGCGCCTGCTTTTTAACGACGATCGCCTGGCCGACGTCGCGGGCGCAGACCCGCGCGATATCGGCGAGCGCCCCGGCCTGGAAGGTGTGTGGCGCGGAGATTTCGCAGACGATCGTGGCGGGATCGGGCTGTGGACGAGTTGGCATCGCCGGCCAGCATAAGGGAATTGGGCGGCGGGGGCTTTGGTCGGCTTGCTATTTCCTAGCGGCTGCTTGCTAAACCGGCAGCGAACCGCAGCGCGGGAAAACGTCGGCCGGCGTTTACGAAGCGAAGGAGCGCGGCGAGCGGCTTGGGAGCGTCCGCAACGGATACAGGCCGGGGCAGCAGCCGAAGGTTTCGTGAAACGCGGTGCTGAAATGGCTGGGGCTGGAGTAGCCGACCTCAAGCGCGACCTGAGTCACGTTCAGGTTTCCCGCGCGCAGCAACTCGGCGGCGCGCTCCATGCGCAGGACGCGGAGGTATTGAAACACGCCGCGATCCATCTCCTTCGAAAAAATGCGGCTGAGGTGAAAATGACTGCAGCCGACGCGCCGGCCGATTTCTTCGAGGTCGGGCGGCTCGGCGAGATTTTCCTTGAGGATGGCGATGACGTTTTGGACGCGCTCGCGGCTGAGGCGTTTTTGACGTTGGCAGAAAAGTTCGTCGTCTACGCGTGCCGGGTAAAACAACGACGACGCCACTTCGAGCGCCTTCGCCTGGTACCACATCCGGCGGGCGGCGGGTGCGACCGGCGGCTGGCTCAAGCTCAGCGCGAGTTGTCGCTGATCCGGCGTGAGCGCGACCGTGGCGGAGACCTCGCCGACGGCTTTGCCATTGAAAAGATTTTCGAGGGCGGGATGCAGGCCGGTTTCCTTGGGACTGATGTGTCGTGCGACGAACCCAAAGGAAAGTTCGATGGTAAGAAACTGGTGGCGCTCGCCCGCCTGCCGGCTGCCCTTCAGGCGCGGCGTGTTTTGCACATAAAACCCGGCGGTCTGCGGCGAGAGGAGAAGCTGTTGAGCGCCCGCGCGCACTGAACCACGGCCGGCGAGATTCAGGCAGATTTCCACGCATTCCGGATGGAAACTCGGTGACCAATCGAAGGCGGCGTCCGGGGTGAAATCGTGCCATTCGACGCTGTAGCCCAAGTCTCGGAAACTGCCGCTCAACGGTCGCCAGCCGTCGGCAAACGTTTGCCAGATGGGCGCTTCGCTGAACACGACGTCCGGCTGGCGCGCGGCGGGAAGCGTAGTGAGCGAAGAGGGCACGGGCGGATTCTGGCCGGTTGAACGCGTGAGATCAAGTCTCAGTCTCTCGGGTTTGGTGTCAGGATGGGTTATGCGAATGCGTGCGAGCGGCACCGCACGGGCGGACGTTTCCGCGAGAGCTATCGGGCAGTTCGCTCGTGCAGCCGGAGCGAGCCGGCGATCCTTTAAGCCGTGGGCTTTCGGACGCGTTTCCGACCGGTTCGTGGAGCGCGGCCACCGTGCATGAAAAAACCGCAGCCTGGGTGTGCTGCGGTTTGAAGAGGCTCT
>Ga0164241_10006774_pt1 | contig 10389 bp, 5 predicted proteins | sample OricomyardsoilBY_FD_108780 | JGI IMG/M metagenome (GOLD analysis project Ga0164241, IMG submission 108780) | Backyard soil microbial communities from Emeryville, California, USA - Original compost - Back yard soil (BY) | ecosystem: Environmental > Terrestrial > Soil > Unclassified | place: USA... | reverse complement strand
GACGCATGGAGCCTTCGTGCTGCGCCTGTCGCGCAAACTACTGCACTGGGTGGTGTTGCCGGGTTACGCGCTGATGCTCGCCACGGGCATGTGGATGGGGCATCTCGCGGACCTGCTGGATGCGCGCTGGACCGAGGCGGCCATGAACCTCTGGGGCGTGGGCGCGCTGTTTTACGCGCTGTTCGCGATGCTGCTGCGCCGCCGGATCACGCTGTGGGAAACCGTGGGCCCGGCATCGCCTGGCTACCGCCGCGCAGCCTGGCTGAGTTCATGCTGTGGGGGCGCCGCGGGGATCGTGATCCTCATCATTCTCGGCTTCATGACCTTCAAACCCGCCTGAGTCGCAGCTGCTCACGTCGGTGCACGAGCCTACCCACTCGCGCACCGTGCCGTCTTCGTTGCGGATCGGCGTGGCGCGGATCAGGCATCGCCGGTAGTTCGCGCTCGGCGCATGCCAGAGACGGGCGCGACATTCATAGCCGCTGGCATCGAAGCAGGCCGCGGACCAGGTGGATTGCACCGCGGCGCGGTCGTCGGGATGTATGGCATCGAACCAGCCATGCCCGGCGTATTGATCCCAGGATTGCCCGGTGAAGTTTTCCCAGGCCAGCTGCAGGTCGCCGAAGGCGCCATCGCTGCGCGCCTGCCAGGGCACATCGGTGAGTAGTTGCGTGAGGATGCGCAGGCGCTCCTCGCGCCGCCGCCCCTCTTCGTCTCGCCGGGTGCGTTCGATGAGATCGGCCGCGAGGCGCGCCAGGATGTCGAACATGCGCAACTCGCGTTCGGAGGGTTCATGGCACTGCTTCCAGTGGGTGCTGATCATGCCGACCAGCTCGCCACTGCGCGACAGCAGCGGTGTAGTCTGCACCGCGCGTATTCCCGCCGCCAGCAGCTGGGCCTGGTCCGCGGTGCCGGCCATGAAGGTCGTGTTCTCGACGTCGGCGGCCAGCACGCGCTCGCGCCGGTTGATGGCGACGCCGCAGGTGCAGGAGGAATCCGCGCGCACCCAGGTCCAGAATTTCGCCGCTTCCGGGGTGAAGCCGCGATGGCCGAGGAGTTTGAGCTCGCCACGCGCGCCGAGGTGCGGGTAGTACTGCTGCATGCTGCCGAAGTCGGAACGCATGATCGACACGGCGGCGTCGATCAGCTTGTCGTACAAGGCCCCGGAGTCCGCCTGGCTGGCCATCTCGATGCTGAGCTCCTGCAGCTTGCGGGCCGCGGCCAGCTCCTCGGCGAGCTGTGCCTCGCGCTCGCGCAGTTGCAGGTCGACGCGGTTACGCTGGATCGCGAAGGCGAGCTGCCGCGCGATCACCAGGCTCACGGACAGATCGTCCCGGGTGAAGACGTATGGCTCGCGGAAGTACGCCATGAACTTGCCGATGAGCGCGCCATCCGACACCAGCGGGATGAACGCGGTGGCGTGAATACCTTCGGCGAGCACCGTCGACTTGATGCTCTCGCCCAGGTCGGAATTCTTCACGTCGGAAACATCGATCGGCGTGGCGTCGACGTCACCCGCCTGCCAGGGCGAATGTCCGGTCACCGCCGAGCGGTAGTCAGGCGACAGGCCACGCGACGCCACGAACCGCATGACGCCGGCCGCATCGAACAGCAGGATGGCCGAGCGATCGCAGTTGAGCGCCGCTTCGATGGCATCCATGGCCGCGTCGTAGGTTTCCTGCAGTGAATTGGCGCGGTGGAGCTGTTCGCTGAGCTGGTAGAGGGCATCGCGCTGTCGGCCGGCGGTGGCGACTTCGCTGAGCGGCGTGACGATACGGCGGCCGCGTTGCGCGGCGTTGGACGCCGCTTCGATCACGGAGAGCGTCGCACTCATGGGAGACCTTCTTGGCCAGTGGCCGGGAAACTGGAATGAGTGTATTTGTCCGTTCCCGGCAATTATGTAGGAGCCAGCCTACCCACGCGCGCGAAACAGCCGCGCCTGGCGACGCGAGATTTCGATCTCCGGGCCGTCGCGCAATTGCACGTGCAACCGGCCGCCTTCGCCGAGCTCCACCTGCGCGACGTAGTCCAGGTTGATCAGCTGGCGGCGGTTGGCGCGAAAGAAGCGCCGCGGATCGAGCTTCTGTTCGAGGGCGGCGAGTGACCGCCCCAGCAACGGCCGCTCCCGGCCCCACAGCAGCCGCACGTAGTTGCCCTCGGAACTGATCACGCTCACTTCGCGCAGCGGCACGAACCAGCAGCGATGCCCGTCGCGCACGAACAGCTGCTCGAGCGGCGCGCCCGGTGAAGCCGCACCCGCGTCCGGCGGCGCCGCGGCCTGCAGCTTGCGCAGCGCCGCCGCCAGCCGCTCCGGCTCGATCGGCTTCAGTAGATAGTCCAGCGCGTTCACGTCGAAGGCCTTGACGGCATACTGGTCGTAAGCGGTGGTGAAGATCACGCGCGGCACGCGCTCGAGTTGCGCCAGCAGGTCGAAGCCGCTGCCGCCCGGCATCTGGATGTCGAGGAACACCACCTCGGGGGCAAGCTCCTCGATGCGCATGCGGGCGTCGTCGATGTTGCCGGCCTCGCCGACGACTTCGATGCCGTGGATGGCGCCGAGCAGCCGGCGCAGTTCGCGGCGGGCGAGCGGTTCGTCGTCCACGATCAGGGTCTTCATGCCGGCAGCCGCGCCTCGGCCGTCGCCTGTCCGGGTGTCGACAGATCCAGCTGGAGGCTGGCGCGATCGCCGAACATCAGTCGCAGGCGTTGCGAGGCGTTGCGCAGTCCGACGCCGTCGCCTCTCGCGGGCGGCGGATTCGCCGGCCGCGGATTGACCACGGTGAGGACCAGCTGGCCGCGTTCCAGCTTTGCGGCGATGCGCAGGGTGCCACCGGGCTTGAGCTCCGCGATGCCATGCTTGATCGCGTTCTCGACCAGCGTCTGCAGCAGCATGGCAGGCAGGCGCGCCGCCCGGGCATCGGTTTCGATATGCCGCTCGATGCGCAGGCGATCTTCGAGCCGCATGGACTCGAGCGCCAGGTAATCCTCGACCATCTCGAGCTCGCGTTCGAGCGACACCAGGTCCTCGTCGCCGGAGGCCAGCGAATAACGCATGGTGCGCGCCAGCTGGGTCACGGCGTCACGGGCGCGGCCTGGATCGTCGGCGATCAGCGAGCGCAGCCCGTTCAGGGCGTTGAACAGGAAGTGCGGGTTGAGCTGCGACTGCAGCAGCCGCAGTTCCGCGGCGCGCAGGGCTTCGCCGAGTTGCGCCTGGCGCAGTTCGGCGCGGTAGCGGTGACGCTGGATCGCGATCGCGAGGTACACGGCGACCCAGGCGCCGTGTACCAGCAGCATGAAGATGAACTGGTTGCGGAGCTGTCCCTCGAGATTCAGGCGTTGATAGAACGCAGCGGCGATGGGCGTGACGAGGGTGCCGTACACCGCTTCGGACAAGACCAGCGTATTGAGGTAGGCGATGACGGCGATGATCAGCACCGCGGCCAGGATGCGGCCCATCAGCGCTCCGGGCTTCAGCGCCAGCCAGCCCTGGCGCTTGATCAGCCATCGCAGCAGGTGCGTGAGCGCGATGCCGGTGAGGCACACGCCACCCCACAAGGTGCTGGCCTTGCTCCACGGCACCTGGGCGAAGATCACTTCGCCCGATGCCTGCGCGTAGAAGTAGAAGCCCCAGCCGAGGAATTGCAGTAACCAGTAAACCACGGTGCCGATATTAATCCGCGGCCAGTGATTCGCGCTCGATCGGCTCGCCATGCAGGATCACCTTGTCGATGCGCGACCAGGCGTCGACGCTCGCCAGGGGATTGGCGTCGAGCAACAGCAGGTTCGCGATCTTGCCTGGCTCGATGGAGCCGAAATCCTTCTCCATCCGGTAGCGGCGCGCGTTGTTGATGGTCGCCGCCTCGAAGATCGCGGACAGCGGAATGCCGGCCTGGGACATCATGCGCATTTCCCTGAAGGTGTCGTAACCCGGCTGGTTGCCGTACGTGGGCGCCGACGGCGTATCGCTGCCTAACAACAGCGGCTGGCCCAGCTCGTACAGGTGGCGTAAGGCGCGCATTCCATTCTCCGAGGTGGCCCAGCGCTGGTTCGCGGTGCGGATGCCACCGAGGATGCGGGCCGAGTCCGGATTCGCCCCGAAGACTTCGGTCTTGAACCACTGCGCCGGCTCGGTGCGATACCACTTCAGGATGGCCGGCGGCACCACCTTCTTGTAGACGGGATCGTCGAGCAGCGTGGGATCCAGCAGGTCGGTGACGCCGGGGATCACCCGCAGCGTGGCCTCGTAGCCGATCTTGTTGGTGTAGATATTTCGCAGATGTTCGGCGACGGCGGGCGGGATGCCGGGCTGGTTCTGCAGCTCGTTCCAGTTCCACAGGCCATGCACGATGATGTCGACCTGTCCTTCGACCGCCTTGCGCTGCATGTCCAGCGCATTGGCATGGACCAGCAGCAGCAACCCGTGTTTCCGGGTGGCCGCGCGCACGCGGCGCAGGGTATCCATGCTCATGAGCGGCCAGTCGCTGCGGTCGCCGAAGCCATCTTCCAGCGTGATCTTCACGCAGATGGCATCGGTCTTCGCGATGCGTTCCACCACGGCTTCGGGCGTGTGCTCGGCCGGATCGGCACCGGGCGGCAACGGATGCTCGCGCGCGTTCGCCGGCTCGAAGATGTAATCGTTCATCTGCGCGTAGCGCGTGGCCGGGTCCATGAACACCAGGGGATAACCATCTACCACCGGTGCGACCCCGCAACGGAACGTGTCCGGGTGCTGCGGCTGCGACGCGAACTCGGCGACGCGCGCCGGCATGTTGATCAGGTCCACCACCTGCGTCACGCCGAAGTACAGGTAGCTGCGCGGCTGCTGCACGAAGAATTGTTTCTCCATGGCCGCGATGGCCGGGTCGCTGGATCCGAACGGCAGGCCGATCGCCTGCGACACGTGCACGTGGCCGTCCATGATGCCGGGAGTGAGGAACTTGCCGGTGCCGTCCAGCTTGCGCGCATCCGGCGCCGTGATGGCCCGATCGCTGACCGCGGCGATGCGGCCGTCGCGCACCAACACGTATCGATTGCCGCGCGGCTGCGACTGTTCGGCCGAGAGCACCGTGACGTTTTCGATGAGCAGCGGCTGGCCGGCCGCGTGGGCGTGCGTGGGCAGCGCGAGATTGGCGCTGGCCAGGGCGAAGAGGGCGATCGAACGATGCATGACGACTCCGTTTACGTGGGGGTCCACGGGAGTCAGGCTAGCCCGGCGTGGCGCCGGCGGACCCGAAACATGTCGAGCGGTCGGGGATGCGTGTCGAACGGCCAGGTTTCCCGGTGAACGGCAGTCGCCGGATCGGCCCGGCCGCTTCCCGGCGGGCCCTGTCTCAACTGAGCGCGCAAATATATACGCGCGCCGCGGAAAGGAAAGGGCGGTGCGGCAAACCGGCCAGGCGGCCCGGCCGCGAACTATCTACCACTACGGGACAGGCGTAAGTTACGCGCATTGCGTTCAATGACGGATCCGGCGGGGAAGACCAAAGCTAACATCTGAATACGAGGGGGTTTCCGTGAACAAGACTGTCACGTGTGTCGTCGCGGCTGCACTCGGCACTGCCCTGGTCGCGCCAGCGATGGCCGACGACGAAACGCTCGAAGAAATCACCGTGACCGCGCAGAAGCGCGAGCAGAACGTGCAGGACGTTCCCATCGCGATCTCGGCGTTCACCGCGGAAACCCTGCAGGCCAAGGACATCGGCGAAATCGGTGCGCTGACCCGCCTCGCGCCCAACGTCAACCTCGATACCGGCTCGCCGTTTTCCGGCGACACCTCGGTATTGTCGGCCTCCATCCGCGGCATCGGCCAGGATGATTTCGCCTTCAACCTCGACCCCGGCGTGGGTGTGTACGTGGACGGCGTATATCTCGCGCGCACCATCGGCGCCAACCAGAGCCTGATGGACATCGACCGCATCGAGATCTTGAAAGGTCCGCAGGGCACCTTGTTTGGCCGCAATACCATCGGTGGCGCGATCAGCATCGTCACCCACACACCGGGTGACAAACCGCGCTTCCTCGCCAGCGCGACCACGGGCAGCTTCAATCGCCGTGACATCTCCGCCACGGCGGACTTCCCGATCGCCGACAATTTCCTCACCTCCCTGAGCTTCTCGTCGCAGACCCGCGATGGCTACCAGGACGTGATTCCTTTCCCAACGAACAGCGAACTCGGCAGCGTGCCATGGGTGGTGGACCCGCAGACCGCGTTCCCCAAGGCCGGTTACGCCACCTCGGACACCAAGGGCGGGCAGAACGTGCAGGTGATCCGCGGCAAGGCGCTGTGGAAGGTGAACGACAAGTTCCACGTGACCATCGCCGGCGACTACGCGCACCAGAACCAGTCGTCGTATCCGACCACGGTGCTCGACGTCACGACACCGGCGGGCGATGCGCTGCCCACCGTGTTCTCGGCGTGGCCGCCGGGCCCATACGGTTTCATGGGCGCTAACTACAACTTCTGCATCAGCACGCCGGCGGCGCTGCTCAACGATCCGGCCGCGTTCGGCGCGGCCACCGGCGCGCCGCCGTTCTGGAGCACGGGCGTCGGCGGTTTGTGTGGGCCGCGTGCACAGGGTCTGAACAAGGCGCCGGGTGGCGCGCCACTGGGCGGTGCGGGTTATGTGGGCGGTCCCGTGCCCTATACGCCGGGGGGCGTGGCGGGGAATCCTTCCAGCAACGCGCCGCGCATCTACTGGAACCTCGCCAACACGCAGACTGGCGACATCGACAAGACCTACGCCACCGGCCCGAGCTTCGCGCGTTACGACGCCTGGGGCGCGTCGGTCACGCTCGACTTCGATATCTCGGACACCATGGCGTTCAAGTCGATCACCGGCGCACGCGGCATCGACTGGAAAGCGGGCGTCGATCTCGACGGTCTGCCCGAGACCATCCAGGAGGTCACCGACCACCAGGCGCAGAAGCAATTCACGCAGGAGTTCCAGCTCACCGGCAAGGCCATGGACGACAAGCTCGACTATGTGGCGGGCCTGTATTACTTCCAGGAAGAAGGCTTCGTGCACGATTTCGTGCCCTTCGGCAGCACGCTGTTCATCTACGACGTGGCCAATGACGTCGACACCAAGTCATACGCGGCGTTCTTCCACACCGACTACAACTTCAACGACTCGTTCGGCATCACGGTGGGCGCGCGTTACTCGAAGGACGACAAGAAATTCGAAGGCGGCCAGGCGGATCTCGACGGCTACAACTACAAGTCCTCGGGTTGCTGGGGCGCGAATGGCCCCGACATGGCCTGCTGGGCGGCATTCGCCGGCGGGGTCGGCCTCGCGCCGTTCCCCGATCCCACCAATCCATACCGCTATTTCCCGCCCGGCGAGCAGAGCCAGGAGTACGACGTGTTCACGCCCACCGTGGGCGCGCAGTTCCACGTCAATGATGACTCGATGCTGTACTTCAGTTTCTCGAAAGGCTTCAAGGCCGGCGGCTGGACCACGCGTCTCTCGAATCCGGTGGCCGACATCGACGAGGCGGCGTTCGGTCCCGAGGAAAGCGAGACCTACGAACTGGGCTGGAAATCGCAGTTCTTCGATCATCGCGTGCAGGCGAACGCGGCCATTTTCTGGACCGACTACACCGGTATCCAGCTGCAGATCCAGGAAGGCGCTTCACCGGTGTCGCAGAACGCCGGTGACGCGGAACTCAAGGGCGCGGAGCTCGAGCTGGAAGCCATCATCGGTGGCGGTTTCTCGCTCAACCTGGCCGCGGGTTACGTCGACGCCGAATACACCAAGCTGAAGACTTCGGTGCAGGGCATCACGCTCGACACCGACTTGCCGAAGACGCCGGAGTACAAGTTCACGCTGAGCCCGCAGTGGGACGTGAACCTGCCGAACACGGGGAAACTGCGCTTCGCGGTGGACTACACCAAGACCGCGTCGATGTTCAACGATGCGCCCAACACGCCATTGCTCGCGCGCCCGTCCACCGACAACCTGGCGGCGGCCATTGCTTACTACTCGCCCGAGGAGAAGTACGTGGTGACGCTCGGAGGCAGCAACCTCACGGATGACCGTTACCTCGTGGTCGGTTCGGTGAACGGCGCCGAGGGCGAAACCGTGGGCACGTACAATCCGCCGCGGCAGTGGTATCTCGGCCTGCGCATGAAGTTCGAGTAACCATGCTCAACCGGCGCCGGCCGGTGCCCCGAGCCCGGTCTCGAACTTCTCGATGGCCTCGAGGACTTGCTGCGTGTTCGACTGCAGGATGTAGTGCCGCGCATCCTGCATCTCCACGACCCGTCCCTTTTCCACCTGGCTCCTGAAGCGCTCGATGTTGTGCCGCTGCATCCCGGCGCGCAGCCGCCGAATTTCCGCGAGGGTGGCTTTCAGCTCCGTGTCGTTCGCGTCGTACCAGGGCGGCAGCGGTTCTTCGGGATCCGGAACTGCGTAGATAGCCAGGGCCGGAATCCTGACGGCGCCATAGTCCGGCGGCTGGATGGCGGCCGAAATCGCCTGCTGCGTGAGCGCATCGATACTGGGTGTGCCGCCGAGGAACGGCTTGTCCACCTGGTACGTCGCGATCAGCTCGCCTTCCGGCAGACGCACTCGGTTGCCGGCCGCGAGCCATAGTTTCATGGCGTCGTAGTTCAACAGCGCCTGCGGCGGAATCGGCGGGTCGGGCGGCAGGCGACTGTTGAGTTCGCGCAGCCTCGCCAGCGTGGGATTCGCGCGCGGGTGTGAGCGATCGTACGCGGCGTCCAGATAGACCAGTCCGCTGAAACGTTCCGCGTGATGGCCACCTAACCAGGTGAGCTCCTCGCCGGCGATGGAGTGGCCGACCAGGAGCACCTTCTGGAAGCCCATCGCATCCATGACCGCGAGCACGTCCTGGCCGAGCCGCTCCGTGTCGTAGCCGAAGTCGGGCTTGCTGGAATAACCGGTGCCCCGGCGCGTCATGGCGATGACGCGGTGATTGCGGGCCAGCAGCGGCGCGAGTTCGTCGTAACTGTGCGCGCTCGCGCCGAGACCGGGCAGCAGCAGGATCGGTGAGCCCGTGCCGCCAAAGTCCAGCACTTCGAGTTGCACGCCTTCTTCGACCTTGATGGAAGTGGGCTCGTGCGGCGCGGAATCGCGCCAGCGTGAGGCCTGGAAGTTGCCCGCGGTACTCGGCAGGGCGCAGGTGTCGAGCTGCGCGCCGAGGATGCCGGGGAAGGTCAGCGACTTGTCCACGTACCCCGCCACGTCCCAGGCCGTCACGGTGATGCTGTCGTGCCTGGCGAGCCGCGGCGAGGCGATGGCGAGCGTGACGCGCTGGCTGACTGGCCACTGCGTCCACGCGGGAGAAAAATCCGCCGGGCTGCTGGCTGCGCGGCTGGCCGGTATCTCGTTCAGTTCGGCGCTGAGCTGGGCGGGCTGGCGGAAGGCACTGAAACACTCGACTTCGATGCGGTCGGCCGTGCCGTCCAGCGCGGCGTTGCAGTACCCGAGGCCAGCCAGTGCGTGGTGCCTGCCATCGACGGGCAGGCTGAAGTTCCGGGGCTTGAGCAGCGTCAACGAGTAACTGAGCCGCAACGAAGCATCGACGCCTTCGAGCTTTCGCAACGCGGACGCCGGCAGCACCCACGCATGCGACATCCCCGAGTTGAAGGTGGCAGGCCGCAATGAAACCAGCGGTGGGCTACCGGGCGAGAAGTAGTCGGCCCGCACGTAGTTGAGTTTTGCCCGCCAGTCGGGCGGCAGTCGCCGCGGCTCGACGGCAGTCAGGAAGGTGATGGAGTCGGGCCCCGAATCGCGCAGGTCCTCGTTCGACCAGAGGCGCAGGCCGGCCGCTTCGCGCGCGGCATTGAATGCGGGATCCCGGGCCACCTCGCTCAGCCGCGTGGCGGGGAAACAGGTGCGCGTCGCGCGCAGGTAGAGTTGCGCGGCATCCGCCGAGGTTTCGACACGGTTCAGTGCGCGCTGCGCGGCGGCGACCGGTTTCCACGGCAGCAGCCACATCGGCAGCACGAACAGGAACACCATCAGGCCCGCGGTGGCAGCCAGCAGCACGCGGGCCGGCAGGATGCGCCGGCGCCAGTACACCAGCCAGAAGCCGAGTACCGTGAGCAACAGCGGCAGTAGTTTGGCCGGCGCCGTCGACAACCATTCCATTCCGGCGCCGATCAATGCGTCGCCGATGACGGGGTTCAATGGATCGGGTGCTTGCACGAACGGCGAGGGCAAGATCAGCATGCAGACGAACAGGGCGACCAATACGCCGATGCCCTGCACCAGCGTGCGGGTCACCAGGGCCGTCAGCAGCAGCAACGGAACCAGCAGCGGAAAGTAGCGATCCCGGAACAAGATCGCGTCCTGCAACGACTCGGCGAGCGGCGCGCCCACCCACAGGCCGGCGATGAAGGTCGCGATGGCGCCGGGTAGATAG